>AEWW01005437.1_pt1 | contig 20168 bp, 18 predicted proteins | sample 267848 | NCBI WGS metagenome assembly AEWW01 (sample SAMN00713649, study PRJNA62039) | ant fungus garden metagenome | place: Panama: Gamboa | collected Apr-2009 | depth 0.5 m m | reverse complement strand
GCTGCTGCACCTTATCGTTAATAATGATGGTCACACCGGGTGCTTTCATCCGCACATCGCACACATTTTGTCTAATCGCCCTTGATGACCCTAAGGTCAAGCCGTGATCGCCACACTCTTAATTTGCGCATACAGCCATTGATCGGGCCGGATCCCCAGCTCATCTCGCGCCCACGGCGAAATTCGCGCCCACAGTTCGCTAATGCCAATGCGCAACTTCACTTCCACCTGATCGTCAATCTCCAATAACTCGACCACCTGAGCCGGCAGGATATTGCGCACCGAGGTGTTTTGCGGCGGCTGCAAGGCCAGCGACACATCACCAGAAGCGATACGAATGCGCAGTGCGGTTTTCAGCGGCTGGTTGACGCGGCTTACCCAGATATGCTGATCCCCCAAAGAGAGTGCCGTCATCGGGTAATCGGGATGCTGTTCCAGAACCTGCACTCTGAGCACGCTGCTGCGATCGGCTATCGGCAGCCACGGGCGCATGGCTGCACTGCTCCACACCTTCTCCAGCGAACCAAAGGCTTTGACTTTGCCGTTGTCGAGCACCAGCACGTTGTCCGCCAGTTGCAGAATTTCATCCAGGCTGTGCGAGACATAAAGAATCGGAATATCGACCTGTTTCCCCAGCTTTTGCAAATACGGCATCAATTCGCGCTTGCGTGGTAAATCCAGCGACGCCAGCGGCTCATCCATCAACAAAATATCTGGCGCGGTGAGCAGCGCGCGGCCAATCGCCACACGTTGTTTCTCGCCGCCTGACAACGAGGCCGGAAAACGGCTCAGCAGAGGCTCAAGGCCCAGTAATGCCACCAGCGCGTTAAACTGCGGCTTCATGGCAGCAGCCATGCCATATTGCAAATTGCCGCGCACCCGATAGTGCGGAAACAGCCGAGCGTCCTGGAACACATAGCCAACGCGGCGTTTTTCCGGCGGCAGATTGACCTGCGTCGCCGAATCAAACAGCAGACGATCGTTGAGCTGAATCTGGCCGCTTTGTGGCTGTGTCAAACCGCCAATCGCGTTAATCAGCGACGTTTTGCCCGCACCGGATACACCAAAAACAGCCGTAATGCCGCTGCCGGGAACCTGCACGTTGACGTCCAGTTGGTGATCGCCCAGCAACTGGGAAATATTGAGATTAAGCATCAGGCGGCACCTAACCGCTTACGGCCCCAACGTGCCAACAGCTCAGAGGCCACCAGCGATAACAGCGCCAGCGCAATGGCCACCGCACACAAGCGTGCGGCAGTGCCTTCTGCGCCGGGGGTTTCAATCAGGGTGAACATCGCCGAGGGAATGGTGCGCGTCTCGCCGGGGATATTCGAAACGAAGGTGATGGTGGCGCCAAACTCACCCAGTGAACGGGCGAAAGCGAGAACGGTACCGACAATGATGCCCGGTAGCGTAAGCGGCAAGGTGATAGTGAAGAACACGCGCCAGCGACCGGCACCGAGCGTGCGTGCTGCCTGTTCCAGTTTGGTATCCACCGCTTCCAGTGCCAGACGAATCGCCCGCACCATCAGCGGAAAAGCCATCACGGCCGAAGCCAGTACCGCCCCACGCCAGCTAAAGGCCAGGGTGAAACCGAACCAGTCGTAAAGCCACTCGCCGATGAATCCACGTCGGCCCAGTGCAATCAGCAACAGATATCCCACCACCACCGGTGGCAATACCAGCGGTAAATGGATAAGACTGTCGAGTAAGGTTTTACCTGGAAACCGGCAACGTGCCAGAATCCAGGCCATCATGATGCCAAACGGCAAGCTAAACAGCACCGCTACGCTGGAGACTTTTAAGCTGAGAAAAACGGCCTGCCATTCGGGATCACTGAGTATCATTTCTTCGGCGCAAATCCATACTGTTTAAACACAGCAGCGGCGTCCGGCCCCTGCAAATATTTGTAGAAGGCTTCAACCGTTGCGTTCTGATGATCTTTTACCACCGCCATCGGATATTCCACTGGCTTGTGGCTATCGTCCGGGAAGCGTCCTACCACCTGCACTTTGTCACTGGCAACCGCATCAGAACCGTACACGATGCCATACGGTGATTCATTGCGTTCAACCAGCGCCAATGCGGCACGGACGTTGTTAGCCGGTGCAAGCTGCGGCGACACCGTATCCCACGCGCCCAGCTTTTGCAGCGCTTCTTTGGCATAAATCCCGGCCGGGACATGATCCGGATCGCCCACCGCCAGACGTTCGCCTTTCAGCAAACTTTTCCAATCAGTTTTTGCATTGATAGTGACCGCTTTTGCGCTGTCGCTTTTCGGTGCCACTAATACTAAATCATTGCCCAGCAACGTGTAGCGGGTGTTCTCCACCACACTCTTTTTATCCACCGCATAGTCCATCCACTGCTGATCAGCAGAGATAAACAGATCGGCCGGCGCGCCCTGTTCAATCTGGCGTGCCAAAGTGGATGAAGAGGCGAAGGACGATACCACTTCAACGCCGCTCTTTTTCTGATATTGCGTGGCAATATCCTGCATCGCATTGGTTAACGATGCCGCAGCAAACACGGTGATCTTCTCTGCCGCCACAGCGTGACCGGCCATGGAAACAGTCAGTACGGTAACAGCAGCCCAGCGGTAATTGATTTTCAGCATTTTTTACTCCTTGTTACGTTATATATTCGATAATACAACGTGGGAACAAATGCTGTCATGAACTTAATATCGGCAGGATTGAGGGGAAGTTAAAGAAAAAACGCCCGCTGAGTGCGGGCGCTTATAAAATCAGTGTTGCGAGCTGTTGGCAGGACGATCGTCGCGGCGGCCAAATTTGGAGATGACGTTGAACACTTCACCCAGGCCGTAAATCAGACCGAGCATAATGGCCATCACAATTGGCACCATGATGACAGCCACAGCCAGGCTTTTAAGCAGTTCCAGCATGGAAACCTCACGCAGAAAATAAAAAAGTGATTGTAACGGTTAGGGAAAAAAACGCACTGCCCTTTTCGTGCTTTTACTTTTGGCCTTAAACTTGTCGTACTCACTTAAGGAGCTGACATGCAGGCAGAACTTTCTCTTCATATTCGTCTTCAGCAGAAGCTGTTTGCCGACCCTCGTCGCATCGAACTGCTGAAACGCGTGCAGGAAACCGGCTCCATCAGCCAGGGTGCTAAGTTAGCGGGTATCAGCTACAAAAGTGCCTGGGACGCCATCAACGACATGAATCAGATGGCTGATCAAACCTTAGTCGACCGCGCCACCGGAGGCAAAGGTGGCGGCGGCGCGCAGCTGACGCGCTATGGCGAGCGTCTGATTCAGCTGTTTCACCTGATGGAGCAGATCCAGCAGAAAGCCTTTGATGCGTTGCAAAACGACAGCCTGCCGCTCGACAGTTTACTGGCGGCGATTGCGCGTTTCTCCCTGCAAACCAGTGCGCGCAATCAGCTATTTGGCACGGTGATGGCGCGCGATCACCATCAGGTGCAGCAGCACATTGAGGTTCAGCTGGCCGACGGCGTCACGCGTTTGCAGGTGGCAATCACCGAACGCAGTGCCGAACGTCTGCAGCTCGACAGTGGCAAAGAAGTGCTGGTGCTGATCAAAGCACCGTGGATTCAGGTTAGCCGGGATGCGGTAAACAGCGATAATCAATTGCAGGTAACGATCAGCGCCATCGAGCCGGGTGAACAGGTGAGCGAAGTATTGATGACATTGCCGAGCGGTGAAACCCTGTGTGCAACGATGAACAACGCGCAGGTGCAACAGCAGAATCTGCAGCCTGGCAGCAGCGTAACCGCCAGTTTTAATGCGGAACACGCCATCATCGCCACACTGCTCTGAAAACCAGGCCATGATTTGACTTCGTCTGCATCGCTCGCTACAACTGAGTAACACGATGCATAAAACGGAATGAATCATGGCTTCATTGCAAATTTCGCAAGGCATATTTCACCTTAGCGACACCCGAGCACTGTCCCTCAACGATCTGGCTCTCAAAAGCGGCGAAAGCTGGGCCTTTGTCGGCGCCAACGGCAGCGGTAAATCCGCCCTGGCGCGCGCACTTTCTGGTGAACTCTTGCCGGGTAAAGGCGCGGTTACCCAGGACTTTCAGCGTCGCACGCGCCTCTCGCTGGAGCAGCTGCAAAAGCTGGTGGCGCAGGAGTGGGAACGCAACAACACTGATCTGCTGAGTGAAGGCGAAGACGATACTGGCCGCACCGCCGCACAGATCATTCAGGATGAAGTGAAGGATGAGGCGAGGTGTCAGGCGCTGGCCCAGCAGTTTGGCATCACCTATCTGCTCGATCGCCGCTTCAAATACCTCTCCACCGGCGAAACCCGCAAAACCCTGCTGTGCCAGGCGCTGATGGCGCAGCCGGATTTGTTGATTCTTGATGAGCCTTTCGATGGATTAGATGTTGCCTCACGCGCCAGCCTGGCGGAGACGCTGAGCGATCTGCACCAGCATGGCTTTACCGTGGTGCTGGTGCTCAACCGCTTTGACGATATTCCTGACTTTGTGCAACAGGTCGGTGTGCTGGCCGAGTGCACCCTGACACACGTGGGCAAACGCCAGGCGATACTGGCAGAAGCACTGGTGGCGCAACTGGCACACAGTGAGAAACTCGACGGCATGGCGTTGCCAGAAGCGGATGCACCGGATCAGTTACCACAACTGGCGGAAGATGCGCCGCGTGTTGTTCTGCGTAATGGTGTGGTGTCGTATAACGATAAAGCGGTGATCGACGGGCTGAGCTGGCAGGTGAATCCCGGCGAGCACTGGCAAATTGTGGGGCCCAACGGCGCGGGTAAATCCACTCTGTTGAGTCTGGTGACCGGCGATCATCCGCAAGGCTACAGCAACGACTTAACCCTGTTTGGTATCCGTCGCGGCAGCGGTGAAACCATTTGGGACATCAAACAGCACATTGGTTACGTCAGCAGCAGTTTGCATCTCGATTATCGCGTCAGCTGTAACGTGCGCACCGTGGTGCTGTCCGGCTTTTTCGATTCAATTGGCTTGTATCAACCCGCTTCGGATCGGCAGAAAGCGCTGGCGCGGCAGTGGCTGGCCTTATTGGGTATGGACAATCATCTGGCCGATGCGCCGTTCCACGGTTTGTCATGGGGCCAGCAGCGCCTGGTGCTGATTGCGCGTGCGCTGGTCAAACATCCTACCCTGCTCATTCTGGATGAGCCGCTGCAGGGGCTCGATCCAATTAACCGCCAGCTGGTGCGCCGCTTTGTTGATGTGCTGATTGGTGAAGGACGAACGCAGTTACTGTTTGTCTCACACCATGCCGAAGATGCGCCGCAGTGTATTACTCATCGCCTGAGCTTTGTGAAGCAGGATGAAGGATACGGATTCCAGCAGGATGATTTGCGATAACCTCGTCGTCATCAACCCCGCCCCTGCATCGTAGGGGCATATTTATGCTTCAATCCGGTCTTCTGCTAAACCCTTTTATATTGTCGCGTGCGCATTGATATGCACCTCATTGAATAGCCGATGTAACCGCTACCATTTACCCGCCTGGTATTTCAGCAAACGCGCGCTACAACCCCACAAAATGAGAATCGTCACCTTGTGTAAACGATACCATTTATCCAGACTGGATCACGCTTTGGGGCTGGCCTTTGTGCTACCTTGATCGCAGTGATTTTGATCCGTTTGCCGTTTACCAGGACTCGTTATGGAAAAATTTAATCCGGTTGATCATCCGCATCGCCGTTATAACCCATTGATCGATCAGTGGGTGCTGGTCTCGCCGCATCGCGCTAAGCGTCCGTGGCAAGGTGCACAGGAAACACCTGCGCTGGAACGACTGCCTGCGCACGATCCTGATTGCTTCCTGTGTGCCGGCAACACCCGCATCACCGGGGATAAAAACCCTGATTATAAAACCACCTATGTCTTCACCAACGATTTTGCCGCGCTGATGACTGACACGCCCGATGCGCCGCAAAGCGACGATCTGCTGATGCGCTGTGAGAGCGCACGCGGCACCAGCCGGGTAATTTGCTTCTCACCTGACCACAGTAAAACGCTGCCGGAACTGCCGCTCAGTGGACTGGAAGATATTGTGCGCACCTGGCAAGAGCAGACCGCCGATCTCGGTCAGCACTATCCATGGGTGCAGGTGTTTGAGAACAAAGGCGCAGCGATGGGCTGCTCAAATCCCCATCCGCACGGCCAGATCTGGGCTAACAGTTTTCTGCCTAATGAAGCGCAAAAAGAAGATGATAATCAGCGCCGCTACTTTGACGAAAAAGGTTCGCCGATGCTGGTGGATTACGCCGCACGCGAGCTGAAAGATGGCAGCCGCACCGTGGTAGAAACCGAACACTGGCTGGCCGTGGTGCCATGGTGGGCCGCGTGGCCGTTTGAAACCCTGCTGCTGCCAAAAGCCCACATCAAACGCATCACAGATTTGACCGCTGCTCAGCGCAGCGATCTGGCGCTGGCGCTTAAACAGCTCACCAGCCGCTATGACAACCTGTTCCAGTGCTCCTTCCCCTACTCAATGGGTTGGCATGGCGCGCCGTTTAATGGCGAAGCCAACGAGCACTGGCAGTTGCATGCCCACTTCTATCCACCGCTGCTGCGTTCAGCCACGGTGCGCAAATTTATGGTTGGCTATGAAATGCTGGCCGAAACCCAACGTGATTTAACGGCGGAACAGGCAGCAGAACGTCTGCGTTCTGTCAGCGATATCCATTTCCGCGAGGCGCAATAAATGTCATTAAAATCCATTACTCAACAGGCTTTCGCTGACACCTTTGGCTATCAACCGACGCACAGCATTCAGGCGCCGGGCCGCGTGAATCTGATTGGTGAGCACACCGATTACAACGACGGCTTTGTGCTGCCGTGCGCCATTGATTACCAGACGGTGATTGCCTGCGCCAAACGTGACGACCGCCAGGTGCGCGTGGTCGCGGTTGATTATGACAATCAGCAGGACAGCTTCTCACTGGATGCGCCGATTGAAGCGTTAAAAGAGCCGATGTGGGCCAACTACGTGCGCGGCGTGGTGAAACACCTGCAGCAGCGTGATGCGAGTTTCGGCGGCGCGGATCTGGTGATCAGCGGCAACGTGCCACAGGGTGCAGGTCTGAGTTCATCGGCGTCGCTGGAAGTGGCAGTCGGCACCGTATTCCAGCAGCTGTATCAGCTGAAGCTGGATGGCGCAGCCATCGCGGTTAACGGTCAGGAAGCGGAAAACCAGTTCGTCGGCTGCAACTGCGGCATCATGGACCAGCTGATTTCCGCGCTGGGTCAGCCCGATCACGCCATGCTGCTGGACTGCCGCACACTCGGCACACGCGCCGTCTCGATGCCGGAAGATGTCGCGGTGGTGATCATCAACTCCAACTTCCGCCGCAGCCTGGTGGGCAGCGAGTACAACACCCGCCGTGAGCAGTGCGAAACCGGTGCACGCTTCTTCAACAAACCGGCGCTGCGCGATGTCACGCTGGAAGAGTTTGAGGCATCGGAATCGCAGCTGGATGCGCTGGTGGCAAAACGTGTGCGCCACGTCATCACCGAAAATGCCCGTACGCTGGAAGCCGCCGATGCGCTGAGCAGTGGCGATCTGAAGCGCATGGGTGAACTGATGGCCGAATCCCACGCCTCAATGCGTGATGATTTTGAAATCACCGTTCCGCCTATCGATCAGCTGGTGGAGATCGTCAAGGCAGAGCTCGGTCCGCGTGGCGGCGTGCGTATGACCGGCGGCGGCTTTGGCGGCTGCATCGTGGCACTGATGCCAACCGAACTGGTGGATCAGGTGAAAGCCGCGGTTGCCGAAAAATACGAAGCGCAGACCGGCATCAAAGAAACCTTCTACGTGTGCAAAGCGTCAGCAGGAGCAGGCCAATGGTAAGCGACGTCAACTCTCATGCGCCAGACGGGCAACCGTGGCGCATGACCGTGCTGCGCAATCGCAACGGCATGGTGGTCACTTTTATGGATTGGGGCGCGACCTGGCTCTCCGCGCGCGTGCCGATGCAGGATGGCAGCGTACGTGAAGCGCTGCTCGGCTGCGCGACACCATCGGATTATCTGCATCAGGATGCTTACCTTGGCGCGACGGTGGGCCGCTACGCCAACCGCATCGCTTCGGCTGAGCTTAAGCCGCTAAATCTGCTGCTGGCCGCTAATCAGGGTGCGCATCAACTGCACGGCGGACCGGAAGGCTTCGATAAGCGCCGCTGGCAAATTGTCAGCCAGAGCGAGACCGAAGTGCACTATCGTATCGATTCACCCGATGGCGATCAGGGTTTCCCTGGCAACCTGATTGCCGAAGTGATTTACCATCTTGACGATGATAACTGCCTGTCGATCACCTATGACGCGCAGACCGACAAGCCCTGCCCGGTGAACCTCACCAACCATGCTTACTTCAATCTTGACGCGCATCATGGCGATGCACGCCAGCATCGCTTACAACTGCACGCAGATCGTTACTTACCGGTCGATAGCGAAGGCATCCCTAACGCGCCACTGAAAGCCGTGGCCGGCACCAGCTTCGATTTCAATCAACCGAAGTGTGTGATGGATGACTTCCTCGCCGATGACGATCAAAAAGCGGTGAAAGGCTATGACCACGCGTTTCTGCTCAGCACCGCTGGCGACAGCACTCAGCCCGCCGCCGAACTGTGGTCGGCCGATGGCAAGCTGGCGCTGACCGTGTTTACCGCCGCACCGGCGCTGCAGTTCTACTCCGGCAACTATCTGGATGGAACACGCGCCCGTGAACAGGGCAGCTATACTGCTTTCCAGGGCATCGCGTTGGAGAGTGAATTTTTACCGGATTCGCCCAACCATACCGAGTGGCCGCAGCCTGATTGCTGGCTGCAACCCGGCGATCGCTGGCAGTCTGTGACGCGTTATCGCTTCACACCGCAGTAAGCCAGCGGATGAAAAACGCGCACTGCGTTAGCGACAGGCTTACGCCGTGCGTTGTTTTCCGCTATGGTATGGCGCTATCAGTGTGCCGCTTTTCAGGTGGCCGCAGCCGGTTTCTATAATCATCGAAACATCAAGCATTAAGGAGTTAAGCTATGGCCGTAACTAAGCTGGTTCTGGTGCGACACGGCGAAAGCCAGTGGAACCAGGAAAACCGCTTCACCGGATGGTATGACGTGGATCTGTCAGACAAAGGTCGCACCGAAGCCAAAGCAGCCGGTCAGCTGCTGAAGAAAGAAGGTTTCGTGTTTGATTTCGCTTATACCTCCGTGCTGAAACGCGCCATCCACACCCTGTGGAACGTGCTGGATGAGCTGGATCAGGCGTGGCTGCCGGTTGAGAAAACCTGGCGTCTGAACGAGCGTCACTACGGTGCGCTGCAGGGTCTGGATAAAGCTGAAACCGCCGCTAAATATGGCGACGATCAGGTGAAACAGTGGCGTCGTGGCTTTGCCATCACCCCACCAGAACTGGATCGTGCGGATGAGCGTTTCCCGGGCCACGACCCACGTTACGCATCACTGACCGACGCACAGCTGCCAACCACCGAGAGCCTGGCACTGACCATCGAACGTGTTATTCCTTACTGGAATGAAAGCATTCTGCCGCGCATCAAAAGCGGTGAGAAAGTGATCATTGCAGCACACGGTAACTCACTGCGTGCGTTGGTAAAATACCTCGATAACCTGAGCGAAGATGAAATCCTCGAACTGAACATCCCAACTGGCGTGCCGTTGGTGTATGAGTTCGATGAGAACTTCAAACCGCTGAAGCGTTACTACCTGGGTGATGCCGACGAGATTGCTGCGAAAGCTGCAGCCGTGGCTAACCAGGGTAAAGCCAAGTAATTCCCGGCTTAAAAACAAAAAGGCCAGACGCGAGTCTGGCCTTTTTTATTGCGCGTTAAGCAATTAGCCGCGGCGTTGTTTGATCGCCTGCGCCAGTTGACGCAAGGCTTTCTCGGTGTCTTCCCAGCCGATGCAGGCATCGGTGACGCTCTGGCCGTAAACCAGCTCTTTACCGCTGTCGAGGCTCTGATTCCCTTCCACCAGATGGCTCTCGATCATCACGCCAGTAATCGCCTGCTCACCGCCCGCGATCTGCTGCGCCACATCATCAGCGACCACCATCTGACGCTGGAACTGCTTGCTGCTGTTGGCATGGCTAAAGTCGATCATCACCTGCGGACGCAAGCCCGCTTTCTCCAGACCGGTTTTCACCGCTGCCACGTGTTCTGCACTGTAGTTCGGCTCTTTGCCGCCGCGCAGAATGATATGGCAATCTTCGTTACCGCTGGTTTCGACAATCGCCGAATGACCGAATTTGGTGACGGAGAGGAAGCAATGTGGCGCGCTGGCGGCACCAATCGCGTCGATGGCCACTTTGATGGTGCCATCGGTGCCGTTTTTGAAGCCGACCGGGCAAGATAAACCGGAAGAGAGTTCACGATGCACCTGGGATTCGGTGGTACGCGCACCAATCGCGCCCCAGCTCATCAAATCTGCCATGTACTGCGGAGTGATCATATCCAGGAATTCACCTGCCGCTGGCAGACCGATGTCGTTGATATCCACCAGTAGCTTACGCGCCAGACGCAGGCCATCGTTGATCTGGAAGCTGCCATCCATAAACGGATCGTTGATCAGCCCTTTCCAGCCCACCGTGGTACGCGGTTTTTCGAAATAAACACGCATGACCACTTCCAGCTCGCCTTTCAGCTCGTCACGCAGCGTCAGCAGACGGCTCGCATACTCTTTAGCGGCTTCGGTATCGTGGATTGAGCAAGGACCGATCACCACCAGCAGACGATCGTCCTGACCGTGCAGAATGCGGTGAATCGCCTGACGTGCCTGAGCAACGGTTTCAGCGGCTTTATCGGTAGCGGGGAATTTTTCGAGCAAAGCAACAGGCGGTAATAATTCTTTGATTTCTCTGATGCGTAAATCGTCGTTCTGATAATCCATACATAATTCCATTCAAATTTCTGGCCCCGCGTACGCCGGGCGCAACCCGTTAAATGTATCCCTTCAGGCTGCGAGTGTAAATTCCACGCTCGCGTAAATGCTTCTGTGAAATTTGCATTTATACGCTCATGAACTAAGCTTTTAAACGTAAGCACTGAGGAATGAGGTTCTTGCGCTATTTAATTTTTAAGCGAAGCGTTAACGATGGAATTATATTCCGTCACGGTACGTTATTTTCGTCACTCAGCACCAGTGGTGTTTGACGGCAACTCTCCATCGATTAAAGGAGCATAATGATGAATAAGTTTGCAACTATCTTTCTGACGGCAGCGATGACCCTTGGCAGCGGTGTAGCAATGGCTGCAGCGAATAATAATGGTGAAGCGAATGCCTCAGCGGAAGCTGGCGCGGCTGCAGGTGGCGCTAAACAGAATCTGCCACCGAATAATGTTGATAACAGCAAAATCAATAATGGCAGCACTAATACTAACAGTGCGGCGACTTCCGGCACTGATTCCAGCAATATGTCCGCTGAAGAAGTTCACAAAAATACCATGTGTAAAGATGGTAAATGCCCGGATGTGAATAAAAAAGTTGAAACGAAGGAAGGTGGTGGAGACGTCAACAAGAAAACTGACGGCACTTCACAGTAATCTTTTTTTAGTCACGCAAAGGGAGAGCTTCGGCTCTCCCTTTGTATTTCCGCATCTGCTTTTCCGCTATGCTAAAACCATGAAATTCAGAGGAACTGTTTCATGGCTTCACTGCTGCTTATTGATGACCATCCGTTAGTTGAAGTCGCGCTGGAAGCGGCCTGTGTTCACTCCCCTATCCCGGTTAAACTGCACGCCGCCGCGACCGAAGCTGAGGCGCGTCAGCTTTTACAGCAGCATCAATTTGATCTTATTGTGCTCGATATCGGCCTGCCGGACAGCGATGGCCTCGAACTGTTGCGGCGTCTGCGCGCCCGCGATCCAAATTGCCCGGTGTTGATATATTCCGCTCAGCAGAATCGCCACACTTTGCTGAGTGCCGTGTCGCTCGGTGCGGCGGGCTATGTGGTAAAGAGCCAAAGCATGGCGCAATTGCTGAGTGCGATTCTGGCGGTGCTTGGCGGTCAGCAAGCGTTTCCACCGCTGCCCGAGCGTATCGAGCTGCCGCTCACCGAGAAAGAGCAGCAAATCGTCGCACTGCTGGTGCGCGGGCTGTCTAATTTGCAGATTGGCGAGCAGCTGCATATCAGCAATAAAACCGTCAGCACCCACAAGAAAAACATTCTGGAGAAAACCGGCGTGCAGTCGGTGGTGGAGCTGGCCGAACTGTGGAAAGCCCAACAGTGAAAGTCATCTTGTGGCTGTGTCTGCTGTTGATCAGCTTAACGGCTCGCGCCGACTTACAGCCCGCCAGCAGCGTGATGCTCCCCGCCATGATGCCCGCACCGCATGTCGAGCCATGGCCGCAACCGACCTTACGCGTTGCCGTCCCGTCGCAGAATAGTGCGCCCTGGGCAATGCGCATTGGCGATCGTATCTGGGGGATTGATGCCGATTACCTTAGTGCGCTGAGCCAACTCACCGGCACGCGCTTTAGCCTGCAAAGTTACGCCGATCGTTCGCAGCAGTTGGCGGCACTGGAGCGCGGTGAGGTCGATTTCGTGTTGAGCAACGAACATGCGCAGCTGCCGGAAAACACCCTGGTCAGCGACAGCTGGGTTAACAGCCCGATCCGCATTTACCGCAATCGTGATAATCAACGCGCGGTGATGTTTAACAGTGAAAATGCCCAGCTCACCATCGCGGAAGCCACACTGGCGCAACTGCCTGATGCCTTTGTGCAAAACCATCGCTGGCACAGCCTGCCGGGCGATTTACAGGCGCTGTATGCGCTGCTCAATCAGCAGAGTGACTATCTGGTGGCGGATGAAACCAGTGCCGGATTTCTGCTTAATCAACTGCAGCAGGGACAGATTTATCAGATCACCGCCGATCCGGGGGCGGTGAACTGTCGCTACGCGCACTGGCGCGCAATCCTGAGCTAATTCACTGGCTCAATACCCAGCTGCGCCTGCTGCCCGCAGAGTTTAGCAATCGCGTGCAACAGCGCTGGAGCCCGCCTTTGCTGCGCTATCAGGATACGCAAACCCTGATGCTGTCGGCTGCTGAGAAGGAATGGCTGTCCGCACAGAGCGAGATTCCTTATGCCGCGGAAGTGGATAATGCCCCCTGGAGCTACCGCGATGGCAACGGCAATGCTCGCGGCTTTGGCATTGATCTACTTAATGCGTTAAGCCAAAGCACCGGACTGCGTTTCACACCACGCTGGGTGAGCAATCCACAACAGGCGCAGACGCTGATGCAGCAACATCAGGTGATGCTGAATTTGCTACAACCCCTGAACGGTGATGATACCAGCAGCAACACATTGCCAGTGTGGCGCGCGATTTGGGGGATTTACACGCTTAATACGCAGCAGCCGATGAGCTGGCAATCCCTGCAACATCAGCGAGTGGGCGTACTGCGCGCCGATCTGGCGCAACACCTGCTGCCAGAAAGCATCACGCCCCAACTGTTCGATGACCGTGCGCAGCTCTGGCAAGCCCTGAACAGCGGTCAGATTGATGCGTTGGTGGATAATGTGCTGTCTGCACGCTGGCGCATGGCCAGCCACGCGGATAATCGTGTCCATTTAGCCTTTGCCGCCAGCGATGTTGCCTGGCCGCTGGCACCTCAGGTAAGCCAGGATCAGCCGCAACTCCAGGGGTTGCTGGATCATGCACTGCAGCAAATCCCAGCGGATACGCTTAATCAGATGCGCATTAACTGGTCGCAGCCGCCCCAACCCGGCACCACTATGGCGATGCGCAATGTGCCGCTGATGATTTTGATGGCGGCCGGGATGATCATTTTGCTGCTGTTAGTGCTGCTGCTGCGCCGCTACCTGCAACAGCGGCGCGATCGCCTGCAGCGTGAACAAGCAGAGCGCGCTAACGCCGCCAAAAGCCAGTTCCTTGCCACTGCCAGCCACGAATTGCGCACGCCAATGCAGGCGATTCTCGGCCTGCTGGAACTCGAACAGCAGCAGCATCCTAGCGAGCGTTTGACACTGATGCACAGCAGTGCGCGCTCGCTGATGGCGCTGCTGAACGATCTGCAAGACCATGCACGCATTGAGAATCAGAGTTTTCGCCTGGCACCGCATCCGCTCCATCTGGCAGATTGGCTGCAGCAACAGCTGCAGTTCTATCACCCTTTGATGCGCGAATCCGGTCCGATATTGTTGGTTGAGGCGCTCACGCCCTTGCCGACGCGCGTGATGCTGGATGGCGATCGCCTGCAGCAGGTGGTGAACAATCTGGTGGCCAACGCGCTGAAATTCACGCGCCAGGGTGAAGTCAGGCTGTCGCTCGCCGTCACCGATCAGATTCAGTTAACGGTCGCCGACAGCGGCAGCGGTATTCCACTCAGCGAACAAGCGCAGCTGTTTGAACCCTGGTATCAGGCACCGTCGGGCAAAAGCCACGCCGTGCAGGGCAGCGGCCTGGGGTTGTTTATCTGTCGTGAGATAGTGCAACGTATGGGCGGTGAGCTGACGCTGACATCCGAACCGGATAAAGGCACTACGGTGGAGGTGCGATTACCGCTCGATATCTGTGAAGATGCGCCCACCGAGCGCCCTGCTGACTGGCCACGCTATCCGCATCTGCGCGTGGCGATTGTTGATGACCATCCCACCAATCTGTTGGTCTTGCAGCAACAACTGGCTCGATTCGCTATCACGGCGCAGGTGTTCGAAGAGGGGCGTAGCCTGTTGCGCGCCGATGCGCTTCAGCCGTTTGATGTGCTGTTGATTGACCAGATGATGCCACGCCCGGATGGATTAACACTGCTGCGCATCTTACGCCGCCGCCAGCAGCGACGCAGCAAACCAGCACTGCGCGTACTCTGCTCCGCCGACGTGCAACTGCTGAAGGTAGCGTTGCAAGAAGACGAAGCGCTGTTGTTGAAACCGATTGAGCTGGATGATCTCGCGGCTCTGCTGACACGCACGGTGCGCGATCCTCTCCGACAACTGCCCGACAGTTTAATGATTCTGGCCCAGCACAATGAGGCCTTTATCCCGCGCATTTGCCAGACACTGCAACGCACGCTGCAGCAGGATCGCGATGCGCTACTGGCGGCCAGCGTCGAGCATGACTGGCCCGCTGTCGAGCGTGCCGCCCATCGCATGAAAGGCAGCTGGCTGTTACTCGGCATGGATGAGATGGCCGAACGTTGTCAGCAGCTCACCGATCAGGCAAAACAGCAGCGTCTGGACGATGATGCCCTCAATTTACTGATATCATTAACGAACAGGTTACTGGAACAACTGGAAAGTTATGGCACACACTCATTCTCACGGCGCGCATAACGGCAATCGTACGCGTCTGGCGGCGGCGTTTGGCGTCACCGCGCTGTTTATGATTGCCGAAGTGATTGGTGGCGTGGTATCGGGTTCGCTGGCGCTGCTGGCGGATGCCGGACATATGCTCACTGACGCCGCCGCGCTGTTGATGGCGCTGCTGGCCGTGCAGTTTGCTCAGCGCAAACCCAGCGCCCGCCACACCTTTGGCTTACTGCGCCTCACCACACTTGCCGCCTTTGTGAATGCCATCGCGCTGCTGGTGATTACGGCACTGATTGTCTGGGAAGCGCTGCGCCGTTTCTATCAACCTCAGCCGGTGGCTGGCGGATTAATGCTGGGGATTGCGATTGCCGGTTTGCTGGCTAATCTGCTCTCTTTCTGGCTGTTACATCGTGGCAGTGAAGAAAAAAATCTCAACGTACGTGCGGCGGCGCTGCATGTACTGGGCGATCTGCTCGGCTCCGTTGGCGCGATTGTTGCCGCTATCATTATCATGCTGACCGGCTGGACACCGATCGACCCGATTCTCTCACTGCTGGTTTCGCTATTGGTGGTACGCAGTGCCTGGTCGTTGCTGCGGGAAAGTCTGCATGAGCTGCTGGAGGGCGCGCCGAGCGGGATTAACGTGGATAAACTGGCACGTGAGCTGACACGCAACATCGCGGAAGTGCGCAATGTGCATCATATACATGTGTGGCAGGTGGGAGAGAAGCCGGTGCTGACATTACATGTGCAGGTGATCCCACCTTACGATCATGACGGGCTGCTGGTGCGAATTCATCAGTATTTGCATGAACACTATCAGATTGCGCATGCCACTGTGCAGATGGAGTATCAGCCTTGTACCGGTCATGATTGCGAACTCTGCGCGGAGCAGAGCTCGCATCATCACTCACATGAACATCTCACGCTGGATGGTCACGCCCATCACCATCACTGATTCGACAGCGCGCGCGACCCGTGTTCGCGCGCACTTTGCATCCACAAGCGGGAACCGTTAAGCGCGATCAACGTCAGAATCGCGTATTCCAGCGACATTGCATACACGCCCTGACGGGCAAAGATCATCACACTAATCACGTTGATCACCACCCACAGTAGCCAGTTCTCGACGTATTTCCGCGTCATCAGAATCATCGCCACAATCGACAGCACCATCATGCAGGAATCCCAGAACGGGAAGGCATCCGGCTGCAGTTGTGGCATCGTCACGTTCAGGCCGAGACTCTGCATGATACCGACGGCGATTTTGGTCAGAAACGCGAACACCGGATCGATATACAGCGTCATCAGCGCAATGGCGATGACGCACGCCGCGCCCCAGCCAAGCGCCTTCGGCAACGGCAGCCAGCGAATTTTCAGTGCGGCTTCATTGGCGGTGTTTTGTCGACTCCACGCGTACCAGCCGTAAACATTGGCGACAAAGAAGAACAGCTGCAGCAGTAAGCTGGCATACAGCTGAATCTGGAAGAAGATCACCGCAAACAAGGTGACGTTAATCAGCCCGAAGAAGTAGTTGATGATCTTTTCCTGGCTGGCGAGCCAGATACACAGCAGACCCGCAAGGGTGCCCACCGCCTCGATCCATGACAGGTCGTAGCCACCCACGCCAATAGGAATGTGAACCAAAATATTTTGTGTGCTGAAGAAGTCCATGATCTGCACCTGTATGAAAGCCGCCTTACGCGTTCCCTTTCACCTTGAGTTTGAGTTGTGCTGCAAAGTCTAGCATGCGGTTAAGCGGTATCAATGCGGCTTCGCGCAGCGCATCATCGACATGGATTTCATGCTCGCTGCCGCCGTGCTCCAGCCCTTCGGCAATGGCTTTCAGGCCATTCATCGCCATCCACGGACAGTGCGCGCAGCTGCGACAGGTCGCGCCCTCACCTGCCGTCGGCGCTTCCAGCAATTCTTTGTCCGGCACCGCCTGCTGCATCTTGTAGAAGATGCCGCGATCGGTGGCGACGATCATTTGCGGATGCGGCAGGTTTTTCGCCGCCTGAATCAGCTGGCTGGTGGAGCCGACAGCATCCGCCAGATCGACGATCGCCTGTGGGGATTCCGGATGTACGAGGATCGCTGCCTCCGGATAGAGCGTTTTCATGCGCTGCAGGGCCTGAGTTTTGAACTCGTCATGCACGATGCACGCGCCCTGCCAGCACAGCACGTCCGCTTTGGTCTGTTGGGTGACGTAACGGCCCAGATGGCGATCCGGTGCCCAGATAATTTTCTCACCGAGGCTGTCGAGATGTTCAATCAGCTCAACCGCAATACTGGAGGTGACAACCCAATCCGCGCGCGCTTTGACGGCGGCTGAGGTGTTGGCGTACACCACCACCGTGCGGTCCGGATGTTCATCACAGAAGCGATTGAACTCCTCAATGGGGCAGCCAAGATCGAGTGAACACTCGGCATGCAGCGTCGGCATCAACACGGTTTTTTCCGGGCTGAGAATTTTGGCGGTTTCGCCCATAAAACGCACGCCCGCCACCAGCAGCGTTTTTGCCGGATGGGTGCTGCCGAAGCGCGCCATTTCCAGTGAGTCCGAGACGCAGCCGCCGGTCTCTTCCGCCAGCGCCTGAATTTCAGGATCGGTGTAGTAATGCGCGACCAGCACCGCATCACGCTCTATTAGTAAGCGTTTGATTTCAGAGATGTAGTGGGATTTTTCATCCTGGCTGAGACGCGCCGGTTTCGGCGGAAAGGGATAAATCGCGCTTTCAGGATCGAACATCAGACTCATGACACGGCTCTCGTTTTCTCAATTTAACAAAATCGCCTGTTACAGCGATGATGCGGCATCAAAACCGCTATCGTGTTTTATATGCTAAACACGATAGCGGAATTGCGCGAGAGTGTCGTCTCTTTTTTATGCGGTTTACAAGCCACCTAACGATTTCTGCGGGTTTTCCAGTTCCAGCAAGAAAGCTTTGACCGCCAGACCGCCTGCGAAGCCGGTGAGCTTACCGTTGCTGCCAATCACCCGATGGCAGGGCGCCATGATCGACAGAGGATTTTTACCGTTGGCCGCCCCCACCGCGCGCATGGCTTTCGGGTTGCCGATCTGTTCCGCGATTTGCTGATAGCTACGGGTTTCACCAAACGGAATGGTGAGCAGCGCTTGCCAGACTTTTTTCTGGAATTCAGTGCCGACCGTGTCGTAAGGCATGTCGAACTGCTGGCGCTCTCCGGCAAAATATTCGCGCAGCTGGCGTTCGGCCTCACACAGAATCGGATGCTGATCGTTACGGCTGATGGGTTTCAGCGGCACGCGCTGCGAGCCTTCGTTTTCCCACAGAATCGCTGATAACCCGTTATCGGTCGCAATCAACGTCAGCTCACCAACTGGCGTGGGAATGATTTTGGCATGATACATAAGGCACCTCCGGCATAAATCAGTGTGTCATTATCGCACTTCTGCCGCGATAAACTGGCTGTTTTCGGTCATGAGCATAAACTGGTTAGCTGTCCGAAAGCAGCGAGTTTTGCTTTGCCACTTGCGCGACGATACCCAAAACAATGCAAGGCGCAAGAAGGCGGCAAACGAGAGACTCATCGAACAGTCGATTTGAACCGCGCTGGTCTGCAGGGGAACCTCCTTTAGGAGGTCCATCATCCCGATGACTTTATCAAGTACGTGATTCGGATGATCGAGAGCAGCCAGCGCTTCTGCGCTTTAAAGTAGGAAAGGTATAGCCGGTTTATTAGCTGGAGACGATGATGTTTGATCCCGAGATTGCATACCAGGCGCTGACCTCGCGCGACAGTCGTTTCGACGGCGTGTTCTTTGTTGGCGTGACCTCGACCGGCATTTACTGTCGGCCCATTTGTCCGGTGAAAGCGCCGATGCAGAAGAACTGCCTGTTTTTTGGCAACGCCGAAGCCGCCGAGAAAGCGCATTTCAGACCCTGCCTGCGCTGCCGTCCTGAGTTAGCGCCGGGCTTCGCACCGGTCGATAGTCATCACCGCATCGCCGATCGCTTGATTCGTCGTATTGAAGAAGGCCTGCTGGAAGAGCAAGAGACCCTGGCCGAAATTGCCAACGAGTTTGACCTGAGTGAACGCCAGCTACGCCGCGTGATCCAGCAGGAGCTGGGCGTTTCACCGCTGGAGCTGCGCCAAACGCGGCGTATGCTGCTGGCGAAGCAACTCCTGACGGAGACTTCATTGCCCGTTACCGAAATCGCCTACGCCAGTGGCTTTCGCAGTTTGCGCCGCTTTAATGATGTGTTTCAGGCACGCTACCGTATGACGCCTTCGCGTCTGCGCAAGCAGAGTCAACCAGAGAGCGTGACCACCGTACAAGAGAGCGCGGAATTGCGTCTGAGTTATCGCCCCCCTTATGACTGGGATGCCATTTTGGATTTTCTTCAGCAGCGTGTGATGAAAGAGGCCGAGTGGGTCAGCGATGGTGCTTATCACCGCACCGTGGCGTTGGGAAACTGTCGGGGCTGGGTACGCGTCAGCCATTTGCCGGAGAAGCAGGCACTCAAGGTGCAGTTCACTACCACCTTAACCCCGGTTTTGCCTGCCCTGCTGCGTCGCCTGCGCGACCTGTTTGATCTCGATGCCCAACCACAGCGCATCAGCGAGCAGCTAAGCCAGGATCCGTTGTTAGCTGAGAGTCTGGCACGTTATCCTGGGTTACGCGTTCCTGGGGCGTTTGACGGCTTTGAGTTGGGGGTGCGCGCAATTCTTGGCCAGCAGGTGACGGTGAAAGCGGCCACCACGCTAAGCAGCCGCGTGGCGCAGCGGTTTGGCGAGCCATTAGTGACACCATGGCCGGAACTTTCTCGCCTGCCTCCGACGGCGGAATCCCTCGCTAGCGCAACCATTGATGATATTGCTAGCCTCGGTATTGTGAGCG
>AEWW01008254.1_pt1 | contig 20336 bp, 21 predicted proteins | sample 267848 | NCBI WGS metagenome assembly AEWW01 (sample SAMN00713649, study PRJNA62039) | ant fungus garden metagenome | place: Panama: Gamboa | collected Apr-2009 | depth 0.5 m m | reverse complement strand
AGCCCAAATGGGCGGCATTCAGTTTGTGCGATGATGAATCCGACGCGCCATCAGGTGCATCGGGTTTCATCATTAAAAACGCAGTGACGCGCCCACATAGGGGCCATCGACCAGCACGTTGTCTTTGCGATCGCCTTTGTTGTTCAGCTCGATGTACTGATAACCCACACGCAGATTCAGCAGTGAAATCGGGGTGAAGCTCAGACCACCAGACGCTTCTTTGTAGCTGTCCAGACGATCGGAGAACGCTTCCGGCGCGTAGTAGTATTCGCCGTACAGGCCCCACATGCTGTTGAAGTTGTACTGTGCACCGGCACCTACAGCCACGGTGAAGCCATCACGACCATCTTCCGGATGGGTGAACAGTGCTTTGGCGGTAGGGGCAATGCGGAAATCGCCAAAATCGATGTTGTAGCCCGCGCCCAGACCGTAGGTGCTGCCATCGTGATCGCTGCGCAGCCAGTTGCCTTTCAGAAACAGGCCAGGAGAGGTGGTGCCGAGGCCAAGGTTCAGGTTGGTGCTATGCTCACCCACGTCAACACTGCCCTCAATTGCCTGCGCGCCGCTGCTCAGCAGTGCCAGACCCAATACGCTTCCAGTAACAAGTTGCTTAAACATATGATTCCACTCCATGAAGGACAAATAAGTCGGCGCAAAGGGTAACAGCCTGGCAGCAGGAGACAACTTTATTTGGAAACCTTTACGTAAAAATCGATGACAGTGCGCAGAAAGCGACCATCAGGCCGCCCATAACAAGTGGCTCAACAGCGGTGCCAGAATCACCGTCACCACGCCTGACAGCATCATCACCAGGCTCGATACCACACCCTCTTGCTGACCTAATTGATAAGCGCGAGCCGTTCCCGCACCGTGCGACGCAGCACCAAATCCGGCACCTTTTGCCACGCCCTGCTTGATGGCAATACGCAGAAACAGCACATCGCCTACTGCCATGCCAAATACCCCGGTTATCACCACAAACAGCGCCACCAAATCCGGCTGGCCGCCAATCGGCAGTGCAGCCGCCAGTGCAAATGGCGTAGTAATCGAGCGCACCGCGAGGCTGCGCTGGATGGTTTCCGGCAGCATCAGCAGTCGCGCCAGCCATACCGAACTGCACACCGCCACCAGGGTCGCGGTTAACACGCCGACACTCAGCGATAGCCAGTGGCGCTTGATGATCTCCAGGTTCTCATACACCGGCACCGCAAACGCCAGCGTTGCCGGGCCCAGCAGCCAGATCAGCCAATGACTCTCGGCAATGTAATCCTTCCAGCTGACGTGCGTCAGCAGTAGCAGCGCCACCAGCACCACCGGCGTCATTACCAGCGGCATCAGCAGCAATGTCTGTTTGCGGCGATAGAGGCGTTTGTTGACGTAATAGACCAGCAGCGTCAGCGCCAGACACAGCAGGCTAATGATGAAATCAGCCATGATGCGCCTGCTTACGCGCCGCACGCGCCAGTTCGAAGCGGTACAGACGATCCACCACCAGCGAGGTCGCCGCCAGTACCAACAAAGTACTCACCGCAATCACCACGCAGATGCGCCAGCCTTCACTGCGCAGCAAATCGCTGTAATTGACCACCGCCACCACCGCAGGAATAAAGAACAGCAGCATTTCCGCCAGCAGCCAGTTGGCCCCGGCTTTCACCCAACGCAGCGGCACCACGCGTGTCATGATCAATAGCAACAGCAGTACCATTCCCACCACATTGGCAGGCAGCGGCAAATGCAGCCAGCTCACCAGTTTGTCGCTGGCCATAAACAGGCCGATATACAGCACCAACTGCAATGGCACAAAAACACGTTGCAGGATGTCCGTTCTGCGCGGACTCAATGCAAGCGCCATTTTCCTTCTCCCCAGAATTAAACGTTGGGCTTAGTATAAATCCGCGTCAAACTGTGAAAGAAATGAATTAAAATTATTCAAACTATGCCAAAAAGGAATGCTTGATGGACGTCCGCGCCCTACGCTATTTCACCGAGGTGGTACGCCAGCAAAGTTTCACCCGTGCCGCTGAGAAGCTGTTTGTCACGCAACCGACCATCAGCAAAATGCTGCGCCAGTTAGAGGAAGAACTCGGCTGCACGCTGCTGCTGCGTGAGGGCCGCAAGCTGCATCTTACCGACAGCGGTCAGGCGGTGTATCAACGCGGGCTGGCGATTCTGCAGGAGTTTCATCAACTGGAAGCGCAGATTGGCGATATCAATGAATTGAAAACCGGTGAACTGCGGCTGGGCATCCCGCCGATGGTCGGGATGCAGATCGCCGGTTCGATCTCCGCGTTTCGCCGCCGCTATCCGGGTGTGCAATTGAAGATTGTCGAATCCGGCGGCTTAACGGTGCAGCAGGCCGTGCTGAACGGCGGGCTGGATATCGCCCTCACTGCGCTGCCGGTCGATGCGGATTTGCCGCTCAATACGCTGGAACTGATGCGTCATCCTTTGTGCGTGCTGCTGCCGCGCAGCGCGCAGTGGCTCAATCGCAGCAGCCTGGGTCTCAAGGAGCTGGCGGCTCATCCACTGCTGATCCTCAATGAGGAGTTCTCACTCAATCGTCAGCTGATGAAGGCGTTTCAGCGTCAGGGACTCACGCCGGACATTGCCGTGCGCAGTGCGCAGTGGGATTTCCTGGCAGCAATGGTACAAGCCGAAATGGGACTGGCAATTTTACCCGAGCCGATTTGCCAGCGGCTGGATAAGCAATCGCTGCTGTGGTTGCCACTGGAATCGGAGTTGCAGTGGAGTCTGGGGTTGATCTGGCGAGAAGGCAGCTATCTGTCGCGCAGTGCGCAGGCGTGGATCGATTGCTGCCGCGAGCATTGGCCGGACGCGCCGCCACGGTTATCGGTGTAGTGATGTACTAATTTGGCCGGGCGCGCTTCAGTGCGGGTTGTTAAAAAGGGCACGATAGTGGAGGTCAGAGCGCCTCTGCTGCTGCAAGGGCTATCCACAGCGCTGAGGCTTTTACGTTGGGCCAGGAGCCAGGCGCAGGGAGGCGACTGGCAGTTCGGGTTGGCCAGGACGGCCTTACCCGAACGATCCGTAGGCACGACGTGGAAGCCGAAGGCACCGCGTCAGCGGCGCGAGGACGGCCCGGCAGCAGCAGAGGTGCTCTGGCCCGCACTCCAGTAGGCCGTCTGGTTTATTCCTCTTTCTCTATCAGCAGTGCTTCCAGCAGATCGAGATCGCGTAGCAGTTTCTGCATCGTCTCGTTGGAGATTTCCTGCGTCGCGCGCAGATGGTAAACCTCGGCGCGCTCGGCACGCAGGGCATTGAGGCGGAAACGACGCTCCAGGTTTTCGGCAAACAGCGCCTGATCGACCTCATCTTTGCCCACCACGCGGCGACGAAGATTGCCAATCACGCGCAGACTGACCTCTTTCAACAGTTCCGGATCGATATTCTCTTCCGCATCGTTTTCCAGCCGCTGCTCCATTTTGTGCAGGCTCTCAATCGCCACATTGGCCATCGCCGCACGCGCATGCTGGATTTCACGGCGATGTCCCGATTCATCGGTGCTTTCCATACCGCGTAACAATATCGGCAGCAGAATCACCCCGACAAACAGCGAGAACAGAATCACGCCGGTGGCAATAAACACCAGCTCATAGCGCGCCGGGAACGGTTCGCCATTGCTAAGGAACAGCGGAATCGACAGCACACCGGCCAGCGTAATGGCACCACGCACACCGGCAAAAGAGGCGATGAGCAACTCGCGGAAAGAGTAGTTAGAGAATTCCAGCGGCTTCTTCTTCAGGAAACGCAAACTGGCACGTTGCATCATCCACAACCAGCCAAAGCGCACGATCATCAAGGCGACATACACCAGGGCAACATCGGTGAACAGCATCCACAGCTCGACGTTCGGATCGGCATTGGCTTGCGCGACGGAGGTTTCCAGAATGTCCGGCAGTTGCAGGCCCAGCATCAGGAACACCATGCCGTTAAACACAAACTCCAGCATCTGCCATACGCTATTCGCACGTAAACGCATTGCCAGTGGTGCCTGGCGGATAATGCCAGAGCGCGTGATGGTCATACCCGCCGCAACTGCCGCGAGGATACCTGACACGCCCAGATGTTCAGCAATCAGATAAGAGGCGAAAGGCAGCAGCAGCAGTAGCACGGTTTGCGTCGCCGGATCGTCACCGCTCCAGCGGCTCAGCAGACGCAGCGAGCGGCCATATAGCCAGCATACCGCCACACCTGCGACCAGACCGCCGATCGCCACTTTGAGGAACTCCACGCTGGCGCCACCCCAGGTAAACACCATGGTGCCCATCGCCACCGCGACCGCAAACTTCAGTGATACCAGGCCGGATGCGTCGTTCATCAGGGCTTCGCCCTGCACAATCGACATGATCTTTTTCGGGATGCGCCCTTCCCCGACAATGCCGGAAAGCGCCACGGCATCGGTAGGTGACAGCACCGCAGCCAGCGCGAAGGCAGGGATCAGCGGAATACCCGGCACCAGCCAGTAAATCAGATAACCAATTCCGACCACGGTAATCAGCACCAGCACCAGTGCCAGGCCCATGATTTCGCGTCCGTGGTGCAGGAATTCGTTAATTGGCGTTTTCCAGCCATCGGCAAACAGCAGCGGCGGAATGAACAGCACGAGGAACAGTTCGGGGTCAAAATCGACATGCAGGCCAAAGCTCGGCACGGCCAGCAATGCACCAGCGGCAATCTGCACCAACGGCAGGGGAATTTGGAACGGCAATATGCGCGCCGCCACGCCGGAGAGTGACACCACCAGCGTCATGATGAGAATAGTAAAGAAGATTTCCATGCTTTCCTTAGGCGAATCAATTTCATTAAAGCGATGTTGTTGCGCAGGAAAGTGTAAAACAAAACGCCGCACAAAGGGGCAACCCTGCGTGCGGCGTGGACCAGAAAGAGACTTATCTGGAAATAAGCGCGTTCAAAAGTCAGATGGCCCAGCCACCCGCGTAGAAGGCCACCAGCGCAACAGCAATCACCACGGTGCCCACGTTCAGCCTGCGCCATTCACCCGCAAAGAGGCGGCCAATCACCAACGAGCCGAAGCCGAGCATGATGCCAGTCACGATGTTGCAAGTCAGGACGATGAACACGGCAGTGACCAAACCCGACATCGCATCGACAAAGTCATTGAAGTCAATCTTCGCCACGTTGCTCAGCATCAGCAGGCCAACGTACATCAACGCTGGCGCCGTCGCGTAGGCCGGAACCAGATAGGCCAGCGGGGACATAAACAGAATCAACAGGAACAACAGACCGACGACAATCGCTGTCAGGCCAGTTTTACCGCCCGCAGCCGTTCCGGCTGCAGATTCGATATACACCGCCGCAGGCGAAGCACCGACTAAACCGGCAAACAGGCTGCTGACGGAGTCGGTGGTCAACGCGCGGCCACCGTTAATGATCTGGCCGTCTTTATCCAGCAGATTCGCCTGGCCCGCCACTGCACGAATGGTGCCGGTGGCATCAAACACGGCGGTCATCACCAGCGCCAGCACGCTTGGTAAAACCACCGGTTGCAGCGCACCCATGATATCGAGACTAAACATCGCGGATTGGCCGTTGGCATCCTTCAGGCTCGGCATAGCGAATAGCCCCTGATAGGTGACAGCCGGATCAAAGATCAGACCCACCACAGAAATCGCTACGATGGTCAGCAAAATTCCGCCTGGCACACGACGTTTTTCCAGACCAAAGATGGCCGCCAGCCCGATCAGCGCCATAATCACCGGGAACGAGGTGAAGTGGCCGAGTGCCACCGGCAAGCCCGGCGCTGGGTTCTTCACAACCAGGCCAATACTATCGGCCGCAATCAGCAGCAGGAACAGGCCAATACCGACTCCCGTGCCGTGCGCCACGCCCATCGGCAGGTTACGCAAAATCCAGGCACGAATCCCGGTGACCGAAATCAACGTGAACAGCAAACCCATCAGGAATACCGCGCCAAGGGCAACCGGGACGCTAATGTGCTGGCCCAGCACCAGGCTAAACGCGGTGAAGGCGGTCAGGGAAATCGCACAGCCGATCGCCATGGGCAGGTTGGCCCACAATCCCATGATGATCGAACCAAAGCTGGCGACCAGGCAGGTCGCTACAAACACGGCAGTCGGCGAGAAGCCGGCTTTACCCAGCATGCCCGGTACGACAATGACGGAGTAAACCATGGCTAAAAAGGTGGTTAGCCCCGCCAAAATTTCCTGACGCACGCTGCTGCCGCGTGCCGAGATGTTGAACCAGGCGTCCAGTTTTCCACTGGCCGGGCGTGAGTCGCCAGACATAGTAAATCCTCTGCGTTTTTTAAGATGTAATGAGCCCCACGGCCCGCGTTTGCGCATCATCCTGGTGAAGGTTCTCAAAGAGAAAAGAGGCAAACGTTTACGTGGCCGCGTATTCCAGGTCGTAAAAGGGGGACACGGAAAAAGGCAAACGATTATCTGGCGTTTGCTATGGGGTTTTCAACTACTAATCGATTATCAGGCAGGATAAAGCGCAGACTGGCGCGGGTAAACCATGTGGTTACACTGTCCGGGGCAAATTTTTGGAGCGCGGAACCGGCTGGAAAATCAAGATTTTTTCCATTCATCGCGTAGTTTTCCTCACCAACTGCACCGATGGTAAGAGGTGGATGCCTCATGAAGCGATAATTAACTTGAAGCCCAGCAAAGGCCCGCCCGAAGAGCAAAGCGTCCGCGCCATGGGTGCCTGGAGAATCACGGCCAGTTCCATTTTTCGCTTAATTTTCCTCACCAACTGCACCAAAGGTATGAGGTTGCTGCGACTTGAAGCAATGACCAACTTGGGACCCAGCAAAGGCCCGCCCGAAGAGCAAAGCGTCCGCGCCATGGACGGCGCGGCCGATCTGCATGGATGCGTTATTTCTTTGCGATCGGGCGGGCCTTTGATGGGCATGGCACCCAACTCACAGCGATAATCCACAGCACCCAACCCAAAGCGACTAACTAAACGTAATCGCCCCGCCCTGCTCAATCGCGCGTTGCCAGGCAGCACGTTGCTGCATCGATTCCAGCCAGCGTGCGGTGGCCGGCATCTCTTTCAACGATCCCCGCACTTGCAACGCCAGCAGCGGGAAACTCATCTGCACATCGGCGATGCTAAATCGTGACCCGGCGAAATAACGATGCTGGCTAAGATGCTGCTCAATCACGTCGCCGTGCAGTTTTAGCTGCTTGTTCAACCAGGCCTTCTGAATCCCTTTGCTCAACGCCACGCCTGCCGGACGTAAAATCCACGGCACCGGCTTCTTCCCGAGTTGCCCAAACACCAGCTTCATTACCAGCAATGGCATCAGCGACCCTTCTGCGTAATGCAGCCAGTAACGCGCCTGAATCTGTTCATCCTCATCCGTGATGGCGAACAAATGCTCTCTATCATATTTCTGCTGCAGATACGCCAGAATCGCCCCTGACTCGGCAATCACCCGATTGCCATCAGTAATCACCGGCGACTTACCCAGCGGATGAATCTTCTTTAATGAATCCGGCGCCAGCAGCGTGTCCTCGCGCTGATAACGCTTAATTTGATACGGCACCGACAGCTCTTCCAGCAGCCACAACACGCGATGCGAACGGGAATTTTCCAGATGGTGAACAGTAATCATGCGGTTTTCCTTGCCGGTCAAAGTCTCCCGGCAAGTATAGCGGATTAACCTTTATGCTCGTCCTGCTCAGGGTCGAGTAACACCGCTCCCGAACCTTGCTGCGCCAGACGGTCACCGGGATTACGCAGTGGACAATCGCGCATCGATAAGCAGCCACAGCCAATACACCCATCCAAATCGTTGCGCAGGCGCGTCAGGGTTTCGATACGCTTATCCAGCTCTTCACGCCAGTGCTGCGTCAGCGCATCCCACTCCTGCGTCGACATACGCTTGTTGGCTGGTACATGCATCAAACTGTCGCTGACAGTGGCCAGCGGAATACCGATGCGCTGCGCAATCTTGATAATCGCCACACGGCGCAGCACATCGCGGCTGTAACGCCGTTGATTGCCGCCATTGCGCGAACTGAAAATTAAACCTTTGGTTTCATAAAAGTGCAGCGCGGAAACGGCCACGCCGCTACGTTTCGCCACTTCACCCGGCGTTAACACCGGTTTTGGGTAATTGCGTTCTTTTTTCATTTAGGGCCTTTACCTCAAGTTAACTTGAGGAATTATACTCGCACCCCATCAAAACTTCGAATTTCAAACCCGAGAAACCTTTCAGAAGGATGAGGCTATGATGCAACAGGAAATCATTCATTCACTGACACACTGGATCGATGAAAATCTGGATAAGGCCCTGTCGATCGACGAAGTGGCAGCAAAATCCGGCTACTCAAAATGGCACCTGCAGCGTATGTTCCGTACCGTGACGAAACAAACGCTGGGTGGCTATATTCGTGAGCGCCGCCTGACTCTGGCCGCTGAAGCGTTACGCCAGACTCAGCGTCCAGTGTTCGATATCGCGATGCAATACGGTTACGATTCACAGCAAACTTTTTCGCGCGTGTTCCGCCGTCAGTTTTCCCAGACGCCGACCGCCTATCGTCACACCATGCGCCGTCAGGCGATGATTCAGCGTCCGCGTCTGCTGAGTTTCGATTGCAGTGAAAACATGAACAGCTTTGCCCAGCGCACAACCGGCGAGTGCTGCCCGGTTCAGTGACATTCTGCGCGCCCTTCACGGGCGCACCTTCCCGCTTTGCCTCTGCCATCTCCCCCGCTTCGATAAAAATCTTTCTACCATACCAGGTATAAATTTTGTTCAAACTTTCAAATCGGGTGATATAATGTGACCCAAGTCACAGATTTACCCCCGCGTAAGACGGCCAGAAGGGCCTCCCTGACCCTCCTTCTCTGCCGCCAGTGATGTCCAATCAATGTCAGGGATATTACTGATTTGAAGAGGTTTTTGCAGATGGCTACGTTAACCACCAGTTTAATCGTCATGCGTTGGGAGCTGCTCAGCGCCATCATGATGTTCTTTGCCAGCACCATGAAAATTAAACTGCGTCAGAACAGTCACCACGTGATGGCACTGATGTGCGGCGGTATTGGTGTAGGCATGTCATGCTGGTTTGTCACCGGCCTGCTCGGCATTACCCTGAGCATGGAAAATCTGCACAACTTCATGGAAATCTCCAAAAACGCCTTCGTTGAAGTGATGAGCCAGACGCCTGCTGATTGGCCGATGCCTTAATCGCAGCCAATAAAAAACCCCGCTAAGCGGGGTTTTTATTTTGCTGTGTGATACTCAAATTTTCTTCAGTACGGCTGGAATAGCGACTTCCGGCACCGTCACACCCGGTATCTGCGTACCGCGGCGGTCTTGAATCCACATATCACCCATCATCTGGTTTAATCCACGGTCCAACCCGGTCACTAACCCGGCACCTGGCGTAAACGTCAGCTCGCCAAAGTAAATCCGATCACCATCGATATACCAGTCCACACGCACATAATCAAAATCGCTCGCCAGGGTTTTACTGAGCGCTAATGCGTGCTGCAACTGCGCCATTTGTGGATTCACATCCAGCCCGGTATCGCGAATTTTGTGGTACGCCTCATTGAGGTTGTTCACATAAAAATTCATCGACAGTAACGGGTTACATCGGTTGTAAATCACCTGCAGCACATATTCAAAGCTGCCGTCACGCTTGTTGAACATGTGAAACTTGTAATCAATCGGCGCAGTTTTGCCATCACCAATGTACTGCTCCACCAGGATACGCGGCTTGATGTAGCGATAGTGAATCTCACGCGCTTCATTGGCAAAGTCGGTCTTCAACCAGCGATGGCAGTCACTGATAATTTTCTGCTTCTTCAGCGCATCCGGCTCTTCCAGCAGGATTTCCACCATATTGGAGCCGTGATTGGGCTTAATTACCGTGTTCTTCCAACTCGGCAGCGTATGCAGCGAGTGCGGGTCGCTGGTCTCATACACCAATGGGATCAGGTATTCGCTGCCCACTTTCTCGGCGATGTATTCGCGCACCGAATATTTATCCGACAGGCGGCCATAGATTTGGTAATCGCCAAAAACGAATTTCCGGTACAGCACCTTCTCATTAAACACTTTCGGTTGACGCAAATTGGGCAGTTTGCGGAATTTATGAAAGTAATAGATGCGGTCCTGGTAAGCCCAGGGCATCTTCTTGATGAAGTACTGGACACTTCTTCTGAGTTCATCTTTCAACTTGAGCATATCGGACCTCATTTGTAGGTTTTGTAGTTGAGTGAGGAAACTTGAATCTTCTGAATGACGCCGTTATTGAAGAAGTAATTCATTACGGTGAGGGACAGAAGTTCAGAGATGAAGACGCTCCAGGCGGCACCCATGATGCCGTAGCCCTGGATCAGCCACCACGACAGCGGCAGACTGATCACCATCAGGCAGATGATCTTCTTCAGCAGATAGTTAAATCCGCCCTCTTTCACCATGTAGCGATACGCTACGGTCCCCATTGCCGAAAAGCAGGTTGCTAACGACAGTAACGTAATGAGACTCCCTGACTGTGTGTACTCGTGACCATACAAAGCGATGATGATTTGCTCGCCATACAGCGCTATCACCGCTAACAACAACAATGAAACACCCATGACATAGCCGTTCAGCCGCGCAGTGAGCTTGATGGCGGCTGCTCCGCGCTCCCGGAAGATCTCCGAGAAGCAGGAAGTGATGATGGCAACCGGAATGAATATCCAGGACGCCGAAATGGTATTGGCGGCAGCAAACAGGCCGAGATCGCGAGCGGAGGCTATACCCGCCAGAAACATCTGGGCCGCCTTAACCTGCACGGAAATGAAGATGCTGGAAATTGCCAACGGTAAACCGGCGTACAGCAGATAACGCAGGTAGGTATTGCGCTTCTCCTGCGGTGGCGCCATGTCCTGGTTTTCGCGGTAAAAGTTAGACCGTTTAATGACGTACGGCACCAGCGTGACCATGACAATCGACAGCGTCAGCCACAAGGGATTGAGGTGCAGCCAGGCAATGGCGAAACTCAGGGTAAAGCCCAACAGCAGGCCGACCGAGTTGGCCACGGTATTGAGTCGGGAAGCCAGACGCGCATTGTTATAAACGCTGAACGTATCCTGCGTCACAAAAACGGAGGAGATAAACGAGGCCAGGGCAAATGCGAGGAAATTTTCCTGCATGTTGTACCACACCCAAATCAACACCGGGATGGAGGTCAGCAACAACAAGACCAACCGCATGGTGCGGGCCACCGCCATCAGCCGCAGGCCTTTCGGCGCACTTTTGCTGATGCGTTTGAACAGGATGGTTTCGGTACCGAAAATCGCTACGGTCTGTACCATCGAGAACAACGAGGTTGAAAACGCCATCTGACCGAATATGGTCGGGCCAAATGACTTCGCCACGTAGGAGGTCACAAATATGACGCCAAACACCGAGACGATCTTCTCAGACATCATCCAGGCGGCATTAGACATTACGCTCAATTTCATCGACTGATCCTTAGTATTACTTACAGCAACTGCCTTTCGGTACAACGTCCTTGAAATGAATTAACAAGCGCTCAGTGGGCCTGACTTAAATTAATAACTTCAAACCAAACTGGTCCGAAAAATGAGACTCCCGTCAGGATTCTTTGAATGAATTCAGGAAAATTCCGATTAAACCTGGTGCGAAACTCTGCGGATGTAAACGATTTCAGCCTGAATTCGAAGCAAAGGTTTACTGGCACACCCTGTGATTTTAACAAACAGGTTATGCCGTATTTCCAATGATTGTAGTATTTTTCTGCATTTGGGATGGAATGAATCTATATCAAAAACCCAAAGCCAGGAAGGCGTTCAATGGCATTCAGAATAAAATAAGATTTATCCCATGATGATATTTATTCTAAATAACTTAATTTAAACCTCGCAATTCTAATCGCGCACTTTAATACTGCATTAATACTCTTTTTGCAGTACCAGATATTAATACAGTAATTCTCATCCACTAATTGATAAGAAAGGTAAGAGCATTTATGAGAAAGTCACGATATAGCGAAGAGCAAATCACAAATGCCATTAAAGCTTCTGAAACGGGAGTGAAAGTCAGGGAGATTTGTGAAGAGCTTGGCATTTCCGAGGCCACCTTCTACAGCTGGAAGAAAAAGTTCTCTGGGCTTTCTTCCGAAGAAGGACGAAAAATCAAAGAGTTGGAGGATCAACTACAAAACCTTACCCGTGAACTGCAGTCACTGAGTTCCGATAAAGAGATGCTGCAAAGCGTGCTGAAAAACTTCTTCACCACAAATGAGAAGCGGCAAGCCGTTAACTTCCTGCAAACCACCTTCGACATTGGAACGCGTCGCAGCTGTCGTTTGCTGGATATTAGCCGCAGCGTTTACCACTATCCTTCAGGCTCCGATAATCGCTAACACCATTAAGACCGTTGTTATTTGACTTAATGCTGAGATTTGTTCTTACCAGAAGAGATGAAGATCATTTAATTCGGCGTTCGTAACATAACAATTCGCACCAATTTTTCCTGATGAATATCATCGCGGATTTGCTTCCTTTTTTGCGGTAAAATTGATTCACATCAGCAAAAGTCTCGCTATTCAAGCCTTTCATACGCAGCCCAATCTCATTACGGTGAGATTGGCGCTTCGTTTTATTACTTAATTGATATTAATGATCAGGACTGAATACCGATAAATCTGTTAAGCCATCATGAACAACGACATGTAATCGCCCTCACAGAAACTCTTATTTTTTTTGGACCTGTCACTTCAGGTGATGATCACAGCTCACTATTTTGCCAGAGTGATGCGCTGATAATCGCACCAGGATTGTTCCGGATTAGAAACGTTATCACGCCTAAACAATAACAGTAAAAAATGGCGACTTATGGGAAATATCGCCCGGTAATTCATCGCTGTGTTTAATCATTTTTTCATGCAAATTCAGCGGATGTTTCTCAACACCGGAGCAGCATCTTGAGAAAATGGTGGCTTAAAGCGGTGATTTTCAGTGCCAAATCGCAGTAAAAATGCAGATAGAACACCTTTTTAACCCTGCCGGCGCCGGTTTTTTTAGCCTTCTCCGCGGGTTATCACCTCGTTTCCACCCGCTGGAGTGACAGGATTGCCCCCCTGAATGCAACATGAGTTATGACAAAGTGGGGTAAAAACAGGCAAGGATAAGCGAGGGAAAGTTATATCACGGTGGTGACTGAGGATATAAATGGCGAAGAGGAGCGCAAAACAGAGGGGGCAAATTCCTAAAAAACTGAAGAAAGGGCTGCTGAGCCCCTCTACTCAGCAGCCAGAAATTCATGTTAAAGCGCGCTGACTTTCGGCTGCGGTTTAATACGCATGGCATAGATTACGCCAACGATGAGACAGCCAATACCAATGCCAGTGAGCAGCGGCGGCCAGCTCTGTCGCCAGAGGAAGGTCCACAGCAGACCCGCCAGCGTTTCGAACACAATCAGCGGCCCCATGATGACCGTTGGCACACGCTGGCTGGCCGCATTCCAGCATAGCGTGCCTAACCATGAACATATCAGCCCAATCGCCAGCATGATGAGGAGAAAACGCGTGGGCTGTGGGCCAAATGGCAGAGCGAACTCAGGCTGCTGCCAGTAAAGCTGACCGCACACGAATAAATAGAACACCAGCGCCAGCGGTAAGGTCACCAACCCTTGTGCCGTTGCCCAGCTACCGGCTTTATGCTGTGGATGCGCGCGCAGCCAGATGCCATTGCGCAGCGGATACCAGGTCCAGCAGGCGACCGCTAAAATCGCCAGTAACAGCCCTGTCAGGTAGCGCGACCAGTCAAATTCCGGTCCCTGCATTTGCATCTCAGCGGCATTCACGCAGCCCAGGCCAGCAGCAATAATCAGTAGCGCCGGAAAGAGTTTACGCCAGGAAAGTCGCCCTTCAAGATGGCCGTAGCAAAGGTTGGCCGTCACGGTGATGACCACCGGCAAGGTGCCAATTATCATGGTCGAGATGGGCGCACCGGTGCGCTGGATAGCGCTGGCGAGGCAGGCGTAATAAAGCAGATTACCGACCAGCGATAATTTCAGCGCCTCCAGCCAATCTTTGCGCGCCAGTTGTTTAAGACGGCGGCGATCCAGCCACGCCAGCGGCAAGACGACCAGACCGAATGCCACATAGCGTCCGGCTGATTGTAGGGTGCCCGGATAGTCTGGGATCAACAGTGGGCCGACAAAAATCAGCCCCCACATCAGTCCTGCGGCAAGTGCAAATACGATTCCAGCAAACATTCTCTTTTCCTTTATGACCTTTCCGCCGCAGTGTGGCGTAACCGGATAATAAAGGCTTGTAGCAGATTGCGGTTAACGTGAGGGGAAAACTTGCTTTTGATAACGCCCTGGCGTGATGCCATAACGGTGAGCAAACGCGCGCGTGAGGTGTGCCTGATCGGTCAATCCAACAGCCGCCGCTACCGAAGCCGCGCTTTCTCCCATTCCTAAACGTTGCTTGGCTTCGAACAGGCGAAAGGCCATCAGCATCTGATGTGGCGTAACATGGAAGTGGTGTTTAAAACTGCGGAGAAAATGCCACGGCGACAAAGACGCCAGGGCGGCCAGCTCATCAAGACGAACCGGCTCCGCCAGGTTTTCACGCAAATAGGCTTTTACCGCATCAAAGCGATGGGCGCCCTCTTCGGGTCGGGATTTTCCCTGATGTGCCAGCGGGCGTAATAGCTCCAGCAGTTCCAGCAACAGACTCTCGCGTTCCAGCGCGCTGGTGGATTGCCACATCTGTGCCAGTCGCTGGGAAAAGGGCTGCGCCAGGCGGACATCTGTGCGCAGCGCCTCACTAAACCACCAGTGACGATCGCCGGTAAGCCGCTCCATCTCCTGCGGATCAATATAGATCATGCGATAACGCCAGCCCTCATCACAGGCCGATTCCCCGGTGTGCAATTCATCAGGGTTCATCATTACCAGTGAATGCTGCGGTGCCGTATAGTGCGTGCCGCGGTAGCGAAAACGCTGTGCACCCGATTCAATGGTGCCGATACCGAAGGCTTCATGGGTATGCGGCTCAAAAGCGTAACGCGAGATGTGCGCCTGATACAGCTCGATACCCGGCAGTTCAGCAAAATGCTGGAACTGCGCCTGATCGCACTTATCAGGAAAGATTTCCGGAACCACCTTCACGTCACACCTCCTAAAAACAGGTTAATTAGCATGCGCGGCGGCGAGCTGAAATGCAAAACAGATTTGCTTTACCTGCATGCGTAACAATCGCGATACTGTCATCCTCTATATAAAGGAGGCAGTGATGGCTAATCGGGTTGTCGTGGTAGTAGATATGCAAAACGGCGTGCTGGCTTCGCCACGTTTTGATCGTGACGGACGTTGTCAGCGCATCAATCAACTGACGGCAGCGGCCGATCAGGTGATTTTTATTCAGCACGTTGAGCCAGGCCTCGAAGTAAACAGCGAAGGTTGGCAGATCGTGCCGGAATTGGATCAGCCAGCCAACGCGATCTACGTTAACAAGACCGCCTGTGACAGTTTTTGGCAAACCGACCTGGCGGCTCAGCTTGATCAACATGGCATTGAGAGCTTTGTGATTTGCGGCTGCGCGACCGATTACTGCGTGGATACCACCATCAAAGTGGGTGCCAGCCTGGGCTATCACATCACCGTTGCCGCCGATGCGCATACCACCGCTGACCGGACTTACGTTTCCGCACAACAGCAGATCAATCAGCACAATGAAATCTGGGCGGATTTGATTCTGCCGGGCAACCCGGTGTTAGTGCGTGATACTGAGGTAATTTTGCGGGAGTGGCGGCCGCATTAGCAGTCACTTTGCCGGGCAGAATTGTCCGGCTTCCATTATGGGCGGCATTCAGCAGCTAGATTTTACGCTTCCATTGATAACGGTTTGATCCTGCCAGCTGTTCAATCAGCCCCTCATGCTCCGCACGCTGCAACCATTCAGTCAGCTGAATCTGATGCAGACCGGTTCGCAAGCCCAGATATTCAATCGTGACCGGATAGGCGGCCAGTGCAGGCAATTGCGCCTGAAAAATCAGGTAAAAATCGGATGGATGCCAGATTCCTTCTGGTTCCTGAGCCACATTAGCATCCGCGATCTTGTCGGGCATCGTGTGCCATGCGCCGCTCAATAGATCATCCTGCTGGTAAGGCTGATGACGATGAGTCGTCATCCATTGCGCAACATCAATGTCATCGGGGTGAGCAGCGCACCATTGCCCACCCTGTGTGACCAGTTGGGCGTTGCTGGCCTGTACATCGTCGGTCGGCTTAACCCACAACGGTACCCATTTCTTGCGCAGATTCTCTTCCGCACCAGCCAGCGTACCGCCCTTGTGACCCGCGTGTACGACCAACGCACTCTTCGCCAGGCAATAAACATATCGATTGCGCGCCATCGCGTGACCCACAGTAAAGCCTGCTTCCGGATAGAAAGGCGAAAGCAGCAATAACTTTCCTGCCATGAGACCTTTACGCCATTTGGCGCTGGTCGCAGCGGTGAGCAGACTATCACTGAGGACACCAATGACGGCTCCGTTATGTTGCAAAGCGCCCAGCATCGCGGCTTCATCAATGCCTCGTGCACCACCCGAAATCAGATTTATATTCGCAGAGACAATTCTTGCCGCAACCTGACGACTGAACGTTAAATCCCGCTCGCTGGCATTTCTTGACCCAACCACCGCAAGGCCTGGGTGATTTAACAGAGTGATATCACCACAGCCGAATAGCACCGGCGGCGCGTCAGTGCGCAGCTGTTGCTTTAGCAGCCTTGGATATTCAGCGTCAGAACGTGTTAACACCCACAACCCCGCACGCTGCCAGCGTTCAATCGCTAACGCCAGGCTATGTCCACGGCTCAGTAGCGCTTCAATACGCTCGCGCGTGATATGAGAATCAACCCAGCTGGCTAGCATGACATCAGCACCAGAGCCGAGCAGATCGGCGGGTGTTGCAGATTGTTGTTTCAGCCACAGGGCGAATCGCCCCCATTCAGCATTACCTAGCGGCTTCACCTCATCCTCACTCTGGCGCGAGAAGTCGATGGTTAACAAAAGCGTTGCCTGTGCAACAGGAGATAAATTCATCACTCTTTCACCGTTGAGGTTGCCAGCGCCAGTGGATAGACAATGCCGCTACCCGCTTGCTGAAGCAGGGCTGCAGTCACTGCCATCGTCCATCCTGAATCGACAATATCGTCTACCAGTAACACGGCAGTGGCAGACAGGTCAGCGCTGGTGGAAAATGCGCCATCCAGATTACGACATTGATGGAAGCGATTATTCTGCAGACGTTGCTGAGGGTTATCTTTCACTTTCTGCAGTGCATCGACAAAGGGTATGCCGAGTCGCTGTGCCAATCGGCGGGCAAAATCCGCTACCAATTGAGGCTGACGCAACGACGGTACGCAGCAAACCCACCGTGGAGCAGGTGCTGGCTGCCAGCGCTGTTCAATCATTTCCACTATGGCAGCAACCAGTTCATCACTGAAATGACCGGCTGCTTTCTCGGCCACTACGCGAGATCCCCATCCGGCATCTCCCCAGCGCGAAAGCACCCGACCTTCCTGCGCACGCAGAGCGGCAGGTAAATTGCCGCGAAAACCGTACTCTTCAAATGCCTGAGCAGCCACCTGAATTTTGGGCAAAATCACCGTTTCGGCGCGCTGTAGAAAGGTCGCTGCCTGATGAGCCAGTGTCGCATCCACCTGCGGGTCAATCAAAGGTCGACCGAGGCAGCTGGCACATTTGCCACAGGATACGGGGTCTGTGTCATCCAGTGATAATCGCAGAAACGTCATCAGGCAACTGCGCTGTGAGATATAACGCTGCACCTCCTGCCACTCTTGCTCGCGCTGTTGCGTCAGATGCACGATACGTTCGCGATCCAGCAGATAAGCGACCGGCGTTCTCCGCCATTGGGATTTGACCTTAATCACCGGAGCAGGATTCTCAACGCTGAGCAATTTCAGCACTTTTTCAATTTGCCCCTGGCGCAGATTGGTCTGCTGTTCGATATCACGAATCGACAACCCATCACTCTCCTCCAGCACTTGCAAAATATCATATACCTGAGTTTCTGCTGGAAAAGCAGACTGCCGGAAAAACTGGTGAATATCGCGATCTTCACCGCCTGACATCAGCACGCCAACCGCATGGTCGATGCCACGTCCTGCACGCCCTACCTGTTGGTAGTAAGCAACAATGGAAGCGGGTGCCTGATAGTGCAGCACGAAGCTCAAATCAGGTTTGTCATATCCCATTCCCAGTGCGGTGGTGGCCACCAAAACTTTCAATTGGTTAGTTAGCAGCAAGGTCTCAAGGTGTTGACGATAGTCGTTGCTGCTGTCGAAACCAGCGGCCTCAACGCTGCCATGATAGGCGCGCGCATCAATGTGCTGCGTGCGTAACCAGGCCGCAACCTGCTCGGCATCCCGCACGGTGAGCGTATAGACGATACCGGTTCCCGGAAGAGAGGGAATGACCTGCGCCAGCCAGGCAAGGCGAGAGGCCTGATTCGGCAAAATGAGCGTTTGCAGCGCCAGACTTTTACGAATTAGCTCACCGCGCTGAATCACGATGTCGCCCATCTGTTGCTGTATATCTGCAACGACACGATTATTGGCGGTAGCGGTGGTGCCGAGCACTGGCGTATTCGCCGGTAGTTGCCGCAAGATGCTGACAATGCGCCGATAATCAGGACGGAAATCGTGCCCCCAATCGGAGATACAGTGCGCCTCGTCAATCACCATGAGCGCGATACGGTTGGCAATCGGCTGCAGTACGGTTTCGATGAATTGATCATTGGCGAGACGTTCTGGAGAGATGAGTAAACAATCGACCTGATTGTCCAGCATCCGTTGTGTCACTGAAGACCAGGCACTGCTGTTCGAAGAATTGAGGGTTTCAGCAACAATACCCAGTCGACGAGCCGACTCAATTTGGTTACGCATCAGCGCCAGTAGCGGTGAAACAATGATGGTCGGACCCATACCGCGATCGCGAAAAATTTTGGCGCTGATAAAATAGACGGAGCTTTTACCCCAACCCGTGCGCTGCACCACCAATAATTTCTGTCGATGATTGACCAAAGCATCAATCGCTTCCCACTGCCCTCGACGAAACTGAGCCTGCTCATCCGCCAGTGCGGTTTTTAATAACACTTCTGCCTGATGCTGTTTCATTATCACTCCTTGATGGGAAATGCGTCCCTTCTTTTGATTGAGAAACCTGAGAGCCAGATACAAAAAAGCCCCGTAAAACGAGGCCTTAGCGAGTAGTTATGCGTGAGCGTTGACTCAGAACGGGATGTCGTCGTCAAAGTCCATTGGCGGTTCGTTGTTCGCCGGTGCGCTCTGCTGCTGCGGACGCTGTTGTGCGCCGCCGCTGAACTGGTTGCCGCCCTGAGGCTGCTGCTGAGGTTGCTGTGGCTGGCCCCAACCGTTGTTATTGCCGCCGCCCTGGCCGCCCATCGGTGCGCCGCCTGCGTTCGCGCCCTGCTGACGTCCACCCAGCATCTGCATGGTGCCGCCAACGTTAACAACCACTTCGGTGGTGTATTTTTCCTGACCGCTCTGATCCTGCCATTTACGGGTACGCAGCTGGCCTTCGATGTAAACCTGAGAGCCTTTACGCAGGTATTCACCCGCCACTTCAGCCAGTTTGCCGAACAGCACAACGCGGTGCCATTCAGTGATCTCTTTGTTTTCACCGGTTTGCTTGTCGCGCCAGCTTTCCGACGTGGCCAGCGTAATGTTGGCTACCGCGCCACCATTTGGCATGTAGCGCACTTCCGGATCCTGACCCAGATTCCCGACAAGAATCACTTTGTTTACGCCACGACTGGCCATGTTGCTGTCTCCCGATGAGTTGATGCTAAAAGTCTAAGCCAAAAATTGTATCACGTCACAATGACGGTGCCCACTTCAGAGCAGGCTCGCAATTTTTATTTGGCACACAGAATAGCAAAAACACTGGATATTTATTCAGTTTATTTTTTGTGCCATACTAACGCGTTTCTGCTGGTCATGCTGGCAAGGCATGGCGAGTGTTGTTCAATCCGGGAAAGGTGAATGGATAAGATCGAAGTCCGCGGTGCTCGCACCCATAATTTGAAGAATATCAACCTGATCATCCCTCGCGATAAGCTGATTGTGGTCACCGGTCTGTCGGGTTCCGGTAAGTCTTCGCTGGCGTTTGATACGTTGTATGCCGAAGGTCAGCGTCGCTATGTTGAATCGCTCTCGGCCTATGCGCGCCAGTTTCTTTCATTAATGGAGAAACCGGACGTCGACCATATTGAAGGTCTCTCGCCCGCTATCTCTATT
>AEWW01036615.1_pt1 | contig 21171 bp, 21 predicted proteins | sample 267848 | NCBI WGS metagenome assembly AEWW01 (sample SAMN00713649, study PRJNA62039) | ant fungus garden metagenome | place: Panama: Gamboa | collected Apr-2009 | depth 0.5 m m | reverse complement strand
GCGGTATCAGAAGCACTGAGCGCCAGCTGAGAAGCCTGACGGGCGTTCTCCGCATTCTGCTTCACGGTCGCCGTCAGCTGCTCCATGCTGGCTGCCGTCTGTTCCAGCGAAGCCGCCTGCTCTTCGGTACGGGCGGAGAGATCGTTGTTGCCTGCCGAGATTTCGCTCGCGCCAGTAAAGATGGCATCAGAACCGTCACGCACGTTGCTGACGGTACGCACCAGCGACTGCTGCATCTCACTCAGGCTGGCCGCCAGTTGGGTCATCTCGTTACGACCTTCCACGGCAATATGCTGCGTCAGATCGCCAGAAGCGATATGGCGGATATGGCCCAGCAGCTGATGCAATGGCTGGATCAGTACCGCACGCAGACCAAACCAGCAGCCGACAATCACAAACACTACCACCAGCGCCACCACTGCCAGCAGCCACATCATCATGTGGAACGCTTGCTGGTTTTGCGCCACGCCTTTCTCCGCCAGCGCGCTTTGCGCAGACCGCCACTCCGCATAGGTGGCTTTCATCTTCACCTGTTTAGCTTCGATGTTCTGCGCAAACATGCCCTGCAGATCGTTGGCTTTTAAACGTTCCAGCATTGCTTTCAGGCCATCATTGAAGGCGGCGTAGTCCGCTTCCAGACGATCGCGCAATGCGTCCGGTAAGCCTGGCGTGCCCGGCAAATCGTAGTAACGCTGGTAATGGCCAGCCGCGACATCCAGCTGCTTTTCAGTCTGCGCAATCAGCGCCTGAAGCTGGCCACCATTCGCTTGTGCAGCCGCAGTACCCTGCATGCGCAGCATCGCGCGGTTTAATACGGTACGGGTCTGGTTGAGTTCAATCCAGGCATCGGACATCGCGCCGACGTTGTTGGTGGAGGTTTGCGCCACCGCAAAAGCTTCTTTGTCTTTTTGTAAGGCAGACCAGAACAATCCGCCGGAAATTAACTGCAAAGCACCAAAGACCAGCAAGACTGCGATCAGGCTGGTGACAACATTGATTCGTTTTAACATGGGTTCTCCAGAGAGTGATGCGTTTCGGCTCCCGCTGTTATCGACCGCTGTTGTTAAATTTTGAGGGGCTTTAACGGATTTTACGAAATATAATTCTGCCAATAACTTTCTTTACAGTGTTTTATAACTAAAGAAATTGTCATTAAAAAAAATGCGCCTTTATCGGTTAAGCGATAAAGGCGCATTGATGTGACTGGAAACTAAGGATATTGCGGCAGTGGGTGCGCCAGCGCACACCACTGCAAGCGATTAAAACGTTTCCCAGTTACTGTCGCTGACTGGTGCAGTCACAGCTTTACGTGGTGCACTCAACACCGGCGGCGCGATCTGCGGATGGCGCACCACGGCACTGGCCATGCCAGGCTGTTCGGCACGCGGCACACGGAATACCGCCACAGACTGGCTCAGACGGCTGGCCTGCTCTTCTAGCGAAGCCGCTGCCGCAGCAGACTCTTCCACCAGCGAGGCGTTCTGCTGGGTCACGCGGTCCATTTCCGTCACTGCCTGACCGACCTGATCGATACCACGGCTCTGTTCATCAGACGCTGAGGCGATTTCGCCCATAATATCGGTCACACGGGTGACCGCATTGACGATCTCACTCATGGTTTCACCGGCGGTACCCACCAACTGCGAACCGCTGTTGACGCGATTGACAGAATCTTCAATCAGACCCTTAATCTCTTTCGCCGCCTGGGCGCTGCGCTGTGCCAGGTTGCGAACTTCACCTGCCACCACCGCAAAGCCACGCCCCTGCTCGCCAGCGCGCGCCGCTTCCACCGCTGCATTCAGCGCAAGGATGTTGGTCTAGAAGGCGATACCGTCAATCACACTGGTGATATCAGCGATCTTCTTCGAACTCCCGGCGATATCGCTCATGGTGCGTACGACGCCTTCCACCACGTTGCCGCCCTTCTGTGCGGTTTCAGAGGCACTCAACGCCAGCTGTGACGCCTGGCGGGCATTTTCGGCGTTCTGTTTCACTGTCGCGGTCAGCTGTTCCATGCTGGCTGCGGTCTGTTCCAGCGAGGCAGCCTGCTCTTCCGTACGAGCTGAGAGATCGTTGTTACCTGCCGAGATTTCACTGGCGCCGGTGAAGATAGCGTCGGAACCGTCACGCACATTACTCACCGTGCGCACCAGCGACTGCTGCATGTCATGCAGGCTGCTCGCCAGTTGGCTCATCTCATTGCGGCCTTCAATGGCAATGGTCTGCGTCAGGTCGCCCTGCGCGATATGCTGAATATGCTGAATATTGTCGTTTAGCGGTTTAATTAAGATCTTACGCAGGCCAAACCAGCACAGCGCAATCACGCCAATCACCACTACCATCACCACGCCCAGCAGCCACATCATGCGTTGATAGGCCGCCAGGTTTTCTGCCACACCCTGCGCCGTTAAGCGATCCTGATCGGTTCGCCATTGGCTGTAATCTTTCAGGAAAGCACTCTGGCTCGGCGCCACGGGTACTTTTCCGGCCTGAACTAAATCGTTTGCCAGCAGTGCGTCCTGCATCTGACTCAACGCGTTAGCATAGGCTGTATAAGTTCCATCCAGATGCTGATTGAGTTCGACATCCTGTCCCGGTGTATCAGGGGTCGTTTTGAACAGTTGATAGTTATCCGCTGCCGTTTTCTGAAACGCCTTGCTGTCGTTGTAAAGCCCGGCGATGTCCGGCTCTGAGCCATTCAGTTTGCTGGTGGCCATACGCAGCTGAATACGCGTCAACACCACACGGCTCTGATTGAGGCTCATGTAGGCATCGTTGATGGCGGCGGTATTTTTACTGGCCAGTTGTGAAACATTGAAACTGTTTTTGTCTTCACTTAGTGCTTTGAAGAACAGTGAGCCGGATACCAGCTGCAGAAAGCCAAAGATGAAGAGCACCAGCAACAGGCTGGTGACAACACGGATTCTCGTAAACATAGTTTGCCCTGGGGAAAATGAAGAAAATGATACAGAGCAGTTATCGACCAATGACCGGAATTATTGAGGGGGGAACGCGAAGAATAGTGGGAAATTATTGTTTAATTACAATGAATTAATTTACACAAGTGATGATAACGGGCCGCCGTGCGCGGCCCGTTTTATGCGCTTACGCGCTACGCAGCGTATCCACCAGCGCCATCTCTTCGCTGCTCAGCAGCTTCTCGATGTCGACCAGAATCAGCATACGCTCGCCCAGTGCGCCGAGGCCGGTCAGGTACTCGGTGGACATGGTGACCGCGAATTCCGGTGCCGGACGGATCTGTTCCTGCATCAGAGACAGCACGTCAGACACGCCATCCACCACGATACCCACGACGCGGTGCTCAAGATTCAGTACGATCACCACGGTGTTTTCGTTGTATTCCACATCCTGCTGCGCGAACTTCACGCGCAGGTCGATGATTGGCACGATCACGCCACGCAGGTTCGTCACACCCTTGATGAACTCAGGGGTGTTAGCAATGCGCGTTACCTGATCGTAACCCCGAATCTCCTGCACTTTGAGAATGTCGATGCCGTACTCTTCGTCACCCAGGGTGAAAACTAAGAATTCCTGGCCCACGGTTTCGCCAGCGATTTTGGTCACGGTTGCCATGTCAGTCATTTTTTTGCCCTTTATTTATCTATTACGCTGCGGCACCGGCCACACGCTTTTCACGGTTCAACGATTGCAGTGCAGAGACATCCACAATCAGCGCCACACTACCATCGCCGAGGATGGTGGCGGCAGAAATGCCCGGCACTTTGCGGTAGTTGCTTTCCAGGTTCTTCACCACCACCTGATGCTGGCCAATCAGCTGATCCACCAGCAGTGCATAACGACGGCCTGCGCTCTGCAGAATCACCACGATGCCCTGGGTCGCGTCGGTTTTGGCATTCTGCACATCAAACACATTCCACAGCTCAACCAGCGGCAGGTATTCGCCACGCACTTCCAGCACGCGCTCGCCACCGGCCAGCGGTTTCAGCTCTTCAGCGGTCGGCTGCAGGGATTCCATCACCGCGTTCAGCGGCAGAATGAACACTTCATCCGCCACGCGCACTGACATGCCATCAAGAATGGCCAGCGTCAGTGGCAGCAGGATGCGAATAGTGGTGCCTTTGCCCTGCTTCGAGGAGATTTCGACGTGACCGCCCATCTCCTGAATGTTTCGTTTTACTACGTCCATGCCCACACCACGGCCGGACACGTCAGTGACCTGCTCCGCCGTTGAGAAGCCCGGTGCGAAGATCAGCATGCCGACTTCTTCATCGCTCATGCTGTCGCTGACCGGCAGGCCAGAGGACAGGGCTTTCGCCAGAATACGTTCACGGTTCAGACCGGCACCGTCATCGATCACTTCGATGCAGATATTGCCGCCCTGATGTTCCGCTGACAGCGTCAGATTGCCCACCGCTGTTTTGCTCGATGCCAGACGCTTCTCTGGCGTTTCGATACCGTGGTCGAGGCTGTTACGCACCAGGTGCGTTAACGGATCGATAATGCGCTCGATCAGGCTCTTATCCAGTTCAGTAGAGCTACCCAACAGCGTCAGCTCCACTTCTTTGCCCAGCTTGCTGGCCAGATCGCGTACCAGACGTGGGAAGCGGCTAAACACATACTCCATCGGCATCATACGAATCGACATCACCGACTCTTGCAGGTCACGCGCGTTACGCTCCAGCTGGCCCATGCTGTTCAACAGGTCGCCGTGCGCCACAGGATCCAGTTCGCCAGAACGTTGTGCCAGCATCGATTGGGTAATCACCAATTCGCCGACCAGGTTGATCAGCTGATCGACCTTCTCAACCGCAACACGAATACTGCTGGATTCGCTGGTTTTGGCCGGCGCTGCCGCACGTTTCGCTTCACGTTTGGCTGGCGGGGTGATGTCGGTTACGGTGGCGGTTTGCACCGGTGCAGGGGCTTCCACCGCAACGGCTTCGGCAGGTGCTGCTGCGACGGCGGCCGCGCCTTCCGGGAAGTGAATCTGCGCTTCATCAATCACAAAACAGAGCACCGCAACGATGTCGTCTTTACCGACGCCATCAATGGTCACTTCCAGCGAGTTGGTGCCTTTCACCACGTTGGAGACAGTGCCGAGATTACCCAGCTCCTCCAGCATCAGTTCCGGCTCTTTCTCTTTCAAATCGATCAGTTGCAGGCGTAAACCCGCTGCCGCTGCCGGGGCGGCGGCGATCTCCACCACGTCGGCCACTTTTGCCGGCTCGGGTGCGATTCCTTTGGCTTCCAGCGCCAGCTGACGCAGTGCTTCGCAGATATATTTGAAGTTTTCTGCGTTGGGTTCCTGCGCCGTTTTATAGGCATCGAGCTGTTCTTGCATAATATCTTTGGTTTCCAAAAACAGGTTGATGATGTCGGTGCTGAGCTGCATTTCGCCGCGGCGCGCACCATCCAGAATGTTTTCCAGGATGTGGGTGGTTTCCTGTAAAACCGTAAAGCCAAACGTACCGGCTCCGCCCTTAATGGAGTGGGCGGCGCGGAAGATGGCATTCAACTGCTCGGAATCGGGCTCCTGGGGATCCAATCCCAACAGGTGTTGCTCCATATCCGCTAACAGCTCATCGGCTTCATCGAAAAACGTCTGGTAAAAATCGCTGATGTCCATGCTCACGGGATCACCTCGGCTGTGAGGGTTGGTCTGGTGTCACCGCGCCTGCCGCTGGCTGCGCTGCTGGTGCAGGCGCCACCGCACTGGCCGGCGAAGCCGGAGTCGCGGTAGAACTTGCGGGTGCAGCAGATGCAGCGGGACCGGTCGGTGCGGTAATGTCGGGAATAATTTGTGCCGGGTCAGTTATCTGCGCGGCATCGCTCTCAGAGTTCTCTTTCTCAATCGCAGCCTGGGTGTCATGGTTCAACACCAGCAGACTGATACGACGGTTTACAGCATCGTTCGAACCACGATTCTTTAACTTCATGGTGTCAGCCATGCCCACCACGCGCAGCATTTTGCCCCCATCCAGCCCGCCAATCACCAGTTCACGACGTGAGGCATTGGCGCGGTCGGCTGAGAGTTCCCAGTTACTGTAGCCGCGATCGCCCGTCGCATACTGGAAGTCATCCGTATGGCCAGCCAGGCTGATTTTGTTCGGAATATCATTCAGAACCGGCGCAATGGCGCGCAGGATGTCACGCATGTACGGCTCCACTTCTGCGCTACCGGTTTTGAACATTGGGCGGTTCTGGCTATCAATAATCTGAATGCGCAGCCCCTCTTCCACCATGTTGATGATCAGATGCGGACGCAGTGCTTTCAGACGCGGATCGGCTTCAATCAACTGGTCCAGCTTTTCGCGCAGACGATTCAGACGAATCTCCTCCAGCTTTTTCTTCTGCGCATCCATATCGACCACTTTCTTCACTTCGCCGTCTTTACGTGTTGGATCGTCACCGCCACCGGGAATCGGGCTTTCGCTGTCGCTGCTGCGCTGGCCACCGGTCAGCGCGACTTTCAGCGGTGTACGAAAGTATTCTGCAATCTGAATCAACTCTTTCGGGCTGGAAATTGAGAGCAGCCACATCACCATAAAGAACGCCATCATCGCCGTCATAAAGTCGGCATAGGCAATCTTCCACGAGCCGTGGCTGCCATGATGACCTTTATGTTTGCGCTTTTTAACCAGCACAATGGGGCGATTGCCTGCCTTCATGAGTTCTGATCCGAGGTTTGTTTCGCAGGATTTTTCGCGTTACGCACATGTTCTTCCAGCTCGGAGAACGACGGACGCTCAGCGGAATACAGGGTTTTACGCCCAAACTCCACGGCGATCTGCGGTGCGTAACCATTCAGACTGGAGAGCAAGGTCACCTTGACGCACTGCATCATTTTGGTGGTTTCAGCACACTTCTGACGCAGCACTGACGCCAGCGGCGAGATAAAGCCATAAGCCAGCAAGATACCAAGGAAGGTTCCCACCATGGCGTGTGCGACCAGCGCGCCCAACTCTGCTGCCGGGCGATCGGCTGAGGCCAGTGCGTGTACCACGCCCATTACCGCCGCCACGATACCGAAGGCAGGTAAGCCATCGCCCATGGCCGATATACTTTGCGCCGGCACTTCACACTCGTGCTCGTAGGTCTCGATTTCTTCGTCCATCAGCGCTTCGATTTCAAACGCATTCATATTTCCGCTCACCATCAATCGCAAATAGTCGGTAATAAAATCCACCAACTGTTTATCGGACAAAATACGCGGATAGTTAGCAAAAATTTCGCTCTGGCTGGGATCTTCAATGTCACGTTCTAATGACAGCATGCCTTGCTGACGTGATTTCGCCATCAGGCGATACAGCAGTGCCATTAAATCCATGTATACAGCTTTGTTATATTTCGAGCCGCGCATTAACATTGGCAAGGCTTTTAATGTTTTCTTGATCGACTTGCCATTGTTGCCCACTAAAAAGGCACCAATACCGGCACCGCCGATAATAATCAGCTCGGCAGGTTGATAAAGCGCCCCCAGATGGCCACCGACCATCATATAGCCGCCCAACACGGAGCCGACGACCACGATATAACCCAGAATAATCAGCACAAAAAATCCTTACGTCCGTAACGTGTTGGTAGAAGTTAAGCCAGAGAGCCGCAGGTGTTATTCGTAAATCGTGGGCAAAAAAAAAGCAGCGGACTAAGCCGCTGCTGGATGTTTTCCACGATGCGAACAAACTTAAACGGCGCGTTTAACCTGTTCATCCAGCAGTTGTGGAAAGGTATCGGCAGAATCTGCAGAAAGTTTACGTCTTTTTACGGCACGTGATGGCGGCTGGCACAGGCTGCAAACAAAGCTGCCAACAGGCTGATGAGCATGATTAATAAAGCTCCCGCCACAGCATTTACAGTCAGACAATTCCAGCATGCCGCTTTCAACGAATCGCACCAGGGTCCATGCACGCGTTAGCGCCAACAGCGGGCCCTCGTCCGATTGCGGACACTGCTCAAGATACAAGCGATACGCTTTGATGACCGCTTCAACACCATTGCTCAGCCCGGTTTTCAGCAGGAACTGCCAGGCATTACAGAACATGGATGAGTGAATATTTTGTTCCCAGGTCATGAACCAATCGGTTGAGAATGGCAGCATGCCTTTCGGTGGTGGTGCACCACGCAGCTCTTTATACAGTTTAATCAGGCGACCACGGCTCAACTGGGTTTCGCTTTCCAGCATTTGCAGTCGTGCGCCCAACGTAATCAGCTCCATGGCCAGCTGAATATCGCGCGCTTCCTGAACAATACTTTTTTCGGTCATTAAACCGCCCTCTTCTTCGCAGAGGCATCATCTTTTGACGCGTTCCGCAGTAAACGGCTGGATAATAAAATGCCGGTGTGGATTTGCTGCAGGTCATCCACGCGTGATTCTTGAGTCAAACGGTTAATATGGTTGTGATCGGTAAAGCGGAACTGGCAAACCAGTTGATTGGTTTCCGCTAATTTTACCATCTCAGGCAAGGTTAATTGCGACAATGCATCTGCCATCGATTCATCGATGCCTAAACGAAACATTGCTGAAGCTTTTTCCTGGTTAATTAAACGCTGAGCAAGAAGCAAATATGACAGATTGATGTCATATATATGTTTTAGTAATTCTGATGTACCCATTTTTTTCCATCCTGATAGACGCGACACATATACGGCCACAGAATTAAAAGTTCTATGGTTCGGGTTGCTGGTTGGTAAATCTAAAGATGGCAAAAAATAATCAGGCAAAGCCAACGTGTACTGAACTGTTTCACTTCCCGCCGGGACACTGATCAGTAGTAGTCAAAACTCCAGGCCAATCTTTTCTTGAGTTGTAACCATCTTCCGTGACGTCTGCTTACAGTTTTTTAAGACTAATCCGAAAACAACGCAAATCTATATCGTCTGATTTCTACATACAACGTGAGTGGTGCGAAATTTTAGATAAAGTGTGATCTGCGTCACACTTTTAAGGCAAATTTTTTCCTGGAAGCTTCAGAATTGCTTTTCTGTTGTACGTTTTTTGAGCGAATTTGAATTGTTTCGCTAATATTTCACTCTAAAAAGCCCCTTTTTAGCCTGTGTGGTCGATTGTCATGACAACGCGATCTTTTATCTGTTGAGTTGGTTTTAAATGGCGATATGCAGCCACTTAAAATCATAAAGGCAGCATAATATGCTGATTTTGGTAAAAACTATTTGCTTCTAAATTAATCACTTACAGGGAATATTGCTGAAATGCACTACCACCATGATGATAGATAAGCGTGAAGACTGGACGCAGCGCGCCTGGGAACTGTTAGGGCTTTGTAGGGAGTGTTTAGCGAACGGCAGTGGATGTAACAGTGCGTTACATTAGTGATATGAATGAATTGGGGATTTGACGCATTGATTTGAGATAACTATCGGCCTGACCAACTAAACCTTTAGGGCCGACATGAAAAAAAAGCTTTTTTCACGTTCGATTGCACGCTTTTTAACCAAAACGTGCGATTTTTGCTGCCGTGTCAGGCAGTTACTCCTTAAGGAAATGAAAACGATTTCGCAGGTTTAAGATGGGCAGTGAAAACGGTGCGCAGCATTGCGCACCGGAAAGCAGATTTAGGCGAGTTTCGGGAAGGTCGCGACTTTATTGGCGATACCATGATCGGCGCTGCGCGCAGGTAACGCATTTAAATCACGCAGGAAGCTCTCACGCCATTGCGTAATATCCTGCTTGCGCAACACCGCCATCATGTCGTTGTAGCGCGAGATGCGCTCGGTGCGCGGCATGGTGAGTGCCCTGTCGAGTGCGGCAGCCACTTCATCACGATCGTAAGGATTCACGATCAATGCCGATGTCAGTTCGTTCGCTGCCCCCGCAAAGCGAGACAACACCAGCACGCCGGGATCGTCTGGGTCCTGCGCAGCCACATACTCTTTCGCCACCAGATTCATGCCGTCACGCAGTGGCGTGACCAGCCCCACATCGGTTAAGCGGAAGATTTTCATCAATAGGCGGCGATCAAAGTGCTGGTTCAGATAATAGAGCGGTGTCCAGCCGAGCGTGCCGTACTTACCATTAATACGCCCCGCTTCTGTCTCTAATTGATGGCGAATATCCTGATAGGCCTGCACATCGCCACGGGACGTCGGCGCGATTTGTGAATAACGGATATTGCCGCGATGCTGCGGGAAATTCTCCAGCAGTGCCTCATAAGCCAGAAAGCGTTCCGGCAATCCTTTGGAATAATCGAGCCGCTCGCTGGCAATAATATTTTGTACATCGCCCAGCTCACGTTTCATTGCCGCCATTTTCGGTGGCAGATGTCCTTCGGCCATCTCTTTGATGCTGTCCGGCTCAATACCAATCGGATACACCTCCGTCATAAAGGTATTGCCAAAGGCACGGTGTTTCTTCTCGCCTTTATTCTGCAACTGCGTCAACTGGCTCAGGCTATCGAGGAAGGCTACGCGATCGGACTCGGTCTGGAATCCCAGCAGGTCATAATCGCACAGCATCTCCAGCAGTGTCTGATGCGGTGGCAGCGCATTGAAGATCTCCGGCGTCGGGAACGGAATGTGCAGGAAGAAGCCGATACGATTGTTGACGCCCAGTTTGCGCAACTCGGCTGCAAACGGCAGCAGATGGTAATCATGGATCCACAATACATCGTCAGGTTGCAGCAGCGGCTTCAGGCGCTGTGCCAGCAAGGTGTTCACACGGCAATAGCCATCCCAGGCTTCGCGCTGATACTGCACTAAATCCAGACGATAGTGGAAGGCCGGCCAGATAACGGTATTAGAGAACTGGCAGTAGTACTGATCGTAATCGTTCTGATTGAGCGGCAGTGAGGCATAAGTAATGCCATCCTGTTCAATCTGCGAAAGTGGCTCATCCTCTTCCTCGCCAGAGAATTCACTGATTTCTCCGTTCCAGCCAAACCACAAGCCTCCGGTGGTGCGTAACGCGTCCAAAATGCCCACCGCAAGACCCCCGCGCTGGCTTTGCCTCCATCCGGAATGGCGATACGGTTAGATACCACGACTAAACGACTCATAACCTTGACTCCTTACCGACGATGTCATGTTCTAGTTGTAATAATAGTTGCGCCAGCCAGTGCCATACCGCATTAACGCTGTCGAGACGGTAGCGCGCATGGCTGGCGCCTTCTCCGACCTTGACTGAAATGCCCTGCATGGCGTTAACGGCGAGAAATCCTTTTTCATCGGTCAGATCGTCACCCACGAAGACCGGAATGCGGCCAATAAAGGGGGCTTCTTGCATAAATTCACGTACCGCAGCACCTTTATCGATGCCCTGCGGTTTTAGCTCCACCACACACTTGCCCGGCTGTAGTGCCAGCGCAGGAAAGCGCGTCACGGCGTCTTCCGCCAGTTGCATGATGGATTTTTCGTACTCGGGCGCGTTGCGATAGTGCAGCGCAAACGCCATGCCTTTCACTTCCAGCAGGGTGCCTGGCCATTGGTCGAGTGTTTGCTGCAGTTCGGTTTGCAGCGTTTGCGCAATGTCGCCAGGCAGCGAATGCCGGTGCACGTGCCCACTGGCATCACGGCGTTCCGCACCATGCACGCCCGCAGCGGGCGCTTCCAGTGGCGCAACCAGTGCATCCAGTTGCGCAATCGGACGGCCCGATACCAGCGCCAGGGCGCCATGACTCAGATTGGAGATTTGTTGCAGATGCTGGCGCACCGATGCGGGGATGGAAACCGACTCGGGTTGCGACTGAATGGTCGCTAGCGTGCCGTCGACATCAAAAAAGAAGGCATAAAGACCGCCACTTAATGACGGCAAGGTGCTGTTCTGATTAACCGCAGGGGTCACGTCTCCTCCTGTTCATTAGGCTTTAACAGGATGTTCGAAGTCAGGCTGGGTGTTTTCAGTCGGATGTCTGGACTGAGGCGAGGAGATTGAGCCAAAAACGGGGGACTGCGATAGGTAACTCTCCACAAACGCACAACTTTATAGCCAACACAGCAACCTGACTGCGAACATCGTCAGCATTAAGTCTAGACGGAGATCACAGTTTTGCCAGGCGTAGCGGGTTAACGCATGTGAAAAGTGTCTGTTTCAGGTCTTTGCAACGGCAAAAAATCGCCCCCTTTCCTTTTATAACGCTTCGCTTTTTTAAGACCTTAAATTTTGCCCGCCCTCTTTCCCTGATGACGCCTCATTTACCAGATTTTCCTTACTTGCATCCGCGCCGCCGATTGGCTTATGGTGCGGTTACCGCGCGATTCAAGGCGGAAAAAAGGCCGATAAAGGCCCATATCTGCGCCAAATGGCGCTTTCAGGCAGGCATTCAGGACGATGAAAATCCGATCAGGTTCACACTTTTGCGATGTCATGGCGGGTAACAGCCTATGATCCCCCAGAGCTACAGTCAGCGCGTGCATTTCTATTACTGCATCTTGGTGGCGCTGAAGATCAATGCAAAAACGCGCAAACCCGCCGGCGTGCGCGGCAAGAATAACTTTCTGCTGAAATGGCTGCGTAACGCGCAGAACAACACCATTTTCCATCCCGACATCACCAGCGAAATTGAGTGGCTGCGTGGCAAAATTATCAGCTCCGGGCCGGATGCCGATTTAGAGCCGATGCTGCAATACGTTTATGAGACCGCCAGGCGCGCTGAAACCTTGCGTTTAGGCTCTTAGCTACCTTACGTAACTCTACCAGGTTGCCTAAGTATTCAACCGAATTTTTCTCGTGATTGGCCTTTCTTATGATGCGTTCTCTACCTGATAAAGAATGAGAACGGAATCATATGAAACTTAATGCGTTAATCTTTGCTATGCCTATGCTGTTTGCTGCGGGCAGCGCTGTTGCAGCCGAAACCAGTGAAGGCTATTACGCCTCTGCAAAATATCTGCAAAGTGAACAACGTGCCAAAGATATGGATACCAGCGCACGTCCTGGCGTGGGGCAATTTGTTGCAGGCAATGAAAAGGCACATAACGGCGCGGCAGCGCTTGCAGCCGGTTATCAATGGGGCAATGGCTGGCGCACGGAAGGCGAATATACCTTTGGTCAGAAATCCGAATTCACCAGTGGTTCATCGACTTTCACTTCCAGCTATAACCATCTGCAAACCGATGTCCAGCGCTTGATGCTGAACGTGTATCGTGACTATCAAATCGGCTATAACGTTGCGTTGTACGGCACCGCAGGCGTCGGCGTCAGTAAAATCAAAGCAGGCGGTTGGCAAGGCAACTCCTCTCGTCAGTATGCTTCAACCACGCAAAACAACCTGACCTACAGTGTCGGCGCCGGTATTAGCTACACGCCGATTGAGCAGGTGAGCCTGGACCTTGGCTACCGTTATGTGGATATGGGCAAAATAGAGAGCGGATACAATACGTTCGGGAACGCTCGTGGCCTTAAAGATGAGCAAATGAAAGCACATCTGGTGGAAAACCAGTTTGTTCTGGGAGCCCGTTATTTGTTCTGATGCCTTACGCATCCCTGCGCTCTCCAGTCGGAGGGCGCATCACTATTCTGATTCCACACTTAGCATGTGTCGGAACCGTCTCTCCCTGTTAAAGTACCCTGCTGAAAAGTCAGCGATGGAACGTTTGGCTGCACGACCATCAACAGGGACGGATAACAGGACATCTTACATGAATTTCACCATACGCAAGGCTCAGGCCGAGGACGCGGAACTGCTTCATCAGCTGGGACGCATGACCTACAGCGCGCATTTCAAACATATGTGGGTTTCAACCGACGAAATGGATGCGTTTATCGATAAAGAATATGGCCTGACGGTGCTGCAGAGCAGCCTCGCGGCAGAAAACGAGAGCTGGCTGATCGCCGAGACCGATCACCCGGTAGGTTTTGCCAAGGTCACCTGGAATACACCGGTGCCTGATTCCGGCATGACCGGCGCCATGCTGAATAAGCTCTACCTGAATCCCGATCAGACCGGTAAGAACTTCGGTAGAATCATGTTTCAAAGCATCATCAATGAAGCCCGTGAGAAGCAGGAAGGTTACATGTGGCTGGAAGTGATGGCTGAAAACGTGCGTGCACGTAAGTTTTGGGAAGCCTTTGGCATGCAGCACATCAAAGACATCCCGTTCGTCACCGCCTCGCAGCGCAGCACACTGCAAATTTTGGGTATGGTGATTTAACCCGACAAGGCGCCGCGAACACCGATTTCGCCGCGCCCTCTCCGCCTTTATCTGCGTTCATCCCCGTCTTTACCACTTATTCAGATTTGTTCTAACGATATAATCAGTTTTTCTTTCAAGCCATCTCTCCGCATCATAACGGCAACACAGGAGGCGTTATGGCTGATATCTCTCTACACAAACACTCACAGGGTATGGCGCATTTCGCGCCCGGTTTGCTGCTTACGGCGGCCATTGCGCTGGCAACGGCGTGGCTCGGTAATCTGCCGTCGGTCGCGCAGCTGGGGTTAGGCGCCCTGACGCTGGCCATCATCGGCGGAATCATTCTCGGCAATACGCTCTACCCGACGGTGCACGGTCACTGCGACGCGGGCGTACAGTTTGCCAAACAGAAACTGCTGCGTCTCGGCATTATCCTTTATGGCTTCCGTCTCACCTTCCAGCAGGTGCTGGATGTCGGCGTCAGCGGTGTGGTGATTGATGTACTGATGCTGACCAGCACCTTTACCCTCGCCTGCTGGCTGGGACGTAAAATCCTGAAACTGGATCGTGAAACCGCGTGGTTGATTGGTGCAGGTAGCAGTATTTGCGGTGCCGCCGCCGTATTGGCGACTGAACCGGTGATTAAAGCCGAATCGTCCAAAGTGGCGGTGGCGGTCGCGACTGTGGTGATCTTCGGTACACTGGCGATTTTCCTTTACCCGCTGATTTGGCATAGCGTTTCGCCATTACTGCCGGGCCTGAGCCTGAGCGAATTTGGTATTTATACCGGTTCGACTATGCATGAAGTGGCACAGGTGGTGGCGGCCGGACATGCTATCAGCCCGGAAACAGAGAATGCGGCGGTGATTGCCAAAATGCTGCGCGTAATGATGCTGGCACCGTTCCTGGTGGTGATCGGGGTGATGGTACGCCGCAGCGCACCGGCCACCAGCGGGGAAAAACAGCGTATTACTTTCCCATGGTTTGCACTGGCGTTCATTCTGGTGGCGCTGTTTAACTCAGCGCATCTGATTCCCGCCTCGGCGATTGCGGTCATTAATCAGCTGGATAACGTGCTGCTCGCCATGGCGATGGCCGCACTGGGTCTTACCACCCATATCAGTCAGCTGAAGCGAGCCGGTCTGCGTCCGCTGTTATTAGGTTTGATGTTGTTTATCTGGCTGATTGTCGGCGGCGGCGCGATTAATCTCACCATCCACCATTGGCTTGGATAACTTATTTGCCGCCCGACCGGGCGGCAAAAGCCTTATTGTTTGAAGTGTTTTCGTGAATAGATGGCGGTCTGTCTGCGGCTTTTAATGCGGAATTTGGCATGAGAGATCACCGTCATCCACTTCGGATCAACCTTGTTAGTCAAATAGATATTCAACTGATCCAACAGCGCCTCCCAATTCTTCGCCTGCCAGGCTTTATCACTACCAAGACTCTCCTTCATTCGCTGAATAAGGCTATCCACCCTGGCCTTTACATCACTCAGCGTTTCTCCGGCCTGATGTGCTGCTGCTAATTTCCGGATTTCGGTGGCGTAATAATTGATATCGATCTCGTTTTCGCGCACGCGAACCTCTGCTTATTATTGGTCCGTAATATTACAGTAACCTAAGTCTGCGAATTAACATAATCGGCAATACCTCTCGCCGCTTCGCTATTCTTACACACCCATACTATTTTTCAGCAATAGCGCGCAATATTCGTGCGATCGGACAATTAAAAACGCCGCCTGAAGGCGGCGTTTCACAGGGCTTGGGTCGTAATATAAAATGGGGTTTCATTATTTTTTCGAAATCTTAACGCATTTCTTTCAGTTACCCATCAAACAAACAGACCCACGAGTTATCAGTCAATTGACGAACATCCACTGACTTACGTTCACTCTTTAATCGTGAATTCCAGCTCACTCAGTTTTTGATATTCCTTCGCCAGCTTTTTAAGTTGCGCCGCACGCATTTTATTCGCACGCGCCAGGGCTTCTTCTTCGGTTAACTGAAACTCTTTTTTCTTAAAGAACTGCTCAAAGTTGTACTCACGATCGCGACGCTGTACAAATACCTCGCCATCGTTTTTGAGTTCGCCTTCTGCGATGTAAATGCCCCGGGTTAATGCATATTTTGTTATATAGGCTTTTGTCATGCTGTCCTCTCATCTTGCTTCGTCAGTTAATTAAAGCAAAATCGCCGCGTAATTTACAGCGCCTTGAAGAAAAAACAGTCTATTCCTGGATTGTATTGCCATTGATTTAATTAATGTTTTAATTAAACCGAACGCAAAGGCCAAGCGAAGACATTCATCTGGTATGGTGGCAATTAAAAGCGCAGCGTGCTTTTAAGATTCCAGTAATGCAAAGCCATCCCATATGAAATTCCCGCTCAGCGCCTCAAATGATAGCTTTCATTTTTTCTGGATATTTTCCCAACTCAACCCAAAGCGCATAAGGTATTTACGTAAGCGATCGGCATCATTTGGCTGTTTTTTATGCTGCCGCGAGACCGAAAATAAATGTCGTCCCGCTTCAGATAATGTTGAGGTGTGTTGGCACACTTCCAGCACGGTTTCGAGTTGTTTTTGATCGAAGAGAGCCTTTGGCAGAAGCAACAATAATGGCATTGAGGTTCATGCGGAGACAGCAAAGCCACAAACGCGATCACATACTCAGTAAAGCGTACCCCTGATTTTGCAGCGTGGTCATCGTGGTGAGTGCGGAAGGTGTATGGATCACTGAATCTGCAATCCATTGGGGTTCGTAGTGATGCCAGGCCAGCGCCTGATCGCACACCGTGACTTTGACGCCCTGCTGTTCCAGCGCCGATATCAGCGCAAGGTTGGGATTATCCACACCAAACAGCTGTCGAAAACGGGTGTTTTCCAGCATCGCGGGCGTCGCTTCGCCATTCACCGCTACCACAAATTTTAACTGCTTTGCCGGCACGCCGGCCGCCACATAGGTATTCACCACTTGTGCCACATGCTCCAGCGCCGGATTCACCTGACTGCGTTCTTCCGCGCCACGACTGACTTTGAAGACCACTTTGTTACTCAGCGCACTGCTGGGCTGGAATGCGCTGCTGGCGTCATAGTGCACTTTGCCGTAACCGGCAATAGCGGGCGTGGTCCAGTTGATGGCGGGATCGGAAGCTGGGGCACTCACTTTCGCGGCAAAGAGGGTTTCATTTTGGCTGAGTAAGGCACCGCATACCCCACCCGCTACTGCGACAACTGCGCTAATCACCACTGAACGCATCTCTTTTCCCCCGCGACATCGTGAAAAATCGGCCTTGCCAAGTATGGCATGGATTGGCATTTTTTCGGCTTACCGTGGCGGTATACGGGCATATTCAGCCATTTCCTAACGCCCGGTAAAAAGTGGCGGCTCATGTTATGCGCTAATCCGCTATTCACTTCGCCACCGGGAGATCTGCGTATCGGGTGGTATACGCCGGAGATAACATCTCACGCTTCATCGCCCAGGATTTCTGGATTCCTTGTCCGGCGAACCATAGCTTCCCTTTCCCGCTTTGATTAATGCCATCGATCACCCGCATCAGCGTTTCGCTATTCGCCTGCGGCTGGATGTCATCAAACAAATTGAGCTGCGCCACACCCTGACTGAAGAAGTCACCTAACATTACCCCCGCTTTCATATAGCGGCACCCTTCCCGCCAGATGCGATCCAGCGCCTCGGTGGCCACGCGGATAATATCGCGGCTGTCATTGGTGGGCGTTAGTACTTTAATGATCGCCTGATTACCGTAAAAGATTTCACCCTCCGCATGCGGGCTGCTGCGAATAAACACGCCGATCTGTCGACAATACTGCCGTTCGCCACGCAACTTTTCGGCGGCGCGCACGGCATAGTTGCACACCGCTTCACGCATATCGGCGTACTCCGTGATACGTCCCGTAAACGAGCGTGAGCAGACAATCTGCTGCTTCACGGGCGCAAACTCTTCCAGTTCGAGACAGGGCTCACCGCGCAGCTCGCGCACGGTGCGCTCCAGTACCACATTGAAGTGCTTACGGATCACCCAGGTGCTCTGCTCCGATAAATCCAGCGCGGTATTGATGCCCATGGCATTCAGCTTCTTGCTGATACGACGCCCTACGCCCCACACATCCGCCACATCGACTAACGCCATTAACTTCTTTTGCCGCTCAAGGTTGGAGAGATCCAGCACGCCGCCGGTTTTACTCCATTTCTTAGCGGCATGGTTAGCCAGCTTGGCGAGGGTTTTGGTGGGCGCTATCCCCACCCCTACCGCCAGATGCGTTTCGCGTTTCACCCGCTGCTGGATTTCCCGTCCGAACTCTTCCAGCACGCGGCAATTCCGCACGCCCGTCAGGTTCATAAACGCCTCATCGATGGAGTAGATCTCAACGGCGGGCGCCATCTCTTCCAGAATCGTCATCACGCGCAGACTCATATCGGCGTAGAGCGCATAGTTAGAGCTGAACACATGCACGTTATGGCGACGCAACACATCTTTGATTTTGAAATAGGGGCCGCCCATGCCGATATCCAGCTTCTTGGCCTCGGCCGAACGTGCGATGACGCAGCCATCGTTGTTGCTTAACACAATCACCGGCTTGCCTTTGAGATCCGGCCTGAATACCGTCTCACACGAGGCATAGAATGAGTTCACATCCACCAGCGCAAACATTACCGTCTCAGCGTTTTGATGACATGTTTAACAACACCGAAAATCTCAAACTGATCCGGGTCGGGAATGGGAATGATGGCGTGCGCCGCATTCATCGGTTTGAGGTGCAAGCAAGGCTTCAGCATCAGCTGCTTCACCGTGAATTCCCCCGCGATAGCAGCCACCACCACATCACCCTGCTCGGGTTTGACAGCACTATCGACGATCAGCATATCGCCATCACTGATTCCGCCCTCAATCATCGAGTCACCGCTGACTTTGATGAAGTAAGTCGCGCTGGGATGCGTGACGCAGAGATCATTGAGGTCAATACGTTGCTCAACGTAATCCTGCGCCGGTGACGGAAAACCGCACGGCACACGACTGATAAACAAGGGCAAACTGAGGATGGCGCGGAGTTCCGCCGGTTGATAAAACACCATAATGATGGCCTTCGAAAATATACTGTATATAAATACAGTATTACTGATCGGGTTGTTTGATCAAGCGGGATCCTTCGGGATGATGCAAAGCAGTTGGCAGGAAAGGAGATTTAGTTTTGGCGGGTTTTGACGGTGAGATGGATGTGCTGCGGTGGTTTTGGGCTAGGGTGAAGGGAGGGTTTGCTACAAAGTTGAACGACTGTTTTCTCACGATTTCATATAGGAAATGCACTTTGCCTCAACCTCAAGACCAGAGCATGCGCCGAACGGCCTTTATTGCGGATACCACTGCACTGATTGTATTTTTCACCACGACAGGCTTAATTAATGAACGATGGATCGCCGGCATGGCGTGGGATCAAGTTCTGCATGCCCGTTTGATTGGTGCCGTTTTGATGGTGCCGGTTGCCCGCCCTTATGGCTTGTGGCGCGATTGGGTAATGCAGCGTGCGGGATCGGGCCGGGTTTCGAAACTGCTGTGGGACAGTGTCGCGCTGGTGAGTTTTCAGGTGCCGATCTATGCAGCAATCATTGCTTTTAGCGGTGCATCGGGTAGTGGATTAGTGCGCGGTACGCTCGGGGCTGCGTTGATGATGCTGTGTTTGGGCAGGCCTTATGGCGCGTTTCTAAATTGGGTGCGGGGGCTGTTTGGATTGCCGCCGGGTGGGGAGAAGCCGATGTCGTTGGATAGCTAAATGATTCTCTACCGGGAGCGAACAAAATGATTCGAATAGCCTGTGAAAGGGTGTGTTAACCTTTTGATGAACAGGCACTTTCCCCACATAAATAATCTGTTTTTTATAAAATCATTAAAACCCGTGCCTCACACTGTATTAAAAACGAACAACACCCATTCCGCATGATGGAAACTTCAGATTGAATATTTAAAGGCCCCGCTTTTATTGATCATGAAAATCCACACCATGACATTATTAAGACGAGTCGTAATGCAATATTGAAAATAGCTTCTAAGTTTAAATTGAGGTTGTCATTAATTCGATCTGATGGAGGATTTTCAGTGTTATTTCAAGATCATGAAAAAAGCCATATTATCATTGGTGAAGCCGCATTAAGCCTTGCTTTATGTCGAAAGGAAATCAGTGTTGCGAACCTTTTTTCACAGCTTGGTTTGATGTCTAAATCAGAGAATAATATTGACCGCTTGACTCAAATCGCTAAAGCCAGAAACTGGTTAATGAGCTTTGAGTCATCTTCAGTCGCCGAGGAGCAAATACCTTATTTGCAAACCTTAGTTAGCCTGAATAATGAACTGAATTAACGATAAATGAACTGAAGCCAAAGGACGTAATCCGGTTCCGGCCGGAAGACGACGAAGCGGATAACCTCATCGGTTACACGTGAGTGTATACCGGCCGGAGACACTGTCAGGGACGACATTCTCAAAATGATTTGCCAGAATCAGTCTTTCGCTACACCACTGGCGAAGCAACTGAGTTATCAGGCATAAGCTGATAACACACTCCACGTAAACCATCCCCGCATAAAAACCGCAAACATCGAAGATGCCTTTGAGCATAAATTGGTCTAATAAGATTTATGGACGATGCCAGAACGGTTTTTGGTGATCACCGCCCTCCCAATTTTGACAAAATGCGCTAAATTTATTTCATATGCGGTTTCGATATCAGTCGAAATTCCACCCTGTACAAAATCCGCACTCTACTAATAGATTGCGATTTTTATACGTTACAGCCTGACCATAATGACGTTTGAGTAGCGGACATAAGGGATAAAATCATGTATCAGAGCGCACAACAGTCAACCAATAGCGCGAAGTCTTTCCTTCACTTAGATGCGCTTCGCGACAAAGCCACTGCTGAAACCGTTGTGATTGAAGCAGCCGCAGGTGAAATCACCCAACGTGGCGTGAGAGTCACCAACGGTGCCGTGATTTTGCAATTGATCACTGAAGTGCAGAAGGCCTCTGATCCCGTGCAAATCGATCTGTTACTCAACGCCCTAAAAATCGTGGTCGGGATGAC
>AEWW01024192.1_pt1 | contig 21485 bp, 16 predicted proteins | sample 267848 | NCBI WGS metagenome assembly AEWW01 (sample SAMN00713649, study PRJNA62039) | ant fungus garden metagenome | place: Panama: Gamboa | collected Apr-2009 | depth 0.5 m m | reverse complement strand
ATTCGGCGCACTGTGCGCGCTGCCGCAAAAATATCGTGAACCTGTGCTGGTCTCGGGTACGGATGGTGTCGGTACAAAACTGCGCCTGGCGATGGATCTTAAGCGTCACGATACGATTGGTATCGATCTGGTGGCGATGTGCGTCAACGACCTGGTGGTACAGGGCGCTGAGCCGCTGTTCTTCCTCGATTACTACGCGACCGGCAAGCTGGACGTGGATACCGCAGCCAGCGTCATTAACGGTATCGCCGAAGGCTGCCTGCAATCCGGCTGTGCGCTGGTCGGCGGTGAAACCGCGGAAATGCCTGGCATGTATCACGGTGAAGATTATGACGTCGCAGGCTTCTGCGTCGGCGTGGTAGAAAAATCAGAAATTATCGACGGCAGCAAAGTGGCTGACGGCGATGTGCTGGTTGCGCTGGCCTCCAGCGGTCCGCACTCCAACGGCTACTCTCTGGTGCGTAAAATCCTCGAAGTGAGCGGTTGCGACCCGCTGACCACCGAGCTGGACGGCAAACCGCTGGCCGATCACCTGCTGGCCCCGACCCGCATCTACGTGAAAAACGTGCTGGAGCTGATTGAGAACGTTGACGTGCACGCCATCGCTCACCTCACCGGCGGCGGCTTCTGGGAAAACATTCCGCGCGTGCTGCCGGACAATACCCAGGCGGTGATCGACGCATCCTCATGGCAGTGGCCTTCCGTCTTCAACTGGCTGCAAACCGCAGGCAACGTGAGCTCTCACGAAATGTACCGCACCTTTAACTGCGGCGTGGGCATGGTTATCGCCCTGCCCGCCAGCGAAGCGGATAAAGCGGTTAAGCTGCTGACAGAAAAAGGTGAAAACGCGTGGAAAATCGGTACGATTAAAGCTTCCGATTCCGAACAGCGTGTGGTCATTGAATGAAAAACATCGTGGTGCTCATTTCCGGCAACGGAAGCAATTTGCAGGCAATCATAGACGCCTGCAAACAGAAGAAAATCAATGGCACCATTCGGGCAGTATTCAGCAACAAGGCCGATGCATTCGGCCTTGAGCGCGCGCGGGAAGCGAACATTCCTGCGCACGCGCTGGAAGCCAGCCAGTTCGTCGGGCGTGAAGCCTTTGACCGTGAGCTGGTGCAGGAGATTGACGCCTACGCACCTGACGTGGTGGTGCTGGCAGGCTACATGCGCATCCTGAGCCCGGCTTTTGTTGCACACTACGCCGGACGACTGCTCAATATCCACCCTTCCCTGCTGCCAAAATACCCCGGTCTGCACACCCATCGTCAGGTGCTGGAGAACGGCGATGAGGAGCATGGTACCTCCGTGCATTTCGTCACCGACGAGCTGGACGGCGGTCCGGTCATTTTGCAGGCAAAAGTACCGGTCTTTGACGGCGACAACGAAGACGACGTGACCGAACGTGTGCAGACGCAGGAACACGCCATTTATCCGCTGGTGGTAAGCTGGTTTGTCGATGGACGTCTGGAGATGCGCAACGGCGCAGCCTGGCTGGACGGCGTGAAGTTGCCCCCGCAGGGTTATGCGGCTGAAGAGTAGTCTGTTTGAATTGCCCGGCGGCGCTTCGCTTGCACGGGCCTACGGTCCCGTAGGTCGTGGTAAGCGCAGCGCCACCCGACACCCCCTCCCCCAACCCTCTAAATTCCCCAACAAAAAAATAACTGTCATACTTTTCTGGCACTGTTGGACATATCGTGGAAATGCTCGCCATAATAAGGACGAGACGGATTTACCACGTCCTGTGATTGAACTGGAGTGTGAGCTGTAATGGGTCAGGAAAAGTTATACATCGAGAAAGAGCTAAGCTGGTTAGCATTCAACGAACGTGTACTTCAGGAAGCGGCCGATAAAAGCAACCCGCTGATTGAACGTATGCGTTTTTTAGGCATCTATTCCAACAATCTGGATGAGTTCTACAAGGTTCGCTTCGCCGAACTGAAACGCCGAATCATCATCAGCGAAGAACAGGGCTTAAACTCCCACTCGCGGCATCTGCTTGGAAAAATCCAGTCTCGCGTCATGAAAGCCGATCAGGAATTTGATGGCCTCTATAACGAGCTGCTGCTGGAAATGGCACGCAACCAAATCTTCCTGATCAACGAACGCCAGCTCTCCGCGAATCAGCAAAACTGGCTGCGCCACTATTTCAAACATTATCTGCGCCAGCACATTACCCCGATTCTGATCAACCGTGAAACCGATCTGGTGCAGTTCCTGAAAGATGATTACACCTATCTGGCGGTAGAAATCATTCGTGGTGAGACCATTAACTACGCGTTGCTGGAAATACCGTCTGATAAAGTCCCACGCTTTGTAAACCTGCCGCCGGAAACCCCGCGCCGGCGTAAGCCGATGATCCTGCTGGATAACATCCTGCGCTACTGCCTGGACGATATCTTCAAAGGCTTCTTCGATTACGACGCGCTCAACGCCTACTCGATGAAGATGACCCGTGACGCCGAGTACGATCTGGTGCATGAGATGGAGGCCAGCATGATGGAGCTGATGTCTTCCAGCCTCAAGCAGCGCCTGACGGCGGAGCCGGTGCGGTTTGTCTATCAGCGCGATATGCCGGACGCGATGGTGGAGATGCTGCGCGATAAGCTGACCATCTCCCGCTACGACTCCATTATTCCCGGCGGGCGTTACCACAACTTTAAAGATTTCATTGGCTTCCCGAACGTCGGCAAAGCCAATCTGGTGAACAAACCGCTGCCGCGCCTGCGCCATATCTGGTTCGATAAGTTCCGCAACGGGTTCGACGCCATCCGCGAGCGGGATGTGTTGCTCTACTATCCGTACCACACCTTTGAACACGTGCTGGAATTGCTGCGTCAGGCCTCGTTCGATCCGAACGTGCTGGCGATTAAAATCAATATTTATCGCGTGGCGAAAGATTCCCGCATCATCGATGCGATGATCCACGCGGCGCACAACGGCAAGAAAGTGACCGTGGTGGTTGAGCTCCAGGCTCGCTTCGACGAAGAGGCCAACATCCACTGGGCGCGCCGACTGACGGAAGCGGGCGTGCACGTCATCTTCTCCGCGCCGGGGCTGAAAATTCACGCCAAGCTGTTCCTGATCTCCCGTAAAGAGGGCGACGACGTGGTGCGCTACGCCCATATCGGTACCGGGAACTTTAACGAGAAAACCGCGAGAATCTACACCGACTATTCGCTGCTGACTGCCGATGCCCGCATCACCAACGAAGTGCGTCGGGTGTTCAACTTCATTGAGAACCCGTACCGCCCGGTGAGCTTCGATTATCTGCTGGTGTCACCGCAGAACTCACGGCGCCTGCTGTACGATATGATCGATAAAGAGATTGCCAATGCGCAGAACGGCTTGTCGTCCGGCATCACGCTGAAGCTCAACAATCTGGTGGACAAAGGGCTGGTGGACCGCCTGTACGCGGCCTCCAGCTCCGGCGTTCCGGTAAATCTGCTCATTCGCGGCATGTGCTCGCTCATTCCGGAACTGGAAGGCATCAGCGACAATATCCGCGTGATCAGCATTGTGGATCGCTATCTTGAACACGATCGCGTCTATATTTTCGATAACGCCGGTGATAAGCGCGTATACCTCTCGTCCGCCGACTGGATGACGCGTAACATTGATTACCGTATTGAAGTGGCGGCACCGCTGCTGGATCCTCGCCTTAAGCAGCGTATCCTGGACATTATCGAGATCCTGTTCAGCGATACGGTGAAAGCACGTTATATCGACAAAGAACTCAGTAATCGCTATGTACCGCGCGGCAACCGCCGTAAGGTGCGCTCGCAGCTGGCGATTTACGATTACATTAAATCACTTGAGCAATCCGATTAACCTATGCCAATAAACGATAATACCCCACGCCCGCAGGAGTTCGCCGCGGTCGATCTTGGCTCAAACAGTTTCCATATGGTCATCGCCCGCGAGGTGGATGGCGCGATGCAGATCATCGGTCGTCTGAAGCAGCGTGTGCATCTGGCCGATGGACTCGACGCGCGTAACATGCTGAGCGAAGAGGCCATGGAGCGCGGGCTGAACTGTCTGTCGCTGTTCGCAGAACGTTTGCAAGGCTTTTCGCCGTCCAGCGTCTGCATCGTCGGGACGCATACGCTACGCCAGGCGCTGAACGCGCCGGAGTTTCTTAAGCGCGCGGAAAAGGTTATCCCCTACCCGATTGAGATCATCTCCGGTAACGAAGAAGCGCGCCTGATTTTTATGGGCGTGGAGCATACGCAGCCGGAAAAAGGCCGCAAGCTGGTGATTGATATCGGCGGTGGTTCCACGGAACTGGTGATTGGCGAGGATTTCGAGCCGCGTCTGGTGGAAAGCCGCCGTATGGGCTGCGTCAGCTTCGCGCAGATGTATTTCCCGGGCGGCGTCATCACCCGCGAAAACTTCCAGCGCGCGCGCATGGCCGCCGTACAAAAACTCGAAAATCTGGCCTGGCAATACCGTATTCAGGGCTGGAACGTGGCGCTGGGCGCATCGGGTTCGATTAAAGCGGCCCATGAAGTGCTGCTGGCAATGGGTGAAAAAGACGGGTTTATTACGCCTGAGCGCCTGGTGAAACTCACCGAAGAGGTGCTTAAGCATAAGAGCTTCGACGCCCTGAGTTTGCCGGGTCTGTCCGACGAACGTAAAGCCGTGTTCGTACCGGGGCTGGCGATCCTCTGCGGCGTGTTTGACGCGCTGGCGATCAAAGAGCTGCGCCTCTCTGACGGCGCCCTGCGTGAAGGCGTGCTGTATGAGATGGAAGGCCGTTTCCGTCATCAGGATATTCGCAGCCGCACCGCGCAGAGCCTGGCCAACCAGTACAACATTGACCGCGAACAGGCGAAACGGGTGCTTGAAACCACGGTTCAGATGTACGAGCAGTGGGAGGAGCAGAATCCGAAGCTGGCGCATCCGCAGCTGGCCGCGCTGTTGAAATGGGCCGCCATGTTGCACGAGGTGGGGCTGAACATTAACCACAGCGGAATGCATCGCCATTCAGCCTATATTCTGCAAAACAGCGATCTACCTGGCTTCAACCAGGAGCAGCAATCCATGATGGCGACGCTGGTGCGCTATCACCGCAAAGCCATCAAGCTCGACGATCTGCCGCGCTTTACGTTATTTAAGAAAAAGCAGTTCCTGCCGCTCATTCAGCTGTTGCGCCTGGGCGTGTTGCTCAATAATCAGCGACAGGCAACCACCACGCCGCCGACGCTGAAGCTAAAAACGGATGACTATCACTGGACGCTGAGCTTCCCGCACGACTGGTTTAGCCAGAACGCGCTGGTGCTGCTGGATCTGGAAAAAGAGCAGCAGTACTGGGAAGCGGTCACCGGCTGGCTGTTGAAGATTGAAGAAGAGAGTTCTGAGGCGGCAGCGTAACGGCTCAGGCGCTCTCCTGAGAAGGCTGCGTGTTGAGCAACGTATCAAGCTCAGTCGGCAACCCAATCAAATAGCCCTGCACATAATCGATACCTAGCGCGTGCACCGCGCTACGTATCTCTTCCGTTTCCACATATTCCGCCACCACCAGCATTTTCTTCATCCGGGCCAGATGGCAAATGGAAGCCACAATCTGGTAATCCAGGCTGTTGCTGACAATATTGCGAATAAAACCGCCATCGATTTTGAGAATGTCTGCGTCCACGCTTTTTAACCGCGCATAGCTGGCGTAGCCCGTGCCAAAATCATCAATGGCGATCCGGATGCCCATTTTTTGTAATTTCCTGAGGGTCGACGCCGCCAGATCCGCATGACCAAAGGCGCTGCTTTCGGTCACTTCAAAGATCAGCTGCCACGCTTCAACGGCGTATTTGGCTAACAGGCGGCTCACTTCAAGCGGGAACTGCGCCCTGTAGGCGGTAGAAGGTGCGAGGTTGATCGCAAAGCGCTGGCCCGGCAAACGCTGGCGGTGCTGTGCCAGAAAACTCAACGTATGCTCCAGTACCCATAAATCAACACGCGACGATAAACCAAACTCCTGTGCAATGGGCAGGAACTGCTCGGGAAAGATCAGCGCCCCGTTATCATCACGCATTCGCAGCAGCACCTCGTGATAACAATCACCGCGCAGCCCGCGAACAGGCTGAACCAGCAGGGTAAAAGCGTCCTGCTCCAGCGCGGCCTGCAAACGACTCATCATCGCGACCTTATCTTTCAGGCTACGCTGCAAATGAACAGCCCCGCGCTGCTGAAGATTTTCCGGGTGGTTGGTAGAAAGGGAGAGATCGGCCACGATACCCAGTTCCCCCAGCACCAGATAGAGATGATTGACGGGTGAGCGTACATAGCAATAGCTCACGCCGACCTGAGGCTGTACCGGCATACCATCCCAGATAAAAACAAACTGCTTGATATGCTCGTCCAGCGTTTCAATGCGCTGTTGATGCGACTCCGCCTCCAGACGCACCGCCATGTCATACCCGGTGAGGTGATAGACTCGCTCATTGGGCTGAAGGGTGCCGTTTATCCATTGCGCCAGCTGCTGTTTATACTGGATCCGCAGCATCACGCCGTAATTGCGTCCCAGCACCTCCAGCTCGGGCACGCGCAGTAAACAGAGCGCTGACCACGGATGACTGGCCAGCTCGCGCGACAGCGCCCGCAGGTTGGGCATATGCACCACCGGATCGAGAAAAGCCTGACTGCGGGAGCGAATATTGATGGCCCGCTGACGTGTCGCCAGCATCGACATGTACGTAACAACGAAGGAAAAGACCAGATAGCTGGATGAGGTGATCGCCAGCTGAATGCCATACCCCTCTTGCACCGGAATGTAGTGATAAAAAAAGTGAATCGACACCAGCAGGACCGGCGTCCAGATGAGTGACATCAGCTTGTAGCCAAAGCGCATCGCCCCCCAGAGCATCACGGGCATCAGCAGGGACAAGGTGTAGTTGGTACTGAAAATGGAACTGTTTGCATTCATAGGCAGCAGCAGCATGACCAGCAACCCACCCAGGGCTAAAAACCACACCACAAACTCAAAGGCCGTCACCTTTTTGTCTATTTGCGCGCGGAGCTGGGACATCAGTCCCTTGATATAGCGCGGATGACGTATCAGGCGGATCAGCAGGTAGCTTAGCGGCACGCCCGTCAGCCCGCTCACCAGCAGCCCCTGATAGTTAATAAGGGTCCGAATATTGAGGGGATTCAGTCCTGCGAGGCTCTGGCGGCTCTCATAGACGCCGAGATAGACCGCAAACTGAAACAGCAGCAGAAATAGCGTTGCCGGGCAAAACACCTGCCAGAAAATACGCTGCCCCATCAGGCGTATGTCACCGTAAGCGGTCATATTGCGCCGGGGCGCAAATACGCGATAACCGCCCCAGCTGAGCACCAGAGGAACGATAAAATGCAGAATGCCGGCCATGGCTTCAAATAACCCAACGGAGGGGTAATAACGTAAAAACAGCGACACCACCACCCCGGGGAGGGCTTCCAGGCCAAAGAATAACATCAGCGTCAGCAAAAAGGAGAGCGGGAGATAATAGAGCGCAACGATACCGTCGCCCAACTGCGTTAAGGTATTAGCCACACTAAGCACCGGGAGTAACACGACGGGTAAAATAAGAGGAAGTGCCCACCAGCGGTCTTTATTTTGCTTCAGGATGTGGTGAATATTCATAGATGCTCGTTTACAACCCTTGCGCTCCAGAGGGTAAATGAAGACAGGCATCCAACCTGACGTACACGTTGCCTGGAAATTCCTGGCAAGCACAGTGGAGGAGGGATTTTAAATAGCAACGACGGGATGCGGTTGACCTAAATCAAATTAATTTATCTGAATAAACCTTTTTCACGTTTTTTTTGAATATTTTTCCTGTAATTATCAATGCGATAAATAAAAGCGTTGTTTTTAATAACATAAATTAATGTAAGCATTGACGCTATTTTACATTTCGCCGAATTGACCCTGACTTGCGGCTGTGCCTTAATAGCCGTATCGCCCAAAAGGGTATACTCAGGAAAAGAAAGTGAGTCAGGCTACGCGTATGCGAAAACGACATCGATTTAACACCCGGATGACCCGCATCATACTGCTTATCAGTTTCCTGTTTTTCTTTGGCCGCTTTGTTTATTCCTCCATTGGCGCCTGGTATCACCATCAGGACAAAATTCAGTCGCAGCAATCAGGTCTTGTGGTGGATTCGCCCGAGCGCTAAAGCGTGTTCGCTCCCGGCAGACAAACTGTATCGCACTGTATCCCGAGCGCTACGCTGACAAACCGGTACAAAACGCCCGCAAAAGCAAACATCCCCGATACATAAAAATGGTCTTCTGTATCCCTCGCCATAATAAACTGATGAGGAGAGACACAGATGATTCGTCGATATTTCCTGCTTCCTGTATTTGCGCTGACGTCCTTTGCTGGCGCACTGGCCGCACCGTTGGATGGCCTGAGCGCCGCTGATGTCAACGGTCCAGCCGCCGTTGCCCCGCCTGAATACCCCCAGCCGCCAGCAAAACTGATTGTCGATCCGCCGCTGGCGGGACCGCTAAGTAAAGGTGCGGTCTTTATTCAGTACCGTGTCGAAAACCTGCGCATTGAACCTGTATTTGGACCCGACGCGCTGAAAGTCACTCCGCGTATCGGCCATATTCACGTTGTGGTGGATGACGCGCCCTGGCACTGGGCTGATACCAGCGGCGAGCCGGTGATCCTGGTCGGGCTGCCCGCAGGAAAGCACAAGGTGACGATCGTCGTTGCCGACCCGACGCATAAACCCATCGACCATAAAACTGTTGAATTCACCGTGCCGCCACACGCCGCGGTTCATCACTTTTAAGGAGCCTGTTATGAAAGCATTGTCTGTATTAACAGCGATGGTGCTGGCGGTTTCCACCAGCGCGCTGGCAGAGACGAAAGCCAGCGTGGTGCTGGTGCACGGGGCGTTTGCCGACGGCAGCAGCTGGAATAAGGTGATTACCCGGCTGCAAAAACACCATACCGAGGTCATTGCGGTACAACTTCCGCTCACGTCTCTGAAAGATGATGTCGCCGCCACGCAGCGTGCTATCGCCCGGGCTCATGGGGATGTGGTGCTGGTCGGTCACTCCTGGGGCGGGACGGTAATCAGCGAGGCGGGAAACAATGCCCGCGTGAAGTCACTGGTTTACGTTGCCGCTTTTGCGCCGGATTCCGGCCAGTCGACGGCAGCTCTGGCAAATAGCTTCCCTGCTCCGCCAGGGAGCGCCAGCCTCGCTAAAACCACAGAGGGGTATTTATATCTGCCGATAAAAGCGGTCAGCGAGAATTTCGCCCCTGACGTGAAGGACGTTGAGCGCAGCGTGATTGCCGCGACGCAGAGCCCCATTAAGGCCGATGCGTTTGGGGAGAAAATCGCGCATGCCGCCTGGCATGACAAACCGAGCTGGTATGTGGTCAGCAAAAATGACCGGATGATCAATCCTGAGCTAGAGCGCGCAATGGCGAAGAAAATCAACGCCAACACCACGGAGGTAGCGGCAAGCCATGTATCGATGGTCAGCCAGCCGGACGTCATTACCCGTACGATTGAACAGGCGTTATCGGGTCAACAGTGATAAAAAAGCCCGCATGATGAACGGTCCGACTTCGGGCCACGCCATCCTGCGGGCTTTATGCACTTCCGGCTCCTGCAACGGGGTTATGTGCGGTTTTGTCACAAACGCGCCTTCCCCCTCGCTGAACCATCAGAAGCTGTACGTCACCTTCAAACTTCCCACAGGAGACGTTTTTCGCTGAACAATGGGGCTATCGCCGGCCTCCCCCGTCAGCTGCGTAACGCCAGCTGCGGCAAGCAGGCTCCAGCTGGAGGTAAGCTTATGGGTCCAGTCCAGGCTCAGCGAATACGCATATATTCCCGATCCGGCATCGTGTCGGGCAAAACCCGATGCGGCCGACTGGGCGGCATTCACCCCGTAGTAGGTTTGCACATACTTACTGGATCCCCAGCTACCGGTCAGCGCCAGCGTTAACGCATTTTTCGGAGATGTATAGAGCGGGCTGGCAATGCCGAAATGCACAGCTTCACCATTGTCTCTCTCAGAAACCGGGACCTCTGCCTGCAACTGCACGGTCAGCCAGTCAGTCACCCTGTATCCCAGCCCTGGCACAACGATAGCTGAGCCTTTAATGTCACCCATTCCTCGCAGGTCGTCGCTGCCGGAGGCGATCGAATCGCTGCTTACGTCGCGATCCTTACGTCCTGCGCGATAGCTCAGCGCTGCGTTGTAGTCCAGGTTACCAAAGCTGTTGCCGTAGCCGATCCCCCGCGTGGTGCTGACAAAAAAACCATTGGCCATCGCGTAATCAACCACCTGAGCCGCAGAGACCCGGCTCTTGTCCGAACCGGAATAGCGTGGCGCAACATCCACGCCGCCTCCCAGGGTTAACACGTTGCCCTGAGGCTGATCTGCCGCCAGGGTCGGGGTGGCCAGTAACGCCAGGACGGCCCCCGGCAAGATGCTTTTCATGCTGCGACCGATGCGTGAACGGGGGAAACTATTACGCAGTGTGATGTTTCTCATTAAAGAAGCCCTTTGGATTCAGATGATTGCGATACAAGCGGTGTTAAACGCCAGAGCGCTCATTCTGAATACTCACCCTAAGGTTCTTATGAGCCGTAAATGAAGAAATGCTGAAGCACGTGAAGGTTCTGTAAACCCTGAAGAATTCCTGTTACCGTTTTTTCTTCAGTTGTTCTTCATGCACTGTTGATACAGTTACCAATGTGAAAATTCTACTAATTGAAGACGACCTGGATCTCGGCAATGGCGTGCGTATCGCCCTTGCAGATCAAGGATTTGATGTCATATGGGTACGCCGCAAAGAGGATGCGCTGCATCAGCTTGGGATCTGCGTGCCGGAACTTATTTTGCTCGACCTGGGGCTGCCCGATGGCGATGGCATGAGCCTGATGACGCGCCTGCGTCAACAGCTTAAGGGCGTCCCTGTCATCATCCTGACGGCGCGAGGCACGCTACAGGACCGCCTGTGCGGGCTGGATGCAGGTGCAGACGATTATCTGGTCAAACCTTTTGTTCTCGCCGAACTGCTGGCGCGCGTGAGAGCCCTTGCGCGGCGCAGTTACGGTTTTGAAAATGAGGCAATAGAAATTCGCGGTTTGTCGCTTCATATTCCGACGCGTCGCGTAACGGTGAGCGCACGCCACGTTGAGCTGACGGCAAGCGAATATGCGCTGCTTGAAACGTTAATGCTGCGCGCCGATCGCGTGCTTACGCGACGGTATCTGGAAGAAAGGATATTTGGCACGAAAGAAAACCTCAGCAACGCGCTTGACGTGCATATGGGTAACCTGCGGCGAAAAATTGGCGATGGCTTTGTGCGAACGGTAAGAGGCGTTGGGTATGTCATCGATACCGTACCCGTTCAGAAGGCAGCAGGTTGATGCGTAATTTTTGGCACCACCTCCGGCTTCCCACGCTGGTCAGGCGAATGCTGGTCGCCCAGATGCTGCTGCTTACGTTGCTCTGGTGTCTCTTTTTAACCTTCATTTTGCTGGAAGACCTGCGTAGCCCTCCCATACTGACGGGCAGTGAGACTTATGAAACCCTGTTTTCCCTGGTAGAGAGCATGGACGATCGTCCGCAGGCGCGTGATGCTGTGCTGGCAGCGTTCAGCAAGGCGCTGCGGGAGGGCTATGGCGGCGGCGAAGATCCGGAGCTGTCCATCAACCTCATTGTTCGCAAGAATAACGAGATTATTTTTTCTTCGGATGGTGCGCCAACGGGGGTAAAAAATAGCCGTCTGGGGGTCATGCAGCATGTCCAGAGTGAGGACCATACATGGACGAGCCGTACCCTCAAATCCGCGCACTCCGACGTGGAAGTCACCCTTTTTACCCCTGCCGGTAGCTGGAATTTCTTTATCTATCTGAACTCGCGCGGCTACTACGTCATGCCGCTGATGATATGCATCCCTTTTCTTCTGTTCCCCGCGTGGCTGTCCATCCGCATCGCGATGCGCCCCTGGAACAAGGTGGTGAATGAAATTTCATTGCGCACGCCGGACGATCTCTCGCCTTTAAAAGCCGTCCCCAGACACAGGGAGCTTCGCCAGACAGTCGACGCGATTAATGACTTTCTGGCCAGGGTGCGGGAAAGCGCCGAAAGGGAAAGAATGTTTATTGCCGATGCCGCACACGAACTGCGTACGCCTCTGGCCGCGATGCGGATCAACGTCGAGGCGTTGCAGTCCTGGGTCATCAGCGAAAGCCAGCAGGAGCTGCTTGCGGGCATTGTTCGCAGCAATAGCCGTGCTGCGCGTCTCGTCAATCAGCTTCTGCTGATGATGCACAGCGAAGCGCACATCAGCACGGTGATGTCGCCTGTGCCGCTGACGACGCTTATTCAGGAGCGAATGGCTGCCCTGGAACCGCTGGCGTCCGGGCGCAGAATTGAGTTTGAATTCATCGCCGATGATGAAATCCATATCACAGGCATTCGGGAACGTCTGGTATCGCTGATCGACAATTTAATTGAGAATGCCGTGAAGTACAGCCCTGAGGGTGGACGCATTGAGGTACAACTGCAATCGCGTGATAAGTCCGCTCAGCTGCGCGTCTCAGACGCGGGTCCCGGCATTCCGGTTGAATTGCGGGAGCGTGTGTTCGACAGGTTCTTCCGCGATCCTAATCAGACCCAAAGCGGGAGTGGACTGGGGCTTGCTATCGTTAAAGCCGTTACGCAGCAACACAACGGCAGGGTCAATCTGAGTACGTCAGCCGAAGGTGGTCTTATGGTAATCGTTGATTTCCCGAATCCGGCGTTCGCATGAACGTAAACGCGGCGCTACACGTCCTGACATGTGTCAGCGTAGCGTTACTTCACGTATGCCGCAGATTGCTTCAATAAAATTACCGTATTTGTTATATTGTTACTTACTGATTATTCACCTCTGCGGTGCCAAAAAGAACAAGATTCACCGCAACCCAGGACAGAAAAATGTTAGATTACCGCTTCCCGACAGCTTTGCAGATGGTTCTCAGCGTAGCGATGGCGGAGCAATCGGGTGAACGTTCGACGAGTGCAATTCTGGCTTACGGCCTGGAAGCGAATCCGAGCTTTATCCGCAAATTAATGGTTCCTCTCGCCCGCGACGGCATTATCGTCTCCACGCTTGGCCGCAACGGCTCTATTCACCTTGGCCGCCCGGCGGAAGAGATTACCCTGCGTGATATCTACCTCTCCGTCACTGAAGATAAAAAGCTGTGGGCGTCCCGTCCTGACGTCCCGGCCCGCTGCGTGGTCAGCGCCAACGCCTGCTGGTACTTCAAATCAATCGCTGATGAAGCGGAGCAGGCTTCGTTAGCGGTTTTAGCGCGCCATACCGTCGCCAGCGCGCTGGAAGAGGTGAAAAAAGCCGATACCAGCGGGTGCGATCCGGTGCCGGAACTCTGCACACAGCATAAAAAAGCGCCCTAATCCTGACAGACTGCGAAAAAAAAGCCGCCTTCATTGTGAAGGCGGCTTTTTGCTATCTGCTACGTCCTACGCAGGCAACACCTCTCTTTCCGCTTTACCGCGCGTCACGAACTTACGCAGCGTCACGTAAAAGACCGGCGTCAGGAACAGACCAAACAGCGTCACACCCAGCATCCCGGCGAACACGGTGATCCCGGTGACGCCGCGCACTTCTGCCCCTGCCCCGTGACCAAGGATCAGTGGAATGGTCCCGGCAATAAAGGCGATAGAGGTCATTACAATCGGGCGTAGACGCAGGCGGCACGCTTCCAGCGCGGCCTCCATAATGCCTTTGCCCTGAATTTCCAGCTCGCGGGCAAACTCCACGATAAGAATCGCGTTTTTACAGGCCAGCCCCATCAGTACCACCAGCCCTACCTGCACGAAGACGTTGTTATCGCCCCCGGTCAGCCAGACGCCGAACAGCGCGGAGAGCATCGTCATCGGCACGATGAGGATCACCGCCAGGGGCAGCGTCCAGCTTTCATACAGCGCCGCCAGCACCAGGAACGCCAGCAGCACCGCGACCGGGAAGACGATCAGCGCCGTGTTGCCCTGGGTGGCCTGCTGGAAGCTCAGGTCCGTCCATTCAATATTCATCCCGTTCGGCAGGATCTGCTTAGACATACCGTCCAGCTGCGTCATCGCCTGCGCGGAAGAGAGCACGCGCGGGTCGGCATCGCCAATCAGATCCGCCGCCGGGTAGCCGTTGTAGCGGATCACCGGGTCCGGACCGTAGGTGGTCGTGATTTTCACCATACTGCCAATCGGCACCATTTCACCCTGGCTATTACGGGTGCGTAAATTCGCGATATCTTCCACGCTGTCGCGGAACTGCCCGTCGGCCTGTGCCATTACGCGCCAGGTGCGACCGAACTGGTTGAAGTCATTCACATAAGACGAGCCCAGATAGGTTTGCAGCGTCCCGAAGAGATCGGTGAGCGACACGCCCTGCGCTTTCGCCTTATCACGGTCAACCTGTACATCCAGCTGCGGAACGTTTGCCTGGTAGGTTGAGATAGGGAAATGCATCCCCGGCGTCTGCATAATCGCCCCGGACATGGTGTTCACCGCGTTTTGCAGCGCGCCATAGCCCAGACCAGCACGATCCTGAATGTACAGCGAATAGCCCGATCCCTGGCCCAGACCTAAAATCGGCGGCGGCAGAATCGAGAAGCCAAAGCCCTGCTGGATTTGCGCGATTTTCGCGTTGATCTCCGCGTTTATTTCCGCCGCAGTATGTTTACGCTGGTCGAAAGGCTTCAGGCCAAAGAAGACCGTCCCGGTGTTCGGCGTATTGGTGAACTGGAGCGCATTCAGGCCAGGAAACGCGACCGCATAATCCACGCCTTCGGTATTCATCCCGATTTCGCTCATTTTGCGGATCACCGCATCGGTGCGCGCCAGCGACGAGCCTTCCGGCATTTTCACGCCGCCGATCAGGTACAGCTTATCCTGCGTCGGAATAAACCCGCCGGGAACGGCTTTAAACATCACGCCCGCAGCGCAAAGCAGCAGCAAATAAACCACGAACACTGCCCCGCGTCGGCCGAGCGTTTTGCCCACCAGCCCCTGATAGCCAGTCGAGCTGCGGTGGAAAAAGCGGTTAAACGGACGGAAAATCCAGCCGAACAGACGATCGATAAGCCGGGTCGGGAAATCTTTCGGGGCGCCATGCGGCTTCAACAGCAGCGCGGCCAGCGCTGGCGAGAGCGTCAGCGAGTTGATCGCGGAGATCACCGTGGAAATGGCTATCGTTACCGCAAACTGCTTGTAGAACTGACCGGTCACGCCGGAGAGGAACGCCATCGGAACGAATACCGCACACAGCACCAGCGCAATGGCAATAATCGGTCCGGACACTTCACGCATCGCCTGATGCGCTGCCGCAAGTGGGGCGAGCCCCTCTTCGATATTTCGTTCGACGTTTTCCACCACCACGATGGCATCGTCCACCACGATACCAATCGCCAGCACCAGCCCGAACAGGCTCAGAGTATTCAGCGAAAAGCCCAGCAGGTAGAGAATACTGAACGTGCCCACTACCGATACCGGCACCGCAATCAGCGGGATTATCGACGCGCGCCAGGTTTGCAGGAACAGGATCACCACCAGCACGACCAGCACCACCGCTTCCAGCAGCGTTTGCACCACCGCGCGGATCGAGTCGCGTACAAACACCGTCGGGTCGTAAGGCGCCGCCCATTTCATATCGTCCGGGAATCGTGTGGACAGTTCGTCCATTTTGGCGCGTACCGCGTTAGACAGATCGATGGCGTTTGCCCCCGGCGACTGGAAGATACCAATCCCGACCGCGTCTTTATTGTTCAACTGGGAGCGCAGCGCGTAGCTGCCGGACCCCATCTCGACACGCGCAACGTCGCGCAGTCGGACGACCGTACCATCCTGCGTGGTTTTCAGGACAATGTTGCCGAACTCGTCTTCGGTATGCAGGCGGCCCTGGGCGTTAATGGAGATCAGGAAATCGCTCTCTTTCGGCAGCGGCTCGGCGCCAAGCTGCCCGGCGGACACCTGCACGTTCTGCTCCTGCATCGCCGTGACCACGTCCGAAGCGGTCAGCCCGCGGGCCGCGACCTTGTTCGGGTCCAGCCAGACGCGCATCGCGTATTCACCCGAGCCGAAAATCTGAATCTGCCCCACACCAGGCAGACGCGCCAGCTCGTCCTTCACCTTCAGCGTGGCGTAGTTACGCATATACAGTGAATCGTACTTACCGCCAGGCGAAAACAGATGCACCACCAGCGTCAGCGTTGGCGACTGTTTCTGAGTCGTGATGCCCAGACGCCGCACGTCTTCTGGCAGACGCGCTTCGGCCTGCGCGACGCGGTTTTGCACCTGAACCTGCGCCTGATCCGGGTCGGTGCCCGGACGGAAGGTGACGGTAGTCACCAGCACGCCGTCGGAGCCCGCGACGGATTTCATGTACATCATGTTCTCAACGCCGTTGATCGCCTCTTCCAGCGGCGTTGCCACGGTCTCGGCAATCACTTTCGGGTTGGCGCCCGGGTACTCGGCGCGCACCTGCACGCTTGGCGGCACGACGTCAGGGTATTCGCTCACCGGCAGCAGCGGGATGGCGATTAATCCTGTGATAAAAATCAGAATCGACAGTACGGCGGCAAAAATCGGCCTGTCGATGAAAAAACGGGAAAAGTCCATGGATTGGATTCTCAGGTAAGGGATCAGTTGAGGGCGGCGCTGGCGGTCATGGCAACGGTTTTCGCGTTAACCGGCATACCCGGCATAAACACTTTTTGTAAACCATCGACGATGACTTTATCCCCGGGATTCAGCCCCTGCTGTACGATACGTAAACCGTCGGCCAGACGCCCGGGCGTAATGTCGCGGCGCTGCGCTTTCCCGTCTTTATCCACGATATAGACATATTTACGATCCTGATCGGTCAGCACCGCCTTATCATCAACAAGCGTGGCTTTAAATTCCGCACTGCCCGGCAGACGCACGCGGGCAAAGAGTCCAGGCGTGAACTGACGCTGTGAGTTATCCAGCAGCGCGCGCATGCGGATCGTTCCGGTACCCGGCGTGAGCTGGTTATCCAGGAAATCCACTTTGCCCTGATGGGGATAGCCCTCCTCGCCCGTCAGGCCAATCTCCACCGGCAGCGCCGCATGATCGCCGGACACCCGCTGCCCGCTGCGGGCCAGGTTCTGATAGTGAAGGTAGGTTGACTCGTCCACGTCGAAGTAGACATAAACCGTTTTCTGCGAGACCAGGGTGGTGAGCACGCTGGCGCTGTCGCCCGCCGTCACCAGGTTACCGCTGGTGATCAGCGCCCGGCTGGCGCGACCGTCGATAGGCGCGGTCACTTTGGTGAAGTCGAGGTTAAGTTGCGCGGCGTCTACCGCCGCCTGCGCGGCGCGAATATCGGCCTGCGCCTGGGTAGCGGCGGAACGGCGCTGCTCCCACTCTTCGCGGGACACCACGTTGGTATTGACTAATTTATCGGTACGGTTAGCCTCGCTTCGCGCCAGACTGGCCTGCGTTTTGGCTCTCGCCAGGTTCGCCTGCGCCTGTTCCAGCGCGGCGCGATAGGTTCGGTCATCAATCGTGAACAGCACCTCGCCCTTTTTCACCTCCTGGCCGTCGGTGTAATTCACTTTCTCAATGTAGCCGGAGACGCGCGGACGCAGCTGAACGCTTTCCACCGCTTCAATGCGACCGTTAAAGCTGTCCCACTGGCTAATGGATTTCACCACCACGTCAGCAGCGCTGACAACGGGCGCTTGCGGCGCGGCATTTTGCGCGACGCTGTCATCGCACCCGACGAGAAGCGCGGAGAGTAAAACCACCCCCATCGCGCTCAGATGAAAGTTACCCCAGGTTTTTTGCAGGCTCATTATTTTTATTCCGGTTATTGTAGCCGCCGGGCAAGACGCAGCGGGAGGCGCCGCGCCACTTCCTTTGTCCGGTAGCTGGCTGAAGGCCATTTGTGTCGTTCATCGCCACAAAACTGTAACAGTTGCGAATACACTATCGCGGCGATTGTAGGAAGGCGCTTAATTAAGTGCAAGAATAATTGTTGCACTTTATGTGCTATTTGCGGCGAAGATAAATCACGCGTTTTGAGAAGGGATTTAAATGCAACAATAAAACTTGCAATTAATGTAAAAACGGGTCACCTTTAAGTGCAACAAACAAAGATGCTTTTTAATGCGCGGCGTAGGGGGAAGCAAAATGAACACGGGTGCATTCATTCACGATTTACTCGACTGGATCGACAATAACCTCGATAGCCGTCTGGACATTGAAACCGTCTCCAGGCGAGCCGGCTATTCGAAATGGCACCTCCAGCGGCTTTTCAAAGAGCATACCGGCTCCCCTCTCGCCGAATATATTCGCGCGCAAAAGCTGCAAAAATCGGTTGAGCGCCTGGCCCACAGCGATGAACCGATTCTGAACGTGGCGATCGCGCTGGGCTTTGACTCTCAGCAGTCCTTCAACCGCAGCTTTAAGCGTCAGTATGGTCAGGCACCCGGCGCATGGCGACGCAGTATCGGCTGCCGTGAATCGCGGCAGATGAGCCAGTAGTTCACGTTCCGGTCGGGCAAAAAAACCCTCTGTTTAACAGAGGGTTTTAATACTTTTACCTGTTTATGAGAAAACAGGTTGGGTTACTGGCTTATTCACACTCAATTATTGATTGAAAATTAAAATACAATTGTATCAGTATATTATATTGTTATGATGTGGCAGTACCATGAAAAATACCATCTTTTATAAAAAGTCTGATTCGAGCACAACCAGCCACTGATGTGATCTACCCCAAGTCATGGGTTGTTTCGTCCGGATAGACACCGTTGTGTAAGGATTGGTAGCCTCCCCCTCCTTTGAAGACTGATGATCGGTAAATTATGAATGGGCGTGAGAGAGGTTAAACACGGTTTCGCTTCAAATGCACATGGACAACGGCTCGGAATTTACCTCTCTGGCTCTTGGGCGGTGGGCAGAAGAGCATGCTGTTGCCAGGAACTTATCAGTCTAGGCAAGCTCATGCAGAATGCGTTTATCGAACGTTTTAACAGGACCTACCGGACGGGAATCCTGGATTTTTATCTGTTCAGAACGCTGAAAGAGGCAAGGGAAGTCACAGAGAACTTGCTGAACGAATACAACAGCGAACGCCCACACGTCCCCCTTAACAACCTGACGCCGAAAGCGCACCAGCTGATGAGGGAAAATCGGAAATCTCAAAAATTGGAGGGAACTAAACCGGTATACTTACAATAGATTTAAACGCAGAATGTGACTAGCTTTGAAGTTCGATGCAGAAATCTAATCTCTTTGGTGGATGAACTTGCGCGCGCTTCGCTATGATTGGGCTACTGTCGAGCAAAATTCGACAGTTTTCGCCGTTAACCAGATCGTTTTAAATAGAATAGAGCCAACTAATGAACCCAGCATTTAGCGCGCTTTTGAATGAGAAAATCGAACTCTTTAGGCATTCTTTTTCAGCTGCCTCACGCCAAACATTTGTATCTCCAAAAACGGGAAAACTAATACACTCTGGTGAATTTGGCACCTACAGGGAAGAAATTATTCGAGGATTCTTAAAGTTGTGCGTGCCCGCAAGACTTGAAATCGGTACAGGTTTTCTAATGAACTCAGCTGGGGAAATTTCTACCCAAGCGGACATCGTGATTTATGCCCCGTCGGCAGTGCCGCGAATAGAATCGAATGAGCATCAGCGTTTTTTTCCTATTGAAGGAGTTTGCGCTATTGGAGAAGTCAAGAGTCGCCTGTCCAAAGCAGGACTGCGAGATGCTTTGAACAAATTAGCGCGAGTAAAAGCTACGGCAGACATTTCACTCCCAGCGACTCCGATTTTTAGAGATGCCTCAATAATTTCATATCCTTTCAATAGAGAAGAAATCGAATATGATCAAATTTTATCTATACTTATATGTGAGGCCTTTGACTTTGATCCCAAAACATTTGCTAATGAGATTGATGATTGGTACGAATCCGATGTAAAGAATCATCACAAGCATAATATGATTTTAAGTGTCGAAGACGGAATCGCTCTCTATATGCATCCAAATGGTAAATCATGGATGTATCCTCCCACCAAAAAATCCCCAGCAAAGAATCGTTTCCTGACGCCAGTTGATAATAAAAATCTGCACTTTCATCTTTTTTGCAGTTATATGTTTTTGGCAGCATCAAGCACGACCGTGTTATATCCAGAAATCACCACCTACATGCCAACTCTGACTGGAGGGTTAAATTATGACCAAAAATAATTTTAAACGCAGCGATATAAATATAGAGAAAACATCGTTGCTGATCGGTCATGCTTGTAGCGGTAGTTTGATTTATAGTTACACCACTACTTCAGTTCCGGCCATTGAAATTTTAAAGGATAAGAAACTCCACCATGATGAGAAATACATACAAACTTATATCTCACTAGATTGAGATTGGTAGCGCGGTTTGATAAGTAGCCCAGCTTGATCATCTTTATTTGAGCCACGGTGCCCACCAGGTTGAGGCCGACTTCTGCCAGTGGGAGCTAGCCAGCTTGTCGGTCGAGTCCGACACAAGCGACTCATCGAGTAGTTGTAGCGAAAGGAGACCGAGCCCACTGCCGTGACGACCACGTAGAGCCTATCCCGGTCATTCACCTTGTAGAGTTTTTCTTTAGGTTTGGCTTGGGGTTCGCGGATTCCGTTCAAAAAATACCATGCTCAGAAACACATCAAAAAAGTAGGAAAAACGAATGAAATCGGGCGAATGGTGGGATTTGATACTATGCTCCCCTCGGCAGAGGCGATATGTTATCGAACGCCAAGCATAGCACTTGGCTAAGTGAATGCCCCATCCTATGCCACATAGATGCACAAAGCTGCCAAAAACTGCCAGCACCTAAAAGCCGAAAGCCCGCAATTAAGCGGGCTCCAAGGTATTTCTTGCTAGATCGTGCCAGACAGTGCCGGGAGCGGACTCACTCCCACTCGATCGTCGCCGGTGGCTTGCCGCTGATGTCATACACCACGCGGGAAATGCCGTTCACTTCGTTGATGATGCGGTTAGACACGCGGCCTAAGAAGTCATAAGGCAGGTGCGCCCAGTGCGCGGTCATGAAGTCGATGGTTTCCACCGCACGCAGGGAGACTACCCAGTCGTACTTACGACCATCGCCCATCACGCCGACAGAGCGAACCGGCAGGAACACGGTGAACGCCTGGCTCACTTTATTGTACAGGTCAGCTTTGTGCAGCTCTTCGATGAAGATCGCGTCCGCGCGACGCAGCAGGTCGCAGTACTCTTTCTTCACTTCGCCCAGCACGCGCACGCCGAGACCCGGGCCCGGGAACGGGTGACGGTAGAGCATGTCGTACGGCAGCCCCAGCTCCAGGCCGATCTTACGCACTTCGTCTTTGAACAGCTCACGCAGCGGTTCAACCAGGCCCATCTTCATCTCTTTCGGCAGGCCGCCCACGTTGTGGTGAGATTTGATGACGTGCGCTTTACCGGTAGCGGAG
>AEWW01033518.1_pt1 | contig 21660 bp, 19 predicted proteins | sample 267848 | NCBI WGS metagenome assembly AEWW01 (sample SAMN00713649, study PRJNA62039) | ant fungus garden metagenome | place: Panama: Gamboa | collected Apr-2009 | depth 0.5 m m | reverse complement strand
TAGCACTGATCTGCGCAAGGTGAAAGCCAGCTTATTGCTGGGCGATATCCCGTTCCACGAAGAGGAGTCCGCCCTGATTGTCAGCGCTGAGCATGCCTTTGGCGTGGCGCTGCGGTTTCAGCAATAATCTTCCAATTCAAGGGCGGCCCTGAGGGTCGCGCCTTACGTAAAAAATGTACTTACATAGTAGGGCCGCCCGGCACGACGTGGAAGCCGAGGGCACCGCGTCAGCGGCGCGAGGACGGCCCGGCAGCAGCAGAGGTGCTCTGGCCCGCACTCCGGAAATCTCTCTCAAAAGAAAAAAGCCGCCACTTTAACAGTGACAGCTTTTGCAAATATGGCCTTAAGTGACGAGCATTATGGGGTTATCGGCCTGCTTTGGCAGCCGCAACCAGTCCGTCCAGCCAATCCTGATGACCGTTAATCATCGGATTGGGTTTGGCGCTTGCCAGCTCAACCGCCGGTTTGCCGTTTTGCGTTTCTTGGGTCAGGATGCGCACGCGATTGTCAGAGAGATCTTCAATCAGCCAGGCATGCAGAACATCTAAACGGTCCTCGCTACCCACTTCACCCGCCCAGCCGTGCCAGGAAACACGGGCGGCTTCACCGGCTACAGGTGCCACGTACTCGGTGACCTGCGCTTCCACCGGGAAGCCAAAGGTTTCGAAATAGAAGCGGACGCCCTTCTCCAGTTCGGGGCCTTTGTTGTCATAGAAACGCGCATTCGCCGAGTTCTGATAATAAGTCGGCCAGAGTGACGGCGTGTTCAACAGCGGCCAGATATCCTGTGTACTCAAACCTGCAACGATCACTTCGTTGGAACAGTAGTTATCGCTAAAGCCCGGTACAAATCCTTCTGGCCAGTTAATCGCGTTCATTTTCATTTCATTCGTCTCACCGTGGATAAATCGTGGGTGAAGTATCTGACTCCCTATGAAATAAGACCAATCGCCATTATTTATTTTTAATATACGTTTTCGTGATATCTGGAAGCAGCGTAAGATGAAGCATTGCCTCGCCATCGCCGGAAGATGATGAAAACCGATATCCGCAACCTCGACCTCAATTTGCTCAAAGCGCTGGATGCCTTACTGGATGAGCGCAGCGTCACACGCGCAGCTGAACGTTTAGCCCTGACGCAACCCGCGGTCAGCGGCATGCTAACGCGTCTGAGAGAGTGTTTTGATGATCCGCTGTTCACGCGGGCGCAGCGCGGCGTTGTTCCGACGATGCGGGCACTGGAGCTGGCTCAGCCCGTGAAGGCCATCCTGGCGGAAGTGTCAGAACTGTTGCAGCCCAAAGCCTTTGACGCTGCGACCGCCCAAATAACCATTAAGATCGCGGCCACCGATTATGCCCTGCGTGCGGTCATTGTGCCTTTTATGGCCGCGTTACGGGTACAGGCACCGGGTATCCGCGTGGCGGTATTGCCCGTTAACAACGAGCAGTTATCTGCGCAGTTTGAACGGGGTGATATCGACATCGCGTTGATCACGCCAGACAGTGCCCCACCCGATCTGCACGCCCGCTCGCTGTACGATGAAGAGTATGTGTGTCTCATGCGCGAGGACCATCCACTGTCTGCGCAGACAGGTTTAACGCTCGACAGTTTCTGCGCGCAGGACCACGCCCTGGTTTCCTACGTGGGAGGCAACTTCAAGGGCGTGACGGATGAGGCGTTAGCCGCGGTTGGACGTTCGCGACGTGTGACACTTTCGGTGTGCAGTTTTTTAGTTTTACCTGAGATCTTACGCGTCAGTGATTTGATCAGCGTGGTGCCGCGTCGCTTAACGCACGATTTACCTGGTTTGAAGGTCTTGCCTCCTCCGTTAGCGATCCAGGGTTTTAACAAAATCGTGGTCTGGCATGAACGCACGCACCGCGATGCCGGACATCGCTGGTTGCGTGAATTACTGTTCTCTACGGCGATTTAAGCGGCCGCCTGCTCATTCCCCAGCAGATTCAATATATGGCTGCGCAGCGCCACCAGCTGAGGATCATCACGCCGGCGCGGCCAGGGCAGATCCACCTCAATGACATCCACCACTTTCGCCGGTCTTGGGCTGAACACCACCACACGATTCGACATCACCAGCGCCTCTTCAACGTCATGCGTTACCATTAGCGTGGTGAACTGCTGCTCCTGCCAGAGGTCAACAATCTCCTGCTGCATGCGCAACCGCGTCAACGAGTCGAGCTTGCCTAGTGGTTCATCGAGGATCAGTAAACGCGGCACATTCACCAACGCTCTGGCTAACGCAGCACGTTGAGCCATACCGCCAGACAGCTGATGCGGCCAGGCGCGGGCGAACTGCTTGAGCCCGACACGATCTAGCATCGCGTTAATGCGTTTATCGCGTATTGCGCGGCTCTCACCGCGAATCTGCAATCCCAGACCGACGTTGTCATACACCGTGCGCCATGGATAGAGCGTAGGATCCTGAAACACCACCACGCGTGAAGGATCAGGTGCCGTAATGGCTTTCCCCTCTTCCGCCAGCAAACCGCTGGCTGGAGGTTCCAGCCCGGCGAGCAAACGTAATAAAGTCGATTTCCCGCAACCGGAAGGCCCTAGCAGAGCGACAAATTCACCGGCCTTCACCTGTAAATTGATATTCTCCAGTACCGGTAAGTCACTGCCTTCAAGCGTGAAATGGTGATTCACTTTTTCAATAGCAATATTCACGCCTGCAGAGGTCATGGCCATATTTCGCTCCTGCTAAATAATAGTGTGCCGACAGTTATCAGCAAATAACCATAAGCGCCTCTCTCTCCTGATTGAAATAGCCTTTTCGGCAAACCTATCCGTCATCTTTCATAAAGAAAAACTGCATGACCTCATGCGGGATTGTTATTTGGTGGCGGGAAATCGCTAAGCGATAGTGCCCGTGATCTTTAATGACAAGGAAAGCAGAATGGCAATGCAAAAATACTTTCTGAGCCGGCGCGCATTATTGCGCGGCCTGGGTTTATTCAGCGCCGGTGTAGCGGTGAATCCATTGTTGAGCAGCAATGTGTTCGCCGACGACAAACCGCTTAAAACTATCAAACTGGCATGGGGACAAACAGCGGTGTGTCAGGCGCCGATTTCCGTTGCCCTGAAGCAGGGTTTCTTCAAAAAATATGGCCTTAACGTTGAACCGGTTAACTTCAGCGGCCCGACCGATGCCCTGCTGCAGGCGATCGCGACCGGGCAGGCCGATGGTGGTATTGGTATGGCGCTACGCTGGCTAAAACCGCTGGAGCAAGGCTTTGACGTCGACCTGACCGTCGGCACGCACGGCGGCTGTATGCGTTTACTGACCCCGCAAAACAGCGGCATCCGCGATGTAAAAGATTTGGTAGGTAAATCTGTCGCGGTCAGCGATCAGGCCAGCCCGATTCGTAATTTCTTCGCGGTGCAGCTGGCGAAACAGGGCATCGATCCTGATAAACAAGTCAACTGGCTGCAGTATCCGCCCGATCTGTTTGGCGAGGCGCTGCGTAAAGGCGAAGTACAGGCACTGGCCACCGATGACCCACAGGGTTGGCTGCTGAAGAAACAGCACAACCTGCTGGAAGTCGACAATAACCTGAAAGGTGAATACGCCAGCATGACCTGCTGCGTGCTGGGGCTGCGCGGTTCACTGGTGCGTGACGATCCCGCCACCGCGCGGGCCATTACCCAAGCGATTGTGGATGCACAGCAGTGGACCGCCGATCATCCCGCCGAAACCGCCAAAATCTTCCAGCCTTTTGTGCCAGGTTCGGTGCCGGTAGAGGACATCACCGCGATGCTCAAAGAGCACACTCATCACCATCACTCCACCGGTGCCCAGTTGCGCAGTGAAGTCGCGACCTATGTTGAGGAGTTGAAGAAAATCAACGTGATTCGCCCGGATACCGATGCGCAGCAGTTTGCCGAACACTATGTGCCGCAACTGCTGCCCGCCGAATCCGCCCATCAGCACGCCAGTAACATGGCGCACATGAGCAACATGTCGAGTTAAGGAGAGAGTCATGGCCAGTGAAACCCTCACGATTGCCCAACACCGTGCAGCACCGCGCCGCCTGCAACCCGCCGTCTGGGGCGCGCTGTTGTTGTGGTGGGCGTTAGTGGCGCTGATGGTGGCGGTACCGGATAAGCCGCAGGGTTTTGCTGCCCCGCGCTTTGTCGATCAAACCCATGAACTGTTTGCCGGGATTGCGTTGTTACTCACCGTGTTGGCAATAGCCTCTGGCGTGTTTCCGCGTCTGGCGCTGCTGGCTCCGTTAAAACGTAGCGGGCCGTGGTTGATTGTGCTGGCGCTGCTGATTGGCGTGTGGGAAACCGTCACCGGAAAGCTGGCGCTGTTGCCCGCGCCTTTCTTTGCACCGCCGCGCGCACTGGTCGAAGCCTACGCCACTGACTGGCCACGTCTGCTGGACAGCGTACTCAATTCGCTGCGTTTGCTGGCCTTTGGTTTTCTCTACGGCAGCGTAGTGGGCTTTGTGACCGGCGTGGCGATAGGCTGGTCGCGAGGACTGGGCTATTGGGTACATCCGATTTTACGCTTCCTGGGCCCCGTGCCATCCACGGCGTTGCTGCCGCTGTCACTTTACTTCTTCCCCTCCAGTTTCTCCGCTGCGGTGTTTCTCATCGCCCTGGCCACCTGGTTCCCGGTGACCGTGCTGACCTGGTCCGGCGTTTCCAGCGTCGATACCCGTTACTACGATGTGGCGCGCACGCTGGGCGCCAATTCGATGTTCCTGGTGCTGCGCGTGGCGGTACCCGCCGCATTGCCGCACCTGTTTGTCGGCTTATTTATGGGGCTGGGCGCATCGTTCTCGGTGCTGGTTGCCGCAGAGATGATGGGAGTGAAATCGGGCCTGGGCTGGTATCTCCAGTGGGCACAGGGCTGGGCGGCCTACGCCAATATGTATGCGGCGCTGATCGTGATGGCGCTGCTGTTCTCATCCCTGATCTCCCTGTTATTCCTGGTGCGTGACCGTTTGCTTTCGTGGCAGCGCAGCGCGGTGAAATGGTAACGGCATGGTGATGCGCCTGAAGGCGCACCTTTTAGAAACATTGCCACATCTCAAGGGGCGTCAATCATGGCGCCCCAGGCAGGCTACTCCACCACAGAGGTGAACTATGGTTGCAAAAATTTCCTCGTCAATCACCGAACTGATCGGTAATACGCCGCTGCTGCGGCTCTCACGTTATGCTCAGCAACAAGAGATTCAGGCCGAAGTGATCGCCAAACTTGAGCTGTTTAATCCTAATCACAGCGTCAAGGATCGCATTGCGCTCAGCATGATCGAAGCCGCAGAACGCAACGGCACCATTCAGCCTGGCGACACGCTGGTAGAAACCACCAGCGGCAATACCGGGATTGGATTAGCGGCGATTGCAGCGGCCAAGGGCTACAAATTCCGCGTCTATATCAATGATTTTGTCAGCATCGAACGCACGCAACTGATTCAGGCTTACGGTGCTGAAGTGGTGCCGTTCAGCACCATTGAGGGCTTCCGAGAGTTTTATGAAGCCAGCAATGGCGATTTTGTCGCAGCCACCAAATGGCTGGCGGAAAAGGTCACCGCCGCGGAGCCGGAAGTTCATTTTTTGTTGCAGCTGGAGAATCCCGCCAACCCGGCCGTGCACGTTCAGACCACCGGGCCCGAGATCTGGCGCGACAGCGGCGGCAAGCTGGATATCTTTATTGCGGCAGTGGGAACCGGCGGCACACTGTCGGGAACCGGGCGCTATCTCAAACAGCAGTACCCAAGCCTGCAGGTGATCGCGGTGGAGCCTGGCGTGGGTTCACAACCCAGCGAATTGCGTCCGGAACCGTTAGAGATCACCGGGGTGCACGCCTTTAGCAATCAACCGCCCGAACGCATCCCGGCGAATCTGGACCACCGCGTGTATGACGAAGTGATCGCCGTAGAAACCTGGCAAGCGTATGCGGCGGCACGTCAGCTGGCACTCAGCGAAGGCGTGTTAGTGGGTGACTCTTCCGGGGCCGTATTGTGGGCGGCAGAACAGGTGGCGGCACGACCGGAGAATCACGGCAAGCGCATCGTGGTTTTGCTGGCGGATGGCGGCAGCAGCTACCTGTCGACGCAGTTGTTTTCGCATCAGGTGCCTGCTGAGACCTTCAAGCTGGCGAATGCGATTCAGACATCGCAGAAGATTGCCTGATTCGCCGAGTATTCTTTATCGGGATGTCATTTATCGCGCATTCCTCAGCAGCAACACTGCTCGATGAATGCGCGATAAATTACGCCGCTACATCAGATTGCGCGTTAAAAGACCGCCCCTCACACCAGCACATTGCTGGTGATACCCTTAGCGAACAGCAGCGGATCGGTTTCTGGCCGCAGCACGTTAATAGCCTTCAAATCCCGCGCATAAACATCGATCTCTTTGACGAAGGCATTGCCCACCGAATAGTGCCCATGGGTATGGGTTTTCAGTACGCTGGCGATCTCCTGCGGCGTGGTATTCAGCGCCTGACCGTTGAACTCGCTACCGATCGCTTCGGGATGCTGCGCAGCATAGGCGTGCGCTTGCAGGATGGCATGGGTAATCGCGGCAGCCACCTCTGGCTGTTCGCGAATCAAACTGCCACGCGTGCCTACCACACAGCAGCTCAGATTGGCGTACTCATCCATCAAATTGGTACCGACTTCGCGATAGCCCGGCTTCTGCGCCAGGCGCCACATAATCGGATCTGAACCGCTGGCGGCCTGAATTTCCCCTTTCTCCAACACCATTGGCAGCAAATCTTGGGGGAATACACGCCAGTTCACGTCGGTATTGGGATCGACGCCGTGCTTTTTCAGCATCAGTGAAAAGAAGTTCTTATCTGCGCCCGCCATATCGGTAACACCGATGGTTTTGCCTTTTAGCTGCTCCAGCGTGGCGGGACCGTCATTGCGCGCTAATAAGCGCATGCAGCCACCGTGCGTGCCTGCGGTGAGTTTCACATCGAAGCCCTGCTCCAGCGCTTTTAACCAGCGCAGTGCCATGCCGATGGCGGCTTCCGCTTTCCCCGTGGCAATCGACTCCAGCAATAATTCGGTGGAATTGCCAAAGTTGACGAATTCCACTTCAAGGTTGTGAGCTTTGAAGAAATTATGTTGATCGGCCACCACAACCGGTGCCAGGCAAATAGCGTTGAGATTTACCGCGAGGCGAATGTGCGTGGGTTTCGCCAGTGCCCACTTACCCGCACCACCCTGTAACAGGTCGCCGGACATCGTCATATTGTGCATCTGATCTTCGGCGAAACTCCGCCCTGGTAAAGTAGACGCCATCATCGCTGCGGCGGAATACCCAAGAAAGCGACGACGCGAAAGTAAATAGTTTTCTGGCATGGTTTTACTCCCAAAAATATATACAGGTGAAAGAGTGAGCGTTGTAATAATTCATTTCAGGAGCAGGCAGATTAATCGTTAATTAACAGCGCATCCAGCCGTGTAATTATGCCGATTACGCATGTATTAAGCGGTTTTATTGCTTTTACAGCCTTGCTATATCAGGAAACAATCGACCTTATGTTATTCAGAGATAAATAAGGTTTTCTCAATGGAAAATAACACACTTTTTCTCGCTGAAATATTGCCAGCCCTCACCGAACGATTGGCTGAACATGCTGAAGAAGTTGATCGCAGCGGTGAATTTCCGCGCGCGGCTTTTGCTCATCTGCAACAACTGGGATTGTTGCATTTCGCTTTGCCCGTCTCCGCAAGCGGCGGTGGTGGCGATTTACGCGATTGTCAGGCGATCATTCAGGCGGTAGCACGCGGCGAACCCTCCGCAGCACTGATTCTGATCATGCAGTATCTCAACACGCGGCGGCTGAGTGAGGAATCAAATTGGCCTGTTGATGTACGCGCTACAGTGGCGAGCAGCGTGGTCACCGAGGGCGCGTTAATCAATGCGCTGCGCGTCGAGCCTGAACTGGGTACGCCAGCGCGTGGCGGTTTGCCCGCAACCCGAGCGCGACGAACCGCCGAAGGCTGGCGCATCAGTGGCGAGAAGATCTACTCCACCGGCAGCTATGGGCTGAGCTGGTTTCTCGTCTGGGCCAGCAGTGATGATGTCGATCCGCTGGTCGGCGGTTATCTGGTGCCCGCCGATGCGCCAGGCATCCAAATCGTCGATGAATGGGATCATCTGGGAATGCGCGGCACCTGTAGCCATCGCGTGGTGTTAGATGAGGTGTTGATTCCGCTCAATCACGCAGTCAGCGTTGCACCCTGGAGCACGCCGAAAGCAGGGTTAAATGAAGAAGAGTCTGTGTGGTTAGCCGTCCTACTCGGCTCGCTTTATGACGCGATTGCCCAAAGCGCACGCGACTGGTTTATCGGCTTTTTACAACAGCGCGCTCCTGCCAACCTCGGTGCACCGCTGGCATCCTTGCCACGTTTTCAGGAGTTAGTCGGACGGATTGATACGCTGCTATTCACCAATCACACGCTGCTTAACAGTGCCGCACGCGGTCAGGTTGCCAGCAGCCATACGGCTCAGATCAAACAGGTGGTGACAGAAAATGCCATTCGTGCCGTTGAACTGATGGTGGAAAGCATTGGTAATCATGCGTTAACGCGTCACCATCCGTTACAACGTCACTATCGTAATGTGCTTTGCGGTCGCATTCACACTCCGCAGAGTGACGCCATTTTCACTTCCGTGGGCAAAACCGCCCTGGCTGCTGCGAGGAATACTTCATAACGTTACGTTTGCGGAGGTGACATGGGCACTGATGCTTTTGAGCCAGGTTGCAGCTTCCAGCATCGCCAACCTGTGTTTTCACGTTTAATGGCTATTGGCTATTGGCAGCGCTCAGATTGCTTCCGCCTTACACCCTATAAAATCGCACTAAAATCCTGCATGCTGTCGGTTTTCAGGGCCGCGATATCTGATAGCTATGACTGCCACTAAAACCGGATTTACCCTTGCAGCGCTGGCAATTTTCGCCGCGCTCGCCGTGCTTTTTTCCCACTGGACGGCTTTTCTCGCCTGGTCACTGCAAACGCAGATCCAACTCCACCGCCTGCTGGTGACGCATCTGCTGCAAATCAATAGCGGGCAATACAGCGCGGGGTTGTGGTTGATCGGCGTGACCTTTATTTATGGCATTTTGCACGCGGTTGGCCCCGGCCATGGCAAATTTATCGTTACCACCTGGCTTACCACTCATCAACCGCCGCGTGGTGTCGCCCTCACCGTGCCGTTTCTTGGCAGCCTGGTGCAGGGCCTTAGCGCCATCGCCTTTGTGTTTATCCTGGCCGTTGGCTTTAACCTGACGACCGGCGATCTCAGCACCAGTCGCTGGTATCTGGAAAAAGCCAGCGCGCTGTTTATCGCCGCGCTGGGCGTGATGATGATGGTGCAAGCCTGGCGAGGTCGCAATAAGCATCTGCACCAACATGAGCATGAGCATGAGCATGAGCATGAGCATGAGCATGAGCATGAGCATGAGCAGCATCATAACGGCTGCGGCCACCATCACGGCATAACTACGGAATCCGTGGATAACTGGAAAGCGTGGATCGGCATTATTATTGCCACCGGCGTACGCCCTTGCAGCGGCGCACTCACAGTGCTGCTGTTTGCCAGCGTGATTGGTATTACCCGTTGGGGCATGTTTGCGGTGATGACCATGGCGCTCGGCACCGGTATGGCACTGGTCGCGCTGGCCCTGTTTGTACGCCATTTTCGTCATCGTGCAGGAGAATTATGGTTGGCTGAGACATCGCCACGCACGCAGCAAATACTGGGGATGGTACGTATTGCCGGAGGCGCTTTGCTGATCTTATTTGCGCTGGTGCTGTTTTTAACCGTGGTGCCGATCAGTGCGAACGGGGATTATATTGCGGCGGGATGTTGATAATTTATCCAGTCTGATACGAACAACGCCGGGCCGGCATCCTTGCCGCCCCTGCCATTAACTCACAAACACCCGCGTGAATACTGGCAGAGCACGCATCGCTGCGTGCCCGGTTGGTTGAAATCAGAAACGATAAGACGCAGTCACCGAGAAGTTACGCGGCGTACCGTAAACGATCCCGCCGTTACCGACATTTTTGTCATACTCTTTGTCGAACAGGTTGTTCAGGTTGGCCTGCAGGGTGACGTTTTTGGTCACATCGTAGCGCGCGAACAGATCCACCAGCGCATAGCTGCCCTGACGTGCACGCCATGTGCCCACACCTTCCGGTCCGGTAATATCTTTGTAGGTCTTCGACTGCCAGTTGACTCCACCACCCAACGTCAGCTGATCCAGCATCGGCAAACGATAGCTGGTGAACAGGTTGAACGAGGTGCGAGGCAGCTGTGAGTTGTAGTTCTCACCCTCACGATCTTCGGCTACATAAGTGGTGCCGCCGAAAGTCATCTGCCAGTTATCCGTCAGTGCACCGTTCACTTCGAACTCGACGCCACGGCTCACCACGCCATTCTTACCTTCAAAGATTTCGTTGCCTGAAGCCGTGTACGTTCCGGTGCTCACTGGCGCGTTATCCAGTTCAGTGCGGAATATCGACACCGAGGTGGTCAGACGGCTGTTCAGCCAGTCAGATTTCACACCCGCTTCGTAGTTTTTACCGATGACCGGATTCAGGAACTGGCCGGAGGCATCCTGGCTATCCTGCGGCTGGAATACCGAGGTGTAGCTGGCATAGGCTGACCAGTTATCGTAGAAGTCCCAGATTAAACCACCGTATGGCGTGATGTTGTTTTCTTCTTGCTGGGTAGTTAAACCCTGGCGATTCCAGTTGGTGTAACGTGCGCCTAAAATGGCATGCAACGGATCGGCTAAGGTAATGCGCGTCGCGAGGTAGGCCGATTTCTGACGCACCAGTTGCGTATCTGACGCTGGGGTACGAGGGTTCCAATCGGACTCTGGATAATTTCCGTTGTAGTCGTAGAAGCTGCCCAACTGAGCCGGTGAAATATTGGTCCAGGCGCTGTAATACTTGTTGTCCTGACGGCTGTAGTTCACACCGAGCATCAACTCATGCTGACGGCCAAACATTTCGTATGGACCACTGGCAAACGCATCGACGGAATCCACTTTGCGTTTACCGGTGTTATAACCCGTCCCGCCTACCGCATCATAGTTGTAGGAAGGGTCGTACTGGTTAACCAGCAGACCAGTATCTTTATTCACATAGCCGTCGATATACAGCTGCTTACTGTCGAGGAACATCTCGTTGTGTGTTCCGTTAAGCGTGATGTTCCAGCCGTTATCAAAATTCTGCTGCAGGTTAACAAAGACTTTTTTGTTTTCTTTGTCGTTATACGCCCAATCCGTTGAGGTGTTATAGCCGCGACGCAATTTCACCTGAGAACCATCAGTATACCAACGCGGTGAACCACCCCACATCGGCGAGTCGGTATTCACCTGCGTGAACTCATAGCCTACAGACAGCTTGGTTTTATCGGTCAGGTCAGCATCCACCACACCGTAGATGAATTTCTTCTCGAAGCCATAACGCTCGATAAAGCTGTTTTTATCTTCGTAACCCGCCACTACGCGGCCACGCACGTTGCCTTCGGGCGACAGCGGCGCAGAGAGATCGGCGACATAGCGCTGTTTGTCCCAGCTGCCGTAGCTCGCTTCCAGATTCCCGGTGAACTCTTTGCTATCGGCGTGTTTACGCACCATGTTAATCGCCGCAGACGGGTTGCCTGGGCCGGTCAACAGGCCAGTAGCACCGCGCACCACTTCAACGCGCTCATACAGCGCCATATCGGTTTGCGCATCGCCCAGGTTCCAGCGCGAGGCAAACGCCGTTGGAATACCATCGATCATGTAGTTATCGATGATAAAACCGCGCGAATAGTAGTTAGTGCGATCCATATCACCGCTGATGCCTTTGATACCAGTGGTATTCGACAGTACGTCATTCAGGGATTGCAGCTGCTGATCTTGCATACGCTGCTTGCTGACAATGCTGACCGATTGCGGAATATCACGCGCGGTCAATGCCATTTTGGTACCGGCACGGGTGACCGGGACGCTGTAATCTTTTGCTGCCTGCTCTTGCGCATCGCTGCTGGCGCTGGCATCCACAGTCAGAGTTTGTTCTGTTTTGGTGCTATCCGCGGCCTGGGCAATACCTGACGCTACCATCATTGCCAGTACAGAGATACGCAATGCACGTTGCGGTGCACGGCCTGATTCCCTGACGCGCTTTTCTTTGAAAGACATAATATTCCTCAATCAACTTATCGTTATTTTGTGTTGGCGGCATAGCTGCTGACGTCTGTTAGATCCAGCCATAAATAACGTGCTGAAAAGGAATATCAGGATGAGGTATTTCCCGACCGTGCCGTCCTGGCACAAACAGAACGACCGTAAAGATGCCGTTAAGAAAGCAAATGAGAAATATACGCATTAAGATTACTATTGCAAGAAATTGTTACCGGTTATCCGGCAATTTTACATTTGGATATTTCCTTATTCTTCAATGATTAATAATACAGGTGGGTTATTTTCGGACATTATCACCCAGATTATTGGAGCAAACCTGTGATAAATCACAGGTTCTCGTCGTGATGGTATTCAACGGATCACCAGGGCCAGCGTTTTTCCGCCAAATCCACCAGAAGACGTGACGCGGGGGAAAGCTCACTGAGTGAGCGGAATTGCCAGCCAAAGGTACGCGGCATCATGACCAGTGGCAGCGGAATTTCAATCAACTCACCGCCCTCACCTTTTAATAAGCGGCGGGAAAGAAAACTCAACAACTGGGTTTGCGCCAGTACGGCGCGCAGCGGGGACAGCGTATTACTTTCCATTTGCGCACGCGGCGCCGCATAGCCACCGCTGCGCAAGCGTTGTTCCAGCCACTGACGCGTCGCAACGTTATCGGAAGGTAACAACCAGTTATATTCATCAAGCTGTTCAGGCGTCGGATGAATGTTCGCCAGCGGATGGTGACGGCTGGCGGCAATAACTACCGGATCCTCAATCAGCGGACGGGTAATAAACTCGCTGTTCCCCTGTGGCAGAAAACCCAGAATCAGATCGACCTTGTTCTCACGCAGTAACTTTTGCAGCAAATCATTCATCCCGACCGTCACTTCGAGTCTGGCGGTTGGGGCTTTGTGCAACAGGTCTTTACTCAGTACTGGCAGCATAAATTCCGCTGCCGTGGCCGCCACGCCCAACCGGATTACGCCCGCCGTTCCCGCACCCAGCGCCTGTAAATCCTGTCGGGTGACCTGCATCATGTGCACGACTTTTTGAGCGCGTTCACAAAGTAGTAGTCCCGCTTCGGTGAGTTGCATCCCACGCCCCACCTTGAGAATTAACCGCGTGGCGTAAAACTTCTCCAGACGTTGCAGACATTTGGTTAAAGCGGGCTGAGTGATACCAAGGGATTGCGACGCTTTACCCAGATGTCCTGTTTCCTTCACCGCCAGCAGATAATGCAGATCTTTCAGTTCCATTCATTCCCACCAGGAATCAATTGATAAAATTCAGAGAATATAATTTATCACTCTACGCTGCCAGGATGGAATGACATTAACAACAGAGCAACACGCTGTTCGCGTCACCTTGTGGCGCTTAACAAGGGAGTAAAGGATGAAACATTCACTGAAAACACTGGTTACGATGATCGCTTTGGCCAGCAGCGCCCAGGTTTTGGCACAAGACACGCTGCCCGTGACGTTGCCAACGCAACAGGACAGTCGTCTGGAGCAGGTAGCTACCTCACCGCGCGTGTGGAATGGCATTACCGTCAGTCATGACAACCGTCTGTTCGCCTCGTTAACGCAATCGGAAGGGACGGGTCTGCAACTGGCAGAAGTGATCAACAATCAGCTGAGAGCGTTTCCCGATGACAGCTGGAACCAGTGGAACGCTAACGATCCGGAGCATCATTTCTACCACGTGAATGCGTTGCGTATCGGCCCGGATGGCAATCTGTGGGTGATGGATTCGGGCAATAAAGGAATTGGTACTGGCGATCAGGCCGTGCCCGGTGGCGCTAAGCTGGTCCACATTAGCCTGGCCACTGGCAAAGTGTTGAACAGCTATGTGTTCAAGGCACCGACGCTGCAACCCACCAGCTATCTGGATGATGTGCGTTTTAATGGTGATTTCGCCTATATCACCGATCCGGGTGCGGTGGGATTAGTGGTGCTGAACCTGAAAAGCGGCAAAAGCTGGCGGGTGCTGGATAACCACCCTCTCTCGATTGATCACCAGCCGATTTATGCGGATGGCAAAAAGTTGATTCTGCGCGATGGCCGTGAAAAACGCGTGGGTCTCGATCAGCTGGAAGTTTCGCCGGATGGCAAATGGCTCTATTACCAGGCGATTCCGGGTCCTCTGGCTCGCATTGAAACCCGTTATCTGAACGACAGTGCCCTATCGGCTGCAGAAGTGGCGAAGCATGCGGAGAAGGTACGCGAAACCTGGAGCACCGGCGGAACAGCCATTGATGCCGAGGGCAACATTTACGCTTCGGATATCAATACCCGCAGCATTAAACGTATTGCGCCCGATGGCAAAGTGACCACCGTGGTGCAGGATCCCCGCCTGGTGTGGATTGACGCGATGTGGGTATCTGACGGCGCACTGTGGATGCCGTCCGGACAGATCAATCGCACGCCCGCGACCACCGGCGGCAAACCGTCAACCGTGGAATATCCGGTGAAGCTGTACCGTCTGCCGTTACCGATTAAGCCTTCGCCGCGGGATCATCAATAAGCCATAACGTGCCGATTAAAGCTATTTAGCGCGGTAGTCACGCCGCGCTTATTCAACGATCTCTTTATTGATAAACAGGAGGAAATAACACCCAGATAAATCATCACCGTTCGCTATTTTAAATTTATTAAAACTAAGAGGTTACGCACAACTTTTGCGTATACCTAACCTTGTGCCTGCCGAAAAAAACGCTGGATAATATTGCCAGATAGACGAGGTTGCAGAAGGTTAATTTGATTAATAAATAATCATTCGCTGTTTTTTATTTATTCCGAACACGTTGCGTTTGCTACCCACAAACGTGCTCTATCCCTCTGGACAGGAACCCTCGTCATGCTGCTGATCATCAGTCTGCTTATGATAATCTGCTTTATTGGCTTATTAATGAGCAAAAAGCTTTCCGCTCTGACTGCATTAATCCTTATCCCCACGCTATTCGCATTGTTATCTGGCCATGGCGCGGATATGGGTGCCATGGTGATTAAAGGATTGCGTACCGTTGCGCCCACTGGCGTCATGTTGATATTCGCGATGCTCTATTTTATGAGCGTAACGGATGCCGGGATGTTTGATCCGATTATTAAAAGAATCGTTTCTGCAGTCGATGGCGATCCGGTGAAAATATTTGTCGGCACCGCACTGCTTGGCTTTATTGTTGCCCTGGATGGTGATGGCGCGACCGTATATATGATCGTGCTTTCCGCGTTTATGCCGATATATGAACGCATCGGATTATCAAAGCTCAGCGTTGCCGCTTTGCTATTACAGTGCACCGGGCTGGGCAATATGTTTCCGTGGGGTGGACCCACGGCGCGTGCGGCCGCCGCCGTTCAGGCTGACGTCTCTGCTCTGTTTGTCCCGCTGCTGATTCCGCTGCTGGCCTGCGTGGCATGGACTTTTATCCTGGCGGTGATGCTCGGCAGAAGTGAACGCAAACGTCTGGGTTTCCAGCCGCATGTCCCGCTGGAACCTGCCGTGCTGCAGTTTGAAGAGAAACACTGCGTGGCCTGGCGTTTCTGGTTTAACTGGGCGCTGACCATTGCATTGATGACCTTCCTGGTTCTGGATGTGATGCCCATGGCGTATCTGTTTATGCTGGCCACCGCCATCATGTTCGTTGTCAATTATCCGCAACTGGGCCAACAGCAGGAGCAGATCGGCCGCCATGCGCCCGCCATCCTTGCCGTAGCTGGATTGATTTTCGCTGCGGCGGTGTTTACCGGCATTTTTGCTGAAACCGGTATGGCGAACGCGCTGGCACAGGCGATTGTGCAGACCATTCCCGCTGCGCTCGGTCCTTATTTGGCGGTCATTACCGCATTGATAAGTATTCCCGTCACCTGGATGGTATCGAACGATGTGTTCTATTTCGGCATGCTGCCGGTGCTGGTGCAGGCTGCCGGACATTACGGTATCGAACCGATTGAAATGGCTCGCGCGGCATTAGTCGGCCAACCAGTGCATATTCTCAGCCCGCTGGTTGCCTCGACCTATTTATTAGTCGGCATGCTGAAACTGGATTATGCACAGACACAACGGTTTACGCTGCGTTGGTCGTTTATCACCTCGATTGTATTATTAGTGGTCGCACTGATCACCGGTTGCTTCCCGTTTTATCGCAGTCTATAGAATATATTTATCCCCTTGTAGCCGCTATTTTACGCGGCTACACCCTCGACTGGCTTGAGTGAAATATCTGCTTTATGTCTTATTGTTCGATATTGACACCACTCTGCTGAAAGCTTATTTTCCGGACAATTCTGCATTATGGGTAATATTTTCATTTGATTAAAATTAACGTAGAATGCCCCCTTTCATCTTCGTTATAAAAGTTATAAGGGTTTATTCATGAGCGATGCACTCAAAGCATTGAACAATCTTCGTACACTGCGCGCCCACGCGCGTGATGTTGAGATTGCGGTATTAGACGAAATGCTGGAAAAGTTCGCCGTGGTGGTTGCAGAACGCCGTGAAGAAGCGGAAGCGAATAATGCCGCTCAGCGCGAAAAAGAAGAAAAACTGGCGCTGTATAAAGAGATGCTGCTGAATGATGGCATCGATATTAGTGAATTAACGAAATTAAACCAGAGCGAAACCAAACCGAAAGCGAAACGCGCTCCACGTCCGGCGAAATATAAGTTCACCGACGAAAACGGTCAGGAAAAATTCTGGACTGGCCAGGGTCGTACGCCTTCACCGATCAAATCCGTATTAGATGCGGGCGGTTCGATGGATGAGTTTCTGATTTAAACGATCCGCAGGGATATTGTAGGGTCGCCATTCCTGGCGACCGATTAAATCCCTATTTCAACACTGCACAGGCTGCCGCAATGCGTTTTCCGGCTTCGCGCACGCTTTCAATATCCGTGGCAATCGACAAACGGAAATACGGTGACAAGCCATACGCACTGCCCGCTACGCCGGATACGCCGCTCTCCAGCAGATAATTCAGCACATCCTGTTCGCTTTCCAGCGTACGTCCATCAGCACGCGATTTGCCCAACAGGCCAGCACAGCGACAGAAGATAAAGAACGCCCCTTCGGGATTCAGCACCTCAATGCCTTCAACCGGGCTTAGCTGCGCCATAATCGCATCGCGACGCGCCTGATAGGCCGCACGTTGCGGTGGCAGGAAATCCAGGCCGCCGTTCAGCGCCGCTACCGCTGCCGCCTGACTGATGGCGCTGGCACCGGAACTGTTCTGCGACTGCACTACCACCATGGCATCAATCAGCGCTTGCGGACCGGCACCAAAGCCGATGCGCCAGCCGGTCATGGCATAGGTTTTCGATACGCCGCCCACCAGCAGAATGCGCTCGGCTAAATCTGGCGCTACCTGCAACAGGCTGACGTGTTCACGTCCATCAAACAGAATGTGTTCATACAGTTCATCCAGCATGATCCATACGTTGGGATGGTCACGTAGCACCGCCGCCAGTGCAGTTAATTCTGCGGCGTTATACACCGCACCGGATGGATTGCCGGGATTATTCAGCACCAGCCAGCGGGTTTTGTCGGTGATCGCTTGCGCCAGCTGCTGCGGCTGCAGCTTGTACTCTTGCTCCAGCGGGCACTCCAGCAGCACCGCGTCGCCGCCGTTAAAACGCACGCTATCCGGGAACGTCGGCCAGTATGGCACCGGCACAATCACCTCATCGCCGTCATTCAAGGTGGCGGCGAAGGCGTTGAAGATGATCTGCTTCGCCCCGTTGGCGATACAAATCTGCCCCAACGCATAATCCAGCTGATTTTCTCGTGCCAGTTTGGCCTGCACCGCTTTACGCAGCGGCGTGGTGCCATTGGTCGGCGTATAGCGCGTCTCACCATTATTCATGGCTTCAACGGCAGCATCACGGATGTGCTGTGGCGTATCAAAATCCGGCTCACCGGTGGTGAGATCCAGCATATCCACGCCCTGCTCTTTCAGCTGGCGCGTCAACTGACGCGCCGCGGCATTGGCAGAGAGCGACACAGACTGCACACGCTTTGATAAGGTGACCATGTTCAGCTCCTAAATGGTTTACAGCGCGGGCAAACCGAGGTTCTCGCGCAGCGTGGCGAATTCGTAATCATCGCGGAACAGACCACGGCGACGAAGTTCCGGGATCACCAGCTCGACGAACAGATCCAGTTGCTCTGACATGATGGCAGGCATGATGTTGAAGCCATCGGCGCCACCCTCTTTCAGCCACAGCTCAAAGTCATCGGCGATATCTTCTGCAGTGCCGACAATCACGCGGTGACCACGCGAACCGGCTGCCACGGCGGCCAGCTCACGCAAGGTCAGGTTTTCGCGCTTCGCCATATCCGTCATCAGCTTGACGCGACTCTGATTACCTTCGCCGAGCGGCACTTCAGGAACCGGACCATCCAGCGGATACTGGCTCAGATCCATGCTGAAACGCAGCGACAGCTGACGCAGACCGTTTTCGATATCCACCAGCGTGTTCAGCTCTTTCCACAGCGCTTTGGCTTCTTCACGCGTGCGTCCGACAATCGGCATCACGCCCGGCATGATCACTACATGCTCTGGATTACGCCCGACGGCAATCACCTGATCTTTCTGCGAGCGGTAGAAGGTTTGCGCTTCTTCCAGGCTGGCGGCAGCGGTGAAGATCACTTCTGCAGTTTCGGCCGCCAGTTTTTGACCGTCTGCTGATGAACCCGCTTCGATGATCACCGGACGTCCCTGCGGAGAACGCGTGATGTTCAGCGGACCCTGCACCTGGAAGTGCTCGCCGTCATGATCAATCGACTTAATTTTGTCATTAACGAAGTATTCACCGGTCTCTTTGTTCGGTTGTACCGCCCCCGCTTCCCAACCTTCCCACAGCTTGTTGGTCACTTCGAGGAACTCACGCGCACGCGCATAGCGCTCGGCATGGTTTGGCATATCGTTGCGGCTAAAGTTACGTGCCACGTCGGTTGAGAACGACGTCACCACGTTCCACGCCGCACGGCCACGGCTGATGTGATCCAGCGACGAGAAGCTGCGCGCCATGGTGAATGGATCGCTAAAGGTGGTGGACGCGGTGGCCGCCAGACCAATGCGTTTGGTGTTCACAGCCAGCGCCGACAGCATGGTCAGCGGCTCAAGGCGCGCCATGGTCGATGGCAGACGGTACATGCTGGTCGCCAGCGCATCACCGACAAAGAACAGATCGAATTTACCCGCTTCGGCTTTTTTTGCGATGGTGATCAGCCAGTCAATGTCAGTGGGATCGCCGAGTTTTTCCGTGAGACGCCAGCCGCTGACGTGCTGCCCTACGGGTTGTACGAAGAGGCCCAAGCGGATGCGTTGTGGTTGTGCAGTAGCCATGAAGTTGTCCTGGTCGATAAAAGAGTAAAAGTTAGAAACGGTTTTCGGTTGCCAGCAGCGCCTGTTCTAACGCATCCGCATGAATGCGGAACGGCAGACGTTCAGCGCTGGCCGCCGGAAATTTAATCTGTTCTGCAATAGTGCGAATCGCCGCCGCGCGCTCGCCGGTCAGCGGCGCCAGCGTCAATGGCATCGCGTACTGACGCAGCAGTGCCAGCAGTTCTGCATCAGGCACACCATCGTTTTCAATCAGCGATTGCACCAGCAGGCTGTAGCCAACCTTCTCGCCGTGCAGCCAATGATGCAGCTCGGGCTGGTGAGTGAGACGGTTATGAATGGCATGAGCAAAGCCGGGGGTGGGAAGTTGATCGCGCACGCTGTTCGCCAGGCCTGCCAAGACGATGTTGGCATCAATCACCTTCACCAACTCCGGCGTGACCTGCTGTTTTTCATTGGCGCTGACGGCGGCTTCACCCAGTTGGCGATAAACATCCAGCGCACGTTGCGCCGTCATCACTTTGAGATCGAGCGCCAGATCGTGCGGGTTACTGCGCAGGTAAGGGGCAAATTCGTAGTACTTCGCCAGCGCATCAACGATACCCGCTTTGAGATAGCGCACATCGCTGCAGGCGATCACTTCACTGTCCACCAGCACCAGCTCCGGCATTTTCCCCAGTGGCTGGCTGCGCACGTGGCCGCCCTGCTCGTTATAAATGATGGCAACCGGTGACCATGCAGCGCAGGTCGCCGCCAAAGTAGCGAAGTTAATCACCTTCAGATCCGGTAACTGGCTACCCACCGCTTTGGCAGCATCCAGTACGCGCCCACCGCCCACGGCAAACAGCAGCTCTGCTTGCTGTTGCTCAACGTTGGTTTTGAGCGCTTCGATCACGGCATCGGTGCATTCACCGTGCAGATACTCCAACTCCCAGCGGATACCGTTGGCTTCTAAACTCTGGCTTAATTCCGGGTTAACCGCTTGCCAGGCATTGGGAGAAGTGAAAATGCGGATATGCGTGGCATAAGGTTTGATAAATTCACCAGCACGCTTACGCAGGCCAGCTTCATGTGCATAAGCACGCGGAGATTTGATCGCTAACACGTCGTCACCCTGATTAAGAATAAGGCTATAACGAGAAAAGTTATTTTATTTCATGGGGTTAATGCTAAATAGTTATAGCGCTATGTAATTTATGCATACTACGGTAAATCGCGATATAAGCAATGGAAAAGCCGCCATTTCATTTTCACAAATTCGCATTAGCTTAGTCATTTTTCACATATAGAAGCACAAGGCATTACTGATATTCTGAGTTGCTTAGCACGCTGGGTATTTTGAATTAGCGCTTTAAATTGCGCTGTTTCAAACGCTATGCGCTGCTCAATCTGCATTCAATTTACCGCTTCCAGGCGGTTTTCCGGGGATAGTTATGTCACTTGAATTTCGTCAGGTTAGAGAAGATGAGGTTGAAACCTATCAGGCGCTGATGCACGCCGCGTATGCGCCGACGCTGGCACTGGGCATCAAATTTGATGCTGCCACAGCAGACCGTGAAAAGACGCTGCGTCACCTGCAAAGCCACGGCGTTTATGCGCTTTACGCGGAAGGTGTGATGGTTTCCTCAGTCACCGTGCGCTATCCGTGGGGGCCGCTGCCAGGCCCGTTTGGTCTGCCGCATATTGGCTGGTTCGGTGCCCATCCCGATTATCCCGGCAAACAGTATGGCCGCCAGGTACAGGACCGGCTGGAACACGAGATCCTGCTAGGCAAACTGCGCGCCCCTGCGGTGTCACTGGGCACCGCCACCAGCCATCCGTGGCTGATCGAGATGTATAAAAAGCGCGGCTTCCAGCTGATGCACACCACCGATCTCGGCAAAGGCCACATCACCCAATATATGAAGAAAGTGCTGGATGACAGCGCGCATGATGCGTGGATGACACGTCAGGCCGCACAACAAGGAAGCAAATAATGAGTTTTGATGAGAGCGCATTGGGTCAACATTTGATTGCCTTCCGCCATGAGTTACACCGTTTTCCAGAACTCTCCAATGAAGAGTTTGAAACCACCGAGCGTATTCGCCAGCAGCTTGAACAGCACCAAATCCGCGTGCTGGATCTGCCGTTGAAAACCGGTTTGGTGGC
>AEWW01022499.1_pt1 | contig 21825 bp, 28 predicted proteins | sample 267848 | NCBI WGS metagenome assembly AEWW01 (sample SAMN00713649, study PRJNA62039) | ant fungus garden metagenome | place: Panama: Gamboa | collected Apr-2009 | depth 0.5 m m | reverse complement strand
TGCACCAATCAGTCCGCCCACCACTAACACCACAGGCACAATCACCCAGACGCTGGGGAAAATGGCGATGCCAAACATCGGCAACACGATCCCTTTGGTGATCAGCCAACCGGCAATCATGCCGCACAGGCCAAGCGTGGCGCCGATGGAGAGATCAATGCCCGCAGTGATAATGACAAAGGTGATGCCGAGCGCCAGAAATGCATTGATGGCGATGTGTTTGACCATGATCACCATGCTGCCTACCGCGAGGAAATCCGGCACGGTGATGGCGAAGAAGCCAACAATGAGGAACAACGCGATAAAGGTGCGCAGCTTCAGCAGCAGCAGAATCATGCCTTCCCGCGAGTTAAATACCTTACCTGGCGAAGCGAGCGCCATTGCGCCATTGTTTTTCATGCTCAGAACCCCTGTGCACTTGCTTTAACCAGCGCCGCCTCTTCCGCTTCCGCGCGCGGCAGGTCAGCTGTCAACTTGCCGCCAGACATCACAAGAATGCGATCGGCGACGGCCATAATTTCTTTTAAATCGGAGGTGGAGAACACCACGGCAATGCCCTGCTCTGACAGTTTCACCATCATGCGAAACACTTCCGCTTTGGCACCCACATCAATGCCCCGGCTCGGCTCATCCAGCAGCAGTAAACGTGGATTGGTGAGCAATGAACGGCCAATCACCACTTTCTGCTGGTTGCCGCCACTCAGCGCACTGATCGCCACGTCGGGTGACGAGATTTTGATGGCCAGATTGCCTACCGTACTGTTTACCGCTTCGCGTTCAGCTTGTTCGGCGATCACGGTGCGATGTGATAAACGTCGCCACAGGCTGGCAATGGTGAGATTGCTGGCCACAGAGGAGACCGGGAAAATACCGGCCCGTTTGCGATCTTCCGGCACCAGGCTCATGCCCATACGAATACGTTCGGCCGTTGGCAAGTGTGTGGGTAACGGTTTGCTGTCCAGCCACAGTTTGCCGAGATAGTTGCGCTGGCTGCCGAGCAGGCACTCAAACAACTCGGTGCGCCCCGCGCCCATCAGGCCATAAATGCCGACGATCTCCCCGGCGCGCACATTGAAACTGACATCGTCCACCAGCGTATTGCCATGGGCACTGACACAGGTGATGTGCTCGGCTTCCAGCACCGCCGCCCCGAACTGACGATTAGGCGGCAGAAAGTTACTCACCGGTTCGCTGCCGAGCATTTCACGCACGATCCACGGCACATCGATGTCGCTGACCTTCGCTTCCGCCTGAAAGCGACCGTCGCGCAGGATGGTGATCACATCGCCAATCGCCATCAGCTCTTCCAGCCGATGTGAGATATAAATGATGGAAACCCCCTGCCGCGTCAGTTCGCGGATCACGCGGAACAGGATCTCCACTTCGGTTTTGCTCAACGCCGAGGTCGGCTCATCCAGAATTAAGATGTCGGCGTTTTCTGCCAGCGCTTTGGCAATTTCCACCAACTGCTGCTGGCCCACTTTCAGGTTGCCGACCATCTCGTCCGGTGAAATTGGCTGGTCGAGACGTTGCAATAACGCAGCCGTGCGTCGCTTCTGTTCTGCTTCGTTAATCGGGCTGATGCCGCGCTGGATTTCCCGCCCCAGAAAGATGTTCTCCGCCACGCTGAGGTTTTCGAACAGGTTGAGTTCCTGATGCACCATGCCGATACCGTGGCGGGCGGCGTCTCGCGTACTGCTCAACACCACTTTTTCGCCGTTAAGGAACATTTCGCCGCTGGTGGGCTGCTGCACCCCGGCGAGGATCTTCATCAGCGTGGATTTACCTGCCCCATTTTCACCGATGATGACGTTCACTTTGCCGCGCCACACGCGATAATCGACACGATCCAGCGCCAGGGTGCCCGGAAACAACATCGACATCTGTTTGGCCTGCAGGATGATTTCATCGCTCATCATGGATTCCCTTGCTGCAACTGAATCGCCACCACGTCATTCACCTGATTCGGCTCCATACTGACGGCTAACAGCGCCTGCACCGGTTTGCCGACCCAACTGGCATCCACCGGCGGTAGCTGCTGGACGGCATGGCGGTTCAACGCTTTAGTCAGCTGTGCGTATTGCACCTGATTGGTGAACTCTTCAAAGCGATAGCCCGCCGCATCACGAATTGCATTACTGCGCAGTACCGGCCCAATCAACACCTTGACCGGTTTGCCATTGATGGTGACAGTCAGGCTGCGTTCGCGTTCGTTGCTGTTATCAAAGGCGGTGACGGTTCCTCCGGCACGCACAAACACGCTTTCGCTGCCCCCCACCTTGACGGTATGACTCTTGGTTTCCATATCCGCCCAGCTCAGCGCCTGCTTCTCAGCCGGTTGCTGCACCCGGCTGGCCCAGCTCGATTCGGCGATCTGCTGTGGCGTCTGGTTGCTGTAGCCGGGTTTGGCATTCGGATCTTTCGGCATGATGGGATTGCCGTTTGCATCGAGATCCACCACGGTGCAGGCGGTCAATATCAGCGATAAGAGCCCAACCATCAGCCCGGTTGCTGCTTTTCCCTTCATGCCGACCTCCGTCTTATTTCGCCAGGTTGAAGTTTTTCAGCTTCGCGGCGTTACTGTCGTCGATCAGCACGCAATCCATCAGCTGCTTCTCTTCTTTTTGCGCTTTGCCGTTTTTCAGGTAGTAATCCACCTGCTCAACCGCCATTTGTGCCTGATCCCAGCCTGGCTGTAACACCGTGGCTTTGATGTTGCCTTTATTGATGATGGAATCGCGCGTGTAATCGCTGCCGTCAAAGCCCACCACAATTACGTTGGTTTTACCGGCGGCTTTCAGCGCGGCTTCTGCCCCCAGCGCCATGGTGTCATTCCCGGAAATCACCCCGACAATGTTGGGATTTTTCTGCAGAATGGTTTCCATGCGGCTAAAGGCTTCGGTCTGGCTCCAGTTGGCACTCTGCTGCGCCACCATCTTCATATCGGGATAGTCATCCAGCACGTCGTGATAGCCCTGTGAGCGCACGCCCGCGTTGGTATCCGACTCTTTGCCCAGCAGCTCAACGTAGTCGCCTTTGCCGTTCAGCAACTTAGCGAACTTCTCTGCGCCCAACTGCGCGCCCTGATAGTTGTTAGAGACAATCTGCGCCACGGCGACGCCGGTTTTGTTGATCTCGCGGTCAATCAGGAAGGTGGGGATTCCGGCATCTTTGGCTTTTTGCACCGGGCCAACGGTGGCGTCAGCACCGGCGTTATCCAGAATGATCGCTTTGGCTTTACGCGCGATGGCGGTTTCGATCAGCTGGTTCTGTTTGTTCACGTCATCATCGTGCGAGGCCACCAGCGTGGTGTAACCGAGCGCTTTGGCTTTCTCTTGCGCGCCATCGGCTTCAGCTTTAAAGAACGGGTTATCGTGAGAAGGCGTGATGATAGCAATCAAGCCTTTTTCTGCCGCCAGCGTTGCCGCTGAAGCTAACATCAGTGAAGCCAGTAGGGTCATTTTGAGGACAGAAGCTTTCATTGATTTTTCTCCGCTTGAATATATATTCAATTGCGATTTTATATGCATACTGACTATGCGCTGGCTTCCTGAACTCGTCCATCGCGCGATCCTGAAAAAGCGAAAACGATCACAAAATGTTCTGCGTTGTTATTTATGACAGCCTGATTAACAATACCAGGCAGGTTAAGAGAGAGAAAAAACCATGGCAAAACAGGACGAACAGCGGCTGATGGTAAAAATCGCCACGCTTTATTATGTGGAAGGCATGAAGCAGTCCGATATTGCGCAACTGCTGAAGCTGTCGCAATCCTTTGTGTCACGCATCCTCAATCGCAGCGTGAAAGAAGGCGTAGTGAAAATCAGCGTGGTGCCACCCGCCAATGTCTATCCCGAACTGGAGAAGGCGATTGAGCAGCAGTATCAGCTGCCACAGGTGATTGTGGTCGATGTGCCGGATCAGGCTTCCGCGCTGCAAATTAAACAGGCGATTGGCTCAGCAGCGGCGCACTATCTGGAAACCCGCCTGCGCGCCGATGAACTGATCGGCATTTCATCATGGAGTGGCACCATTCGCGCGATGGTGGACGCGTTGCATCCGCTGAGTGCGCCCTGCAAAGGCGTGATCCAGCTGCTTGGTGGGGTGGGTGCGAACGGCAACGTGCAGGCCACCATCCTGACGCAGAATCTTGCGGCGCTGCTGGATTGTCCGGCCTGGCTGCTGCCGTCGCAGTCGATTGAGCATTCAGTGCAGGATCGTCAACGCTTATCAGTAAACCCAGACGTGGCCGTGGTGCTGGAAAAGTTTGATCAAGTGGATCTGGCGATTGTCGGCATTGGCGATCTTGAGCCTTCCGCGCTGCTACGCAATTCCGGCAACTACTATGACGGCGAGATGCTGCGCACGCTGGCCGAGCGCGGTGCGGTGGGCGATATCTGTTTGCATTATTTTGATGCTGATGGAAAACCGGTGTTGAACGCCGAGGAAGATCCGGTGATTGGCATGGAGCTGGCGCAGGTTAAACAGTGTGCGCAAGTGGTGGCACTGGCGGGCGGCAAAGAGAAAGCCCGGGCGATTCGCGGAGCGTTGCGCGGTGGGTATGTGAAAGTGCTGATTGTGGATTATCCCACCGCACGATTGCTGATGGAATGACCGATTTAACAGGTTGCTTTAAGGCGCGGCCCTGACGAGCCGCGCTTCGCAAAGCCGACTTATCCGATGGTTCGGTAGGCCGTTGTGACCTTCCACAGATAACGTGGTGCCTGTGCCGCCGGATGTTTATCCTGCACATGCTGATAGAATTCGTCCGGCGTCATCGAGTTGATCATCGCAATCGCCCGATCGCGATTCCGTGAGAAGGTGCGCAGCAACGCACCGGCACCGTTGGCGTAAGAAACGATGGTGGCATAACGCAGCGTGAGTGGATTGCGAATACCGGCCAACTCAGAATCCTGCAGCAGCTTGAGATATGCCGCACCGATATCGATATTTCTCGCTGGATCGCGCAATTCCGAAGACGTCGGCTGACCGTGACGTCCCTGAGTGCGATACACCGCACGCCCCGCCGTTGAGGCTTTAATCTGCATCAACCCTACCGCGTTTGAACGGCTGGTAACGGTGGGATTGCCCCCGGATTCGACACTAATAATGGCGCTGATTAACTTCTCATCAACGCCATAATGACTGGCGGCATCTTCGGTAAACATTGACCATGCATCATTCACTTTCGACGGTGGTGCCTGGGTTAATGGCGTATTTTTCTCTGGCACGACCGTTTTTTCTGGCTCACTGGCACAGCCCGCGAGCAACAGCGCAGATAGCATAAGTAGTCGAATTTTCACTGATTTTTGGTTCCGCAATAGAGTTGGCGCAAGCTATCATACCTGGCGCAGCGCAATGCAAAATTACCGTTTATCCTAAATACGTAAAAAACCTTGTGCTGCCGTGACATCGGTAACGGATTTCGCCATCATCGGCAGGCCACTTTAAATCAGGATGAACGCTATGCTTTCCCCCCGATCTATTCGTCTGATCGCCCCCTCCGGCTATTGCCATAATCAGGATGCGGCCCAACGTGCAGTGAGTCGTTTACAGGCTCAGGGACATCAGTTGGACAACTTATCAGCGATTACACGCCGCTTCCAGCGTTTTGCGGGCGAAGACGGGGAACGGTTGAATGATGTGAACCAGCTGGCAATACTGAGCACGCTGCCCGATATTGTGCTGGCGGTGCGCGGTGGGTACGGTGCCTCGCGTTTGCTGGATCAGATTGATTATGTCGGTCTGCAGCGCCGGCTGCTCAATCAACCTATCGCGCTTTGTGGACACAGTGATTTCACCGCGATTCAACTGGCGTTACTGGCGCAAACCGGGCTGGTGACCTTCAGCGGCCCGATGCTGGCCGGCAACTTTGGCGCAGAGGCATTATCCGAATTTACCCTGTCACACTTTTGGCAGGCGCTCTCTTCTCCTACAGTCAATATAGGCTGGCAGACCCACAGCCCGGATGCGGGACGCTGGCAAGGGACCTTGTGGGGCGGCAATCTGGCGATGATCTGTTCACTGATCGGTACGCCGTGGATGCCACAGATTGAAAACGGCATTTTGGTGATCGAGGATGTGAATGAGCATCCTTTCCGCATTGAACGCATGCTGATTCAGCTGCAACAGAGCGGCATTCTGGCGCGCCAGCGAGCGATCATCACCGGCAGTTTTACCAGCACCTCACTGTCTGCCTATGACAATGGTTTCGATTTTGCCAGCGTATGGCAACGCATCCGCGATGAATATCAGCTACCGGTGATCAGCGAACTGGCGTTTGGCCACGATGCCGATACCGTTACGCTGCCGCTGGGCGCCAGCGCAACCTTACAGCTTGAACAGGGCGAAGCACAGCTTGCCTTCACCGGCCACCCGACATTGCGCTAACGTTTTGCCGCAGGAGACCGACATTGAAGCCACTGTACGAAGATTTGTGGATCTCCACCCCGGAATTTCCCGCCGAAGAAACGGCGAATGATTTAATGATGCATGGCTTTATGCTGCGCCATCCGCGCGGCAATCTGGTCATCGGCCGTGTCGAACATCCGCTCGATCATGAGTTTCTCAATGATGCGGGCGGCGTGATTCGCCACTACCTCACCCACTGGCATGAAGCCGCGCCCGGAGCCGTGGCAATCCAGCAGCGCTTTAACAGCGCGCTTTACTGCCATAGCCGTTCATTGGGCCCCGTGAGCCTTATCGTCGAACCCGATGAGACCTTCATCCAGCAGGAAACCCATTTTGGTGATTTCCATCTGCTGCCGACACCTGGACACACGCCAGGCAGCTGCAGTTATCTTTATCACTCCCCGCTGGGCCAGACTTATCTGTTCGTTGGCGATACCTTGACCTGTGATTACAACCGCTGGATCAGCGTGTTGGTGCCAGAGAGTAATCCGCAGGAATTGCAGCAATCACTGGAGCTGTACCGCGCGCTGCGCCCGGATGTCGTGCTGATGAGTACCACGCGTGGTCACTTATCATGGGCCAAAGTCGATTTGCAGAGTTGGCTGGCGGCGATTGATGAGGCAGAGCAATCGCCGCTGGATTTACGCCAGCAGCCACTGATCTAGCTACAGCGATTTACTGAGGTAATGACGCTGATGCAGACGCGGATAATTATCGAGGCTAAAGCGTAAGGTGTAGCCCATCTTTTCATAGAACGGGCGCGCCTGGAAACTGGCCGTATCAACCTGCGCATAAAGGCAACCACGGGTGCGGGCTTCTGTTTCGGCGGCCTGAATCAACTGTGTGCCAGCGCCCTGCCCACGTAACGCATCGCCGACCCATAGCAGGTCGATGCGCAGCCAGTTACCAAAGGTGGAACCGGTCAACCCGGCCAGCTTGCGGCCAGAAGCATCCTTAATGAAGACGCCAATCGCCTGCATCTCACTGGGATCGATAAAGCGGCTGTTATATTCGGTGAGGCCGAGACGAACATCATCCAGATCCTCTGCGGTAACGGTGTCGGTTACGCTTAATTGCATCGTCTTCTCCTTTGACAGGCAACTATGAATTGGGGCGCTGGCTATCGTCGTAACGTTCCAGCGAAAGAATTTCCGCATCGCGTTTTTCGGTGCGATTGCAGGGGATGAGTTTATCGCTATCGGCATAGACAAAGAACGTATCGTCATTGTTTTTGTTCACAATCAGCTGATCGCCATTACGAAAACGCGTGATCGCCACTTTATCCCCGCCTTGCAAACGCGTGCGCTGTTGCCCTGCTGCAATTTGAAAATGACGTGTTGGCCACATCAGCGTACTTAAACCGTATTCCGCACGCGATACCGTCATGGTCGGGCGCCCCGGACAGGTAATTTGAAATTCGGTTTCGCTCCAGGCCGGCGCGATATGGCACGCCATTAAGCCAACGGCAATAGCTATCGCCTTCATTGGATCTCCGCTGAGGTTAGATGATGATTTCGTTGGGTTTTATGCAGAGAAGCGTAACACAGAAAAAAGCGATAAACCGAATAATGGCCCGTTGCGTACGGGCCTGCAAGGATAGAAGGGTAAAGGAAACGTTAGTTAACCGAGTTCATATCTTTGATTTGATTACGGTTTATCTGCTGTTCTTTACCATCAATATCTTTGTAAGTAATCATGCCGGTATCTTCATCCACTTTAGGTTTACCCTGCACCACAATGGTCTGCCCATCGGTGGTGTGCATGACGTGATCGGATGCGCAGCCCGCCAGCAGTAGGCCGAGGCTAAAAGTACCGATTAAAAGCAATGTCTTTTTCATCTCATCCTCCTTTTGAATTCACTGTCAGGTTTAGCACAGCGCGCAGTAATGTGAACCAGGAGAAAGATTAATCTGTGCAGAACAATTGCTGCGCATCAGCCGATATCGACTGAGCAGCAGCTATATTGCATGGATTTCCATCGCAAACGGATGGGGAAGGAATGACCGAAAGGGATTACTCTGCTGCAACCTGTGCGGCGACTAACATTAACGCCAGACCCGCATCTTCCGGATCGAAGCCTTGCATCACTTCTTGTATGGCCGCTACACAGTTCATTACCTGCTTTTTTTTGTCGGCTTCTAATTTATCAATCGCGTGCTGAAGAATCATTAAACTGGCTTCTTCTTCTTTCATAGATTTGCCCTTGTTTTGCTTACCTGATGCGCAACGCTGGCAAGAATAACGTTTATCTGCTACCAAAGTCACCCCTTTACATTCTTACCGCTTAACGATTAAGCAAATGACAAATGGGAAGCGGTGCCAGACCTGCTATGATCAGCATATCAGTGGGCATTGACGGGCCACTGCAAACAAGGAATCGAACCAGGACAGGATCATGTTGCGAATTACGGTAGTACTCACCCTTTTATTATTGGCTGGTTGCAGCTCCACGCCCAAAGGTGTCGACTGCCCGGGCGAAGTCGCGACCATTTATGGACAATCAATGGGGCAGACGCAGGCGCGCATTTTCGATTTGGTGAATGCCTTTACGGTCACGCGTGATGGCGTGGCGGTGAAAAGTGGCACATTGCACTCCAGCGATCGTTTCCAGTATGTCCCTTCTGCCGTGACGCCTGAGGGCTTCACCGCTCAGCGGCTGTCAGATAAGCAATTCCGTCTGATCAACCCTTATCAGAACACCATGATTACCTGGAAGTGCCCTTAAACGTGCTTAGCCGGGAAAGATGGTTTATTGTCAGGCTTCCTCACGCTGCGGACCTGTACTATGGAAAAGAGTCTGGACAATAACGGCTACATCGATTTCCCCTTCCCCGCTTCCACCAACGCGGATGGTTCGGTGAATCCTTGTGGATTTGACCTCACGCTGCAGACCGATCGCATCGACGAAATCTCAGCGGGTAAACATTCCGAAAATTTACGGCGTTTACTGGAAGAGGTGAATTTGCAGGAGGGGGTATTTATGACCTTAGCCTGTGACTGGCAGCAGCGTGATGACGGCGTGTGCGGATTTATCGATGTGGCATTACGCCCGGCGCTATCGAGTGGCAGCAGTGAGGAGACGCAAAGTCTGGATCAGGCATTTGAACTCTATCTGAGCCGACAAGAGAAGCAGCACAACATGCAGAGCGGCACCCTGGTCAATTACGCCCGCGCCGTGCTGGATTGGGGCTGGTCACCTTTGCATCAGCGTCATATGCGCTATGAGAAAGTCACCATTCGCTATTATTGTCAGCAAGCCGACGATGCCGAGTGGTGTTTCGATCATCTACGCCATTTTTTGGTGACCTGGTATCCGGCTTATCGCGGCAATCCCTAAGGGCGTCTCGTGACACCCTTAGGGATTAGGGTTTGACCAGACGAATCGCATGCTCCAGCATCCGCTGTTCGTCGCGTTCATCATGCGCGCGATGATGGCGGGTTCGCTGCAATAAATCGGTGATTTCAGCGCGTTTAGTTTCGTGGCCACATTCGGATAGGACAATCACCGCGTCGCCAATGACCCGACACACTTCATCGTAATCGTCTTCACTTAATACATCACGTTTCATCTCTCCTCCCAGTGTGACACGGCCTGATTTCCGCAAATCAAAAAGCCTGCTACTTCGTTTAAGCCTGGACAGAGTTCAACAATCCTGCAAACCACTGTTACAACCTCGTTGGCCTGCGGGTTGCTGGTCTGAAAATCTGTGACTACGCTGAATCGTAATATTCACAACCAGCAGGGAGTCATCATGACTGATAAAGCGGAAGCAAAATTGAATGAAGCAGCGGGCGCAGTTGAAGAAAAAATCGGGGAATGGACCGGCTCTCGCAAACATCAGGCTAAAGGTGCCGCGCGTCGTTATCCCGCGCAAGCCAGTTATGCTGTGCAGGATGCAGCAGATTGCGTGGTCAAATCGGTACGTGATAATCCGGCAACTGGCCTGGCGGTAGCGGCCAGCCTCGGCATTATTGTCGGTTTCCTGCTGGGCAGGAAATAAGCGGCGATGGGGGGCCTTTCTGGCCCCAACGCTTATTGATGATGACCGGCCTCATCCAACCTTTCCTGAATATGTTCATCTGGCGTCTCTGCCACATCAGCCGTGCTGTTATTCACATCCAGATGACGCCCCTGGTGCACAGTGATATTCACTGGCACGTCAGGTAATTGCGCACAGCTGCCAAATGACACCAGTAAAAAGAACCACGCCGCTAATGACGTCTTTGCCATCTTCACTTCCACCCACACTGTTTTGAGTCGGGCCAGATTGCCTGACAGAGTGCAAATTAGCGTCAGTGCTGCGCAAAGCTGTGTGGGGAGATGTGAGCAATCAGGCTTGCGAACGGCGTGCTTTGAAGCGCGCCACCATGGTCATCAATGCCTGATAAATCAATCCAGCGTACAAGCTTTTCACCACCACCATACTGATGGCCTCACCCTGCGCCTGCCACGAAGTGAACCACATGAAAATGCCCCACAGCAGCGAAAACAGCACCCAGCCCTTAACGAATTTGATGACACCTTGCATACCACCTCCAGAATCTGAAGCGCAGAACATAGCGGGTTTTGCCGGAAAAGGCACGACGAGGGGTTCATGGATGCTATCTGTTTCAAAGTTTTGCGAAATGTATTGTCAGGCGCGAACCGCCGTTAAGAAATTGCGCACTTGTCGCATACAGTATGATCACAGTTTGTGATTGAATCCCCGCCATCGTTGTCAGGCATGTTGTGAATATGAATTATTTAAGCGATATCCAGAAATTTATTGAGAGTAACACCCTGCTATCCACCACTTTTAGCTTGCTGCTGCTGGTGATTGCGGGGATGGTGACGCATCTGATCTGCAAATTCTTTGTGGTGAAGGTGGTGCGCAAGGTCTTCTTCAGCACACACAAAAAACAGGTTCCACTTGATAAAGATGTGCGGCTATCTGAAAAGCTCTCAAACTTTATTCCGGTGATCACGGTCTATTACCTGCTGCAGTTTATGCCAGATCTGCCCGAGCATCTGCTGATTGCTATTAAGACTATCTGCGGCATTTTGTTCTTTGTTTATCTGTCGCTGTTCTTCACAGAAGTGCTGGAGATTGTTAACAACTCCTACTCCCGCAAATCAAAGCGTAAGAATCACTCGATCAAGGGCTATATTCAGGTCGGCAAAATCCTGGTGCACATTATTTCGGCGATCATGATTCTGGCCATTATGTCGAATAAATCGCCAGTGATTATTATCTCGAGTTTGGGTGCGGTTGCTGCGGTATTGATGTTGGTGTTCCAGCACACCTTAATGTCGCTGGTGGCGAATATTCAGGTGTCATCCAACGATGTGCTGCAACTTGGTGACTGGATTGAGATGCCGGATAAAGGCATTAGCGGCGAAGTGATTGATATTGCACTGCACACCATTACGCTGCGTAACTGGGATAACACTTTGTCACGCATCCCGACGAAAAACTTCCTCACCGAAACCTATACCAACTGGCAGGCGATGTTCTCCTCCGGCGCGCGCCGTATTATGCGTAGCTTCCACCTCGACCAAATGTCGATTCGCTTTCTCGATCACGAACTCATTCAGCAGATGAGCCAGATTCGCGGTGTTAACGAACAGCTGTCAGCGTTAATGGATGGCCGTGATAGCAATGCAGTGGGCGATCGTTGGTTTGCTGACAACGGCATGACCAACTTGACGGTGTTCCGCAAATATCTCACCGCGTGGCTGTCGCAGCGCGATGATATTAAGCAGGATATGTATATCGTGGTGCGCACCATGAAGCCCTCGCCGGAAGGTTTGCCGGTAGAAGTCTATTGCTTCACCTCGTCGATATTTTGGGTCGAGTATGAGAATTCGCAGTCAGCGATCTTCGAATATATCTATGCGATTGTCGGCCAGTTTGGGCTGCGCATGTATCAGCATCCGGGCGGCAATGATTTCTGGCGCTTGTCGCAGCAGCATGCGTCATCCGCCAAATCTGTTGAACAGCAGGCCGATTAACTTAGCGCATAAAAAAACGGGAGCCATAGGCTCCCATCTCAATTTCTGGCTGGCAGAAATTACATGTTCGCGATGATCGCGTCACCAAACTCTGAACATTTCAGCAGTTTAGCGCCGTCCATCAGACGCTCGAAGTCATAGGTCACGGTCTTAGCAGCGATAGCGCCTTCCATGCCTTTAACAATCAGGTCTGCGGCTTCGAACCACTCCATATGACGCAGCATCATTTCTGCGGACAGGATAACGGAACCTGGGTTCACTTTATCCTGACCCGCATACTTAGGTGCCGTACCGTGGGTTGCTTCGAACAGTGCGCACTCGTCACCGATGTTCGCGCCAGGTGCGATACCGATACCGCCAACCTGTGCCGCCAGGGCATCAGAGATGTAGTCACCGTTCAGGTTCATACAGGCGATAACGTCGTATTCAGCTGGACGCAACAGGATCTGCTGCAGGAAGGCATCAGCGATCACGTCTTTCACGATGATCTCTTTGCCGGTGTTCGGGTTTTTGAACTTCATCCACGGGCCGCCATCGATCAGCTCGCCGCCGAACTCTTCTTTCACCAACTGGTAGCCCCAGTCTTTGAATGAGCCTTCGGTGAACTTCATGATGTTGCCTTTGTGAACCAGGGTCAGAGAATCACGATCGTTGGTAATGGTGTACTCAACCGCTGCGCGTACCAGACGCTTGGTGCCCGCTTCAGAGCACGGCTTCACGCCGATGCCACACTGCTCAGGGAAGCGAATTTTCTTCACGCCCATCTCTTCGCGCAGGAACTTGATCACTTTGTCCGCTTCTGGCGTGCCCGCTTTCCACTCGATACCCGCATAGATATCTTCTGAGTTCTCACGGAAGATCACCATGTCGGTATCTTCTGGGCGTTTAACCGGGCTTGGAGTGCCGGTGTAGTAGCGAACCGGACGCAGACACACGTACAGATCCAGCTCCTGACGCAGCGCCACGTTCAGAGAACGAATACCGCCGCCAACTGGCGTAGTCAGTGGGCCTTTGATGGCAACGCGGTACTCTTTGATTAAATCGAGGGTTTCTTGCGGCAGCCAGACGTCCTGGCCGTAAAGTTCTACTGATTTCTCACCAGTATAAATTTCCATCCAGGAAATTTTGCGCTCGCCGTTGTAGGCTTTCTTCACAGCGGCATCAACCACTTTCAGCATAACAGGGGAAACATCAACGCCGATGCCATCACCTTCGATGTAAGGAATGACTGGGTTATTCGGAACAGTGAGTTTGCCCTGAACCAGGGTGATTTTTTGACCTTCCGCCGGAACAACTACTTTGCTTTCCATCAACCTCTCCTTCGAGCGATTTTTTGTTAATGATTTGTAAGATGCGGGTCAATACTACTTGAATATTTCCGCTACGCCAATCACCGCAGTTTCGCGTTATAATGCGCCGATTGTTTCTGACTGCAAAGCCCATGCGAAAAACTTCTCAACGAATTCACCAGGATAAGCGTCCAAACACCGCAGCACGCCAGCCCGTGCGCCGTGACACACGTCCAAAAGGACCGCGACGCGTCATACTCTTTAACAAACCTTTCGATGTTTTACCGCAGTTCAGTGATGAAGCGGGACGCCGCACGCTCAAGGATTTCGTGCCGGTTAGCGACGTTTATGCCGCCGGCCGCCTCGATCGCGACAGCGAAGGTTTGATGATTCTGACCAACGATGGCGCGCTACAGGCGCAACTTACGCAGCCCGGAAAGCGCACCGGAAAAATCTATTATGTGCAGATTGAAGGTGCACCACAGGAATCAGATTTATCCCTGTTACGCAACGGCGTCACCCTCAATGATGGACCCACGCTGCCTGCTGGCGTGGAATTAGTCACTGAACCAGAGTGGCTCTGGCCGCGCCAGCCGCCGATCCGCGAGCGTAAAGCGATCCCGACCAGTTGGTTAAAAATCACCCTGTACGAAGGACGTAACCGTCAGGTGCGGCGCATGACGGCGCATATTGGTTTTCCCACCTTACGCCTGATTCGCTTTGCCATGGGCAAATATCAATTGAACGATTTAGCCCTGGGAGAGTGGCGCGATGTCAGTGCCAACGTTTAGATCACGACTTTTCAATAACTTTTAGTTAACAAATTCGGAGGAAGGATGTTTAAACCTCATGTAACCGTAGCCTGCATTGTGCAGGCACAAGGCGAACTGCTGGTGGTCGAGGAGCGTGTTCATGGCCGTATTACCTGGAATCAGCCGGCGGGCCATCTCGAAGCTGATGAAACGTTGCTCGAAGCCGCACAGCGTGAGTTATTTGAAGAGACGGGAATAGACGCTAAACCTGAGTATTTCCTCGGTGTGCAGCAGTGGATCGCGCCTGACGATACACCTTTTGTGCGTTTCCTGTTTGGCCTCGATCTGCCAGAAAAATGCGAGACGTCCCCGCACGATCGCGACATCGATTGCTGCTGGTGGCTGCCGCCAGAGCAGATTCTGACGGCGAATCGCCTGCGTTCACCGCTGGTCGCTGAGAGTGTACGATTGTGGCAGCAAGGCGCACGTTATCCGCTGCAACTGGTGGCGCCGTTCCAATGGCCGTTTCACGAAGGTGCGCGCCCGGCTTCGGCATGATAGAATGCGCCGCCTGTTTTTATCGTAATTAAGAGTGCGTCATGTCTGACAACAGCCAGAAAAAAGTGATCGTCGGGATGTCCGGCGGCGTCGATTCTTCCGTATCCGCCTGGTTACTGCAACAGCAGGGCTATCAGGTTGAAGGCCTGTTTATGAAGAACTGGGAGGAAGACGACGGCGAGGAGTATTGCACCGCCGCTGATGATCTGGCTGACGCTCAAGCCGTGTGTGACAAACTCGGCATTAAACTGCACAAAATCAACTTCGCGGCTGAGTACTGGGATAACGTGTTCGAACACTTCCTGGAAGAGTACAAAGCGGGCCGCACGCCAAACCCCGATATTCTGTGCAATAAAGAGATCAAATTTAAAGCCTTCCTGGAATTCGCGGCTGAAGATCTCGGTGCAGACTTCATCGCCACCGGTCACTATGTGCGCCGCGCCGATGTGAATGGCACCAGCCAGTTACTGCGCGGTCTCGACGGCAATAAAGATCAGAGTTACTTCCTCTACACCCTGAGCCATGAACAGATTGCGCAAAGCCTGTTCCCGGTGGGGGAACTGGAGAAGCCTGAAGTGCGCCGTATCGCTGAAGAACTGGATTTGATCACCGCGAAGAAGAAAGACTCGACCGGCATCTGCTTTATCGGCGAGCGCAAATTCCGCGACTTCCTTGGTCGTTACTTACCTGCACAACCGGGCGAAATCGAAACCGTTGAGGGTGAGATTGTCGGTGAGCACCAGGGGCTGATGTATCACACGCTGGGTCAGCGCAAAGGATTGGGTATTGGTGGTCGCAAAGAGAGCAATGACGATCCCTGGTATGTGGTCGATAAAGACGTCGCACGCAATCGCCTGGTGGTGGCTCAGGGTGCGGAACATCCACGCCTGATGTCTGTGGGCCTGATCGCTCAGCAGCTGGATTGGGTTGATCGCGAAACGATGACGGCCCCGCTGCGCTGCACGGTGAAAACCCGTTATCGCCAGACCGATATTCCCTGTGAAATCATTCCGCTCGATAGCAATCGTATTGAAGTGCGTTTTGACGAGCCGGTTGCGGCCGTCACGCCTGGCCAGTCGGCCGTATTTTATCTGGGTGATGTTTGCCTCGGCGGCGGCATTATTGAACAGCGCCTGCCATTGGCAGAAGCCTGAGGTCGGCGCTGCCGACGCGATGACAGGAGTTAAGCGTGGCCAAGAACTATTATGAGATAACGCTCGCGCTGGCGGGTATTTGTCAGTCCGCGCATCTGGTGCAGCAATTAGCGCATCAGGGCAGTTGCAACAATGCCGCATTAACCGTGTCACTGCGCAGCCTGCTGGATCTGAACCCCGGCTCAACGCTGGCGGTATTTGGCAATGATGAAGCGAATCTGCATCTCGGCCTGGAATCGCTGATGGCGGTGTTGAACAGCGGCAGCCGCCAGGGTGCCGGGGCCGAACTGACACGTTACACCCTGAGTATGATGGTGCTGGAGCGCAAATTGCACGGCAACAACGCGGCGCTGAACACCCTTTCTCAGCGTATTGCGCAGCTTGATCGCCAACTCGCGCATTACGAGCTGGAATCTGAAACCATCACCAGTGCCATGGCAGGGATTTATGTCGATGTCATTAGCCCACTGGGTCCGCGCATTCAGGTCACCGGTTCGCCGCAGGTATTACAGAATTCTCAGGTACAGAGTAAAGTGCGTGCCACCTTACTGGCAGGTATTCGTGCTGCTGTACTGTGGCAGCAGGTTGGCGGTGGCCGCTTGCAGCTGATGTTCTCGCGTCAGCGTTTGCTGCGTGAAGCCAAAACCATTTTATCCCGGCTGGGCCCGGCGTATTAAGCGCCGCCCTGCCCTAATTTGTTAACGATTCAGGAGTTGCACTGATGGAATTATCCTCTCTGACCGCCGTCTCACCTGTCGATGGCCGTTATGGCGATAAAGTCAGCCCGCTGCGCGCCATTTTCAGCGAATACGGTTTGCTGAAATTCCGCGTTGAGGTTGAAGTTCGCTGGTTACAGAAACTGGCTACGACCGCAGAGATCAAGGAAGTTCCTGCATTTGATGCTGACGCAAACGCTTTCCTTGATGCCATTGTCGCCAATTTCAGTGAAGAAGACGCGGCGCGCATTAAAACCATCGAACGCACCACCAACCACGACGTTAAAGCGGTTGAGTACTTCCTGAAAGAGAAAGTGGCTGATGTCCCTGCGCTGCATGCGGTATCCGAGTTCATCCACTTCGCCTGTACTTCTGAAGATATCAACAACCTGTCGCACGCGCTGATGCTGGAAACCGCTCGCCGTGATGTCATCGTGCCTTTCTGGAACAAAATCATCGATGCGGTGAAAGGTCTGGCGCAGGAGTATCGCGATATTCCGCTGCTGTCGCGTACGCATGGCCAACCCGCTACGCCATCCACCATGGGTAAAGAGATGGCTAACGTCGCTTACCGTATGGAACGTCAGCTGCGTCAGTTGAGCAAAATCGAAGTGCTGGGCAAAATCAACGGCGCGGTCGGCAACTACAACGCCCACATCGCTGCGTATCCGGAAGTGGACTGGCATCAGCTGAGCGAGCAGTTTGTCACCTCACTGGGTGTTACCTGGAACCCGTACACCACTCAGATCGAACCGCATGATTACATTGCGGAACTGTTCGATTGCATCGCGCGTTTCAACACCATCCTGATCGACTTTGACCGTGATATCTGGGGTTACGTAGCTCTCAATCACTTCAAGCAGAAAACCATCGCGGGCGAAATTGGTTCTTCCACCATGCCGCATAAAGTGAACCCAATTGACTTCGAAAACTCAGAAGGCAACCTCGGTCTGGCGAATGCGGTGATGCAGCACCTGGCGAGCAAACTGCCGGTTTCCCGCTGGCAGCGCGATCTCACCGACTCTACCGTACTGCGTAACCTCGGCGTCGGCGTGGGCTATGCGCTGATCGCTTATCAGGCGACGTTGAAAGGTATCTCTAAACTGGAAGTGAACCGCGATCGTCTGCTGGACGAACTGGATCACAACTGGGAAGTGCTGGCCGAGCCGATCCAGACCGTGATGCGCCGCTACGGTATCGAGAAGCCATACGAAAAGCTGAAAGAGCTGACGCGTGGTAAACGTGTAGATGCAGCCGGTATGCAGGCCTTCATCGACAGTCTCGAACTGCCGGAAGAAGAGAAAGTGCGTCTGAAGCAGATGACACCGGCCAACTATCTCGGCCGCGCCATTCAGATGGTTGATGATTTAAAATAATCATGAAGGGTGTGCCTGCGCGCACACCCTACCCTTTCCCTCAGGCAGTCGAGCACCAGCAAATCGGCAAGTACATCAATCCTTTGTTGCCTGCGTCCGGAATGAATGCTCGCCGCTTTTTGCTGCTGTCGTTCAAACGATGACAATCAAGTGTTGTTCTCTTGTTTAGCTCGCTTAACATATACTCTTGCCATCATCACTGAGTTTGAAGGTAAGGAAATTCTATGCGTGTTCTGGTTGTGGAAGATAATGCACTGCTGCGTCATCATCTCGCCGTGCAGTTACGTGAAATGGGTCATCAGGTGGATGCTGCCGAAGATGCCAAAGAAGCCGACTATTTCCTGCAGGAACACATTCCCGACATTGCGCTGGTCGATTTAGGCTTGCCTGATGAAGATGGCATGTCGTTGATTCGTCGCTGGCGCGGCGATGCTGTGCGTCAACCGATTCTGGTGTTGACGGCACGTGAAGGCTGGCAGGCTAAAGTGGAAGCACTCGAAGCCGGTGCCGATGACTACGTCACCAAACCTTTCCATATCGAAGAAGTCGCTGCACGTTTGCAGGCGCTGATGCGTCGCAACAGTGGACACGCTTCGCAGATCATTGCGATGCCGCCGTTCCAGGTTGATCTGTCACGTCGCGAAGTCACCGTCAATGATGCACCGGTCAAACTCACCGCCTTTGAGTACACCATTGTAGAAACCTTGATCCGCAACGCCGGAAAAGTGGTCAGCAAAGATTCGCTGATGCTGCAACTCTATCCCGATGCCGAACTGCGCGAGAGCCACACCATTGATGTTTTGATGGGGCGCCTGCGTAAAAAGATTCTTGCGCTCCATCCGACCGAAGTGATTAACACCGTGCGCGGCCAGGGCTATCGCTTTGATCTCTGATTTATGAATTGGCTGAATCGCTTACGTCCTTTCTCATTACGCGCCCGGTTTTTACTGGCGACTGCCGCTATTGTCCTGTTTCTGTCGCTCTCCTACGGCATGGTTGCCGTAGTCGGCTATGTGGTGAGTTTCGATAAAAACACCTATCGCGTGATGCGCGGCGAGAGCAACCTGTTCTTCACTCTGGCGCAATGGCAAAACAATAAGCTGACCATTGCCCAGCCAGAGCGGATGACGCTCAATTTCCCGACGCTGGTGTTCATCTACGATGAACACGGCAAGTTGCTGTGGCAGCAGCGTGATGTGCCTGACATCCGCAAAAACATTCGGCGTGAGTGGCTGCTCAAGCCCGATTTTTATGAAATCGACACCACAAATCGCACCAGTCTGGCCGCCATCGGCAACAACTCCGAGGTCAAAGAGCGGTTACATCAACTGGACAGCGACAACAACGACACCTTTACCCACTCGGTCGCCGTCAACCGTTACGATGCCACCACCAACTTACCGGCACTGACCATCGTCGTGGTGGATTCCATCCCTCAGGAACTGCAGCACTCGGATGTGGTGTGGTCATGGTTTAGCTATGTGCTGGCAGCAAACCTGCTGTTAGTGATTCCGCTGCTGTGGCTGGCCGCACACTGGAGCCTGCGCCCTATTGGTGACTTAACCGCGCAGGTGCGTGAACTGGAAACGGGTCATCGCGAGAATCTGGACGACAATCCACCGCAGGAGTTGCGCAGCCTGGTGCGAAATCTCAACCTGCTGCTGACCAATGAGCGCCAGCGCTACACGCGTTATCGCACCACCCTGTCTGATTTAACGCACAGCCTGAAAACCCCGCTGGCGGTGTTGCAGAGTACCTTGCGCTCCCTGCGCAGCGGCAAGGAGCTCACCGTGGAGCAGGCCGAGCCAGTGATGCTGGAGCAAATTAGCCGTATTTCACAACAAATTGGCTACTACCTGCATCGAGCCAGTATGCAGGCCGATCATAATCCGCTGCAGCGCGATCTGCATTCGGTGTCGGCACTACTGGATAGCCTGTGCTCGGCGCTGAATAAGGTTTATCAGCGCAAAGGGGTCGAAATCACCCTGGATATCTCCCCCGAGTTGACCTTTATCGGCGACCAAAATGACTTTATGGAAGTGCTGGGCAATGTGCTGGATAACGCCTGCAAATACTGCCTGGAATTTATTGAGGTCAGCGCACGACAAACCGACAAGGCACTGCATCTGTTTATTGATGATGACGGCCCCGGCATTCCTGAAAGCAAACGCGATCTGATCTTCGTGCGCGGTCAGCGTGCCGATACGTTACGTCCCGGCCAGGGCCTTGGCTTAGCCGTGGTCCGCGACATCCTCGAACAATACGCCGGTAAGGTGATCGCCAGCACCAGCCCACTAGGCGGTGCCCGCATGGAAGTGATTTTCCAGCGTCAGGAAGTTGAACATCACCGCGAGTAGAAAGGCCTGCGGGCTGTTATACTTGCCTGCATTCATGGCCCTAACCGGAACACTCGTATGGACTATCAGCTCGATATTAACTGGCCCGACTTTATTCAGCGCTACTGGCAAAAACGTCCGGTGGTGCTCAAGCGTGGTTTTAAAAACTTCATTGATCCCATTTCTCCTGATGAGCTGGCGGGTCTGGCGATGGAAAACGAGGTGGACAGCCGCCTGGTGAGCCATAACAACGGCAAATGGCAGGTTAGCCATGGTCCGTTTGAAAGCTATGATCATCTCGGCGAGAGCAACTGGTCGCTGTTGGTGCAGGCGGTTAATCACTGGCATGAACCTTCTGCTGCCCTGATGCGCCCGTTCCGCTTCCTGCCAGACTGGCGCATTGACGATCTGATGATCTCTTTTGCCGTTCCGGGCGGCGGCGTAGGCCCGCACTTCGACCAGTATGATGTGTTTATCATTCAGGGCACCGGCCGTCGTCGCTGGCGCGTAGGCGAAAAAGTGCCGATGAAACAGCACTGCCCGCATCCCGACCTGCTGCAGGTTGAGCCGTTTGATGCCATCATCGATGAAGAGATGGAGCCGGGCGACATTCTGTACATTCCACCAGGATTCCCGCATGAGGCTATTCGCTGGAAAATGCCATCAATTATTCGGTCGGTTTCCGTGCACCTAACGGTCGTGAATTGATTAGTGGCTTCGCTGATTACATGCTGGCGCACGAATTAGGCAGCTATCGTTTCAGCGATCCGGATGTGCCGTCGCGTGATTGCCCGTCACAGATTTTGCCTTCTGAAGTGGAAGGAATTCGTCAGGTGATGCTGGATGTCATTAATCAGCCAGAACAGTTTAATCAGTGGTTTGGTGAGTTTATCTCACAGACACGTCACGAACTGGATATCGCACCTCCTGAGCCGCCGTATCAGCCTGATGAGATTTACGATGCGCTGCAGCAAGGCGATGCGCTGACACGTCTTGGTGGCCTGCGCGTGTTAACGCTGGGCGATGCGGTGTTTGTGAATGGCGAGCGCGTGGCGTGCAGCCACCCGGAAGTGCTGGCGGCACTGGCACACAATCAGGTGTTAACGCTGGAAGATTTCGGCGATGCGCTGGACGATCCGTCGCTGCTGGCACAGCTTGCGGCGCTGGTGAACAGCGGCTACTGGTTCTTTGGTGAGTAATCTGTTGCGCTAAAATCGCGCCTCTTTATCACGGCGCGATTT
>AEWW01007384.1_pt1 | contig 21853 bp, 21 predicted proteins | sample 267848 | NCBI WGS metagenome assembly AEWW01 (sample SAMN00713649, study PRJNA62039) | ant fungus garden metagenome | place: Panama: Gamboa | collected Apr-2009 | depth 0.5 m m | reverse complement strand
GGTGGCGGTATCGGTTGCAGGGCTGGCCTTTACCGTTGGCCCGGCCACCAGCTACGCGTTAGAGCCGTATCAGCAGCAGGCAGGCGTTGCCGCGGCATTGCAAGGGTTTATTCAGATGGCGTGCGGCGCGGGTGGCAGCCTGATGATTGTGGCATTGCCGGTTGCAGAAAAATCAGCACTGGCTTTGATGATGCTTTTAGGTGCAGCGCTGGCCCTGATTGCCTGGCGCTGCAGTAAGAAGATGCACGGCAGCGTGACCGCGCTTAAATAATCTCAACCGGTACGCGGGGCGCGAGTGCACACATCAGCTCGTAGCCCACCGTGCCGGCGGCTTTCGCCACCTCATCGATTTTCACCTGATTGCCCCACAGTTCCACTTTGGAACCAATCCCGGCCTGCGGGCACGGTTCGAGGTCAATCATCATCATATCCATGGAGATCGCGCCCAGCGTCTGGGTGCGAATACCGTCGACGCTCACTGGCGTGCCGGTTGGCGCATGGCGTGGATAGCCATCTGCATAGCCGCAGGCCACAATACCAATGCGCTGTGCGCCCGATGCATGATAGCGATAGCCATAGCCCACACCGTCACCGGCACTGAGCTGCTGCACACCAATGATTTCACTGTTCAGCGTCATCACAGGTTGCAAGCCACTGCTGGCAATATCCTGCCAATTCCCACTTGGCGATGCGCCATAGAGAATGATCCCTGGACGCACCCAGTCAAAGTGCGCTTCCGGATGCCACAACGTGGCGGCAGAGTTGGAGAGCGAGCGCGGGCAATTCAAACCTTCGGCGGCCAGTTCAACGCGCTTCATCGGTTCGATAAGTCCTTCCGGGTTTTCCGCGTCCGCAAAATGCGCCATCAGCGTCATCTCACCGACGTTAGGGAGCGCACGCAGTTTCTGCCACGCAGCCTGCACTTGTTCCGGACGGAAACCCAGACGATTCATGCCGCTGTTCATCTTCACATAGATATCAACCGGTGCAGAAAGTGAAGCTTTGGCCAACGCCTGAATCTGCCAGTTGCTGTGCACGCTGGTGGTCAATCTATAGCGATCAATCAGCGTCAAATCTTCCGCATGGAAGAAACCTTCCAGCAGCAGAATCGGTTTTTTCCAACCCTGCTCACGCAGCAAAATCGCTTCTTCCATATTCAGCAGCGCGAAACCATCGGTCTCCGCCAGGCTTTGCCAGACACGCGCGATACCGTGCCCGTAAGCATTGGCTTTGACCACTGACCAAACCCGCGACTGTGGTGCAGCCTGCCGTACAATCGCCAGATTGTGGCGCAGCGCCTGTTGGTTAATGGTGGCGCCAGTAGGACGTGACATGCTTGTGCTCTCCCTGAGGTCTCAACGCGCCGCGTTAGCGTTACGCAACGGCGATGAATGGGGTTCGAAACCCGGCAGGTAGCGCAGTACTGACAAATCGTCTGCGGCAATTGCCGGTTTCTGACCGGAAATCAAATCGGCCAACAGCTGACCGGATCCACAGGCCATGGTCCATCCCAGCGTTCCGTGACCGGTGTTGAGATAGAGATTAGACAGCGGCGTACGCCCAACAATCGGCGTGCCGTCCGGTGTCATCGGACGTAGTCCCGTCCAGAACGTGGCCTGTTCAACAAAACCGCCTTCAGGATAGAGATCGCTGACCACCATCTCCAGCGTTTCACGTCGTGCAGGCGTCAGTTTGGTGTTAAAACCAACAATTTCCGCCATGCCGCCCACGCGAATGCGATCGTCGAAGCGCGTGACCGCCACTTTGTAGGTCTCATCAAGGATGGTGGACACCGGTGCAGCGTCGGGGTTTTTAATCGGAATGGTGAGGGAATAGCCTTTAAGCGGATAAACCGGAATCGAGACGATATCTTTCAGCAGCGCGGTCGAATAGGAACCAAATGCCACCACATAGGCATCCGCCTTAATCACCTCATCACCACACTTCACACCGTAAATGCGATTGCCTTCACGCAGCAACTGATCAACCTGAGTGTCATAGCGGAAGGTGACGCCCGCAGCCGCCGCCATCTCAGCCAGACGTTGAGTAAACAGCTGGCAGTCTCCGGTCTCATCGTTCGGTAAACGCAGCCCGCCCGTCAGCTTGTGCGCGGTCGTGGCCAGCGCCGGTTCAACGCTGTGAAGCTGATGTGCTTCCAGCAGTTCATAAGGCACGCCAGCTTCTTTCAGCACGGCGATATCTTTGCTGGCGCTCTCAAACTGCTGCTGAGTGCGGAACAACTGCAAGGTGCCACCCTGCCGGCCTTCATAGGCGATACCGGTCGAGGCGCGTAATGCTTTCAGGCAATCACGACTGTATTCCGCGATACGCACCATGCGTCCTTTGTTTTCCTGATAATGGCGCATGTCACAGTTACGCAGCATGTTCCACATCCATTCCAGCTGGAACTTGCTGCCATCGAGGCGGACGGCCAATGGCGCGTGACGCTGGAACATCCATTTTACCGCTTTCAGTGGCACGCCCGGTGCCGCCCAGGGCGCCGCATAACCTGGAGAGATCTGGCCAGCGTTGCCGGCACTGGTTTCCAGCGCGGCCCCCGGCTGGCGATCGATGACCGTCACCTCATGTCCAGCCTGCGCCAAATACCAGGCACTCGCCACTCCCACGACACCACTTCCAAGAATCACTACGCGCATAAGCCCCTCGCCGCGGCAAAAGCATAATCAACTATGAATGCTGCCTGAATCAGCATAACCAGACAGCACTTCTTATCTTACATTCGACAGACATATTTCACATGTTTTTCACCTTCCTGCACACAGAAATCATGAGGTAGTGCAAAAATCAGGATTTTTTATGCCATAAAACCATTAATCAGCAATTTATTATGCGCAAGGGAGTGCTTTTCTCTTTTTTCAGGAGAAAGCGCCGCAGTCATACAATGCACTTATAAACAGAACTTTATTCTGCAACTTAGATAAAAACCAACAGTTGTCATCAGTAATGACTTAAGCGACGATTTTTGAATGATTTTCTGCCAAAAGAATTCGATTGAGTTCCGGTTTCGGATAAGCGACAGTGGACTATCATTGAAGTGTTCGCTCAGTTTTATTGGGCTGTCTTTCTCAGGATGAAGCCTTAAACGATCGTGACAGGTGACAATCCGTTGCCTGCCGCTTGCAAAACAGAGGTGCGCTATGACGACAATCTTTGACGAGCCAACCCGGAGCAGTAAACGACTCAGTGATGGACCCGACTGGACCTTTGAACTGCTTGATGTTTATCTGGCAGAAATTGACCGTGTAGCGAAAAGCTACGGGCTTGATACCTATCCGCATCAAATCGAAGTCATCACCTCCGAACAAATGATGGATGCTTACTCCAGCGTGGGTATGCCGATTAACTATGCCCACTGGTCGTTCGGTAAAAAATTCATTGAAACCGAACAACGCTATAAACATGGCCAGCAGGGCTTAGCGTACGAGATCGTCATCAACTCCAATCCTTGTATTGCCTATCTAATGGAAGAGAACACCATGACCATGCAGGCGCTGGTGATGGCGCATGCGTGCTATGGGCACAACTCTTTCTTTAAAAATAACTATTTATTCCGCAGCTGGACCGATGCCAGCTCCATCGTCGATTACCTGTTATTCGCGCGTAATTACATCACCGATTGTGAAGAGCGATATGGCGTCGAAGAAGTGGAGCGGTTGCTCGACTCCTGCCACGCTCTGATGAACTACGGCGTGGATCGCTATAAACGTCCACAAAAGATCTCGCTGCAGGAAGAGAAAGCGCGGCAAAAAAGCCGTGAAGAGTATCTGCAAAGCCAGGTAAACACCCTATGGCGCACCCTGCCGCGTAAAGAGAAGGAGTCCGTGCACGTGGAAGCGGCGCGCTATCCTTCGGAACCGCAGGAAAACTTGCTTTACTTTATGGAAAAAAACGCCCCACTGCTGGAGTCCTGGCAACGTGAGGTGCTGCGCATCGTGCGTAAGGTCAGCCAGTATTTTTACCCGCAGAAACAGACGCAGGTGATGAACGAAGGATGGGCGACGTTCTGGCATTACACCATCCTCAACCATCTCTACGACGAAGGGAAAGTGTCGGAACGCTTTATGATGGAGTTCCTGCACAGCCACACCAATGTGGTGTATCAACCACCGTATAACAGCCAGTGGTATAACGGCATAAACCCTTATGCTTTGGGCTTCGCCATGTTCCAGGATATCAAGCGTATCTGCCAGTCACCGACGGAAGAGGATCGCTACTGGTTCCCGGATATTGCGGGTTCCGACTGGCTGAAAACGCTGCACTTTGCCATGCGCGAGTTTAAAGATGAGAGTTTCATCAGCCAGTTCCTGTCACCCAAAGTGATGCGCGACTTCCGCCTGTTTACGGTAATGGATGACGATCGCAATAACTTCCTGGAAATTGCCGCGATCCACGACGAAGCTGGCTATCGTGCCATCCGCCAGCAACTGTCAGCACAGTACAACCTGAGCAATCTGGAGCCTAACATTCAGGTCTATAATGTGGATCTGCGCGGTGACCGTTCGCTGACCTTACGTTACGTGCCACAGCAACGTGCGCCGCTGGATAAAAGCCGCCGCGAAGTGCTGAAGCATGTGCATCGGTTGTGGGGTTTTGATGTGATTCTGGAACAACAGAACGAAGATGGCAGCGTTGAGCTGCTGGACCGGTCGCCAACACGTGGACCCGCACTGTAAACATAAAAAAACCGGACTGTTAAAGTCCGGTTTTCTTTTAGCGCTTGCTGGCTAAATCATCGGGCATGCTTTTTTGCATGCTATGCCAGATCTCGCCACTGCGACGACCATACTCACGTACCGTATCGACAATCTGGTCCTGCGTGGGATTCGCACTGCACAAATCCGCCAGTTGACGATAGAAGCTACGAGCCTGCTGACGCGCCTCGGGATTAGAGAAGTAGTGGCGCCCCACGCGGGTGTACAGCCCTTTTAAACCGTTCAGGATTAAACCATAAATCGGGTTACCGGAGGCAAAGGCCAAACCACGGAACACGCGATAATCCAGTTCGGTGTAGGCTTCTGCTTTATCCTCTTCGCTCAGTGCAGTTTCCAGCACCTCGCGCGCTTTGTCCGGATGATGGCGCAGTGCGCGGCTGATAAAAATCGACGCGATATTGGTACGCACCGACAGCAGATTATCAATCAACTGCGGTACGCTATCGTGATCGAGGCGGGCAAGCGTTTCGAGAATGTTAAGACCTGAGGTTTCCCAGAAATCATTCACGCGCGTGGGTTTACCATGCTGAATGGTTAACCAGCCATCGCGTGCCAGACGTTGCAAAACTTCACGCAGCGTAGTGCGTGTAACGCCAATCAGTTCAGAAAGCTCACGTTCAGCAGGCAGGATCGACCCCGGCGGAAAGCGACTGTTCCAGATGCTTTCAATAATATACTCTTCAGCAAATCCTGCGGGGCTTTGCGCCTTAATCACCATAGCATTTATTTCTCATTGCTTTCTTTGTCGTAATGGCACTCATCATACCAGAGCGGCTATAGCGGAAATAGACTGACAACCTATTAAAAGCGCGCGCTGGCGCAAAATTCAGCGGTGTTTTTAACCGGTCAGACGGCAACGCACTCGTTTGCGTGGTATGGACCTTCTGCCACCTCCGCTTGATCAGTAAACGCGCTTTTTATGGCCTGGATCAGGCTTAAGTCATTTTTGTACATGATTTTTTCCCCTTACCTGGCTGGCACGGTTACGCTTTTGGTTTACACTGCGAAGCATTAATGGTTACAGGATAAGCAATATGTTGCGATATTTGAATCAATGCTCACGAGGACGCGGGGCATGGTTATTGCTAGCTCTGACAGCACTGGCTTTTGAACTGACTGCACTCTTCTTTCAACACGTCATGGGACTGAAGCCCTGCGTGATGTGTATCTACGAACGCTGTGCGCTGTTTGGCGTCATGGGCGCAGGTATCGTTGGCGCGTTCGCCCCGAAATCCCTGCCACTGCGCTGGGCCGCTATCCTGATTTGGCTTTACAGCGCTTATAAGGGATTAATGCTTTCGATTGAACATACAAATATTCAGCTGCACCCGAATCCGTTTGTTACTTGTGACTTTGCCGCACGCTTCCCGACCTGGCTGCCGTTGGATAAATGGCTGCCATCAGTATTTGTCGCCAGCGGTGATTGTGCCGAACGCAGCTGGACATTCCTGACCTGGAGCATGCCACAGTGGATGATCGTGATCTTTGCCGCGTATCTGCTGGTCGGCGCACTGGTGCTGATTGCCCAGCCGTTTAAGCCAAAACGCCGCGATCTGTTTAGCCGCTAATCAAAACGAAACAGGCAGCTCTCGCTGCCTGTTATCACGTCAACCGTTACGATCGGGCCGATCGATAATGTGATCTTCCCAGTCGCGCACTTCGCTTTCCCGTACCGCGATATAACGCACCGAGATACGCTGCGCATGCATCGCTTTTTTCGAACCGGCCACCAATGGATGCCAGGCAGGCAATGTGCCGCCTTCGCCTAACAGACGATAGGCGCAGGTGCGCGGCAGCCAGTTAAAGGTGGTGAGGTTTTCACGCGTCAGCTTGATACAGTCCTCTTCAAATTCAAACCGGCGCTCGTAGTTACGGCACTGGCAGGTTTTGATGTTCAGCTGATTGCAAGCCACATTGGTGAAGTAGATTTCGTCGGTGTCCGCATCCTGCAACTTGTTCAGGCAGCACTGGCCGCAGCCGTCGCACAGTGATTCCCACTCTGCATCGTCCATTTGGTCAAGGCGTTTTGTCTGCCAGAAAGGTTGTTCAGTCATGATCGCGGTCCGGGTTGTGCAATAAGACCGCACCTTATAAAGGGTTAGGTGCGGTGATGCAAGTTTTACAGTACGCGGGTGGTAATTCCGTGACCGGCCAGCGAGATTTCGAGTTTATCGCCAGATCGCATTGGCCCGACACCTTCCGGGGTGCCCGTCAGGATCACGTCACCGGCGCGCAGCGTAAAGTACTGGCTCATGTAAGCAATCAGCGGCAGGATTTTGTGAATCATATCCGCCGTGCTGCCATGCTGGCGCACTTCGCCATTCACCACTAGCTTCAGTTCAGTATCCTGCGGGTCGCCGCTGAATTCAGAAACTGGAATGAAACCTGACAGCGGGCAAGAGTTATCGAACCCTTTGGATTTTTCCCACGGCTGACCGGCTTTTTTCAGCCCCGCCTGCACATCACGCAGCGTCAGGTCCAGGGCCACACCATATCCGGCAATCGCTTTGACCACATGCTCTTCCGTTGCCTGTTTCAGCGTTGAGCCAATCAACACCGCCAGTTCCACTTCGTGATGCACTTCGCCGAAGTTGGCTGGAATTGAAAGCGGCTGACGCAGATCGCACACCGCCGTTTCCGGTTTGATAAACACCACCGGTTCTGTCGGCGTGGCACTGCCCATTTCCTTGATGTGCTTCGCATAGTTGCTGCCCACGCAAACCACTTTGCTGACGGGATAATCCAACAAAGCGCCCTGCCAGTTACGATGCTGATACATGCTGTTCCCCTGCATTAGTTGTGTTTGATGCCAGTCTGACTGGCGGATAGGTCAGGTTCAGTGCCGGAACGCGGCAAGCTGAGGAGGATTATATTAGCGGTTTTATGGCAGCAGACGTGGCGGAAATTGTCAAAAGTCGTTAATCATACGCAACAAACAGGATCACAACCTGGAATTATTGCCCGCAATAATGCTTTAAAGCGGGCGAATAATTAATGCAAATAACACTGAGGATTTTTACAGGGAATATTTACAGATGAATCCGAATTAAACTTTTTTACTCTGATCAAGATGAATGTTGAGCAGACTTTCAACCGGTGGTGGGATCTGTAAATAATAGCCTTGATCGCTCAAACCTTGCTTAACTTTATTGATATCTGCATTAGCCAGTTTGTCGCGTTTGTCCAGTGATAGCACCATTGCTAGCTGGGGTTTACCAAAGCCACGCAGCAGTTCTTCCGGAACGCGCGAAAAATCGTCTTTTTTTTCAACATAAAGATAAGTTTGTTCACGTTGCGGGCTTCTATAGATCACACAAAACATATTTTTTACTCGAATTAACCTGTGGCGTCACTTGCCTGAATATAGCAGTAACTATAACATGCTTGCAGAACTTCGAATATTGACCGTTTGATGTTAATGACGATTTTATCGACGTACATCTTAGGGTCGTAAAACAGGACTGAGTCAGGACAGATGTCGCAAACGCCAATCGAATTCAAGGGAAGCAGTTTTACCCTGTCAGTGGTTCATCTGCACCATTCACAACCCGAGGTGATTCGTCAGGCGCTGCAGGACAAAATCGACCAGGCACCTGCGTTTTTGCAGAATGCGCCGGTGGTGCTCAATGTGTCAGCGCTGAACGGTGACATCAACTGGAAGCAGATGCAGCAGGCGGTTATCGCCACCGGTTTGCGCATTGTCGGTGTCAGTGGTTGTAAAGATGAAGCCCTGAAAAAGATGATTGCCCGAGCAGGCTTGCCGGTGTTGTCAGAAGGTAAAGAGAATCGCAAGCGTGCAGAAGCGCCAGTGGTTGAAGAAGCCCCGCCTATCCTGGCGCCGGTTGCTGAAACCGCCAGCAAAACTCGCATCATCAATACGCCAGTGCGCTCAGGCCAACAAATTTACGCACGGAATGCCGACCTTATCGTCACCAACAGCGTCAGCGCCGGTGCCGAACTGGTGGCAGACGGCAATATTCATATTTACGGCATGATGCGTGGTCGTGCGCTGGCGGGTGCCAGTGGCGAACGTGACAGCCAGATTTTTTGTACCAACCTCGCAGCCGAGTTGGTCTCTATTGCCGGGGAATATTGGATCATGGACCAGATTCCGGCGGAATTTTTTGGTAAAGCCGCGCGCCTGTGCCTTAAAGAGGGCGCGCTCACCATTCAGACACTTTATTAGGCCCCTTTTCTTTCGTTAAGGAAATCAACATTTATGGCACGCATCATTGTAGTTACATCGGGTAAAGGGGGCGTTGGCAAGACCACGTCAAGCGCGGCCATCGCAACAGGTTTAGCGCAGAAGGGCAAGAAAACTGTCGTGATCGATTTTGATATCGGTCTGCGTAACCTCGACCTGATCATGGGCTGTGAACGCCGTGTGGTTTATGACTTCGTCAACGTCATCCAGGGCGATGCAACCTTGAACCAGGCACTGATTCGTGACAAGCGCACGGAGCAACTCTATATCCTGCCTGCTTCACAAACACGTGATAAAGATGCGCTGACCCGCGAAGGCGTGGAAAAAGTATTAAACGACCTGGCCGCGATGGAGTTCGACTTCATCGTATGCGATTCCCCTGCGGGGATCGAAACCGGTGCGTTGATGGCACTGTACTTTGCGGATGAAGCGATTATCACCACCAACCCGGAAGTCTCTTCCGTGCGTGACTCCGACCGCATCCTCGGCATTATCTCTTCTAAATCGCGTCGTGCTGAAAATAGCCAGGACCCGGTGAAAGAGCATCTGCTGCTGACACGTTACAATCCAGGCCGCGTGACGCGTGGCGACATGCTGAGCATGGAAGACGTGCTGGAGATTCTGCGTATACCACTGGTGGGTGTGATCCCGGAAGATCAGTCAGTACTTCGTGCTTCTAACCAGGGTGAGCCGGTCATTCTCGACGCTAACTCTGACGCCGGTAAAGCTTACGCTGATACCGTAGATCGCCTGCTTGGCGAAGAACGCCCCTTCCGCTTTATTGAAGAAGAGAAGAAGGGTTTCCTGAAACGCCTGTTCGGGGGATAACCAATGGCATTATTAGATTTCTTTTTATCCCGTAAGAAGAACACAGCCAACATAGCCAAGGAAAGGCTGCAAATTATCGTAGCCGAGCGCAGAAGGGGCGACAGTGAGCCCCATTATCTGCCGCAACTGAAGCGCGATATTTTGGAAGTGATCTGTAAGTACGTGAAAATTGACCCGGATATGGTGACCGTTCAGCTGGATCAGAAAGGGGACGATATCTCCATCCTGGAACTCAACGTCACACTGCCGGAGACGGAGACGGAAGACGTTCCTAAATGATTGTAGCGGGTTCCTGATTTTCCCCTGCGTTGTGCGCAGGGGAAAACATTCCGCTTATAGCGCCTGCAGGATCTCGTCGATTCGCTTTTGCAGCAATTCACCACGCCAGCCAGTCAGTAATTCTGGTGTACGGCATCCGCTTTTCAAGCCCCAGTATACGCTTAACACCTGATTGATTTGGCGACGTGAAGCCAATAGCTCCTGACTGAAACCCGTCTGTTCGCTTACCTGTAACACCAGCGCTTTGATTGCTTTAAATGCCTGTTTGTAATGCGGATGGTCAATCAGATTGGGCAACGGTTGTGGCAAGGTCGCTTCATCCTGTGCCTGAGCTTCCGCCACCAGCGCCACCATCGCTTTCCCGTGGAAGCGAATCTCGTGACCGTTCAGGCCCAAATGATCGAGCTCACCCAAGCTACCCGGCATAAAGCGCGCCACTTTCCAAAGATTCTCTTCACGCACCACAAAATTCACGGCCATGTCTTTCTGACGGGCGATGTTCAAACGCCATGCCGCCAGGCGTTGCAGCGCTGCCAACTGGCGCGGTCGCAACTGCCATGCGTTGGTGATGTCGCGCCATGCATCCTCTGGCTGTAAAACGTCAAGACGACGCTGGCAAAGATTATCGCATTCGCTCAGCGCGGCAGCCATGTTGCCTGCGGCTTGCGTCTGCTCAACTAACTGATGGGCAATCGGCAGAAGATAAGCGACATCTGCTGCGGCATAGTCGCATTGACGCTCAGTGAGCGGGCGCGCCAGCCAGTCAGTACGGGATTCGCTCTTATCCAGTTCGATTTGGTTAAAGTGATTAACCATCGAAGCGAAGCCCCATGACAGCGGCTGCCCAGCGAAGGCCGCCAGGATTTGGGTATCGATCATCGGATCAGGCAGGCATTTAAAACGATGCAAGAAAACTTCAAGATCTTCGCCACCGGCGTGCAGGAACTTCGTCACCTGCTTGTCTTGCAGCAGTGCAATGAACGGCGTCCAGTCACTGATGTTGAGCGGATCGATCAGAACCAGTTGTTCACCATCGAACAGCTGGATCAGACCCAACTGCGGATAGTAAGTGCGCGTGCGCACGAATTCAGTATCCAGCGCAACGGCATTATGCTGGCGCGCTTGTTCGCACACGGCAGCCAGCTGGCTGTTTTGGTCGATCAGGGTGTAATTCACGTATTCATTCTCGCTGCGGCACACTTCGCGCAGCGCTCCATGTTAAAAGCAATAAAAACGCCGGACTGAGCCGGCGTTAACCTGGAGAGAAAGGCAGCTTACTGCCCTTCTCGCTTCGCCTCGTCACGCAATTCGCGGCGCAAAATTTTGCCCACGTTGGTCTTCGGCAGCTCATCTCTAAACTCGATAATCTTCGGCACTTTGTAGCCGGTGAGCTGACGGCGGCAATGATCCAGCACTTCTTCTTTCGTCAGTGACGGATCCTTTTTAACGATGCACACTTTCACCGCTTCGCCGGAAAGGTCGCTGGGAACACCGATTGCGGCGGCTTCGCGCACTTTCGGATGCTGCATCAGCACATCTTCGATTTCGTTAGGATACACGTTAAAGCCTGACACCAGAATCATGTCTTTCTTCCGATCGACGATGCGAATAAAACCTTCGCCATCAACGGTAACAACATCACCGGTGTGCAGCCAGCCATTTTTCAACACTTCTTCGGTGGCATCCGGTCGCTGCCAGTAACCGACCATCACCTGTGGACCACGAATACAGAGTTCACCCGGTTCACCTGGCGCCACATCGTTATCTTCGTCATCGACGATACGCACATCCGTGGAGGGTACAGGAAGACCGATGCTGCCGGTGTGGCAAGTGATGTCATACGGATTGACCGATACCAGCGGTGAACATTCAGTCAAACCATAACCTTCGAGCAGATAATGCCCGGTGAGTTTTTCCCAACGCTCAGCCACGGCCTTTTGCACGGCCATGCCGCCGCCAGCAGAAAGACGCAGCGTGGAGAAATCGAGCTTATTAAAGTTTTCGTCGTTGAGCAGCGCGTTAAACAGCGTATTGACGCCGGTAATGGCGGTGAACGGGAATTTGCTTAGCTCTTTGACAAAACCGGGGATATCACGCGGATTGGTGATCAGCAGGTTGGTACCGCCGAGATCGAGAAACAGCAGACCGTTTACCGTTAACGCAAAGATATGGTAGAGCGGGAGTGCCGTGACCACCTGCTCTTTGCCCGCACGCAGCAGTTTGCCATAGGTGGCTTTGGTCTGCTCCAGGTTTGCCTGCATGTTGCCGTGAGTTAGCATCGCGCCCTTGGCGACGCCGGTGGTGCCGCCGGTATATTGCAGGAATGCCAGGTCACTGTTAGTCAGCGTCGGACGCTGGTAAGTCATCTGCGCGCCCTGCTGCAGTGCGCTGCGGAATGGCACCGCACCCGGCAGATGGTATTTCGGCACCAGCTTCTTAACATACTTCACCACGAAATTGACCAGCGTGGCTTTGACCGGGGCAAGTTGGTCACCCATGCGCGTCAGCATCACGTGCTTGATCGGTGTTTCCGCGACGACTTTTTCCAGCGTGTGGGCAAAGTTGGACACAATGACAATCGCACTGGCACCGCTGTCATTCAGCTGATGTTTCAGCTCACGCGGCGTGTAGAGCGGGTTAACGTTGACCACCACCATACCCGCACGCAGCACGCCAAACAGCGCCACCGGATACTGCAGCAAGTTTGGCATCATCAGCGCCACGCGGTCACCCTGCTTCAGGCCCAACCCTTGTTGCAGCCAGGCCGCAAAGTCGCGACTTTGCTTATCCAGCTGACGATAGGTCATCGGCTGACCCATATTAATAAACGCCGTTTGATCGGCATACTGCAATGCTGCGTGCTCGAAAAGTTCGACCAAAGAGGTATAACGGTCCGCATTAATCTCCGCAGGAACATCTGCCGGATAGCGTTTAAGCCAAACCTTATTCAAAGAATCACCCCGATATTCTTGTTGCGTAGCCATCGCCGCCTCTGCAATCAGTGTTGTTAACAATATTTTAACTGATTGTACCAGTTTGCCTGTTTCGGCATTTTCAGGTTGCGAAGCGCATCACTAAATTTCGCGCATCGGTTGCGCGCCCAATAAAAAAGCCCGGTCGCGAGCACCGCGACCGGGCCGTCAAATAATGAAGATGAATTATTCGGTCAGGATAGTTTCCACCTGCGCGGGACCGGTATTCATGTTCATCCCCCAATAAGGATTAGGCCCCCAGTAACCCGGATGACGACGCGTTGGCCCATACCAGATCCAGGGATCGATAGGCTGCGGTGGCGTCATCACCTGCTGCGTCAGATGCCAGCGCTGATAGCCGCGCACATCCACCACCACAAAGTTGTAGCTGGCTTTACCAATCTCACCTTTTTCAGTGCCTTTGATATTACCCAGTACCGTGACGTACTGATTGTTCAGATCCACCGGATCAACAAAACCGCGAATGTCGGCGAAAATACGCCCAACCGATGCGGAACCTAAACGCGGCCGCGCACTGTCATCCAGCGGTTGGGTGGCGATCTCCAGGCGCGTCACGCCCGTCAGATTGGTGACTTTCACCACTTTACCGCCAAAACGTGACTCCTGACCGACATACAGCTGAGGCGCATTCATCACGCGTAATAAATCTTGCTGTGGAAGTTGAGAACTCCCTTTAATGGAATCTGGCACCGAAACGCAGCCGCTGAGCAACAGCGCGCAGGCTAACAGAGCGCCAGACATCCCTTTACGACTTATTGGCATAGCACTTCTCCTGTTATTTCTCAGTTAGACTGGGCGCTTACGGAATAGTTGCGTGGCGCTTAACGGCCCGGCAACTTTTTCCATGCCACTTCATTACGCAGGTAAACCGGCTCGGCATTCTCCACCGCCACCGACTCACCGCGCTGCCAGGCACTCAATGCCAGCGGCAGCATATCCTCCGCTGCTGGCAGAGTCACTTCGGTGGTCACTAAGGTTGCGCCCGTCGAGCTTAACAGATGCGGATAAGCCGCCCAGCCGGTGCCGACCGTTGCCCACTCGCCGCTTAGCTGGGCAATGCGCGCCTGCACATCTTCGGGTTTTAAAACGGCTTCCGAGTCCGCACCTTGCCATTCACCGTTGGCATCACGCTGATATTCGGCCCAGTAAACTTCGCCCATGCGCGCGTCGATGGCGGCCAGCACGCGGTTAGCGCCGGTTAAGCGCCATGCGCCCTGAGCCATAGTCGCGAGAGAAGAGACGCCGATCATCGGCAAGTTCGCGCCCAACGCCAGCCCTTGCGCAATACCAATGCCAATGCGCACGCCAGTAAAACTGCCTGGCCCACGGCCAAACGCCAGCACGTCAAGCGCGGTCAGATCCAGCTGCTGCAACTGCAACAGCTCTTGTACCAGCGGTAAGATGCGTTGGGTGTGATCGCGCGGGGCGATTTCAAAGCGGGCATCGATCTGTTGCTGATTGAGCAGCGCGGCAGAACAGGCTTCTGTCGCCGTGTCCAGAGCTAAAATTCGGGCGGACATAACAACCTCTGAAAGTCAAAATGGCGCGCATCTTAACACAGCCTGGCACAAATTAGTGCTTCTCTGGCTGGCGGACGAAAGCGATGGCACGCTGTAAATCGCGGGTACGCGGCGTGGGTGGCAGACTATTGAGGAACAATCCGCCATACGGACGCGACACCAGACGCTGATCGCAAATCACCAGCACGCCACGATCGTCAGTATCACGAATCAAGCGGCCAACGCCCTGCTTCAGGGTGATCACCGCATCCGGCAGTTGCACATCATTGAAGGGATCGCCGCCGCGCAGCCGGCAGTCTTCCATGCGCGCTTTGAGCAGCGGATCTTCCGGCGAAGTAAACGGCAGCTTATCGATAATCACCAGCGACAGTGCATCCCCGCGCACATCGACGCCTTCCCAGAAACTGCTGGTCGCCACCAGTAAGGCGTTACCGGCCTCAAGAAACTGCTTCAGCAGCTGGCCTTTACTGGTTTCTCCTTGCAACAACACCGGCAAAGTCATCGAGGCACGAAATTCGGCGGCCAGTTCGCGCATCATCTTGTGCGAAGTACAGAGGAAGAAGCAGCGTCCTTTATTGGCATCGATCAGCGGTTTCATCATCTGTGCCAGCTTACGGGCACCGCCGGGTTGATTGGGTTCCGGCATATTGCGAGGCACACATAACAGCGCCTGCTGGGTGTAATCGAAAGGACTGTCGAGAATCATGGTGGTGGCTTTATCGACGCCCAATCGGCTGGAGAAGTGGCTCATCTGCTCATTCACCGCCAGCGTGGCGGAGGTGAATACCCACGCCGCTTTACGGTTATCCATCACTTCACGAAAACGTTCGGCGACCGATAGCGGGGTTAACGCCAGCGTAAAGTGGCGGCTTGTGCACTCATACCAGTAGCTAAAGCCGGGTTCATCAATGGCGCGCAGACGTTTAAGGCGAGTGCGATATAACGCGGCACGCTCGAATGCCGCGTCCAGCAACGCCGAGCGCCCCAGCGACAATTTAATCACGTCGTAGCAAAGCTCCAGCGCATCATCCAGCAGGGTCAACATGCGCATGATGTTATTGTCGCTCAGCAGTTCACGCAGATTGCCGCGAAAACCCGGCTCGCCGAGCGTTAAGCGGAAATCCTGCGCGCACTGTGTCAGACGGTCGGCTGATTTCTGTAACTGCTGCACGTCACGCACCTCAGTGCGATAGGCAATAATGATGTCTTTGGCGAGGTCCTGCAGTTGGCGGCTCGAAAGTTGCTGACCAAAGTATTGACTGGCGATATCGGGTAGCTGATGCGCTTCATCGAAGATCATCACATCCGCTTCCGGGATCAGCTCGCCAAATCCGCCCTCTTTCACGACAAGATCGGCAAGGAACAGATGATGGTTCACCACCACCACATCGGCATCCATGGCTTTTTTACGCGCTTTCACCACAAAGCAATCTTTGTAGAGCGGGCAATCGCTGCCGAGGCAGTTATCGTTAGTGCTGGTGACAAACGGCCAGATCGGACTGTCTTCGGCGACGCCGGAGCAGCTGCTGACGTCACCATCCGAAGTTTGATTTGACCAGCTGCGTACGTTGATCAAATCCCCGAGCGCCTGCACAGTGAGATCGCCACCGGTTTGATTTTGCTGCTCCAGACGTTCGAGGCATAAATAATTGGAACGTCCCTTAAGCAGGGCAGTTTTACCGCTGAACTTCAGGGCACGAGCAATGGTGGGCAAATCGCGGTTATACAGCTGATCCTGTAAGGCTTTGGATCCGGTCGAGATAATGACCTTTTTTTTCGCACGCAATGCGGGTGCCAGATAGGCATAGGTTTTACCGGTACCTGTGCCGGCTTCGACCACCAGCTCACCGCCCTTCTTCACCGCTTCCATGACCGCTTGCGCCATTTCACGCTGCGCGGCACGCGGTTTGAAACCTGGAATAGCCTGCGCCAGCGCGCCATCTGCTGCAAAATCGTCTGCCACACATCCTCACCGATTGGTCAAAAACACTGTAATTATGTCAGGATTCCCCTGAGGCGACCACAACAGATGACAGCGCCCTACAGGATATGGCAGGCTAGCGCAGCGAAATTACAGGAGAACACCATGACCATTACGCGTATTGATCCCGCACCCCGCATGTCAGAAGCCGTTGTGCATAACCAGACCGTCTATTACACCAGCGTGCCAGAAAATCTGGATGACGATGCCGAAGCGCAAACCGCCAACGCGCTGGCGGTGATTGACGCGATTCTGACCCGAGTCGGATCAGACAAAAGTAAGATTCTTGATGCCACAATTTTCCTGGTCGATAAAGCTGACTTTCCGGCCATGAATCGTGCATGGGATGCGTGGGTTTCACCTGATAACGCGCCCGTACGTTGCACCGTGCAAGCCGACTTGATGAATCCAAAATACAAAGTGGAAATCAAAATCATCGCCGCACTGTAACCCTTTCGGGCGTTATTCGTCTTCTTCGTCGTCTTCGAACATCGCCCGAATCGATTCACCCTGATAGCTCTGACGGATCTCGTGTGCCACTTGCGCAATCGCCTGACCACTCGCCATGCCACCCGCCATCAATTCCTGGATACGTTCCACAGCTTGCTGCTGCTGTTCATGAGATAAAGCCGGAAGACCTGTAAACATTATTTGCTCCTGGTGCAAAAGGGGACGCATTATTCCATGAGGAACAAACAGGTGCCAGCGACAAAAAAATGTGCCAGGCTACGCGCCTGCTTGTTGGATTAATTAGCCCGATGATCGTAAAAACCCTTAACCTGAAGTATACGCCGGATGCGCTGTTGCAGCGTTTTTCTGCGCTTGCTCATCGTCCCTGGGCGATGTTGCTCACCTCTGGCCATGCCGACCATGCCGATAATCGTTTTGACATTTTAACGGCGGATCCCCGTGCCACGCTCACCACGCGCGGCGAGATGACGGAAATCGACTGTGATGGCAAGGTGATCCTCTCCGCCGATGATCCACTGCACCTGGTGCAGCAACAGTGCGAAATGCTGGGCGCGACGCCGTTGTTTAACGCCGATTTGCCTTTCCAGGGCGGCGCGCTGGGTTTGTTTGGTTATGATCTGGGACGCCGCTTTGAAATCTTACCGCAGCGCGCTGAGCAGGATCTGACAACGCCGGATATGGCAGTCGGCATCTACGACTGGGCTTTGATCGCGGATCATCATCAGCAAAAACTCACCCTGATCTCACTCACCGATGCCGGGCAACGCTGGCAGTGGCTGCAGGCGCAGGCGATTCCGCAGCCTAAAGCTTTTGCGCTAACCAGCGACTGGCAGTCAAACCTTAGTTTTGATGAATACGCCGCGCGTTTTGCACAGGTTCAACATTACATTCAGGCCGGTGACTGCTATCAGGTGAATCTGGCGCAACGCTTTCAGGCTCGCTATCACGGCGACGAGTGGCTGGCCTTTTTACGACTCAACCGCGCCAACCGCGCGCCCTTCAGTGCATTTATCCGCTTGCCTAAGAGCGTCATTCTTAGCCTGTCACCGGAACGCTTTCTCTCATTGCAGCAGCAGGAGATTGAGACCCGACCGATTAAAGGCACTTTGCCACGCTTAGCCGATCCAGAAGCCGATCGCTTGCAGGCTGAGAAACTGGGCCATGCGGAAAAAGATCGCGCCGAGAACCTGATGATTGTCGATTTGCTGCGCAATGACATTGGCCACGTGGCAGAACCTGGTAGCGTTTGCGTCCCTGAGTTGTTTGTCGTGGAACCTTTCCCGGCGGTGCATCATCTGGTGAGCACAGTACGAGCGCGACTACCTCAACATCTCGGCGCAACCGATCTCCTGCGCGCCTGTTTCCCCGGCGGCTCCATTACCGGGGCTCCAAAAATTCGCGCGATGGAGATTATTGAGGAACTGGAACCGCAGCGCCGCAACGCCTGGTGCGGCAGCATCGGTTACATCAGCCTGTGTGGTCGCATGGATACCAGCATCACTATCCGCACGTTAATCGCTGAAAATCAGCATCTTTATTGTGCGGCAGGTGGTGGCCTGGTGGCGGACAGCGATGTGGAGCTGGAATATCAGGAGACCTTCCACAAGGTCAATCGTATCTTGCCCAGCCTGAGCGGCGAGGTTTAAATGAGCCTGACGCTTGACCAGTTCCTGAACCGCTTCGTGCTGCAGCCTCCTCTGAGCGCATCCAAAAGCGTGATCAGCGGCCGGCGAGCGGCTGTGTTGGTACCGGTGATCGACGGTGCTGAACCGGGGTTACTGTTGACGCGTCGTTCATCACATTTACGCAAGCATGCCGGCCAGGTAGCGTTCCCTGGCGGCATGCAGGATGCAACGGATGATTCGCTGATCCACACCGCACTGCGTGAGGCCGAAGAAGAAGTCGGCATTCACCCCGCTCAGGTTAGCGTCGTGGGTGTGTTACCGCCCGTGACCAGCAGCACCGGTTTTGCCGTCACGCCGGTGGTCGGCATTATTCCAGCGGACCTGCCTCTCAATATTAATCCTGACGAAGTGGAAAGCACCTTCGCGATGCCGCTGGCAGAAGCCCTGCGTCTCAGTCGCTACAGTGGACTCACCTTGCGCCGTGGTCATCGTCAGCATCAGGTGTGGTTATCGTGGTATGAGGATTATTTTATCTGGGGCATGACCGCCGGGATTATTCGCGCATTAAGTCAGCAAATCGCCCTTCCCTGAATTCCGCGCTGCATGTTACTTCCGCCATAAACTCGATCCACTTCACAACCGCAGAATGGGATAACTATTTCTGTGGCTTATAATTAGTTTATTTCATGCGAAAAGCTGCTCGCTGAGTCACGCGGGCGATTACTATTAGCCGCATAAACGGCCTCAGCCGTACAGAATAAGATTTGTGAGGAGTGTCACCGGTGATTAGTGTTTTTGACATGTTCAAAGTGGGCATTGGCCCATCCAGTTCACATACCGTAGGTCCGATGAAAGCGGGCAAGCAGTTTGTTGATCTGCTGGCCGAACAGGGCAAATTGCAAGACGTGACGCGCATTGCCGTTGACGTCTATGGCTCGCTGTCGCTCACAGGTAAAGGTCACCATACCGATATCGCCATCATTATGGGGCTGGCCGGCTTTGAGCCCGCCACCGTGGATATCGATAGCATTCCCGCTTTTATTAAAGACGTCGAGCAGCGCGAGCGCCTGCTGCTGGCGAACGGTGCACGTGAAGTCGACTTCCCACGCGAAGGCGGCATGGTGTTCCGCAGTGAAAATCTGTCGTTGCATGAAAACGGCATGACGGTTTTCGCCTTTGCCGGCGATCTGCTGATCCTGACCAAGACCTACTACTCGATTGGCGGCGGATTTATCGTTGATGAAGAGCATTTCGGCCAATCCGTACTGGATGAGGTCTCGGTGCCGTATGCGTTCAACTCTGCCAAAGAGTTGTTGAGCCACTGCCATGAAAGTGGATTGTCCCTTTCCGGTTTGGTGATGAAGAATGAGCTGGCGCTGCACAGCCGTGAAGACATTTATGCCTATTTCGGCAACGTCTGGCAAACCATGCAGGCCTGTATCGATCGCGGCTTAAATACGGAAGGCGTATTGCCGGGTCCACTGCGCGTGCCGCGCCGCGCTGCCTCGTTGCGTCGTTTACTGGTTTCTTCTTCCAAGCACTCCAATGATCCGATGAACGTGATTGATTGGGTCAACATGTTTGCCCTGGCGGTCAATGAAGAAAATGCCGCCGGTGGACGTGTGGTCACCGCGCCAACCAACGGCGCCTGCGGTATCGTCCCTGCGGTGCTGGCCTATTACGATCACTTTATTGAGACCGTGACGCCGGACATCTTCATACGTTACTTCCTGGCCTCGGGTGCCATTGGCGTGTTGTATAAAATGAATGCCTCGATTTCAGGTGCTGAGGTGGGCTGTCAGGGCGAAGTCGGTGTGGCCTGTTCGATGGCTGCCGCTGGCCTGGCGGAGTTGCTCGGCGCCAGCCCGGAGCAGGTGTGTGTCGCCGCTGAAATCGGTATGGAACATAACCTGGGATTGACCTGTGACCCGGTGGCAGGTCAGGTGCAGGTGCCGTGTATCGAACGTAATGCTATCGCCTCAGTGAAAGCCATCAATGCTGCGCGCATGGCGTTGCGCCGTACCAGTGAACCACGTGTTTCACTGGATAAGGTGATCGAAACTATGTACGAAACTGGTAAAGACATGAATGCCAAGTATCGTGAAACCTCACGCGGTGGTCTGGCGATCAAAGTTCAATGTGATTGACCAGATGTGTTGAAAAAATAATCAATTAGATTTTTTTCTGCATCTCACGCTACCTCCCTGTGAGTAAACCAGATACATTAATTTGCGCGCGGCCCTTAGTGGCCGCGCTGTTTTTTAGTGCCGCTTTTTTTCTCTGCGGTGCGCTAAACCTGGCCGCCTCAATGCCGATAACCTACACGTTAATTTGGCTTCAATTTTTGTTTTGCAAGGTGGTTACTGATGCTCATTCCCCAGCAATTTGTCGGTCAATTCCGCCGTAAGCGTTTGCTTATTGCGTTGGTGATCGCGGCGCTGGTTCTGATTCTCACGCTGACTTTTCGTTATATCGAAGAGAAATCGCGTATTGAGCAGCAGTCCCTGAATTTTGCCAGTCGCGCCATTGAGCGCTTTGACCGCATGTTCTCCCCGCTGGATGTCTCCGCCAATAACACGCTTGGGCTGGTTGGCGTGCCTTGCGCACAAGTTCGCTATCCGTTAATCGAAAAGATTTCTTCATTGCAGACCGTGCGCACCATCCTGCTGGTGCAGGATGACAGTATTTACTGCTCCAGTATTTACGGCCCGCGCAATATTTCGTTTAGCCAGACCTATCCAGAGTTGGCGATTAATAATCAGCGCATGATGCTGACCACCGATAATTATCTGCTGAAAGGCTCACCGGTCTTGCTGCTGTGGACACCCAAATCGCTGGATAATCGCGATGGGCTGCTGCAGGTCATCAATGTGGAATTGATGACAAATTATTTGCTGGAGCCGCAGTTACCCTGGGTCGAACGGGCCATTTTTAATGTCGGCGGACAGAGTCTGGAATATGGCAATCCGCTGATTGAAGAGACAGTGCCATCGGAAGATGAAGTGGCTTTTGATCAGGCTTCACTGCGTTACCCCTACAGCATTACCTTGTATGGCCCTTCTCCAGCGCGTCTGGCGTTGCATACGCTTCCTTCCCAATTGCCGCTCGCAGTGTTGCTGAGCTTGCTGATGGGTTATATCGTTTGGTTAGCCACCGCGAACCGCATGAGCCTCAGCTGGCAAATCAGCTATGGCATTACCGCGAATGAATTTATGGTTT
>AEWW01040491.1_pt1 | contig 22714 bp, 23 predicted proteins | sample 267848 | NCBI WGS metagenome assembly AEWW01 (sample SAMN00713649, study PRJNA62039) | ant fungus garden metagenome | place: Panama: Gamboa | collected Apr-2009 | depth 0.5 m m | reverse complement strand
ACTTCATGGCGTACGCCAGCCCACAATTCCGGGGCTTTCAAGGTACTGAGTGACATGATGCGCACAATCAGACGTTCCAGCGTGGTGCGCTGGGCAGGGGAGAGTGGCTGTTCGCCCGCCGGTCCGCCAGGACGAGTGGGGCCAGTCGCGTTAGTGAGCGTTGTACGATCGCCCGCGGGCACACCGGGACCGCTGAGAGGTTGCATGGCGGAATCCTTGAAAAACGAGGTCAGATCCGGGTGCGCCGGAAAAAAGAGGCCATATGATAGCAAAAGCCCCCGGGAAATCCACGGGGGCAGTGAGGGGAAATCGCGTCAGTTCTGGATTTATTCAGCTTCAGCCAGTTTGAGACGCTTACGACGCCAGCGTTTCCACAATGGCGGCACGATCAGGACAGCGATCGCCAACACCAGCAACACTTTGCAGATCAGGCTTTCCCATAGAATCGGCAGGTTGCCGTTACTGATGGAGAGCGCACGGCGCAGGTTTTGCTCCAGCATCTCTCCCAGTACGAAGCCCAGTATCAGCGGCGACATCGGGAAATCCATTTTACGCAAGATATAGCCAAAGATACCCAGTCCGACCATCAGCAACAGATCAAAAGTGGTACTGTGTACGGCGTAAACGCCCACTGCAGAGATCGCGGCGATGGCGGGTACCAGGAACCAAAGCGGGATGGTCAGCATGCGGGCGAAGATGTTGATCATCGGGATGTTCATGATCAGCAGCATCACGTTGCCAATCAGCAATGCTGCAATCAGACCCCAGACGATATCCGGCTGTTCGGTAAACATCGCCGGGCCGGGTGTGATGTTGTACAGCGTCAGCGCACCGACCATCACCGCTGTGGTGCCGGATCCCGGAATACCCAGCGTCAGCATCGGAATAAAGGAGCCGCAAGCTGAGGCGTTGTTGGCCGCTTCAGGCGCTGCCACACCGCGAATATCCCCTTTACCAAACTGGTCACTGCCGCTGATTTTCTTCTCGCTCATATAAGCGATGGCACTGGCGATGGTGGCACCGGCGCCGGGCAGTACGCCAACAAAGAAGCCGATAAAGGAGGAACGTAAGGTGGCACCGGTTGCCTGCGCCGCTTCTTTCATGTTGAACATCATGCGGCCACTGGCGCGAACCACTTTCTGCCCGCTGCTGGTGGATTCCAGCATCAGCAGTATTTCACTGACAGAAAACAGCCCGATCACCACGACCACAAATTGGATACCGTCGGAGAGGTGCACGCTGTCGAAGGTGAAACGATAGACGCCGGTATTGGCATCGACGCCAACGGTGGCCATACCCAAACCGATCAGCGCGGCTAAAAACGATTTCAACGGATTGTGGCTCATCATGCTGCCCAGACAGGCAATCGCAAACACCATCAGCGCGAAATACTCCGCCGGACCAAAGGCCAGTGACCAGTTGGCCAAAATAGGGGCAAAGAGAATAATGCCGAGAATCGCGATAGTGGATCCAATAAATGAACTCACCGCCGAGATCGACAGGGCCACGCCAGCTTTGCCCTGTTGCGCCATCGGGTAGCCATCCAGCGCGGTCATGATTGCCCCGGCATCGCCTGGCACGTTAAGCAAAATAGAGGAGATACGACCACCGTACTCGCAACCGATGTAGACCGTAGCAAGCAGGATCAGCGCGGACTCGGCAGGTAAGTGCAGAGCAAACGCCAGCGGCATCAGGATCGCGACACCGTTAATCGGCCCGAGTCCGGGCAGTAGGCCAACAATGGTGCCAATAAAGCAGCCGATGAGTGCGATCATCAGGTTTTCCGGCGTCATTGCGACGGCAAACCCTTGCATCAGAAAAGACCAGGTATCCATGTGAGACTCCTGTTAATTGAACCAGCTGCCGACAGGCAAGGTGACATCGAGCAGGCGGTCAAAGGCATAAAACAGTGCTATGCCCATCACTACACCGGACACCGCAGCCGCCCACCAGCGCGCGCCAAACAACAGCCCAATGCCAAAGGTCAGCAGCGTGGTGCATGCAGCAAAACCCAGACGCTCAAACAGCCAGCCATATACCATCAGCATGACGCACATCAGCACTAACTTTTTCAGTGTGGCGGCGGAAGGCCACTGCACCAGATCGGGTTTGCGCAGTAACATCATCACGGCGCAAATCGCCATTAATCCCAGCAGCAGCATCGGGAAAGGGCGTGGGCCAACCGGTTCATAGCTGTATTCACTCTGGATTTGCCAGGCAATAAACAGCCCGGCAATGCACAGCAGCAGCCAGATACCGGCGAAGATACGATCGCTCATCATCAACTCCGTTATTTGGCCAGGCCAAAGGATTTGGCTTTTTCGCGATAATCAGCCACCTGTTTTTTCACGTAGGCATCCAGCTCGCTGCCGAACATGTTGAATTCAAACAGTCCGCGCATATCTCGCTGTTGCTGGAATTCTTTGGTGGTCACCAATTTTTTGAACGCGTCTTCCCACCACTGATATTCCGCGTCAGTCACTTTCGGACCGAGGTAATAGCCGCGAATAATCGGCCACTCCACGTTGTAGCCTTGCTCTTTGGCGGTCGGCACACTTGCCAGTTCACCCGGTAAGCGTTTGTCAGACATCACTGCCAGCACGCGTAACTTGCCGGCTTGCAAATGTGGCACCATCTCGCTCATATCCCCGGAGACCACCTGAATATGGTTGCCAAGCAGAGCCGTTACCGGCTCGCCACCGCCCTCAAACGCGACATAGCGCATCTTGCGTGGGTCGATGCCCGCTTCGCGAGCCAGCAGGGCGGTTTTCATCCAGTCCTGACTACCGATCGAAGCACCTGCGCCGACCACCACTTTGGTGGGATCGCTCTTCATGGCTTCCATCAGTTCACCGAGGTTTTTCCATGGGGCGTCATTGCGTACCGCGACGATGCCATAATCGGTGCCGACGGCAGCCAGCCACTTCACGTCACTTTCTGAATAGCGGCCAAACTTGCCCTGAGAGAGATTGAGCAACGAACCGCCGGAGAAGGCCACCAGCGTGCCTGCTTCGGCGGGGCGCTGAGCAATGATGGCGTTGTAAGCCACCGCTCCCACACCGCCGGGCATATAGGTCACGCGCATCGGTTTACTGATTTCGCCGGTTTCCTGCATGGAAACCTGAATCAACTTACAGGTCAGATCAAATCCACCGCCGGGTTTGGCGGGGGCGATACATTCTGTCCGGTCTGGCGCTTCCGCCAGCGCAGAAGAGATCGACAAAGCCACGAGGGTTGAGGCGAGGGCGAGGGGTAAGATTTTTTTCATTATTCGCTCCATTCATGCTTCCAGAGTGTGACAACTGCCGAACATTCGGCGTTGCTGAATTGTTAATGGTGTAACCTTTCATTTACCTTTCAGTGCTCGGGAAAAGTATCAGGATGTGATATGCGTCTCTTACTGGTGGAAGATACGGTTGACCTGGCCAGCTGGCTGCAAAAAGCGCTGACACAGAAAGGTTTTGCCGTGGATTGGGTCGCGGATGGCCTGGCGGCAGACCATGTGTTGCAGAGCGAAGACTATGCGGTGGTGGTGCTGGATGTATCGCTGCCACGGCTGGATGGTCTGGCGGTGCTGGCGCGTTTGCGTAAGCGTGGGCAAACCACGCCGGTATTGTTGCTCACGGCTAAAAGTGCGCTGGAACAGCGCGTGCAGGGCCTCAATGCGGGCGCGGACGACTATCTCACCAAACCCTTTGAACTGGATGAGCTGGAAGCGCGCCTGCGGGCGCTGTTGCGTCGCAGCCAGGGGCAGACTGCGCAATCGCAGACCGTGGGCCAGCTGGAGCGCGACGGCGAAGGCTATTTTCTGCTGAATCATAAACCGTTGATGCTCACCCCGCGTGAAGCCAGCGTGCTCTCGACTTTGATGCAACGCCCTGGACGTCCGGTGTCACGCCAGCATCTTTATGAACAGACCTTTACCTTAACCGATGAAGCCAGCCTGGAAAGCATTGAGCTGTATGTGCATCGGGTGCGGAAAAAGCTGCAGGGCAGCGATGTCGCGATCGTGACGCTACGTGGGCTGGGATACAGCCTGGAGTGCCAGCCGTGCGCCTGAGCCATTCACTGCGTGGTGAACTGCTATTGTGGTTGGGCGCTCCGTTGATGTTGTTGTGGGGGTTATCGGTTTATACCCATTACCAGAGTGCGCTACAGGCGGCGAATCAAGCCTATGATCGCTCACTTCTCGCCTCGGCACGCACGGTGGCAGAAAGGCTGGTGGTGCGACAGAACCATTTGGAGGTGGATGTGCCCTGGGTGGTACTCGACAGCTTTGAGCGCAACATGAATGACCAGTTGTTCTATCAGGTGATTTCACCGCAAGGCAAAACTCTTTCAGGTTATCCCGATCTGCCCCCTTTACCGCGCAATGCGCCGCTTTCTGAAGCCTATCCCGCTTTAGTGCACTTTTACGATGGCAGCTATCGTAAGCAGCCGATTCGGATTGCGGCGTTATGGCAACCGGTAAACGAGCAGGGCGTAGAGGGGATGGCGCTGGTTCTGGTGGCGGAAACCCTGAATTCTCGTCATGGGTTTGCGGAAGGATTACTGCGCACCGCATTGATCAGTCAAAGCTTTCTGGTGTTGATTACTCTGCTGTTAGCCAGCCTGTTATTACGCAAAGTGTTGCGGCCGCTACGTCGGTTATCGCGCATCATGCTACGTCGTGCGCCCGGCGAATTGACGCCATTGCCGTCGTTATTGCCCTGGTCGGAATTGCAGCCGCTGATTATTGCCTTTAACCGGCATCTGGAACGACTGCGCGGTTTACTGGCACGTCAGGAACGTTTTAGCGCCGACGTTTCACACCAACTGCGTACGCCGCTCACCATTTTAAAAACCCAGGTTGGCGTTGCGCTCAACAGTGATGATCCTGCGCAGTGGCGCGAAAGTCTGCTCGGCATGCGCCATACGCTAAACGATACGGTGCAACTTACCGATCGGCTATTGCAGCTGGCGCAAATCAAAGCCCGGCACGGTGAGGACAAGCCTTTTTCTCGGGTCAGTTTGAATGAAATTGTGGAACAGGCATGTTTCAGCAGCTATGCCGGCGCGCGCCACAAACACATCGATCTGGGATTTGAAGGCGACATTCCCTGTGTGGTGCAAGGCGATGGCTTATTACTGGCCGAACTCTGTGCCAACCTGCTGGACAATGCGATTAAATACACGCCAGAAGGCGGGATCGTCACGGCGAGATTGCGGGAAAAACAGCTGGAAATTGAGGACAGCGGACCGGGCATTAGCGCGGCACAGCAGCATCAGGCTTTGCAGCCGTTTGGTCGCCTGGATAATGCCAGCCAGCCCGGTGCGGGCATCGGGCTGGCGCTGGTCAAAGATATCTGTGCCTGGCACGGTGCGCAGTTGCTGCTCGATCGCAGCCCGCAACTGGGCGGGCTGCGCATCATCATCAGCTTTCGCTGAGCTGAACGGTGCGTTCACGTGGCTTGCGCAGCGGTGTTTTCAACCGTTGCGCCAGAATCACTCCCACCAACGTCATGCCACCGCCAATCCAGTGATAGGCGTGCAGTTGCTCATGCAGGAACAGCACGGCAATGATGGCGGTGAACGCGGGCACAAAATTCATAAAAATGGTGGTGGTACTGGCACCGAGACGTTGCACACCAAGGATCCACAAGAACGGCGCGATAATGGACGCGAAAAGCCCGGCAAACAGCACCAGCGGAATGTTATGCATATTCAGCGTGACGTCCGGTGCGCGCAGGAATCCAGGCAGTAACAGCAACACACCAAAGAAAATCTGCACGTACAGGCTCTGCCAGGTCGGCAGGGGGATCGCCCAGCGTTTGGTCAGCACACCGTAAAGCGCATACGAGGTGGAAGCCGCCAGCATCATCAACTCGCCGTTGCCCAGACGCTGATTCAACAGCTGAGCTGGATTCCCTTCACTCACCAACCATACCAAACCGGCAAAGGACAACAGGCCGCCGATCAAAATGCCACGCGTCGGCGCAAGGCGTAAAACGAACAGGCTGAGCAGAATGGTCAGTAACGGAATCGTGGCACCCAATATACCCATCATCACCGCCGACACGCTGTGGGCGGCATAGTAGGCGAGACTCTGATAAAGCACCATGCCCAACAGGCCGAGGATCAATAATCGCCACAGATTGGCCTTCACGGCATGGCGATGGCGCCACACGCCGGGCAGGCTGAAGGGGGCCAGCACGATGAGCGCCAGCAGCCAGCGATAAAAGGAGATGGCGGCAGGATCGATGCTCCCGGCAGAGAGTTTGCTGACAATGGTGTTGATCGACCAGATCATCACCGCAATCAACGGAAACAGTAAATTCATCGTACGACTCCTGAGTTTAATCGCGAATAGTTTACATTTGACCGGTTTTATTCAGATAGTTAAAATCGGACAATATTCGTTAGTGACCGGACAGAATGAATTTACAGATCGAGTATCAGCCGCCGATTGATGCGCCGCTACTGCGCTATTTTATGCGCTACGAGCAGGCTAACGCGAAAACTGAATATCTCCCGCATCTGCACAGTTGGGGTCAGGTGATTTTCGTCACCAGCCACGTGCTGGAGATGGAAGTGGAGGGGAACGGTTATTAACCCCCGCTGATATGCCGATCTGGATCCCGCCAGAACAGCGCCACAGCAGCTATAACCATTGTCATGCCCAGTTCCGCACCTTCAATCTCGCGGCCGATCTCTGTGCGGGGATGCCCGACAATGCCTGTTTACTGCACGTTGATGCGATTGTGCACGCCATCATGAATGATTTTGCACAGCGTGAGTTGGAGCAGCCTCAAACGGAAGCGGACTGGCGACTGTGTGAAGTCTTGATTGATCGTCTGCGTCAGGCACCGGTGCACACCAGCTATTTGCCGTTGTCGGACGACAAATTTCTCGCGCCCATTTTGCGCGCGCTGGAAGAAAATCCCGGCGATAACACCACGCTGGCACAATGGGCGAAGCGGGTGTTCACCACCGAGCGTACGCTGGCGCGACGTTGTCAGCAGCAGTTGAAGATGTCTTTCAGCGAATGGCGGCAGCGTTTACGTTTTTTGCGTGCCATTGCGCTGCTGGAGCAGGGTTGCAGCGTGCAAGGCATTGCACACGAACTGGGTTATAGCTCGTCGTCGGCGCTGATTGTGATGTTCCAGCAGCAGGCCGGCACCACACCGGATCGCTATCGCAGCCGGTTAGGTTAATCCCCAGCTTTATGTAAGAATACGCGCCTCAAAACGCCTCAGCAGACAGGACCGCCGCAGTGAAAATTCTCGTCGATGAAAACATGCCTTACGCTCGTGAACTCTTCAGTCGCACCGGTGAAGTATTGGCCGTGCCGGGACGTCCGTTACCCGAAGCAGAGTTACAGGATGCCAGCGGACTGATGGTGCGCTCGGTGACTAAAGTGAATGCGGCGCTGTTGGCCGGTACGCCGGTGAAGTTCGTTGGCACCGCCACGGCTGGCACTGATCATGTGGACGATGCTTCTTTGGCGGCCGCCGGAATCGCCTTCTCGGCGGCACCCGGCTGTAACGCAATTGCGGTGGTGGAGTATGTGTTCTCCTCCTTACTGCTGCTGGCCGAACGCGATGGTTTTGAACTGCGCGATCGTACCGTAGGTATTGTCGGCGTGGGCAATGTAGGGGGGCGTTTGCAAAAACGCCTTGAAGCCTGGGGGGTGAAAACCCTGCTGTGCGATCCGCCGCGTGCGGATCGTGGCGATCAGGAAACGTTCCACACGCTGGATGAGCTGGTGGCGCAGGCCGATATTCTGACCTTCCATACGCCGCTATTTAAAGACGGCCCCTACAAAAGCTGGCACCTGGCCGATATGGCACTGCTGATGGCACTCCAACCCAACACCATTCTGATCAATGCCTGCCGTGGCCCGGTGGTGGATAACGCCGCGCTGCTTGAAGTGTTGAAAATGCGCAGCGACCTCAGCGTGGTGCTGGATGTGTGGGAGCCGGAGCCGGATCTGAACCTCGATCTGTTGGATAAAGTGGATATCGCTACCGCGCATATCGCGGGCTATACGCTGGAAGGCAAGGCGCGTGGCACCACTCAGGTATTCGAAGCCTGGTGCGCGTTTATCGGTCAGCCGCAACAGGTGGCGCTGGAGAGTCTGCTGCCTGCACCGGAATTTGGCATCATTACGCTGCACGGCAAGCTCGATCAGCCAACGCTGAAACGACTGGTGCACCTGGTGTATGATGTGCGCCGCGACGATGCGCCACTGCGAAAAGTGGCTGCCAAACCGGGCGAATTTGATCGCCTGCGCAAGCAGTATGAAGAGCGTCGTGAATGGTCATCACTGCAGGTGAAATGTGATGATGCCGATAGCGCCGCGATGCTGGAAAAGCTCGGTTTCCGCGCCAGTTTGTAAAGTTAAATCAATCCCCTGCGTTTTCGCGCGGGAAAAGTCTTAAATGTCAGGCGGTGTCATCACCGCCTTCTGTTTTTATGTCATTGTCTGGAGTAAACCAACATGTCTGACGGCTGGAATATTGCGCTATTAGGCGCAACAGGCGCAGTAGGGAACGCTGTACTGGAATTGCTGGCAGAACGCCAGTTCCCGGTTGGTGAATTGTATCTGCTGGCGAGCGAAAACAGCGCCGGTGAAAGTGTGCGTTTTGATGGTCGCACCCTGCGCGTGCAGGATGCGGCTGAATTTGACTGGACGCAGGCGCAGCTGGCGTTTTTCGCTGCCGGACGTGAAGCTTCCGCGCGTTACGCGGATGAAGCCGCAAGCCAGGGTTGCCTGGTGATCGACAGCAGCGATCTGTTCGCGCTGGAGCCGGATGTCCCGCTGGTGGTGCCTGATGTGAACCCGCAGGTGCTGGCCGATTATCGCAATCGCAATATCGTGACGGTGGCCGATGCGCTGGTAAGCCAGCTGTTAAGCGCTATCAAACCGCTGGTGGATACGGCGGGGTTAAGCCGTTTGCAGGTGACCAATCTGATGTCGGTTTCCAGCCACGGTAAAGCGGCAGTGGATGGCCTGGCGGGCGAAAGCGCACGTTTGCTGAATGGTGTACCGGCAGATGAGCACTATTTTGGTCGTCAGTTGGCGTTCAACCTGTTGCCGCAGTTAGCGGATAGCCATGGCAGCGTGGAGAGTGAACGTCGTCTGGTGGATCAGGTGCGCAAAGTGCTGCAGGACGAAGGCTTGCCAATTGCCGTCAGCAGCGTGCAGGCGCCAGTGTTTTACGGCAATACGCAGATTGTGCATGTGGAAAATTTACGTCCGCTGTCAGCCGAAGAAGCGCGTGATGAACTGGATCGTGCCGGGGACATTAACCTCAGCGCAGACGGTGAATACCCGACGCCCGTCAGCGATGCATCAGGTAACGATGCGCTGAGCATTGGCAACGTGCGCAACGATTACGGTCTCCCTGAGCTGCTGCAATTCTGGTCCGTGGCTGACAACGTTCGTTTCGGCGGCGCACTGATGGCGGTAAAAACCGCTGAGAAATTGGTGCAGGAGTACTTCTATTAATGTTGTCTGAAGAAACGACATTTAAGCTGGCGTTAGGCATTGAGTACGACGGCAGCCGTTACTACGGCTGGCAGCGACAGAACGAAGTGCGCAGCGTGCAGGAAAAGCTGGAAAAAGCGCTGTCGAAAGTGGCGAATCACCCGGTGGTGGTGTTCTGCGCCGGACGCACGGATGCCGGTGTGCACGGTACCGGGCAAGTGGTGCATTTCGAAACCACCTCGCAGCGCGCCGACAGCGCCTGGACGCTGGGTGTGAACGCCAATTTACCTGACGACATCGCCGTACGTTGGGTGAAAGCGGTGCCGGAGGAATTTCATGCCCGCTTTAGCGCCACCGCGCGTCGTTACCGCTATGTGATTTTCAATCAGCGGCTGCGACCGGCGATTCTTGGCAACGGCATCACCCATTTTTATCATCCGCTGGATGTCGAGAAAATGCAGCGTGCCGGTCAGTGTTTAATTGGCGAGAACGACTTCACCTCGTTCCGTGCGGTGCAGTGCCAGTCGCGCACGCCGTGGCGCAACGTGATGCACCTTAACGTCACACGTTACGGACCTTATGTGATTGTCGATATCAAAGCCAACGCGTTCGTGCACCACATGGTGCGCAATATTGTCGGCAGCCTGATGGAAATTGGCTGCGGCAACCAGCCGGAAAGCTGGATGGCTGAGTTGCTGGCGGCAAAAGATCGTACTCTGGCGGCAGCGACCGCTAAAGCCGAGGGGTTGTATTTGGTGGCGGTGGATTACCCATCTCACTTTGCGTTACCTCAGCCTGCGTTGGGACCGTTGTTTCTCGCAGATTAATTTAAATGAGTCAGGATGTTTGGGAGCCGGAACATTATGGAATTCATCCACTTTTTGATCGACTTTATTCTCCATATTGATGTGCATTTAGCCGAACTGGTGGCGCAGTACGGCGTCTGGATTTACGCCATTCTGTTCCTGATCCTGTTCTGCGAAACCGGCCTGGTAGTCACGCCTTTCCTGCCAGGGGATTCGTTACTGTTTGTTGCTGGCGCGCTGGCGGCACTGCCGGGTAACGATCTCAACGTGCATTTAATGGTCACGCTGCTGGTGATTGCTGCCATCCTCGGCGATGCGGTGAACTACACTATTGGTCGGTTGTTCGGTGAGAAGTTGTTCAGCAATCCGAACTCGAAAATTTTTCGTCGCAGCTATCTGGATAAGACCCACGCCTTCTACGATCGCCACGGGGGCAAAACCATTATACTTGCGCGCTTTGTACCAATCGTGCGAACCTTTGCCCCCTTTGTGGCGGGGATGGGACACATGTCTTATCGCCACTTTGCGCTCTTCAACGTGACGGGCGCACTGCTGTGGGTGCTGTTGTTCTCCTATGCCGGTTACCTGTTTGGTGATTTGCCGGTGGTACAGGAGAACCTAAAACTGCTGATTGTTGGCATCATTGTGGTCTCAATTTTGCCAGGCGTGATTGAAGTATGGCGCCATCGCCGTCAGGCACGTCAGCAGAAGCCACAGTAAGGCTGTCACCAGATTTTTATCCACAGCGTGAACGGGTTGTGGTTTAATGAGCGACATTTACGGCCTGCTGAAGGTGATTTCAGCAGTCACAAGAAGACTGGACCAGGTCAGCATTAAACAGAAAGGTCATCAATGAGCTGGATTGAACGCATACTGAATAAAAGTACCACCACGCCAACGCGCAAAGCCAGTATCCCGGAAGGGGTCTGGACCAAATGCGATAGCTGTGGTCAGGTGCTGTACCGCGCCGAACTGGAGCGTAACCTTGAGGTCTGCCCGAAGTGCGACCACCACATGCGCATGCACGCCCGTGAGCGTTTGCACACCATGCTGGATGAAGGTTCTCTGGTTGAATTAGGCAGCGAGCTGGAACCGAAGGATCTGCTCAAGTTCCGCGATTCTAAGAAGTACAAAGATCGTCTGGTTGCCGCACAGAAAGACACCGGTGAGAAAGATGCTCTGATCGCCATGAAAGGCACCCTGCACGGTATGCCCGTGGTGGCAGTGGCTTTCGAGTTTTCCTTTATGGGCGGCTCAATGGGCTCTGTGGTTGGCGCGCGCTTTGTGCGTGGCGTTGAGCAGGCACTGGAAGATAACTGCCCGCTGATCTGCTTCTCTGCCAGTGGCGGTGCCCGTATGCAGGAAGCGTTACAGTCGCTGATGCAGATGGCAAAAACCAGCGCAGCGCTGGCGAAAATGCAGGAGCGCGGCTTGCCGTACATCTCCGTGCTGACAGACCCTACCATGGGCGGTGTGTCTGCCAGCTTCGCGATGCTGGGCGATCTGAACGTGGCGGAACCGAAAGCGCTGATCGGCTTTGCCGGCCCACGCGTTATCGAACAGACCGTGCGTGAAAAACTGCCACCGGGCTTCCAGCGCAGTGAGTTCCTGATCGAAAAAGGCGCGATCGACATGATCATCCGTCGTCCGGAAATGCGCTTTAAGCTGGCCAGCCTGCTGGCGAAAATGATGAACCTGCCAGCGCCGCTGCAGGATGGTGATCAGCCTTCCACGGCTGTGCCAGAGAGCAACGAGGCCTGACAGGCAACGAAAAGCGGTGGTTAAACGCTTTTCACCAATGAACCGTAAACACCCAGTCATTCGAGTTGCAGCAAGGCGGCAAACGAATGAATCCCCCGGCAGCTTACCCAGTAAGGGATCGGGGGGGATTGAGTGCAGCCCACGCCGCTGCGGCTTGAATGACGATGTGTAAGATGAGTAAACGGGACACATGGACACTCTGCAGCTTCCTCAAGCCACGTCGCCTTTGGCCACGTGGCTTCATTATCTTGAACACCTGCATTCTCAGGCCATCGAATTGGGTCTGGATCGTATTCAACGCGTCGCCGCACGCCTTGATCTGCTAAAACCCGCTCCGTTTATCTTCACTGTTGCCGGCACCAATGGCAAAGGTACCACCTGCCGCACGCTGGAAACGCTATTGATGGCAGCGGGCTATCGCGTGGGCGTGTATAGCTCGCCGCATCTGGTGCGCTACACCGAACGCGTGCGCGTGCAGGGCTCCGAGCTGGATGAAGCGCTGCACAGCGCCAGTTTCGCCAGTATTGAAGCTGGACGCGGTGACATTTCACTCACCTACTTTGAATTCGGTACGATCTCGGCACTGAATCTGTTCCGTGAGGCCAATCTTGATGTGGTGATCCTCGAAGTGGGTCTTGGCGGACGTCTTGATGCCACCAACATCGTGGATGCGGATGTGGCGGTGATTACCAGCATCGCGCTCGATCACACCGATTGGCTGGGACCGGATCGCGAAAGCATTGGTCGCGAAAAAGCCGGCGTGTTCCGTGGTGGCAAACCTGCAGTCGTCGGTGAAGCCGATATGCCGCACACCATCGCCGAAGTCGCGGCAGAGAAGGGCGCTCAGCTGCTGCAAATCAACCGCGACTGGCAGTGGCAGAAGCAGGAAAACAGCTGGACGTTGCAGGATGGACACGGTGAACTGTGCGACCTGCCGTTGCCGCAGGTGCCGTTGCCCAATGCGGCAACGGCACTGACCGCGCTGCGCGCATCAGGACTCAACGTCAGCGAAGCAGTGATCCGCGAACATTTGCCCTTAGCGATTCTGCCCGGGCGCTTCCAGACGGTGAGTGAAAGCCCGCGCGTGATTCTCGATGTGGCGCACAATCCGCATGCGGCGCATTATCTGGCTTCGCGTCTGGCGGAGTTGCCGAAAAGCGGTAAAGTGCATGCAGTGGTCGGCATGTTGCATGACAAGGACATCGCGGGGACGCTGGCCGCGCTGGCACCGCAGGTGGATCGCTGGTTCTGTGCACCGCTTGACGGTCCGCGTGGCGCCACCGCCGATGAGCTGATCGCCCACCTTGAAGGTGGCAATGCGTATGATAACGTCGATGCAGCATGGCAGGCCGCGCGTCAGCAAGCCGCGCCTGAGGATGTGATTCTGGTGTGTGGTTCTTTCCACACCGTTGCACAGGTTATGGAATCGATGTCAGCGGAGAATGGCAGTGGCAAGTAAGTTTCAAAATCGCTTAGTCGGTACCGTCATTTTGGTGGCGATTGGCGTCATCGTGCTGCCGGGGCTGCTCGACGGCAAGAAAAAGCATTACAAAGAAGAGTTCGCGGCGATTCCGCTGGTGCCAAAGCCGGACGATCAGCAGGATAGCGAAATGGTGCCGCCGGTGACGCAACCGCTCCCGGCGCAGCCGCCGGAAGGGGCAAGCACGGCGCAAACCCCGGATAACGGTAAAGGCAGCAGCTCGGCCAGCAATGGCAATGCGCAACCGGTGCAGAACAGCGAGCCTACGCTGGTGACACCGCCGCCGGTGCATCAGCAGACGAAGCCGGTTGAGCAGCCGAAGCCAAAAGTGGTCGAGCAGCCCAAACCTAAGCCGGTTGAACAGCCGAAGCCAAAACCGGTCGAACAACCGAAGCCCAAGGTGGTAGAACAACCGAAACCGGTTGAGCAGCCAAAAGCGGTCGAAACACCGAAACAGAGTGAACCGGAAGCGGCTCCTGCGGGGCAGGCGTTTGTGGTTCAGCTGGGTGCGCTAAAGAACGCGGCCAAGGTCAGTGAGATTGTGGCGCAACTGCGTCTGTCAGGATATCGTGCCTTTACCGTACCATCCACGCCGGTGCAGGGACAAATCACGCGCATTTATGTGGGGCCGGATGCCTCAAAAGCGAAGCTGCAGAGTTCGCTGAGTGAGCTACAAAGCATCTCCGGGCTCGGTGGCGTGGTGAAACCGTACGGCACGCGTTAATGCTGTGATAAGCCGCGCCGATAGCAGTAAAAGGCGCGGTATAGCACAAGCGGTTAAGCGAAAATGTTGTGGTAAAGCTGTTTTATATCAGTGAGTTAAATTGCTGATTTTACTCAGGGCGAGGAAAGTTTTTTTCATCGCCCTTTTTATGGATACAGAACCGGAAAACCCTACGCAAACGTTTTCTTTTTCTGTTAGAATGCGCCCCGAACTGGATGCAGGGGTGCATAAGCACTGGGTTGGAAGCGTTCATGATCTGGATTGATTACGTCATTATTGCGGTAGTTGGTTTTTCGGCTCTGGTCAGCCTGATTCGTGGGTTTGTCCGGGAAGCCTTATCTCTCGTTACCTGGGGATGCGCGTTTTTTGTCGCCAGTCATTACTACACCTACCTTGCAGTCTGGTTTACAGGTTTTGACGACGAACTGGTTCGCAACGGCATCGCGATAGCGGTGTTATTCGTTGCCACTCTGATTGTGGGTGCCATCGTGAACTATGTGATCGGCTCGCTGGTGGAAAAAACCGGCTTGTCGGGAACCGACAGGGTGTTGGGGGTCTGTTTCGGGGCGTTGCGTGGCGTGCTGATTGTTTCCGCTATGCTCTTCTTCCTCGATACATTCACCGGCTTTTCCAAAAGCCCGGACTGGCAACAGTCGCAACTCATTCCCCAGTTCAGTTACATCATCAGGTGGTTTTTCGATTACCTGAAAAGCACGTCCAGTTTTATACCCCGGTAACGCCACCGGGAGTGCGGCCAATGAGGAAATGACAACATGTGCGGTATTGTTGGTATCACCGGTTTTATGCCAGTAAACCAGTCGATCTATGACGCGTTAACGGTGCTGCAGCACCGCGGGCAAGATGCCGCCGGCATTTGTACCATCGATGCGCTTAACTGCTTCCGTCTGCGTAAAGCGAATGGCCTGGTGAGCGATGTCTTCGAAGCACGCCACATGCAGCGTTTGCAGGGTAATATCGGGATTGGCCATGTTCGCTATCCAACCGCGGGCAGTTCCAGCGCTTCTGAAGCGCAGCCTTTCTACGTAAACTCCCCGTATGGCATCACGCTGGCGCACAACGGCAACCTGACCAACGCGCACGAACTGCGTAAGCATCTGTTCGAAGTGGGTCGCCGTCACGTTAACACCACCTCTGATTCTGAAATCCTGCTGAACATCTTTGCGCAGGAGCTCGACCGTTTCCAGCATGACCCGCTGGAAGCTGACAACATCTTTGCTGCGGTAGCGGCAGTGCACCAACAGGTGCGCGGCGCTTACGCAGTGGTTTCGATGATTATTGGCCATGGTTTAGTTGCGTTCCGCGATCCAAACGGGATTCGCCCATTAGTGCTGGGTAAACGCGTGATTGCTGATGGTCGCACCGAATATATGGTGGCGTCAGAAAGCGTGGCACTGGATACTTTAGGCTTCGAGTTCATCCGCGATGTGGCGCCTGGTGAAGCGGTGTACATCACCGAGCAGGGACAACTCTCCACGCGCCAGTGTGCTGAGAATCCCAAAACCAACCCTTGCCTGTTCGAATACGTCTACTTTGCGCGTCCAGACTCCTTCCTTGATAAGGTGTCGGTCTACAGCGCACGTGTGCGTATGGGCACCAAACTCGGTCAGAAAATTGCCCGCGAATGGGAAGACCTGGATATCGATGTGGTGATTCCTATCCCGGAAACCTCCACTGATGCCGCGCTGGAAATCGCCCGTATTCTCGACAAGCCATATCGTCAGGGCTTCGTGAAAAACCGCTATGTGGGCCGCACCTTTATCATGCCAGGCCAACATATGCGTCGTAGCGCGATTCGCCGCAAACTGAACGCCAACCGTGCTGAGTTCCGTGATAAGAACGTGCTGCTGGTTGACGATTCCATCGTGCGTGGCACTACGTCTGAGCAGATCATTGAAATGGCGCGCGAAGCCGGTGCAAAACGTGTTTACCTGGCGTCTGCCGCGCCGGAAATTCGTTTCCCGAACGTCTACGGTATCGATATGCCGAGCGCTACCGAACTGATCGCGCATGGTCGTGAAGTGGAAGAAATTCGTCAGCTGATCAAAGCCGATGCGCTGATCTTCCAGGACCTCGATGATCTGATCGAAGCAGTACGTGAAGAGAACCCGGATATCGCACAGTTTGAGTGCTCGGTATTCAACGGCGTTTACGTCACCAAAGATGTCGACCAGCAGTACCTCGAGTATTTGCAGTCACTGCGTAATGACGATGCGAAAGCGATTCAGCGTCAGAACGAAGTGGAAGGTCTGGAGCTGCATAACGAAGGCTAACCGCCTCGTGGTGCTCACCTTTAACAGGGCGGGGGAAACTCCGCCCTGTTTGTTTTTGTATTTTTGCTCAGTGAGCGGCTATCATTGCCGCAATCTGAACGGGCAGGGCTGAATAATGAAACGACTGATCATTGGAATTTCCGGCGCCAGTGGCGCGATATACGGCGTGCGATTGTTGCAAGTGCTGCAACCTTTGGCCGATGTGGAAACCCATTTGGTGATCAGTCCGGCTGCGCGTCAGACCTTATCGCTGGAAACGGATTACAGCCTGCGTGATGTGCAAGCACTGGCTGATGTGGTGCATGACGTACGTGATATCGCTGCCAGCATCTCATCAGGTTCCTTCAAGACACTCGGCATGGTGATTTTACCCTGTTCAATGAAAACCCTCTCCGGCATCGTGCACAGCTACAGTGATAGTTTGCTGACGCGCGCCGCCGATGTGGTGCTGAAGGAGCAGCGTAAACTGGTCCTGTGCGTGCGCGAAACGCCGCTGCATCTTGGGCATTTACGCATGATGACCACGGCCGCGGAATTGGGCGCACTGATCATGCCGCCGGTGCCCGCTTTTTATCACCGCCCACAAAAAATTGAAGATCTGGTCGATCAAACCGTCAATCGCGTCATTGATCAATTCGATATTGAGCTGCCGCAAGACCTGTTTACCCGTTGGCATGGCGCATAATGGTGCAATTTTGCACTAACTGTGTGCAATTTCGCGTGCCCGATCACTCTTCGTGCATCTTGTGCACCAAAAGTTAACAATGTCGCTTTTTCTTCCTCACGCCGCTGTTATATTTCCCTCACAAACTAAGTGCTTGCGCCCCTGAAGGGCGCGGTATTTAGTGCGCCTGAGCACGCTTTCGCCGTTTTGCATAACTGGCATGAAACCTGCAAATCATTCAGCGCAAATACACATCACGACCATATAACAATAAGCACTTCACTTGAGGGTTACCTATGAAAAAGCGAGTTCTGGCTCTTTCCCTGATGCTGGCCATGTCCAGCGCTGCGAGCGTGTTCGCTGCGGTACCAAAAACGCTGCGCATCGGGACAGACCCGACCTACCCGCCGTTTGAATCCAAGAATGCACAAGGCCAGTTAGTCGGCTTTGACATCGATCTGGCGAACGAAATCTGTAAGCGTATCGAGACCAAATGTACTTATGTGGAAAGTGATTTTGATGCACTGATCCCGTCGCTGAAAGCGAAGAAGATCGACGCTATCATCTCTTCTCTCTCCATCACCGAGAAACGTCAGGAAGAGATCGCCTTCTCTGAAAAACTTTACGCCGCCAATGCGCGTTTAGTGGCGAAGAAAGGTTCCAGCCTGCAACCGACCATTGAATCGCTGAAAGGTAAAAACATTGGTTTGCTGCAGGGCACCACTCAGGAAACCTACGCGAACGAAAACTGGCGTCCTAAGGGTGTCACTGTAACGCCATACGCCAACCAGGATCTGGTGTATCAGGATCTGGATGCGGGTCGTATCGATGCGGCTTTCCAGGATGAAGTGCAGGCGAGTGAAGGCTTCCTGAAACAGCCGGTTGGCAAAAACTATGCGTTTGCCGGTCCAGCGGTTAAAGATGACAAAATCTTTGGTGTCGGTACCGGTATGGGCTTACGCAAAGATGATGCCGACCTGAAAGCGGCCATCGACAAAGCGTTTGATGCCATGCGTAAAGATGGCACTTACGACAAGATTGCGAAGAAGTACTTTGATTTCAACGTATACGGCGATTAATTGTCCTGTTTTCTGACCTTGATGATTGATTTGCAGCAGGGTTGGTCATAACTATTCACTCCGGGCGCTTACTTATGTAAACTCCCGGGGTTCATACGCTTGCCGCCATCTACCCTGTGATTCAAATCCTGGTCAGGACTGTCCGTTAGTTGGGCAGCGTTTGTTATTTTCCCTCACGACAGGATCGAACCCATGCTGTATGGCTATTCTGAAGTAATCCTAAAAGGCACCCTGGTGACCCTTGAGCTGGCACTCAGCTCCGTGGTGCTTGCCTTAGTGCTTGGCTTAATGGGCGCTGGCGCCAAACTCTCTCGCAGTCGCCTGCTGGTGATGATTGCTGAAGGCTACACCACCTTAATCCGCGGTGTACCTGATCTGGTTTTGATGTTGCTGATCTTCTACGGTCTGCAAATCGCTCTCAATACGGTCACTGATGCGCTGGGCATGGCGCAGTTTGATATCGATCCGATGGTGGCCGGTATCATCACACTTGGCTTCATCTATGGTGCCTATTTCACCGAAACCTTCCGGGGTGCTTTCCTCGCTGTGCCAAAAGGGCAGATTGAAGCGGCTACCGCTTTCGGTTTCACCGGTTCGCAAACTTTCCGTCGTATTTTGTTCCCGGCGATGATGCGTTTTGCGTTACCAGGTATTGGCAATAACTGGCAGGTGATTCTCAAAGCCACAGCGCTGGTGTCGCTGCTGGGGCTGGAAGACGTGGTGAAAGCCACGCAGCTGGCGGGTAAAAGTACCTGGCAGCCGTTCTACTTCGCGATCGTCGCGGGGGTGATTTATCTGGTGTTTACCACGCTGTCGAACGGCGTGCTGTGGTGGCTTGAACGCCGCTACACGGTGGGTGTGAAAAGGGCAGAGCTATGATCGATATTATTCAGGAGTATTGGAAACAGCTGCTCTGGACCGATGGTTACCGTTTTACCGGCGTCGCCATTACGTTGTGGTTGTTGATTCTTTCCGTGGTGATCGGTGGTTGTATGGCGGTGTTGCTGGCGATTGCGCGTGTATCGCCAAATCGTTATATCTCAACGCCCGTCTGGCTGTTCACCTATGTCTTCCGTGGTACGCCGCTGTATGTCCAGCTGCTGGTGTTCTATTCCGGCATGTATACGCTGGAAGTGGTGAAAGGATCGGAGCTGCTGAATGCCTTCTTCCGCAGCGGCCTGAACTGTACGCTGCTGGCCTTTACGCTGAACACCTGCGCTTACACCACCGAAATTTTTGCCGGGGCCATTCGCGCGGTTCCCCATGGCGAAATTGAAGCGGCACGCGCTTACGGTTTCTCCCCGTTTAAAATGTATCGCTGCATCATACTACCGTCGGCGCTGCGTACCGCGCTGCCAGCCTACAGTAATGAAGTGATCCTAATGCTGCACTCCACCGCGCTGGCATTTACTGCCACGGTGCCAGATCTGTTGAAAATCGCGCGTGATATTAACTCGGCGACCTACCAGCCGTTTACCGCGTTTGGCATCGCTGCGGTGCTGTATCTGATTATCTCTTACGTGCTGATTAGCCTGTTCCGCAAGGCGGAACGCCGCTTCCTGGCGCACGTGAAACCTTCTTCATCGCATTGAGTATCACTATGGCTGACAACAAATTAAGCGTTACCGAACTGCACAAGCGTTACGGTGAACATGAAGTTTTGAAAGGCGTATCACTGCAGGCGAACGCCGGCGATGTGATCAGCATTATTGGCTCGTCCGGTTCCGGGAAAAGTACCTTCTTACGCTGCATTAACTTCCTCGAAAAGCCGAGCGAAGGCACCATTTCGGTTAACAACGAGCAAATCAATCTGGTGCGCGATACCGATGGACAGCTGAAAGTGTCCAACAAAGAGCAGCTGCGTTCACTGCGCACTCGTCTGACCATGGTGTTCCAGCACTTTAACTTGTGGAGCCATATGACGGTGCTGGATAACGTCACCGAAGCGCCAATCCAGGTGCTGGGGCTGAGCAAAGCCGAAGCGCGTGAGCGTGCGATTAAATATCTGGATAAAGTCGGCATTGATGAGCGTGCGCGTGCTAAATATCCGGTGCATCTTTCGGGCGGTCAGCAGCAGCGTGTGTCCATTGCCCGCGCCCTGGCGATGGAGCCGGAAGTGCTGTTATTTGATGAACCGACTTCTGCACTCGATCCCGAGTTAGTCGGCGAAGTGCTACGCATCATGCAGAAACTGGCTGAAGAGGGTAAAACCATGGTGGTGGTGACGCATGAGATGGAGTTTGCTCGTCATGTTTCCAATCACGTGATTTTCCTGCATCAGGGCAAGATTGAAGAGCAGGGCTCGCCAGATGAGCTTTTCGGCAACCCGAAAAGCCCACGTTTGCAGCAGTTCCTGTCGGGATCGCTGAAGTAAATTTTGCACGATGGTTAAGGCGATGGAAGCGGGGGCAGAGGAGTAAAGCATCCCGCGCCAGGGATGGCGCGGGCTGAGGCCCAGGGATGGTTTATGCCGTCTTTACGATCTGCCCCCGCTTCCTGAGCAGGCGCTGAAAACTTACTCTCGCAGTAACCTCAGCGCCGTATCCTCATCGGTTACCAGTCCCGATACCCAGCCACCCTGCAAGGCAGCCCGAATCGCCGGATACTTCCGCTCGCTGCCTGAAAAACCAATAATCTTGCGCTGTGTCTGGCTCTCCAGCAATACGCTGGTCAGTAGCTCATCGGTTTCGCCCCACACGCGCTCACCTTGCTGATTGAAAAAGTGACCGAGCATTTCGCCCACCACGCCGCGTGCATTCAGTGCCTCAACCTGTGCATCGGTGATAAATCCTTCGGCATTTAACGGACAACCAGGCATCACTTCCCCAATCCCCACAAAAGCCACGTCCGCCTGCAATGCGCGATCGGTGACGCGCTGATACACCTGATGCTGCACCCACATCGCTTTATCCTGTGGTGTGTCGGCGTACAGCGGCGCAGGAATGAAGAAATATTTGCCCTGCATCTTTTCGGCCATTTTCAACGGCACATCGTAGCGTGTACCGGAATCGTCGCGTGCAATCGCCCCAATCATCGAAACGCACTGATGCTGCGGACGATCCACCCACGGCAATGCATCGATCATTGAGCGTAGAGTCTTGCCCGAACCAATGCCAAACACCTGCGGCGTTTCCTCATTGATGAACTGTGACATCACCGCCGCGCCTTCCACCGCCAGCATTTGTTGAATGGCGTCATCATTCAGATTGGCCGATGGCACCACCCGGCACAGATCCAGACCAAATTTCTCCTGCACCTCGCGCGCCAGCTGCAAACAGTGGGTGACGGGATGATCGATTTTTACGCTCACCATGCCCATCTCGCGAGCGCTGGAGACCAGACGCTGCGCCACCTGGCGTGACAATCCCAATGCCTGCGCAATCTCTTGCTGCGTGACGCCTGCAACGTAGTACATCCACGCGGCACGTGCGGCCAGCTCCTGCTTTTTCTCTTCTCTGCTCATCACGCTGTTCCGTCAAAACTGATGCGACATCTTAGCGCGTGTTTTACGAAAAGCACTAACTGAGCAAAAGCCCTAAAAAAGAGCAAATGTATTATTTGTGATAAGGCTCGCAGAACGATTCTCACCACGCACACTATGCTACCTGTCATCGGGCAAATGCCCTGTCTTGTGGCAAATGTTTAATTGAGGCGATTATGACCAATCAATCAGTGTGGATGCACATCGGCGCGGGATCATTTCATCGGGCACATCAGGCGTGGTATCTGCATAAACTGCGCGAGCAGGGAGACGAAAGCTGGGGCATCGCGCTCGGCAATATCCGCAATGACGCGGTGCCGTTGCTCAATCAGCTCGCGGCGCAGAACGGCGAATATGTGCTGGAAACCGTGACGCCAGAAGGTGATCGCGACTATGAAACTATCACTTCGCTGCGCAAAATCTTGCCGTGGGACGGTGAAATCAGCGCGCTGGTTGAGCAGGGGGCCAATCCGCAAACCCGTGTAATTGGTTTTACCGTGACTGAAGCGGGCTACTACCTGACACCTGAATTTAAATTGGATCTCAATCAGGCAGACGTGAAGGCCGATCTGGGTGGCGACATCCGCACTATTTATGGCGCACTCAGCCGCATCCTGACAGCGCGTGTTGCACAAGGTGGCGCGCCGGTCACACTGCTGAACTGCGATAACCTGCGTCACAACGGCGAGCGTTTCCGTGACGGCTTCCTGGCGTTTCTGACGGCCAAAGGCGATACCGTGCTGGCGGACTGGGTGCGCTCGCACACCACCTCGCCGAATACCATGGTCGATCGCATCACACCGCGCCCTACGCCGGATGTGGCGGAGCGCGTGCATGCGTCGACGGGTAAGAAAGATGGCGCTGCGGTGATGGCAGAATCCTTTATTCAATGGGTGATCGAGGATGATTTTATTGCCGGTCGACCCGCGCTGGAAAAAGTCGGCGTTGAGCTGGTGGAA
>AEWW01026499.1_pt1 | contig 22748 bp, 26 predicted proteins | sample 267848 | NCBI WGS metagenome assembly AEWW01 (sample SAMN00713649, study PRJNA62039) | ant fungus garden metagenome | place: Panama: Gamboa | collected Apr-2009 | depth 0.5 m m | reverse complement strand
ATACCGGCGCGCCAGCGCTGCTCTTTGCTCACGCGACGATTGATAAACCCAGAAGCGATACCGGCAATGATGCTGGTAAGCAGGCAAGGCACAGCCGTGACGCCATCCATATCGATCAGATAACGATGGATGCCGGCAATCACCCCGGTAGCGATGCCAACCCAGGGGCCAAACAGAATGCCTCCCGACATCACCGCAATCACCCGCACGTTCAGCAGCGAACCATCCACGTTAATACCCGACCAGGTACTGAACAGCGCAAACAGCGAGAAAATCGCTGTCACCACCACTTTCTCTTTGATCGAATGCTCATCTTTTTGCAGCAGCTGACGGAATACCCGCGTGCGGGTAAGGAAGAACAGACAAATCAGCATCAGCGCAGCGCGGTCAAAAACCGCCAGCAGCATGTCGAAGTGGGAAGGCAAGGGCATCTCTCGGAGTGAACCTGGGTGAGGCTATGATAAAAAATGTGATCGAGATCTGCCAGCGCCGCGACACCCGCAAAACGCTTCTCATGGTTTAGATCAATTTTCCGGCCAAATTCTCACTGGTGTTTTAAAACAGCAACGCATTCAGCTCAAGGCCAGAACGGGCCAGCCCGAAGAGCAAAGCGTCTGGGCCACGGATGGCCCAGCCGATCTGCATGGATGCGTTTTATCTTTGCGATCGGGCTGGCCCGTTCTGGCCCTGGCACCCAACCAACAGCGACTATCAACTCAACTCTCAACTCCCAAAATCCCCAACTTCCCCAAAAAGAGGAAAACTTGAGTAACAAAAAGAGGATTAGTAATCCTTACGCAGAACACTGGTTGTAAATCACGCGGTTTGCTATGTTGCCATGAGTTATTTCGCGGAGCGCTGCAATGCAACTTCTTACCCCTCGCTTGTCCCTGACACGCTTACAACCCGAAGACTGGCAAATCTTCAAAGCCGTACACGAAGATCCCGGCACCATGACCTGGGTCAGTGAAATCCCTGACGAAAACGACATACGCCAGCGCTTCACCGAACGCCTCGCGCCCTGGCAAGTCACCAGCTTCCACATGCTGTGCCTGGTGGCACGCCTGCGCGAAACCAATGAACCTATCGGCCTGTTTGGATGCAGTGCCGAATGGCAGCCTTATCGACAAGCTGAGGTCGGCTACATGCTCTGCCATCGCTTCACCGGAAACGGCTATGGCAGTGAAGCGCTCAAGGCACTGTGCGACTTCTTGCTACAGGCAGAATTTCATAAACTCAAAGCGCTGGTCATAGAGGGGAATTGGCCGTCCCGACGCATTCTGGAAAAGAATGGTTTCACACTTGAGGGCACCCTTCGGGATAATTATCTGCTAAACGACCAATGGGTAAACGATTGGGTGCTGGGCCGCCTGAATCCGCAACATTAAAAAAATATTCTGTTGCTCTCGACAATTCTGTTATCAGCGCGTTATGTTCTTACCTCGGTCACCGCAGTGACCAGCGTCGCTCGGACGGTCCGGGCGCCTACGTAAACCAGAGGACATCATGGCTGATAACAGCACACCCCGTCGTTTCTCGCGTATTGAACGCCTTCCCCCGTATGTATTCAACATCACCGCTGAATTGAAGATGGCTGCGCGTCGGCGCGGCGAAGACATCATCGATTTCTCAATGGGGAATCCGGATGGACCCACGCCGCCACACATCGTGGAAAAACTCTGTCAGGTAGCGCAACGCGAGGACACGCACGGTTACTCCACCTCGAAAGGTATTCCTCGCCTGCGTCGCGCCATCTCGCGCTGGTACGCAGATCGCTATCAGGTAGAGATCGATCCCGAATCAGAAGCCATTGTCACCATCGGTTCCAAAGAAGGGCTGGCGCACCTGATGCTGGCGACGCTCGACCATGGTGACACCGTCCTGGTGCCAAATCCGAGCTACCCGATTCACATCTACGGTGCGGTGATCGCCGGTGCACAAGTGCGTTCCGTACCGCTGGTGGCAGGCGTTGACTTCTTCAACGAGCTTGAACGCGCCATCCGTGAAAGTTATCCGAAACCGAAGATGATGATCCTCGGCTTCCCATCCAATCCCACTTCACAGTGTGTTGAACTCGACTTTTTCGAACGGGTGATTGCGCTGGCGAAACAGTACAACGTGCTGGTGATCCACGACCTCGCTTACGCCGACATCACCTATGATGGCTGGAAAGCGCCGTCGATTATGCAGGTGCCGGGTGCGCGCGACGTAGCGGTGGAATTCTTCACCCTGTCGAAAAGCTACAACATGGCAGGCTGGCGTATCGGCTTTATGGTGGGTAACAAAGAATTGGTATCCGCGCTGGCGCGTATTAAAAGCTACCACGATTACGGCACCTTCACTCCGCTGCAGGTTGCGGCGATTGCTGCACTGGAAGGCGATCAGCAATGCGTACGTGATATCGCTGAACAGTACAAACGCCGTCGTGATGTGCTGGTGAAAGGGTTGCATGAGGCGGGCTGGATGGTCGATCTGCCAAAAGCCTCAATGTACGTCTGGGCGAAAATTCCCGATCACTATGCGCATCTCGGTTCGCTGGAGTTTGCCAAACTGCTGCTACAGGAAGCCAAAGTGTGCGTCTCACCGGGCATCGGCTTTGGTGACTACGGTGATACCCATGTGCGATTTGCCCTGATTGAAAACAGCGATCGTATTCGTCAGGCGGTACGTGGCATCAAAGCCATGTTCCGTGCGGATGGCATATTGCCGGGAACGGTAAAAGCGCTGGAAGAAGAAGAGTAAAACTAAGAAGGGCGACTTTGGTCGCCCCGCCTGGCAGGATTTATTTGAGCATCAGCACGAAAGTGCCTACCCAGATTAACAGGAAGAAAGAAACTCCCATCAAAGCATATCTCACAAAACGACTCCTCTGAGCGGTTACCATGCTGGTGATCCCACTCCAGCGTAACCCGAACAGAATAAGAGAAAGGTGAAGTTCATAACCGCTGCACGCTTTCTTCTCAGGTGGTTCCAAGCGAACTCAGAACAGGATCGAGCGCTAATTTACGCGCAATCGATCCGAAAATAAATAGGCCAGTTCTGAGAGATTGCTCACATTTTCATCGGGCGTCAATTTCCGGTATCGCGGACATGCCCACACGCAGTTGTGCCAAATCGGGTTGGTTGGCATCCAGCACAATTTTCACCGGTAAACGCTGTACCACCTTGGTGTAATTACCGGTGGCATTGTCCGGTGAAATGGCGGAGAAGGTCGCGCCCGTCGCCGGTGCAATGCTGTCAACATGACCGGTAAAGGTCTTGCCAGGCAGCGCATCGACTCTCACCACCGCTCTCTGTCCCGGCTGCACATCGGCCAGCTGAGTTTCGAGATAGTTGGCGGTGATATAGGTTTGCTGCAAGGGCACCACCGCCAGCAAACGCGTTCCGGCGCTAACGTAAGCGCCCAATCGCACCGAACGCTGACCCACCATACCGTCTACCGGTGCCACAATCCGCGTATAAGAGAGATTCAACTTCGCCTGATCCACGCTGGCCTGCGCTGCTGTCACATCGGCCTCTGCCTGACGCACGGCCGCTTGTAACACACCAACCTGTTTCATCGATGCAGCCAGTGCAGCTTCACTCTGGCGCACAGCAGCAGACGCTGAACGTTGGGTTGAACTGGCTTTCTGCTGCTCATCTGCGGCAATGGTGCCGCTTTTATACAGCTGGTTATAACGCGCCGCACTCTGTCCTGCGTATTGCGCAGACGCCTGGCTCGCCGCCAGGGTCGCTTTGGCTTCATCAATGGTTGATTGCTGCTGCTCCAGTTGAGCCTGGCTGCTCAGGCGTTTGGCATCGCTGACCTGCAAATTCGCCTGCGCCGTTTCCAGCGCCACGCGGTAATCGCGATCGTCAAGCGTGGCTAGCAGTTCACCCGCTTTCACTCGCTGGTTATCCTGCACATTCACACTGGCGATATAGCCGGACACTTTCGGCGCCACCAGGGTGTAATCCGCATTTACATAGGCATCATCAGTGCGATGATCGTTGCCGGTCATTGATGACCAGACAAAAAAGGCCATGGCCAGCAACACGATTAATAGGGCACTCAACAGCACCGTTCTTTTCAAGGCAAAAGCTTGCATATCAGTTATCTCGACGTCGTCGTAACAGGTTGAATCAGGGTTTGTGGCGGCCAGACACGTTTTGGCAACCAGGCAGTCAGTAGTAAAAGCAGGGCGGCGAAACCAATCAGCATTTGGTAGCAGTCACTCAGGCTGAGCACCATCGCCTGATGCTTCAGCAGTGTCGCGAAACCGCTCAGGTTCTCTGCGCTACTGGCGCTGCCATCCGGTAATAAAGGAAAGCTGCTGCTGGATTGAGCGCTGCTGGGCGCGGTCATCAGCCAGGGGCGACTGGCGGCATTGCCCACCAGCACGCTGGAGTGAAATTGTTCCCGGTGGCTGATAAACCATTCCACCAGGGTGCTGGCGGCAATGCTGGAGAAACCGCGCACCGTATTGAACATCGCGGAGGCAAATGGGCCTTCCGGTGGCGCAACCACGCTGGTGGCGCTCATCAACACCGGCAGAATCACCATCGGTTGACCGAAAGCCTGCAAAATTTGGATGACCCAGAAATTCTGTCGCGCCCAGTCACTGGTAATGTTCATGCCCATCAGGCAGGAGATCACCAGCAGCGTCACGCCAGCAGTCAGCATCCAGCGGCAATCAATCCAGCGGATATTGAGCAGTGCTGCCACCAGTGGGGCGATCAGTAATTGCGGCAAGCCGATGGTTAACGCCAGCGGCGCGAATTGCAGTGTGCGAAAACCTTCTACCTGGCCAAGATAGGCGGAGGGCAGCGCGGATCCGGAAAGCGACAGAATCAACACGCCCGCCAGCGCCAGCAAACCGTGTGCGAGATTGTGACGGCGCAGCATCTGCAATTTGAACAGCGGCAACGGGTGAAACCATTCATTAATAAAGAACACAGTCAGCAATGCCAGCGCGCTCAATAATAGCGCCGCAAACAGCGGTGAACTGAGCCAGTCAAGGCGTTCCCCTTGCGTCAGCGCCAGAATCAGCAGCGCCATGCCTGAGCAACCGGTCAGCATGCCGAACAGGTCTATCTGCTTAAAACGCTCGAAGCGCAGCGGGTCTTGAGGTAAGCCCCAGCCAATCAACAGCATGGCGACCAGCATTGACGGGATAACTTGCCAAAACACGAACATCCAGCTCACTTCATCGCTCCAGAAAGCGGCGAGCGTGGCGGCGATATTGGGACCAAAGGTGGCGGTTAGCGCGTAGGCACCAAGGCCATAAAGTTTGATCGGCGGCGGCAAAAATCGCAGCGCTACGGTCATCAGTAACGGTGGTAATGCACCGCCAAACAGACCCTGAATCACGCGCAGCGCAATAAACAGCGTGGCGTTCGGCATTAAAGGCAGCAGCAAACCGCACAGCATAAAGCCAGCGGAAACCGCCAGAGCAAAACGACGCAGGGAAAAGGTCACGGCAAACCACGGCGCGATCATCATCGCGGCCACTTCTGCCGCCTGATAAGCGGAAATGAACCAGCTGCCTTGATCGTAGCTAATGCCGATGGCGGCACGGATATCCGCCAACGCAATATCCGTCACGCGGTCATTTAATCCGGAGGTGAGCGCAGCAATCAGCACGCCAACCAATCCCAGCGCCAGGCGCAAGGTAAACGGATGGGGAGCAGGAGCCGCAACAGGCTGGGCGTTCATAACAGGTGTCTCGTTTTATTATTGATGCAGTGTATTGCGATGTGATACATGCCGCATCTTACATCTCGGTATGATGTATTGCAATGTGATACAGGGTGTAAAAGTGCGGTCATTCGCGCTAAAGTAGGGCAGGCCAAAAAGGAACGCACAATGGTTGAACTTCCCTCAAGCCGTGAGGATGAAAAAGCGGGTGGCATTCAGGTCATCGCGCGTGCGGCAAAAATTCTGAATGCGCTGGGTGAACATCCGGGCGGCATGAGTCTGGGCGAAATTGCGCAGGTGGTTGATCTGCCACGTTCAACGGTGCAGCGTATTATCGCCGCGCTGGATAGCGCGCAACTGGTGCGCAGCAGCGGGGCGGGCGGGCTTCGTCTGGGACCGGCACTGCTCAAGCTGATCTCCAGCGTGCACAGTGATGTGGTCGAAATCGTCCGTCCGTTTCTGGAACAACTCTCCGCCGACATCAACGAAACCGTTTCGCTGGCACGCGCCAGTGGCACGCAGTTAGCGATTGTTCACTATGTGGTGGCATCCCGGGAATTGCGCGTGGTGCCACGCATCGGTTTGAATCTCCCGCTCTACAGCACTTCAGGCGGTCGTGCACTGCTGGCACTGGAAAGTGATGAAGATGTGCGCGTGATGGTCGGCGAAGCGTATAAAGAGTTGACCGAAATGACGGTGAAAACTTTGCCACAACTGCTGGAGCTGATTGCTGAGGTGCGTAACAGCGGTCTGGCCATTGATCGTGGCGAAACACTGGAAGGAATTTCCACCATGGCGGTGGCGATTGATACGCTATTCGGTCGCTTCTCCATTTCGCTGCTGGTGCCGACGGCGCGTTTTCATAAACAGGAAGCGCGTTATCGTGATGAAATCATGAAATGCAAAGAGGCGCTGATTCGCGAAATTGGCAAAATGACCGCTGTGGAAGGATAACCAACTGATGAAAACCTTGCTGATGGCCATTGATAATTCACCGGTGGCAGAAAAAGTCATCGCGTTAACCATTGAACAGGCGCTGGCGCAACAGGCGCAGGTCACGGTGTTGTGCTGTGTCGATCCCACTTATTCCTCCTGCAATCAGCCGATCGAAATCGATGCGGGCGAAGATCCGGATGATTTCGTCGCGGCAAAAGATGAACAAAACACCGCTGAAATGGTGGTGCGTCACGCGCTGGCCCCGCTACTGCGTGCCGGGGTGGCTGCCAAAGGTTTGATTCTGGCTGGTGAAGCCGCGGAAACCATTGTGGCGCAGTCCAATGCACTGAAGGCCAGCATGATCATCATCGGTCGCCGTCATCTTTCTCCTTTTAATCGCTTACTTAAAGGTTCGGTGAGTGCGGCTGTGATTGAGCGCGCCAACTGCCCGGTTCTGATTGACGTTCGCAAGGATTAATCACGCTCCATGTTTTCCCTCTTACCTATCACGCTGGCGGCGTTTGCGCTGCTGGCGGTGATTATCATCGTTCTGATCCGCACCACGGCACTCCGCTTATGGCAGGGGTTAGTGCTGTTTTTACTGCCGTTAATCCTGGCGAACATGCTGTGGTTTAGCTGGTTACATCCACGTCAGGAGCGACAGGCGCTGGAAAGCGAGGTGGCAAATCAGTTAAGCCTCGCACCCGGCTATCGTCAGCTCAAAACACAGGAGCCGGCGCTGTGGCAAATGCTTAATCGCGAGTTACTGCACAAGCGTATGGAAGGCGTGCCTGCTGACCAGGCGCTGGGCGAGTTACGTGGATGGCTGATGGATCTGGTTAATCAGCGTATGGCGCGTGCAGATGACGAGACGCTGCTCAATTATTTGCGCGTGTCAGTGCAGGAGATGCAGGCACTGCAGCAGCCGGAGCCACAACGCTGCTTCCGCTTCCTTTACCCGCAGGTAAATGGCGGCATCAATTTGCAACAAGCGCTGTCACCGACGTTGTACCAGCGAGATGCCCTGGCTTTAGATATGCTCCTGAAAAACAGCACAGGCGAAGAGCGACCGATCGATCAGCAGGGCGCACAACGTGATTTGCAGAGCGTCGTGGAGAAACTTTACGGCAAGTGGGGTGATAAACTTCAGCAACTCAACATGCCTGCTGATACTGCCGTTGATCGCAGCGCCATGTGTGCCATGTCGATTGATCTTTACAGCGGCATTCTCGCATTGCCTGCCAAACAGTCCGCCAACCTTTTGCGTAAGATGGTCAGCCTTACCGGTTAGGTTTACGCGTAAAAAAAAGCCCGCTCAGCGCGGGCATAAAGGTCACTTTCCGTTTTTTTTCTCGTGTCACCTGGTGTGGTGCAGACTTCGTGCTGTCTGAAAGCATCATGGCATCGGTTAAGTGATATGAAAAACCGTTTGGTTTTATTGATTTGATTGGTAAAAACTTTTTAAAAATGACTATTTCGCGCCAGTTTCCTATAGATGCGTGCGGCATTGGCATTTAGACTGCTTCGCCTGGAAGAGGACACCCTAATGAAAAAAATGCTTATTAGCGCACTCGCGCTTTTTATGCTGGCCGGTTGTAGTGTCAGCAAACCCGGTGGATTTGAACGTGTCGATGAAGATAAAAGCTCAAATACCGTGCAATATCGTTATGACCCGCAAACGTTGAATAAAGATGCGATGGAAGTCGATCTGGCGAATTATTGTAACCAGCGTGGATTTGATAAAGTGGAATCGCTGCCGGCACAGGACAGCCATCTGCCCGGATTAAAGAAAGCCTGGTATCAATGTAATTACGCGGTAAAAAGCTAAAAGAAAGGGCGGGATAAATTCCCGCCCTTTTTGTTTTTTATTATGTGCTGTGTGTGCTTTGCCCAATTACCAATGGCGACCATGATAACCATGGTCATGATGCCAGCCGCCACCGTGGCCCCAGCCCGGTCCGCGACCATATCCGTCATGAACGATACAACCACTCAACATCGTCATAATGGCAACAACCGAAGCAGCTTTAATAAGTGTTTTCATGGAGAGTCCTCCTCTTTTCCAATGAAGCCAGATTACCGGGGAAAAGTGGAGTGAAGATGCAGTAAATGTAGAGTTATTTCTGGAACTATTACCAGATATGTCAATTTAAAGCTAAAAACGTCAAGGCGGGAAATAAACCAATCAGATAAAACCGAATGCCTGATGATAATAACGCGAATAGTCTGAAATGCAATCCTAAATAACAGCCGTTCTCAACTCTTAAAACATTACGCAGAAAAGATGGAGAAAATAGGTGCCGCACAGTGATGCGGCATCTGTTGAGATTAATTATGCAGCAAAGGTTCAGTCACGTTTTGACGATTTGGCAGACGGATGCTGAGCGACAACACCAGTGAAATCACCAGCAGTGTCATGATCAAGCTGAAGGTCACGGTAAAACCACCAAACACGGAAGCCACCAGTGAACCCATCACGCTGCCGATACCGAATCCCAGGTAAATCAGCCCGTAATTTTTCGTCAGATTATTAAGACCAAAGAAATCGCTGACCAGGGAAGGGAACACGGTGATGGTGCCACCAAAGCTAAAGGCAACACAGGCCAGTGACAGGAAGAAGGTGGTTTCATTCATCCGGGTAAACAACAAAATGCTCATGCCCACCAGTGAAACGATCTGTGCCAGTGAAATGACGCGAATACGTGCCATTTTATCGGAGAGTACGCCGAGAATAAGACGGCCACTCAGGTTAGCAATCGCGATGACAGTCACGGCATTAGCAGCGGTTTGCGTGGTCAAATGGACCATCCCTTCGCCGATGTCTTTCGCCACGCCAATCACATACAGTCCGCTCATGCAGGCAGTGAGGAACATCAATGCCAGCATCCAGTACTGTGGCAAGCGCACGGATTGCGCCAGCGTGTAATCTTTTTCCAGCACTTTCGCGTTACCGCTGCTTTGCTGGATAGGGGCATCACGCATCATCAGCGCCCCCACAATGATCATACTCATCGCCAGCACACCCCAAATCATAAAGGTGTTCTCCAGACCGTAAGTGCTGAGCAACGCGCCACAGATAAATTTGAAGCCGAGGCTACCTAAACCGTAAGCACCAATCGAGCAGGCGGAGATTAATCCTTTGCGCTCCGGGAACCACTTCACGCAGTTTGACAGCGTCATCAGGTATCCTGCGCCATCCGCTAAACCGACCAGGATGCCGGCGCTGAGATACAGCATCATCAGGTTATCGGCATGAGCGGTCAGCCAAAAGCCAATCGCCATTAAAATCCCGGCGCCGATGGTGACGTTACGCACACCAAAGCGCTCCTGTAATTTTCCCGCCAGTGACGATGCAATCGCCAGGCCCAGGCTGAGTAAACCAAACGAGAAGGCAACCTGACTGATTGGCGCATCAAGCTTATGCGCCAACTGGCCGTTAAACAGGCTCCAGGTGTAAACCGAACCCAGTGCAAACTGAGTGATGATGGTGCCGATAAGGGTAAGCATGCGGGTGCGCTGCAACTGCGCGGATAGTTCTGTTTTCATTTTTATCTCTCCCCTCAGGGAATGCGGAATCTGCAGCGATAATAGGCAGCTTACGCGCGCGTGGGGCGAAGCAGGGCATCAAGAGACAGGATGAAGGAATGAAATGCAGTAATACGGGTATGAATGGCATTGGGTCACAGTGATGTCAATTTAAGCGTAGCGGTTGCCATGGGTAAGCATGTGTAACCGGGTGTTATAAGCGTACCGATTTCGCTGCAAGATGACAGTTTTTTGCCAGGCTTAAGATTCACTCAATAGGAGGAAATATGACAGACCGAGCATATGAATCCGCGTCAAGCGAGGATGAAGTTTGCTGCATCATCGGTCAGGCGGTGATCGAGTTAAGCGATGAGCATCAGCCTGTGAATAAATCCACGCTGTCGCTGAAATTACTGGCTATGGCCGATCGCGACAGAGATGATGAACGCGTTCTGCTTTACTGGATTGCCAGAAAAGCCATCAATAAACCTCACCAGCTCAATATCGGCGTTCAGGGCTGGCGCTAGAGGACCAAAGAGCGGGCGCAATGCCCGCTCTCGCTATTCATGCCAGGCGTAATTTGCGTGCCGTGGGCCAGCGCACAAACATCACCATATTCCCCATCAGAATCATCGACAGACCCACGATGGCATTGCTGTGCCACTGGTATCCCTCATAAATGGTCGACAACGTCAGTGCCACCAATGGGAAAAGCAGTGTGCAGTAGGCGGCCTGGCTGGCTCCGATACGACCGACAAGTGTGAAATAAGCGCCAAATCCCAGCACAGAGCCAAAAATGGCCAGATAACTCATCGAACCAAGCCACTGCAAATTCAGCGCAGGCGCTAATGAATCGCCATTCAATAGTGCGATGATTGCCATAACAATTGCACCATATAACATGGCATAGCTGTTGGTGGTTAGCACATCACGTTGACGGCGCTGATGGCGAGTCGAAATCATGTTACCCAAAGAGAATCCAAGCGTGCCCAACGCGCTCAGCCCAACGCCCCACAGCAGTTGCGGAGCCGGGTGTGCTGCCTGAATGTCATTCCAGAACAAGGCAACAATTCCCCCCAAACCAAGCACGGCCGCGGGCAACAGGCGAAACGGTGGGCGCTGACGGAAAAAGATCCAGCTGTTGAGCGCGTTATACAGCACGGCCATGGAGAAGATGACCGATTCCAGGCCACTGCTGATCCACGCTGCCGCATGATAGAAACAAACGAAGTTGAAGCCAAATACGCAACAGCCTTGCATTAAGCAGAAAAGGTGATCCTGCTTATCCAGCGGGCGCAGACGTTTAATCAGTTTCAGGATCACCAGCATCAGTACTGAGGCCAGCAAAAAGCGCCAGAATACCGCTACCAGAACCGGCGTGTTAGCCGCTTCTTGTTGCAGGAATATTGCAATCCAGGTCGTGCCCCAAATCAACACCACCGCAAGGTACAACATAATGTTCATCGCATTCTCTCCAGCAAAATCATTGCCTGAAGTGTGACGATCATGATGGCCATCTGCTTGCACGCGGTTGCGCGCGAATTGCAAAATCTTGCGCTTTTTACACGGATGTCCTGCGTTGGCCTGTTTTCTGGCCGTGGAGATCCGTAAACTGTGCGTTATTAACCTGTGAGTGGATCCCTTTGATGCCCGATTATCAAACCTTCGACATGCTGCAGCGCCATAAAGCGCAATTGCGCGATAGCGTGCAGCTTTCGGGTGGCATCAAGTTGGCGGCCTGGTTTAATAGTGGCGATCGTGTCACTAATCTTAGCGATCACCATACGCTCAGCCTGTATACCGCTGATGGCTATGACACCTGGCATAAAACTCAGCATGGTTGGCGCAACGGCGGTGGTCCGGATCGCTTCTGCCTGATGCCTTCTGGTATTGAATCCACCTGGGATTTACGCGCCGATTTGTCGTTCGTACATCTCTACTGTACTGACGAGCACTTGCGTCATCTTGGCGAACAGATTTGGGATCGCAGTCCCGCCCAACTTAACCTGCATGAAAAGATCTTTGCCGACGACGATCGCATCACGCAACTTTATCGCCATTTCCTGCTGAGCGTTGACTGGCAGCAACCCGCCAATCAATTGATGCTGAGCAGTGCCTCAACGTTGTTAATGACGCATCTTTTGCAGCGCTACAGTGAAGTGCAGTGGCAGGCGCCACAGGTGCGCGGCGGACTAGCGCCCGCGGTATTGCGGCGCGTGTTGGCTTTTATTGATGCACAGTTGGATCAGCCGTTGACGCTGGCGCAATTAGCTGCGGAAGCTTCATTGAGTGAGTATCACTTTGCTCGCATGTTCCGCAGCAGCGTGGGCGAAGCGCCACATCAGTTCGTGATGCGTCGTCGTATGGATACCGCACTGCAACTGCTAAAGTTCAGCGCTCTGCCGTTAACTGAGATCGCGCTGCGCTGCGGTTTCCACTCTTCCAGTCACTTCAGTAACCGTTTCCGCCAGTTGCATGGTGTCACCCCTTCCGCATGGCGACAAAACGCGCACCAGCTTTGATTCCGCTGTAATTACCTGAAACAGCCAGTTTCTACCTTCGAGAAACGTCTCAGATTCATTCACTCTCATGCTAATTGTGATGAACTTTTCTTAGCCTTAGATACAATGCCATCCATTAACATGTTGTTTTTGATGTGATAATTACATGTTTAGCTTATGCGGAGTGGTAACGATGGAAATGCGCGTTTCAAAGCTTGAAGCCGATGTATTTGAAATGAAGGCAGATATTAAAACGTTGAAAACCGATATGGAAACGGTGAAAACCGACCTGGCGGTGATCAAGTCTAACTACGTAACGAAAGCCGATTTACATCAGGAAATCGCTAAAACTCATGTAGAGATCGCCAAAATTCACATAGAGATGACCAAACAAACCAAATGGATCCTGGGTGGAATAATGAGCGCGGCTGGACTCTGCTTGGGTATAGCGCGCTGGCTGTTTTGAGGGATTAGACCTAAAGCGAATATGAGGGAATGATGAAGACTGCAAGCTGCCCTTCGTCACATCCAACGTCCATTCGGATTCGCATGTTTACCAGGAGTAGATTTCTGCCTGGGGATGGCATTGCTTATGATCAGAATTATAGTTACCAGGCTGGAGGAAACATGCTTGAAGTGCGCGTTGTAAAACTTGAATCTGACGTCAGTCATATTAGACGTGACGTTGAAGAGCTAAAGGCCGATGTAAAATCAATCGATAGAAACATGGCTGCCGTGCTTGAAAAACTAGAAGGTCTCAAAGAGTCACTCGCTAAAAAGCCTTTGACAGATGCAGTTGATAAAAAGATCTCTGAAGCGAAGTTGGCTGTTTTACTCGGTGTTCCAGCCATAATCGCTATTGGCACTACGGCCTACAAGTTGATAGCGCATTTCTATTTCTCATGAAGACCCGTAGCCGGCTTGGTTTAGTTAAACCCACCGCCACTCATCGAAAATCTTTGCGTGCAAATGATTCGGCGATTGCCTGATATAAAGGGGGATGAGGAGGGCAGCGAACGGCGATATGGTGTCCCCTGCAGGAATCGAACCTGCAACTAGCCCTTAGGAGGGGCTCGTTATATCCATTTAACTAAGGAGACGCGGCGCGCAGTATAGCGTACCGACCAGCAGAATTTAACCGTGTTAATCCTGTTTGCTCAATCTATCAACAATGTCGTGCCACAGATCACTGTTGTTTCTTCTGCGCTTTCTCTTTGCGCTTCTGTTCCGCCTTCGCTTTGGCCTTCGCCGCCTCACTCATATCGTTGCGAATTTGTGCGTGGCTTATCAGCGCAAAAATCAACGTACCGCCGGTAATATTCCCCAGCAGCGTAGGGAGAGCAAACGGCCAGAGAAACTCCTGCCAGGGCAGCGTGCCGGCGAACACCAGATACAGCACTTCCACTGAACCCACCACGATATGCGCCAGATCGCCGAGGGCAACCAGCCAGGTCATCATCACAATCACCACGATTTTGGCCGCGCCCGCGTAAGGGAACATCCAGACCATGGTGGCGATAATCCAACCTGAAATCACGGCATTGGCAAACATTTCGCTGGGGGAGTTGTCCATCACCTTTTCGCTAATCACGGTGAAGGCCTGGCGAGTTGCCTCGTCAAAAATCGGCATATGATTAAACGCCAATGCGCCGAGCGCCGTACCGATCAAATTCCCCGCCAGCACCACGCCCCACAGGCGCAATAACAGCATGAAATTACCGCCAGTGGGTTTGTGCATCACCGGTAATACTGCAGTAACCGTGTTCTCTGTGAACAGTTGCTGACGGGCCATTATCACGATGACAAAGCCAAAGGTATAACCCAGATTCTCCAGCAGGAAACCGCCAGGCACATCAGCTAAATGCACATGGAAAATCCCTTTTGCCATCAGCGAAGCGCTCATGGAGAGCCCCGCAGCCACGGCAGACCATAATAAGGCCATGCCGTCGCGCTCTAACTCTTTCTCGCCATCCTGACGAATCTCTTCATGAATAGCTGCAGCCCGCGAGGGCAGGGCATCTTCATCCACTTCTATCTCTTTCCCCTGGTCCTTTTCGTCGCTCTCGACATCGTTGTCATGTTCTGAAATGGATGGTGATTGCTTCATGTTTTCTCCTGGTGATAATGCCAACGCGTAATAAGCGTAGACGGTTTTATCAAGGGCGAAATGTTACGAAGATTCAATTTAAGAGTAACAAGATTTTAACCGAGGCGATTTTTTGCGCAATTCCTTGATCTGATGCGCACGAATACCCCCTTTGGGGGAAGTGAGAGCTACCTCACAGACTTCGGCCCACAGATTCATTGTGGTATTATCCCCGCCTTATTTCACAGCTGCGATTCCCTCTTTCATGCTCGAAGTCATTAATCTCTCATGCGTTCGTGATGAGCGAACCCTGTTTCATGGTCTGAGCTTCCATGTGCAACCGGGTGACATTGTGCAAATTGAAGGCCCTAACGGGGCAGGAAAAACCTCACTGCTGCGTCTGCTGGCTGGATTAAGCCGGGCAGAAGAGGGCGAGGTGATGTGGCAATCGCAGCCGATTCGTCAGCAGCGGGAAATATGGCATCAAAACTTGCTCTATCTTGGCCATCATCCTGGTGTGAAGTCGGTACTCTCACCTCTGGAAAACCTGCATTTCTGGCACGGCGATCGTGATGAAGAAGTGATTTTCGACGCGCTGGAGCAGGTGAACTTGCTGGGATATGAAGAGGTGCCGGTTGCGCAGTTGTCCGCAGGGCAGCAACGGCGTGTAGCCCTGGCTCGCCTGTGGCTCAGCCCGGCAAAAATCTGGATTCTGGATGAACCGCTCACGGCCATTGATAAAGGCGGCGTGGAAAAATTAATGGCGCGTTTCGCTGAACATGCCGATAACGGAGGCGCAGTGATTTTGACTACCCATCAGGATTTGCCTGATGAGAGTGAACGCGTGCGTAAAATCCGCCTCATCTCGGAGTGGGCTTGATGTTAGGTCGCGTGATTCAGCGTGAGTTGAAAATTGCATTTCGCAGCGGTGCCGAGGTGATTAACCCGCTGTGGTTTTTCCTGATTGTTATCACGCTGTTTCCGTTAGGTATCGGGCCGGATCCTCAGCAACTGGCGCGCATTGCGCCAGGCGTGGCGTGGGTTGCGGCATTGTTAGCCTCACTGCTGGCGCTTGAACGACTGTTCCGTGATGATTTTCTGGATGGTTCGCTGGAGCAACTACTTTTGCTACCGACACCGTTGCCCGTCACGGTGCTGGGAAAAGTGATTGCTCACTGGCTGATTACGGGCTTGCCACTGATTTTACTGTCGCCGCTGGCGGCACTACTCCTGTCACTGGATTTTGCTGGCTGGCGCGCGATGGCGCTGACGCTTTTACTCGGCACGCCAACCTTGAGTTTTCTTGGTGCGATTGGCACCGGTCTGACCGTTGGGCTGCGGCGTGGCGGCGTACTTCTGAGTTTACTGGTATTGCCGTTGTCGATACCTGTTCTGATCTTTGCCAGCGCGGCCATCGATGCCGCCGGTCAGGGATTGCCGATCGGAGGCTATCTGGCAATTCTTGGCGCGATGCTGGCAGTGAGCGCAACACTTTCGCCGTTTGCTACTGCTGCGGCTTTGCGCATTAGTCTGCATTAATCCGTGCTGCCCCAGAGCAGCCGGTATCCGAATTCTTTTTATTGTGAGCTATGCAAATGTGGAAATGGTTACACCAGTGGGCGAAGCCTGAGCGGCTTTACCAGCTATGCGGTCGCTTAATTCCGTGGTTCGCCGTGCTTGGCGTGGCAACGCTGCTGCTTGGTTGGGTGTGGGGCTTCGGCTTTGCACCGGCCGATTATCAGCAGGGCAACAGCTTCCGAATTATGTACATTCACGTGCCTGCGGCGATGTGGTCCATGGGGGTTTACGCCTCCATGGCGATTGCCGCGTTCATCGGCCTGGTGTGGCAGATGAAGATGGCGGATCTGGTTTCGGCAGCGATGGCGCCGATTGGCGCAGTATTTACTTTTATCGCGCTGGTCACCGGTTCTGCCTGGGGCAAACCGATGTGGGGCACCTGGTGGATTTGGGATGCCCGCCTAACTTCGGAACTGGTGCTGCTGTTCATCTATATGGGCGTGATCGCGCTCTATCACTCATTTGAAGATCGCCGCACCGCCGGTCGCGCTGCGGGCATCCTGATTCTGGTTGGCGTGGTGAATCTACCGATTATCCACTTCTCAGTGCAGTGGTGGAACACGCTGCATCAGGGATCGTCCGGCATTCTACAGCAGGCGATTGCGCCGAGCATGCGTACCCCGCTGCGTTGGGCCATCCTCGGTTATCTGCTGGTGTTTGGGGCGCTGACGCTGATGCGCCTGCGTAACCTGATCCTGTTCAGCGAACGTCATCGTCCATGGGCGATTGATGTGGCTCAGGGAGGGCGCAAAGCATGACACCAGCCTTCGCATCCTGGAGCGATTTCTTCGCTATGGGCGGTTATGCCTTTTATGTCTGGCTCGCCGTTATCCTCACGTTAATCCCTTTGTTCGGACTGGTGCTGCACACTGTGCTGTTCCGGCGCCGTTTGCTGGCTGAAATTCGCCAGCGTCAATCCAGGGAGCGCCGCATTCGCGCGGCCAAGTCGAAAAAAGCTGCCAGTGAAGCAGCAGGAGAAACCGTGTGAATATCCGTCGTCGTAACCGCCTGTATGTGGTGGTCGCGATTTTGGTCGGCTTAGGCCTGGCCACATCGCTGGTGATGTATGCGCTGCGTTCCAACATTGACCTGTTTTACACCCCGAGTGAAATTCTGTACGGCAAAGGTGAAGCGCATCAGATGCCGGAAACCGGGCAACGTCTGCGCGTCGGCGGCATGGTGATGCCTGGCAGCGTGAAGCGCGATCCGAAAACGCTGGCTGTCTCTTTCAAGCTGTATGACGCCAACGGCGTGATCAGCGTAAGTTACGAAGGCATCTTGCCGGATCTGTTCCGTGAAGGGCAGGGCGTGGTGGCGCAGGGCGTGCTGGAAAGCGGCAACCTGGTCAATGCCAAAGAAGTGCTGGCAAAACATGACGAAAAATACACCCCGCCAGAAATTGAAGATGCGATGAAGAAAAACCACAAAGGACCTGCAGCGACTTATCAGCAGGCAGGTGCTCAATCATGATGCCGGAAATTGGCAGCTTTCTGCTTTGCCTGGCGCTGGGACTCGCGCTGCTATTAAGTATTTATCCGTTGTGGGGCGCAACCCGTCAGGATGCACGTTTGATGGCGATGGCACGTCCGCTGGCGTGGGGCATGTTCGCCTGTATCGTTGCCGCCTTCGTGGTGCTGGTACATGCGTTTATCGTTAACGATTTCAGCGTTGCCTATGTCGCCACCAACTCCAACACCCTACTGCCGGTTTACTACCGCATCGCGGCCACCTGGGGTGCGCATGAAGGTTCACTGCTGCTGTGGGTGCTGTTGCTCAGCACCTGGACGGTAGCCGTCGCGATTTTCAGTCGCGGCATGCCGCAGGATGCACTGGCGCGCGTGTTGTCAGTCATGGGGATGATCAATCTCGGCTTCCTGCTGTTTATTACGCTCACCTCGAATCCGTTTACTCGTACCCTGCCGAACTTCCCGGTTGATGGCAGCGACCTCAATCCGATGCTGCAGGATATCGGGCTGATTTTCCATCCGCCTCTGCTTTACATGGGGTATGTCGGTTTCTCGGTGGCATTTGCGTTTGCAATTGCGTCATTGATGGCAGGACGTCTTGATACCGCATGGGCGCGCTGGTCACGCCCGTGGACCACCGCAGCCTGGGTTTTCCTGACCATTGGCATCGTGCTCGGTTCTGCGTGGGCCTATTACGAACTGGGCTGGGGAGGCTGGTGGTTCTGGGATCCGGTCGAGAATGCTTCGTTCATGCCATGGCTGGCCGGTACGGCGTTGATGCACTCGCTAGCGGTGACAGAAAAACGGGGTAGCTTCAAATCCTGGACGGTGCTGCTGGCGATCACGGCATTCTCATTAAGCCTGCTGGGCACTTTCCTGGTGCGTTCAGGCGTGCTGGTGTCAGTGCACTCATTTGCTTCCGATCCGGCGCGCGGCATGTTCATTCTCGCCTTCCTGGTAATCGTGATTGGTAGCTCGCTGCTGCTTTATGCCATCAAAGGTGGCAAGGTGCGCAGCCGCGTGCAGAGCGAAGCCTGGTCACGCGAATCCTTCCTGTTGGGTAATAACGTTCTGTTAATTGCGGCCATGCTGGTGGTGCTGCTGGGCACGTTGTTGCCGTTAGTCCATAAGCAGCTTGGACTGGGCAGTATTTCTGTCGGCGAACCCTTCTTCAACACCATGTTTACCTGGTTGATGGCACCGTTCGCTCTGATGCTCGGCATTGGGCCACTGGTACGCTGGCGCCGCGATGAGCCGCAGAAGCTGTGGAAACGCCTGGGCGTCGGCTTGCTGGTCACACTGATCTTGTCGATCGCGCTACCGTGGCTGCTGCAGGACCGCATTGAAGCGATGACGGTGATTGGCTTGCTGATGGCGATCTGGGTGATTCTGCTGACGCTGATGGAACTGCACGAGCGCGCTACTCATCGCCACAGCTTCTTCAAAGGCCTGCGTCATTTAACCCGCAGCCATTGGGGCATGGTGCTGGGTCATTTAGGCGTTGCCGTAACGGTGGTGGGTATTGCTTTTAGCACCCAGTACAGCGTTGAGCGCGATGTGCGCATGAAGTCAGGCGATACCGTGGATATCCACAACTATCACTTCATTTTCCGCGACGTACACAATTTGCAAGGACCGAACTACAGCGGCGGTGTCGCCATTATCGATGTGACGCGTGACGGAAAATTTGAAGCGGTACTGCATGCTGAAAAACGGTTCTATACCGCAGCCCGTACCATGATGACCGAAGCGGCAATCAGCGGAGGCTTCACTCGCGATCTCTACGCGGCATTGGGCGAAGAATTGGATGACGGTTCCTGGGCGGTGCGCATCTATTACAAACCGTTCGTGCGCTGGATTTGGTTCGGCGGCGTGTTTATGGCGGTCGGCGGCCTATTGTGCCTGCTGGACCCGCGTTATCGTTCGCGCAAAAAAGCGCAGCAGGAGGAGCTGGCATGAGCAAGAAAATCCTGTTCATCCCGTTAGTGCTGTTTCTGCTGCTGGCGGCCGCGCTGTTGTGGCAGTTGTCTCGCAACGCTAATGGGGATGATCCCACGCGTCTGGAATCGGCGCTGATTGGTAAGCCGGTACCGGTTTTCAAACTGGAAGCGCTCGATAAGCCGGGCAAAATCTACGATCAGCAAGTTCTGACCGACGGCAAACCGATCCTGCTCAATGTCTGGGCCACCTGGTGCCCGACATGCCGTGCTGAGCATCAGTATCTCAACACGCTGGCCGAGAAGGGCATTCGCGTCGTCGGGCTGAACTACAAAGATGATCGCACCAAAGCGGTCACCTGGCTGAACACGCTGGGCAACCCTTACGCGCTGAGCCTGTATGACGGTGACGGCATGTTAGGTCTGGATCTCGGCGTCTACGGTGCGCCGGAAACCTTCCTGATCGACGGCCACGGTATTATTCGTTATCGCCATGCGGGGGATATGAATGATCGCGTGTGGAACGAAGAAGTGAAACCGCTGTGGGATAAATACAGCAAGGGGGCCGGTGCGTGAAACGGTTTCTTTTGTTAATCGCGGGCATTCTGCTCAGCACCAGCCTGTGGGCTGCCATTGATACTTACCAGTTCGATTCGGTACAGCAGGAAGAGCAGTACCGCGATCTCACCGGTTCACTGCGTTGCCCTAAGTGTCAGAACAACAGCATTGCCGACTCCAATGCGATGATTGCTGCAGACATGCGCCTGAAAGTGTATGAGCTGATGAAGCAGGGCCAAAGTCGCCAGCAGATCATCGATTATATGGTGGCGCGCTACGGCAACTTCGTCACTTATGAACCACCGGTTACCCCTTCAACGCTGATTTTGTGGGTGGGGCCGGCGCTGTTTGTGGTGCTGGGCGGCTTGATTATTATTCTGCGCAATCGCCGGGGGAAAACCCGTAGCGATCTCGATGACGATGAACAACAACGCCTTGCGGCGATTCTTAAGCGTGACGGGAAGCCGTAATGACTGGATTCTGGATTACCCTGATTATTTTGCTGGTGGCGGCCTCGGCGCTGTTTCTCAGTGCTGGCTGGCGTCAACGTCAAGCCACTAGCGGCGATCGCGATCGTCTGAATACCGATTTCTACCAGCAGCGCCTGCGCGAATTAGCGCGTGATGAAGAGGAAGGCGTGGTTGCCGAGCGCCCGGAGATGGTGCGTGAACTGCAACAAACGCTGCTCACCGATGTGCCGAACGAGCACGCCGCGCGCATCCATAGCAGTAGCCGTTGGGTGCTATTGCCGGGACTGATTGTATTGTTGCTGGTGTCGGTAGGCTTTTACCTGAAGACAGGTGGACTGGCGCAACTGGCCGGTTGGGTTAGCGTGCAGCAGGAATACCCCCAGTTGCGCGCCCGTGTGATGGATCCCAAAGCGGCGCCCTTAACCATGGAAGAGTTGGCTCGCCTACAATTAGGGTTGCGCACCGCTTTGCAAGACGATCCGCAAAACCTCAATGACTGGACGATGCTGGGCCGCCTTGGCATGGTGCTGAATAACGCGACGAATGCCAGCCAGGCCTTCCAGCGTGCATTGCAACTGGCACCTGATAATCTGGAACTGCAGCAGGATTATGCCGAAGTCCTGACGCGCTCCAGCGATCCGCAGGACAACCGCCAGGCCAATGTGATGCTGAAAGATCTGCTAAAACGCGACCATAGCAACGTGCGCACCCTGAGCTTGTTGGCATTTAATGCTTTTGAGCAGCAGCAATATGATCAAGCGATTGGTGCCTGGCAGGTGATGCTGAAGCTTCTGCCTGCGGGTGACAAGCGCATTACCATGATAGAGCGCAGCATTGAACAAGCGAAAACTGATGCGGGACAGCAAAATAGTCACCTGGCATTGACGGTGAGTTTAACTCCGCAGGCAGAAAAAATGTTACCGCAAGGCGGAGTGTTGTATATTTCTGTGTCTGACGGTGTTTCACCGGTGCCTGTGGCTGTGAAGCGTTTACCGCTGAGCCATTTCCCGTTATCGCTCACGCTGGATGACAGCAACGCCATGATGCCCGATCGCCTGCTTTCGGCGCAGCATCAGGTGCAGGTCAGGGTGCGTATTTCGCGCGATGGTAGCGCCAATCCTCAGTCGGGAGACTGGTTTGGCTTAAGCGCGATCACCCCCTGGGATGGTCATCAGCAACTGGCTGTGGAGATTAATCAACAGCAGCCCTGAAGCGATACATTATTCAACCGCACAGGGAGATAAGAATGAATAACCGCCTGACCGGTCTGGCGCTGGCCAGCTTGCTGCTGGTGGGATGTGCCAGTTCCAAACCGGCCGATCCAACGCAGCCTGCCCAGCGTAGCGATCCGCTCGAAGGCTTTAACCGCACCATGTTTAATTTCAACATGAACGTGCTGGATCCTTATGTGGTGCGCCCGGTTGCGGTTGCCTGGCGCGATTACGTGCCGGTGCCTGCGCGCAGTGGTATGAGCAACTTCCTCGGCAACCTGGATGAACCGGCCAGCATGCTGAACTCGATTCTGGTGGGTGAACCGCGCCAGGCAGGAATCCACTTCACGCGTTTCTTCCTCAATACCGTATTGGGCTTGGGCGGATTTATCGATGTGGCGGGCAAAGCGAATCCTGAACTGGCGCGAGAAGTTCCGCACCACTTCGGTAGCACGCTGGGTCGTTACGGTGTGGGCTACGGTCCTTATGTGGTTCTTCCAGGTTATGGCAGCTTCACGGTGCGTCAGGATGGCGGCGACTATGTCGATACGCTTTATCCGGTACTGAGTTGGCTGACCTGGCCGATGTCGATTGGTAAATGGACACTGGAAGGTGTGGAAACACGTGCACAGCTGTTGGATTCTGATGCCATCCTGAAACAGCAGCAGGATCCGTATGCGTTTATCCGCAACGCCTACTTCCAGCGTAATGATTTCCTCGCCAACGGCGGGAAGTTAAAACCGGAAGAGAATCCGAACGCCAGTGCGATTCAGGATGATTTGAAGGACATCGATTCACAGTAA
>AEWW01006958.1_pt1 | contig 22785 bp, 24 predicted proteins | sample 267848 | NCBI WGS metagenome assembly AEWW01 (sample SAMN00713649, study PRJNA62039) | ant fungus garden metagenome | place: Panama: Gamboa | collected Apr-2009 | depth 0.5 m m | reverse complement strand
GCCCGGGATAGCTGTCTTGTAGAGTTAATGCACAGCCCCAGAATCAGAGGACGCAGCGGCCTGTTCTTTAGAGGAATAAAATGTAGACGTCCCGCTTTGACATCTTCCATTACGTCGAGCCAGCACAGCACACTCACGCCGGCTCCTCCCGCAATGAGCGCTTTAATCAGGCGAATATCATTGCAAGAGATTGCTGACTCGGGCAGCTGACGTGCATGGGCATAAATTGATCGGACACGTTCGTGAACGACCAGTGATTTGCCTGGAAGAATATGCTTTTCTTCATTCAGGTCAGACAGGGAAAGCGCCACATTATCCTTAAATCTGTGCTGAGGCGGCAGAACAATGCCCATCTCGATCTCTGCGAAGGCGAACACTTCAAGTCCGATAACGCTTTCCGGGTCGAGAATCAGTCCAAAATCAATTTCGGAATCCCGCACCTGCTGTGTGACTACTGCGCTGCTTTCAACATTTAGCTGAAGATCCAGCCAGCTATGCTCTTGAGCAATGGCAGAAATCTCGTCACAGAGTTGCCCCTCCGTCAAAGCCTGAACCAGCCCGATACTGACCTTACCGCGCCTAAGCCCCTTAATCTCATCAAATCATTGTTTTGTCGCGTTAAAGTCACGTTGCCAGCGGAGTAGGTCGGTGTAGAGAAGTTCACCTGCCGTTGTCATACGCATGCCACCCGGCAGTCGCACAAATGAAGGTATACCCAGATCTTCTTCCGCCTGGAGGATCTGTCGATTAATGGCTGACGCGGAAACGTGCAGCCTTTCCGCTGCTTTTCGAAGACTTCCATGGCGCGCAACCTCCATAAAGTAGGCTGCAAAACGGGAGAACGGACTCATGGCGACCCTGTATAGTTTTATGCAACAGGTATGTGCATTTATGCTGATGGATTAGTACACCTTAAATTACCCATACTGTCATGCCAATGCACAGGCTAATCATCCCGGCGATGAGATCGCGCTTTCGCACAGTACTAATAAGAGGTGAGTTTATGACACAAAAGAAGCTTCATTTAGCCTTGTTCCTATTCCCGGGATATCACCTCGGAGCCTGGAGATTGCCGGACGCCATTCCTGAAATTGATCTGGACATCGACCATCTGGTGCACGCAGCACAACTTGCAGAAGCCGCAAAACTGGATGCCATTTTTTTCGAAGACCAGGCCGCCCTGCGTCGCAGTAATGACATCCTCGCGGGTGACAAATACGGCGCGGCTAACCCCCGTTCAATTCACTTTGACCCTACGATGGTGCTGCCGCTGCTCGCAGCCCATACCTCACGATTAGGTCTGGCTGCCACAGCCACGACGACATTTAACGAACCGTTCAACATTGCGCGTCGGTTCTCAACGCTTGATTTTATTAGCAAGGGGCGCGCGGGATGGAATTTAGTCACCTCGTTTAACGAAGATGAAGCGCAAAACTATGGCCTGGATGCCCATGTTGGGCATGCAGACCGCTATGGAAGGGCGGAAGAGTTCGTAGACGTTGTTAACGGCCTCTGGGAGTCATGGGATGAGGATGCAATCACGCGGGATAAGCAGAGCGGTGTTTACTTCGATGTTGATAAGATGCATTTTCTACAGCATCAGGGGACGCATTTTAAGGTTCGTGGTCCACTTCCGATGGGGCGCAGCCCACAAGGGCGACCTGTTATTTTTCAGGCCGGTGCATCAGAGCCCGGTCGGGCGCTGGCGGCACGAACAGCTGATGTGGTTTTTACACTGCAATCCACCATCGAAGGCGGGCGCGCATTTCGTGATGACATTCGTCGGCGTGCTCAGGCATTCGGACGCTCACCCGATTCAATCAAAATCATGGTGGGGCTTACTCCCATCATTGCCGAAACAGACCAGAAGGCCAGAGAACTGGCCGACCAAATGTTAGCCCTGATTCCAGATGACATTGCCCTAAGTAATTTAAAACCACTGGCAGGTGGGGTCGATTTCCGCCAGTTTGACCTTAATGAACTTGTACCAGAACTGCCTGAATCAAACGCGGGAAAATCGCACCGGGACGCGATTATGGCTATTTCCCGAGATAAAAATCTCTCCGTCCTCGAGACTGCCCGCTACTTCGCGGAAGGCAGTTATCTGAAAGCCATCGGTTCCCCAGCCACGGTTGCCGATCAGATGCAAGCCTGGCTTGATGCTGACGCCTGTGATGGATTCCTTGCCGTACCTACTCATTTTCCAACAGGGGTAGAGGCATTAACTGCACTTCTAGTGCCGGAACTGCAACGACGAGGCATCTTTCGTACCGAATATGTAGGAGCTCATCTGCGGGACCACCTCGGACTGACTAAATATTGATTGATAACAGAGGGTATAAAGATAACAGTGCTGACCTGCTTTCAAGAGATTCACACTGAATGCTGGCAGCAATGTTGGTGGATTGTGCACTGAGGGCATTGGCTGTTGTGGATGTCTGTTCTGTGCCAAGCGGACCTCTTGCCCTTACATGTGTATAAGTTCGTCCTCAGCCCTAAATTCTCAATGTATCGATAACCGCTCGTAGGGCTGGCGACACATTGCGGTGCGGATAATAGAGAAATGAGCCTTCCAGGCGTTGGCTGTAACGTTGTAAAACTCTGATGAGCGAACCCTGTATTAAATCATCAGAAACTAACTCCTCAGGAACATAAGCCAGCCCCAGGCCCAGCCTGGCTGCTTTGGCCTCCATATAGCTGTCAGCGAAAACCCACTGCCCCTGAGGCCGATGGGTGATTCTTTTACCGTTATGGTGAAGTTCCCATGAGTACAGTTTCCCGTCGCCAAACTGATAAGCGATGCAGGGATGAGCCACTAAATCTACAGGCGCTTGTGGAAATCCATAGTGACGAAAATGGTCAGGCGTGCCGACAACAGCCATCTCCATGTCAGGGGAAATACGCACAGCAACCATACCACTACCTACTTCAGGCCCCAGGCGAACCCCCGCATCAAACCTCTCGGCAATAATATCGACAAATCGGCTTTCGCTAATGAGTTCCAGTCGGATATCCGGGTAACTCTTCTTAAACACCGCAAGCTTAGGCAAAAGCAATTTATCGATAGCATGCTGACTGGCATTGATGCGTACCGTCCCCGATGGGGACTGGCGATAATGAGCCAGCGTGTCCAGCCCCATATCTAAAGCGTCGAATCCTGCTTCAATGCTCCGGTAGAGCTTTTCACCGGCATGGGTGAGCGATAATCTGCGCGTAGTGCGCACCAGGAGCTGAACGCCCAGACGTTCTTCAAGTTCCCGTACTGAACGGCTTATTCCTGATTGTGCCAGGCCAAGGCGATGTGCTGCGGCTGTGAAGCTCCCTTCCCGTACCACCTGCATGAACAGGTACAAATCGTTATAGTTTTCCCGTTTCGCCATCATTCCGCTCCCGAAACCACATCTTAATTTAGAACAATATGGTATTAATCCTAGCACTTACCTCCCTCTAATCAGCACTATTTCTGCTAACTATAATGAGCGCATTGCTACAAAGCACAGCAGTGTTGTCAGTATGAAACCTGTTTCAATCACATTTTATAAGGGGAGCTTTGATGACTGTTTTCACCCAAAAACTGGCAACTGCGATACCCGCCATGCTGCTATGTGCATCATTAAGCGGAGTCATAAACATGAGTTATGCTGATACAACTAATCCGAACGCGCCTGTTTCGCTGGTCGAAAAATGGGATAAAACATTCCCTGAAAGCACGAAAGTGGATCATCGTAAAGTGACCTTTCAGAACCGTTACGGGATCACTTTAGTAGGGGATCTTTACATCCCTAAGGATCGCGGGGAGCGTAAGCTGGCGGCCATTGCCGTTAGTGGGCCTTTCGGCGCAGTGAAAGAGCAATCTAGCGGTCTGTATGCACAAACGCTGGCTGAACAGGGGTTTATTACCCTGGCGTTTGACCCTTCGTATACGGGAGAAAGCGGTGGCTCTCCACGTAATGTCGCCTCTCCGGATATTAATACCGAGGATTTCAGCGCGGCAGTTGACTTCTTAGGTCTGCAAAAAGAGGTGGATCGCAACCGTATCGGGCTGCTCGGTATTTGCGGCTGGGGCGGCATGGCCTTAAACGACGCCGCAATGGATACCCGCGTGAAAGCGGTGGCGACCAGCGTGATGTATGACATGAGCCGTGCGATGGGGCATGGTGTGGGTGATGGTAAAGACCGCTATTCCACTAAAGATCGTCGCGCCGTACTACAGTATCTGAACGCACAGCGTTGGAAGGATGTGGAAAATGGCACTTACGCGCCCGGTAGCCATGACATTAATGTTGATGGGAAGGGTAACGTCAGTGCATCGGATCGTGTTTTGCCGGAAACGTTACCTGCCAATCCTCATCCTGTTTTGAAAGAGTTCTTGGATTATTATCGCATGCCGCGTGGTTTCCATGCGCGTTCGGTCAATTCAACCGGGGCCTGGAATGCGACGATGCCGCTGTCATTTATGAATATGCCGTTGCTGAGTTACGCCAATGAAGTCACTATCCCTACCCTTATTGTGACCGGCGAAAAAGCCCACTCACGCTATTTTGCTGAAGATGCCTTTAAGGCCATTGGCAGTAAAGAGAAAGAGCTGGTGATTATTCCGGGGGCAAACCACGTTGATTTGTACGATAACGTCGCGGGCAAGATCCCGTTCGCTAAATTTGAGCAGTTTTTCAAAGCGAACTTAAGATAACGACCTGAAACCGCCTGCTAGTAGCAGGCGGTTTTAATCGTCCACTCCCCATGCTCATCCACAAGTTCTCGTTATTCTCTGAATAGCGTCTGTCCCGGCTGCTGCTGAATCTCGCCGCATCCATATAAAGAGATGCTGATAATGTCCATAGTAAGTCTTAAAAGATCACCTAAGAAAACAGATGCGCACTGGGGTGGCGTGTTTGCCATGTCAGTCTGCGCTTTTGCGCTAATCAGTTCCGAGTTTCTGCCAGTGAGTCTGCTGACGCCAATGGCAGCAGATCTGCACGTTACCGAAGGCATGACCGGACAGGGAATTGCCATTTCGGGCCTGTTTGCCGTTCTGACCAGCCTGTTTATATCAGCACTCGCCGGCAGCGTTAACCGTAAAACGCTGTTGCTGATGCTGACCTTTGCTATGGGTGTTTCCGGTGCAACTGTTGCGCTTGCGCCTGACTATCTGACGTATATGCTGGGTCGCGCTCTTATCGGGATAGTGGTCGGAGGCTTCTGGTCGATGTCAGCGGCAACCGCAATAAGAATGGTTCCCAAACGCGAGATACCACGAGCGTTGGCGCTGGTTAACGGTGGAAACGCGCTCGCTACCGTTGTGGCCGCGCCGATGGGCGCATGGCTTGGCACGCTCATAGGCTGGCGTGGCGCATTCCTGTGCCTTGTTCCAGTCTCACTTATTGCTTTGGCATGGCAATGGAAAGCACTACCGTCAATGCCCTCTGCCACACGCGCGCCCGGGGTAGCCAGTGCTTTCAAAGTATTTTCTCTGTTCAAACATCCGGGTGTAGTCGCGGGCATGCTGGCAAGCAGTCTGCTGTTTATGGGCCAGTTTGGCCTGTTTACCTACATACGCCCCTTTCTGGAAACCGTCACGGAGGTTCACGGAACGAATATATCCCTGATCCTTTTGGTTATCGGTGCTGCGGGTTTCATCGGCACAATATTGATCGGAGGGATTTTGCAACGCGGGTTTTATCAGACGTTGATCGTCATTCCTGTATTAATGGCTCTAACAGCGCTGGCGCTTATTGGATTTGGCGGTTCCACCTTCGTTGTCATCGCTCTGCTTGCAATCTGGGGACTGACAGGCACTTCGGCTCCTGTAGGATGGTGGGCCTGGATTGCACAGGTCTTCCCGGATGATGCTGAAGCAGGTGGAGGGTTATTTGTTGCCGTTGTCCAGATGTCTATCGCATTAGGTTCAACCGCCGGCGGGTTGCTTTTCGATCACAGCGGTTATCGCAGTACCTTTTTTGCCAGTGCTGGTATCCTGGCGGTCTGCGCTGTGCTAACCGTGGTGACAGCGCGTCAGTCTTCATCACATTGACGAGAAAGATGTTGGAAAGTGAATGTCCGCTGAGTGCCAAAAGAAGACGTTGAAACATCCAGCCTCCATTTTTGCATCGACAACGCCTAATCCATGTTTGTAGCGAATGTAAATACTGGCTGTACCTATAACCTATTGTCAGTTATAAAAAATCGATGTAGTGTCCTATAAATCAAATTTACAAAAGCGGAAAGTTCGCGTTTAAACACTAATCTTTCCGCCGAATAAGCGTTATGCCTATTCAAAATGATGATAGAGAGCATGTGAATGGATGCGAGATACGAAGAAAAGACTTTCGAAAGTTACTTCAACAATGAGCTTGATAGAAAAACCTCTATCTATTTCCCCCTTGGCCAAGTGCAAGAAGGCGTTTTAGGCTTGGACTCCGTTGCTCATTCTGGAAGAAGGCTTCTGTGGCGAAAGCTGGGATATCCATTCTGGCTCTCTCCGCAATTTTCAGGCGTCGATCTAACGGAAATCGCTCATGAAATGGAGCTCTATCTTGGCCGAGAGGTTAAGAACATACCGGCCATGAAAGTGAACTTGTTATTTCAGTACAAGCGTCCGCAGTATATAACGATGTCAACTGGCTCTGAGTGGCACTTATGGAACCAGAAGTATTTCCGCTATGACCTGTACGCTCAGCAACATGCCTTGCTCTCCCACATAGAAACAAAATTTGGTAACGATGCCGTAGTCCTTTACGCTGCCCCTGCTGTCGTAGATGTTAACGACCTAGTCAACCTAAAAAGGGCTGGCTCAATCATTGAACACACTAACTTTAGACGTGCCAGAGAATTGGATGGGCACCACAGAAACACCTACATAAAGGCAGGCACATACTCTATGAGATGTAGTGAACCAGAAATGATTGAAAATTTTAATCTAATTGAAATGATTGAAGCAATGAAACCGCGCCAGTTGGAAGATAACGTTAAACTAATCATTAGCTTTTCAAGGCAGATTAGTTCAGCCATGAAGGATGCCAAAGGGATTGGTTATCTGAAAACCGCATTTGAGAATCGAATGAATGAATTTAGACATTACGAACTTCAACAATTCGAACTGATGTACTCAATGCTTACTATGGGAGTGTTCAGAGAGGTTACCGGCTGCCAATGGTTGATACCACTTGCCGGACGAAAAAATGCATAAGATAGCCAAGCTGCATCGCGCACTGCGTGAGCCGGATATAGCTACGCTCGGCCGCTGTTAGTAGTGCTAATGTCCGCAACTCGCTCAAAGCAGCCCCTAGCCCCAGGAAGCCATCACTCAAAAAACCACCCCCAACATCCACAATCCCCTCACTCAACAAACTGGCTAAAACGTAAAAGATAGCCATCCGGATCCTGAACGAGAAACTCTCTCTGGCAAGCCGTTGTTTCTCCAATCCGATAGGTGTTTTCGCGCAAATCCCGATACAGCGGCACGCCATGTTTCCTCACCCGCGCCAGCACATACTCAATATCATCCACCTCAATCTGGAAATTCACGCCGCGCCCCAGCGGTTTGACGAGTTCTGCGGTATTCCAGCCTTCGAAGTGATACTGCTCAAGCATCAACTGAGCTTCGCCGAGGTTGATGTAAGCAAATTCGGGGTTGCTTCGCCTGACCATAATCTGAAATCCCAATACATCAGTGTAAAAATGCAGTGAGGCAGCGAAGTCCGTTACGGTCAGTTCGGGCACCATCCGGTTCCAGTAGGGTTCATGCTGAACGGTCATTGCTTAAGTCCTTTTAAATAACACCACCCAAATCTGATGATGCTTAACCGGCTCGTTAATATCGCAACAGATGATGTGCGAGTGACGATGAGCGTGGCGCTAACTCGCTCAAATATCTCCTCAACCCCATATCTCCATCGCTCTGCCACCCAAAACAGCACCCGAATAAAGCGCTATCGCCACGATGCTGATACAAGTCCCGCATGAAATCGCCCGCGCTGAATTTCCAGTGCCCAGGTAATGCGTCTCCAGCACGATAATATTCGCTGCCGGGGGAAGCAGACAGAAGAGATACAGCGTTGCCGGATTGTGCGTAATAAGTGGTGCGTTGAACTGATTGGCTATCAGCAACAGCAAAGAAACCAGCACAGCGAAAACTATTGAGCGAGTGAGAAACGGACGCAGTTCGAGTCGAAAATCGCGCATCGATATTGTTGTCTTTGAAAGCCAAATCCCTGAAACAGCCATGCCAAGAAAACTCATCATTAATTTGGCAATTTGATACAGGCTATCAAAGTGAAGAGCCACCGAATCACTCAGCGGAATCAATGCTGCGCCGATCATCAGCGCGATGACGGGCGGGGTGCGCATCAACGTGATTGGATTAAATTTCTCGCCGGAGAGCATGCCTGCTCCCAGCGAGTTTCCGACAATTGAGCTGCCTACGTAGGCGGCAATGATAATGGTCGCAGCATCATTGCCGAATAGCACGCTGGCAACGGGCAGACCCAGCCAGCCGATATTGAGATAGCTGAAACAGAGGTTTTTTATTGGGTCAGCAAAAACATAGCGGCCTGCCAGCAATAGCAACATCATGCATATCGCGGTGGCGACAATAATGGTGCTCATGCTGTGAAAACGGGTCGATATATTAAAAATGATCACGATGGGAATAGCGATGCGCGTCAATATCCATGACGCAGCCGTTTTGCAATCCCAGGCGGTTACCCAGCAACCATCCGGCAAACAGATAGATAAGCGGAAAGAAAATCGTCACGAAACGTCCCTGATTAGCGTGTCGACCACTCCCTGAAGGAGGGAGTGGTTAAAAATACACGCTAACAGAGGTCGTTCAGTGAGTGCAACGATGCAACGCGAGTTTATGCGGTGGTATTGATGTTGCGGCCAACTGCCGGATTGGCAGGCAGTTGCGGAATCGAATCAAGAATTCCTGCTGCCATCGACTGCTGATTATCCAGGGTCTTTTTTAGTACCAGGGTGCTCACTTTACTGCTGAGATCCATATTGTCCAGACCGATAGCCAGTGAAGTAATCTGTGATACATCCATCTTGCTCTCCTTTAAAACGACTAATGGGGGGCGGAAACGGCTTTGAGAAAGCCTGATACGTCTATCGGCATTCGCGGGCAAAGCTTCAATGCGATTTACGGACATGCCCGATGCCAACCGGCTTAATCAACTCATTCTCTGGCAGGGCCGCTATTTCGCCTGCGGCTGCCAGGTGCCCACATCCTGCGCATCAATCGCTTTCGGCAGCAGCTTCGCCTGATAAAATGCATCCGCAATTTTCTGCTGCTCAGCCAAATCGCTCTTGTTTACCGGCTCGATTTGATAGCTGCGTTGCTGGTTCGCTTGTTCCACCGTGGCGAGCGGCAAATTACCCCACAGCGGAGAGAGAATCTTTGCTGCATCCGTTGGATGTGCTTTCAGCCATTGTGCTTCCTGATCCAGCGTCTTATACACAATGCCCAGCACCTCAGGATGCTTCTGCGCATAAGGCGTCGACACCAAATAGTAGCGCTGATAACTGGCGAGACCTTTGCCGCTCACCAGCACGCGCGTGTGCTGCTCGACTTTCGAACTGGTGACAAAGGGTTCCCATGTTACCCACGCATCGACGCTGCCGTGTTCCAGCGCGGCACGCCCATCAGCAGGCGTCAGCCATGCAGGTGTGACATCACTGAATTTCAGTCCCGCCTTTTGCAACGCGGCGATCAGCAGATAATGGCTGCCTGCGGCTTTAGTGACGGCAATCTTTTTACCTTTAAATCCTGCAGCGATTTGATGCTGGAATTGGCGGGCACCAGAATGGCCTGAGCTTCAGGCGAGGGCGTTTCGCGCGCGTAATATGTGAGGTCGGCACCAGCCGCTTGCGCGAACACCGGCACGGTATCGGCTACATCAGCAGAGAGGTCAACGTTGTTGAGGTTCAGCGCCTCCAGCAGCGGCAAACCGCTGGTGAACTCGTGCCATGTCACCTTAATGCCGCGATCGGCGAGCGCCTTATCCAGATCGCCACGCTGCTTTATCAACGTCAGCAAGGTGGAAGATTTTTGATAGCCGATGCGAAGTGTCTCTTCGGCATTGGCGCTGGCAAGCAGTGAGGAGAAAAGCAGTGAAGCGAGTATTGTCTTTGTGATGTTGCGCATGTGAGTCCCTGAAGGTGTTATCAATTTTAAAAATGATAAAGCCGCTCACGAGGCAATCAAAACCGCAAGTTCGCATAAGCTCTGCACTTTTACAGCTATTAAAGTTGTGCGGTAATCGCCCGCAAATGCTCCCGTAATACGCTATGCAGCGCCCGAATTGCGGGAGAGAACTGTTTACGATGCGGGCAGATTAAATGCAGGGGTGTGCTCTCGCCGGGGATCTCAGGCAGCACCCGTTCCAGGCGGTGCTGTTGAATGTCTTCACAGACATCAATCCAGGATTTATACGCGATGCCCATGCCATCAATAGCCCAACGACGCGCCACTTCGGCGTCATCACACAGCAGGCGACTTTTCACCGTGATTTGGCGGCGCATACCTTCCTGCGGGAACGTCCACTTGTCATAGACGTGGCCGCCCATCACAAACGGCAGGCAGTGATGTTGTGCTAAATCTTCCAGTTGATGCGGGCGTCCGTGTTGGTCGAGATAAGCTGGCGATGCCACCATAATGCGGCGATTGTCCTCGGCCAGCGGTAATGCCACGTAACTGCTGTCTTCCAGTTTGCCGTAGCGAATGGCGATATCGACCGGATCGCGGAACACATCACTGATTTGATCGGATAACGATAATCGAACCGATAAGGCAGGGTGCTCACAGCAAAATTCGGTGATCAGCGGCAAAAGGATATTGCGGCCAATATCGGAAGGCATCGCGATTTTAAGCTCACCGCTCAGTGCGTCTTCGTGACTTTGCAGGCTATCGGCACCCGCTTGCATCAGGGCCAGCATCTCCTGTGCGTAAGGCAGATACTTTTCCCCTTCGGCGGTCAAGCGCAGGCTGCGAGTAGACCGTGCAAACAGGCGACGATCCAGTTCACGCTCCAGACGTTGGATCGCGGCGCTTACTTGGCCGGGCAGCAAATTCACTTCACGGGCCGCGCGGGAAAAGCTGCCCAGTGCCGCCGACCGCACAAACAGCGTGACATCTTCCAGTCGGATCATTTTCTTACTCATCGTCAAAACAGGCAGGGATTTTCACTCTAAGAGTGAAAGTGTTGCTGTGCAATCGGCATTTTTACTCAGCGTGCAGGCCGCTATGCTGAATCCAACTTACCTAACACTCTGATGAATTGAGGAACGGCTTGATGAAAGCGATTGTTTATAGCCAAAACGGTTTACCAATTTCCGATGAAAATGCGTTGTACGAACTGGATGTCGCCCAACCGCTGCCGGGCGCGCGTGACCTGCTGGTAAAGATCCACGCGATTGCCGTGAACCCAGTGGATACCAAAGTGCGTAACGGCGCGCCAACAGATAAACCGCGCATTCTGGGTTGGGATGCGGTCGGCGTGGTGGAGGCGGTGGGCGATGAAGTCACGCTGTTCCAGCCGGGCGATGAAGTGTTTTACGCGGGCGATATTACGCGCGCGGGCAGTTATGCCGAGTATGGTCTGGTGGATGAACGCATTGCCGGACATAAACCCCGTACGCTGAATGATGCCGATGCCGCCGCGTTGCCGCTGACATCACTCACCGCATGGGAATTGCTGTTTGATCGTCTGGAAGTGCAGGCGGATGACAATGCCGCATTGCTGATAATTGGAGCAGGCGGCGGTGTTGGGTCAATTCTGACTCAGCTGGCGCGCAAGCTAACCAACCTCACGGTGATTGGTACCGCATCGCGTCCCGAAACCGCGGATTGGGTGCGCTCACTGGGCGCGCATCATGTGGTCAATCATCAGCAGCCGCTGGGTGAACAGCTGGCGGCTATTGGCTATCCGCAGGTGCGCTATGTGGCTTCATTGACGCACACCGACAGCTATTACACCCAGCTGGTGGATGTGCTGGCCCCTCAGGGCAAGCTGGCGCTGATCGATGATCCGGAAACGCTGGACGTGGTGCCGCTGAAACGCAAAGCCATCTCGCTACACTGGGAGCTGATGTTTACCCGTTCACTGTTCCAGACCCGCGACATGCAGCGTCAGCACGATATTTTAGAGCGCGTCAGCCAACTGGTAGATGACCAGACGCTGCAAACCACGGCAGGCGAACATCACGGCACCATCAACGCGGCCAATCTGCGCAAAGCCCATGCGCTGATCGAAAGTGGTCGCGCACGCGGCAAGATCGTGCTCAGCGGCTTTTAACCCTTTGAAACACAATTCGTTAACCGCCGTGTAAGCGCGGCGGTTAAGGTAACGGCACTTTTAAAATAATCGATTCAGGAGATTGCCATGACACTTAATGACGCAGTGGCTCGTCGCCACACTGTAAAAGCCTTCGCCAGTGGTAAAAGCTTGCCGCAGGAAGAGATCGAAACATTGCTGAACGTGCTGCGTAACAGCCCGTCATCCGTCAACTCTCAGCCGTGGCATTTTGTGGTCGCTTCCACGCCAGAAGGTCGTGAGCAGATCGCGCAATCCACTACCGGCGCCTTTGTTTATAACGGCCCAAAAGTACTGAATGCTTCCCATGTGATCGCGCTGTGCATGCGCACCGATCTGGATGACGCGCATCTGCAAAACGTGCTGGCGCAGGAAGAGCAGGATGGGCGTTTTGCCAAACCAGAAGGCAAAGCCGGTCAGGATAAGAGCCGTCGTGGCTATGTCGATATGCACCGTTACGAGCAGCGTGATATCCCGCAGTGGATGGAGAAACAGGTTTACCTGGCGCTCGGTGGTCTGCTGCTAGGTGCCGCGATGTTAGGGATTGATGCGACGCCGATGGAAGGTTTTGATCAGCGAGCGCTGGATCAGGCGTTAGGCCTGCGTGAGAAAGGCTTTACCAGCGTGGTACTGGTATCGTTGGGCTATCGCAGCGAAGAAGATTTCAATGCGGCGTTACCAAAATCACGTTTGCCGCGTGAAGAGATTTTCACCTTTATTTAAGCGGTTGCGGCGCAATTTTTGCGTGGTTTTAACCCCGCGCGATAAATCGCGCCGCTACACGTTTCATCGCGGAAACAGCAAACTAAACCGGTTCACCCCATTCTCACTGCTCACCGCACAGCTGCCGTGATGCAAGCGCATGATACTACGCACAATCGATAATCCCAATCCGCTACTGCTTTGATGCCGTGATGCATCGGCGCGCCAGAAGCGATCAAACATGCGTGACTGCTGTTCAGCACTCAACGCCACGCCTTGATTCTCCACCACCAACTCGATTCCCTGATCGCGTACCGCACTTAACACGCGAATGGTGGTATCCCGCTCGCCATAGCGCAAAGCATTCGCCATCAGATTCGCCAGTGCTCGTTGCAGCAGCTGCGGATCGGCGCGCAATTCTCCTTGCATGCGCATCTCCAACTGCATGTTGTGCTCTTCGGCCATGCCATCAAAATAGTCCTGTAATTTCTCGCCGAGCTGTGCCAAATCGATTATCTGCCAATCCATTGCCTGGCTGGCGTCTTCCGCTTTAGCGAGGAACAGCATGTTATCGATCATTTTTGCCAATCGCTCCAGTTCCTCGTAGTTGGAGCCCAGCAGTGCCTGATAATCGCCCACGCTGCGCGGCTGGCTCAGCGCCACCTCGGTCTGACCGATCAAGGTGCCAATCGGCGTGCGCAGGTCGTGCGCCATATCGGCGGAAACCTGGCTGAGCTGCTGATAGCCCATTTCCAGACGACTGAGCATCTGGTTGAAGGCAGCGACCAGCGGTTGCAGTTCTGACGGGGCATCGCTGAACTGGATACGGTGCGATAAACGCCGCACGTCTATGGCATCAGTTTCCGCTGCCAGCCGACGTAATGGCAACAAGCCGCGACGCACCAGCCAGATACTGAGTGCCGCGACCAGCAGCGCAGCCAGTGCGGTCGAGACAATGATCTGATCACGATAGCTGTTGAGAGTTTGGGTACGATCGCTCATCAGGCGGCCGGTGATGATCTCAATTTGCTCATTACCATCACGCGTCGGCGCTAAGGCGGCGGCGGAGATAAAGGGTGTCCCATCCTGCGCCTGCTGGTGATGCACAGAGGCCAGACTGAGTGGTTGATCGGTGGGCACCGGCGTGATGTTGGGCATCGGTCGTGCGCCTGGATTGACCACAATCAGCGGCGGCTGACCTTGAAAGCGCAGCACCAGCAAGGATTCTGTATTGCCCAACATATTGGCAAACAGGCGCGGTTTTTGCTGAATCAGCGTGATGGCATCTTCATCGCGCAGCAGCGTACGAATCTGGTCAATGCGCGTCAGCAGCGCGGCGTCATCGCGTACACCGATCTGCTTCGCCAGCGACTGATACAGCGCAATGCCGCTCAGGGCAAAAATCACAATCACCGCAGTGCTGAGCAGCAAGGATAATCGGGTGGCGAGCGAAAGTTTAGTCATGCTTCAGCTTCGCAGCGATACCCAACGCCGTGCACGGTGTGAATCAGCGGATGGGCAAAGGGACCATCGATTTTCTGGCGCAGGCGTTTTACTGCCACATCCACCACGTTGGTATCGCTATCAAAATTCATGTCCCACACGCGTGAGGCGATCACCGTGCGCGTCAGCACCTCGCCGGGATGCAGCATAAACAGATGCAGCAGGTTGAACTCTTTATTGGTGAGGTCGATGCGTTGTCCCGCACGCTCCACCCGACGTTTAAGGATATCGAGTTGCAGGTCGGCCAGGGTCAGCACATCGGGAAGTTTTTGCTGGCCGCCGCGCCGCAGTTGCGTACGAACGCGCGCCAGCAGTTCCGCAAACGAGAAGGGCTTCACCAGGTAGTCATCCGCGCCCAGTTCCAATCCTTTGATGCGATCTTCCAACGTGCCTTTAGCCGTGAGGAAAATCACCGGCGTCTGGATCTGTTTATCCAGCGCGGCCATGACTTCCCAGCCGCTCATGCCGGGCATCATCACATCAAGTAAGATCAGATCGTAATGGTGCTCCTGCGCATAGAACAAACCATCTTGCCCATTCTCGGCAACATCCACGATGAATCCCGCTTCGGTTAATCCTTTGCGCATGTAATCGCGCGCTTTGGCTTCATCTTCAATCACCAAAATTTTCATGCGCATCTCCGGGCGGGGCAAGTGGATTAGGGCTGCGCCTGCTGAGCGGCCTGTTCAATCAGTTTCGCCACATCATCAGGATGAGATTCATACACCGAATGGCTGGCGCCCGCGACTTCAACCGTGTGGCTGTGCGCGCGTTTGGCGTACATCCGCTCCAGATCAGGGTTAATGATTTTGTCAGCTTTCGCCACCATGTACCAGCTAGGCTTGGTCTTCCACGCCGGGTCTGGAATGTTGGCGGTGAACACAGCGGCGTTGGTTGGCATCTGCGCATGCGCTTCAAAATCCGCCTGCGCCGCCGGTAAATCCGCAGCGAAATCGCTGTGATAATTTTCTGGCGCGATGGTCAGATAGCCATCAGTCGATTTGGCAAACGGATGCGCGCTGTTGGGGAATTTTTTACCGTTGATGGCTTCGGTTTCGCCGTTATCCAGCGCGTGAGCGGCGATGTACACCAGTCCCACCACTTTGCTGTCATTCCCGGCTTCGGTGATGATCGCGCCACCATAACTGTGGCCGACCAGAATCACCGGTCCATTCTGCTGATCGATGATGCGGCGTGTCGCCGTGACATCTTCCGGGAAACCGGTCAGCGGCTCCTGCACCAGCGTCACTTTATAGCCATCGTGCGTCAGGCGGTCATACACCGGACGCCATCCTGCACCACCCACAAATGCACCGTGTACTAACACAATATTCTTCACCGGCTGCGCTTTGGCTTGCGCCGCGCCGCCTGCCATTGCCAATAAAATGCCCGCCGCTAACGTCAGTTTTTTCAGTTTCATGTTTGTGCTCCAGATAAGGAAGGTTCGGGCACAGGATATGAAAACGGCGCTGACAGCAGGGTGAGCGAGTTATGACAAAAGAATGACAGGGCTGTGCGCTGATCGATCGCAGGATTTCGTGAACGGCCTCGCAAATTGAAGCGATGCCGTATTGCTAAACAAATTGGCTTGTGTAATTTATGCCATAACTTCACAAATAATCGTGAAGAAGGAAAGTACATTACAACCAGCACTGAAGGATCCTTCCTCATGTCAGAATTAAAGTTTGCCACACGTTTGAACTCTTTCGCCTCTGGGGCGCACTTATACTGGCCAGATCTCCAGGGAAAACCTTCTGTATTACAGATGATTGCGCGCGCCGGTAAGGTGAATGGCCTGACGCATCTCGATCTTAACTATCCGCAGCACATGACCAGTGACATTCCCACCATGCGTCAGGCGATTGCTGATGCAGGCCTGGCGGTCAATGGCATGCAGATGCGCTGGGATGCTCCCCAATTCAAAATTGGCGCCTTTACTAACCCCGACGCCAAAATTCGTCGTGAAGCTATCGAACTGACTAAGCGCGGTATTGATGCGGGCCGCGAGTTTGGTTCACGCCTGATGACCTTGTGGATGGGCCAGGACGGTTTCGATTATTGCTTCCAGGCCGACTATAAAAAGATGTGGGAAGACGCCGTCAGCGCGGTGCGTGAAGTGGCTGAATATGCGCCGGAAATCGACGTCAGCATTGAATACAAACCGAATGAACCGCGTGCTTATAGCATCTTCCCCAATGCCACCACCTGTTTGCTGGCCGTGGAAGAAGCCGGATGCGCCAACCTCGGCATCACGCTGGACTTCGCTCACGTGCTGTTTGCCAATGAAGTGCCGGCGTTTGCGGCCGCCATGGTTGCCCGTCGTTCACGCCTATTAGGGCTGGACCTGAATGATGGCTGGGGCAAACGCGATGACGGCTTGATGGCGGGTTCAGTGAATCCGCGCGCCACGCTGGAATTTCTGTGGCAGATGCAGCGCGATGGCTATCAGGGCGCTTATTACTTCGACACCTTCCCGGATGCCAGCGGCCTCGACCCGATCCGTGAAGCGGAAATCAACATTGTGACTGTGAAGCGTCTGCTGAAGTTGAGCGAGAAACTCAACAATAACCCAGCACTGGAAGAAGCAATTAGCCGTCAGGATGCGGTGGCCTCACAGCAAATTGTGAATGACATCATGCTTGCACAATAAGCAAGCGCATAACCCTGCACCTCAAATAAAACGATAAAAAGGCTACCACCATGAAAAAGCTCTTACTCTCTGTACTAACCTCCGCACTGCTGTGTTCCAGCGTGCACGCTGCTACCTTAGCGCCGCTGAAATCTGACTCCGAGCCTGACCGCACAGACTGGACGCAGCTGGAAAGCAAATACGGCCCGATGCCCAAAGTCGACAGCAAGCTGAAAATTGGCGGCGTGTCGAAAACGCTGACCAATGAGTACTGGCGTTCACTCGGCGAGGGGTATCAGAACGTCGCGAAGAAGTATGGTTTCACCGTCGCTTACCAGGCCGCCGCCAATGAAGATGACCAAATGGGCCAGTTGTCCATCGCTGAAACCCTGATTGCGCAAGGCTTTAATGGCTTGCTGGTGTCACCTCAGACCGATATCAACCTTGAGCCAGCACTGGAAAGCGCCAGCAGCAAAGGCATTCCCGTGGTGAACGTCAACGATGCGGTGGTGCCAAGTGCCCAGTACTACGTTGGGAACGTGCAGAAAGATAACGGCGTGCGCGTCGCCAAATGGTTTATTCAGCACTATCCGCAGGGCGGCAAAGTGGCGGTGATTGAAGGCCAGCCGGGCGTGTACGCTGCGGGTCAGCGCACTGCCGGTTTTAAAGAGACGCTGCAGGCGAATGGCAAATTCAACATTGTCGCCAGCGTGCCAGCGAACTGGAGCCGCGAGCAGGCCTTTAACGCCGCATCGACGATTCTGCAGCAACATCCGGATCTGATTGGTTTCTATGCCAACAACGACACCATGGCGCTCGGCGTGGTGGAAGCGGTGCGTTCGCTGAATAAAGCTAAGCAGACCGCAGTATTTGGTACCGACGGTATTTCCGATGCCTATGCTTCTATTAAGCGCGGTGAACTGACCGGCACCGTCGATAGCTTCCCGATCCTGACCGGTGAAGTGGCGATGGAAGTGATGTTGCGTCTGGTGAACGGACAGAAACTGTCGCGCGTGATTGCCACGCCACAGGCGTTGATCACCAAAGAGAATGCGGATGCCTTCTCAACCAAAGACAACGACAAATTGCGTCAATTGCTGGCACAGCAGTAACACAGGCGGAGAGCGTATGGAACAGTATCGCTTAATGATGCGCGGCATCAATAAAACCTACGGCAGCGCCATCGCGCTGCAGGATGTGGACTTTATGGTGCGACCGGGCGAAGTGCACGCGCTGATCGGGGAAAATGGGGCAGGCAAATCCACGTTGCTGAACATTCTCTCTGGCGTGCGCCCGGCGGATAGCGGTGACATCCACGTCAACGGCGAGTCAGTGCAGATGAAAAATCCGCTCAGTGCGCGCCATGCGGGCATCGCGATGATTCATCAGGAGTTGCAGCATGTTCCTGAGCTCTCCGTCGCCCAGAATATGTTTCTGGGTCGCCCAATGACCACCCTGAACGGTTTGTTTGTCGACAAACGCGCTCAGCTGGCACGTGCCACGCATATCCTGAAGCAGCTTGATCCCAGCATTAATCCTGCTGAGCCAATCAAGAACCTCAAGGTATCGCAGCAGCAGATCGTGGAGATTGCGCGCGCACTGCTGGATGAGGCGAAAATCATCGCCATGGATGAACCGACATCCAGCCTGACGCCTCGTGAGTTTGAGCGTCTGGCGGAGTTGATCGCAGATCTAAAATCTACCGGCGTCTCATTGATTTATGTGTCGCACAAAATGAATGAAATCTTTCAGGTCTGCGATCGCGCCACCATCATGCGCGATGGACGTCAGGTCGGGGTGGTGAACATTTGCGATGAGACTGAAGAGAGCATCGTCGCGAAAATGGTAGGGCGCAAAATCGATAAGCAGGCGCACCAGTCATGGGCCACCGATCGCGAAGTGCTGCAGGTTGAGAATCTGACGCGTGGAACGGAGATCAAACCGGCCAGTTTTAGCGTCTGCGCCGGGGAAGTCTTGGGCGTGGCGGGTCTGGTCGGCGCAGGCCGCACCGAATTGCTGAAACTGATTGCCGGTATCGACAAACGTAGCGCGGGTGAAGTGCGCGTTAATGGTCAGTCAGTTCGCAATCACAACGTCAGCGCGGCGATTCGTGCCGGTATTGGTCTGGTGCCGGAAGATCGTAAGAAAGAGGGCATCATCAAAGCGCGTGCAGTGAAAATGAACATGGCGCTGCCGTCGATGCGCAACTTCACGCTCGCGGGCGTTATTCGTAAAGTGAAACTGGACGCGGTGGCGCAACAGGTGATGTCCGACTTAAAACTGCGTCCGCTGAATATTGAAAAGCCGATCGGCACACTGAGTGGTGGTAATCAGCAGAAAGTGATTATTGGCCGCTGGGTAGCCGCGGATGCAGAAGTGTTTTTATTTGATGAGCCAACCCGGGGAATTGATATCGGGGCGAAAGCTGAAATATATAACCTGATTGAAAAACTGGCCCAGCAAGGTAAAGCGATTGTCGTAGTGTCGTCAGAAATGACCGAGATATTACGTGTATCCGATCGCGTTTTAGTGATGCGAGAAGGAAGAATTACGCGTGAATTAACTGGCGATGACATTACCGAAGAGAACATCGCGCGCTTTGCCATTAACGACATTAAAGAAGCTGTATAGCACTCAATTTGCACTCTATATAGGCACAATTATGATGACGCAAACAAATACACAGCCAGCGGCTGAGCCGTCGGCGAAATTTAAACTCAATCTGCGCGATGCCGGTACGTTAATCGGGCTGTTAATTATCGTGGTGACATTTTCATTCCTGTCGCCGGTATTTTTTACCGTGCCAAACCTGCTGAATATTTTGCAGCAATCGTCCATTAATGCGCTGATCGCACTGGGGATGACGCTGGTGATTATTTCCGGCGGTATTGATTTATCAGTTGGGCCGACCGCTGCACTCTCTGCGGTATTGGGCGCCACTCTGATGGTGGCTGGTGTGCCGGTTCCGGTGGCGATTCTGGCCACTTTGGGTATCGGTGCATTATGTGGGGTGTTCAGCGGGATGCTGGTGGCCTATGCAGGACTGCAGCCGTTTATCGTCACGCTGGGGGGACTTTCGCTGTTCCGCGCCATTGCGCTGATCTATACCGGCGGGAATCCGGTGTTTGGCATCCCGATGGAGTTCCGCAGCATAATTAACAGCGATCTATTCGGTATTCCAACCCCGATCATCATTGTCGCAGTGATTGCGTTGGTGTTGTGGCTGGTGATGAATAAAACCCCGTTGGGCGAATATATTCTGGCGGTGGGCGGTAACGAGGAAGCGGCGCGCGTGGCCGGTGTACCGGTTAAACGCACCAAAGTGACGGTGTTCATTATCTCAGGCACCTTAGCGTCACTGGCATCGTTGATTCTGATTGGGCGACTAGGCGCAGCGGAACCCACTATCGGGAATTTGTGGGAGTTAGATGCAATTGCAGCGGCGGCGATTGGCGGTGCTTCACTGATGGGCGGCAAAGGCAGTATCGTCGGCACCATTATCGGTGCCATCATCCTCGGTGCATTACGTAATGGCTTGACTCTGCTGAATATTCAGGCCTTTTATCAATTGCTTGCCACTGGCCTAATCATTATCATAGCGATGTTGATTGACCGGGCGACAAGAGGCAGGTAATGAAGCAAGATCCGCGAGCCATTGGCGCTCAAATTCGTATGCGATTACCGCAGCTGACGCCGCTGGAGCGGCGTGTTGCCGAAGCCATCATCGCCAGAACCGACATCAGTGAACAGACTTCGCTGCAGGAGATTGCCGAAGAAAATAATGTCTCACAGGCGATGATTGTGAAAATTACTAAGAAGCTTAATTTTACTGGCTTCCGTCATTTTCGCACCGGACTGATTTATTATAATCAATCTGAAGTGGCTGGCTTGCATGCAGAAATTGAGCCGGAAGACTCGTCGGAACAATTACTGGCTAAAGTATTCAGAACCTCGATTCAGGCAATTGAAGAGTCATTATCGATTCTGGATATTTCTGAGTTTAATCGTGCTGCCGATATTTTATTTAAAGCGCGCCATATCGATCTTTATGCGGTAGGCGGTTCAGCCACCGTGGCGCGAGATTTATCGCACAAGCTGCTGAAGATCGGGATCAAGTCCACGCCTTATGACGATGCGCATATTATGCTGATGTCAGCAGCGGTGTTATCCGACGATGACGTGGTGATCGCCATCAGTCATTCAGGGGCAACGCGGGCAGTAAACGATCCGATTAAACTGGCGGCACGAAATGGTGCGAAGATTATTGCTATTACCAATTATGCCGAGTCGCCTATTGCGCGCAATGCGCATGTGGTATTGACATCAACTTCTCAGGGATCGCATCTGCTTGGGGAAAATGCAGCGGCACGTATCGCGCAATTAAATATTCTCGATGCGCTGTTTGTGGCAATCGCCAAAAAAGATTTAAAGCTGGCGGAAAAGAATTTGATGAAAACCCAGCGTGCGGTTCAGGATCTGCGGGACTTTTAGTCATGAACAAAATTATTGTCGCTGGTAGCCTGCATTACGACATTATGCTGGCGGCCCACCATCGCCCGGAAAAGGGCGAAACCGTAATGGGCAGCGGCTGTAGCTATAAATTTGGCGGTAAAGGCGGCAACCAGGCGGTGGCGGCCGCACGTGCAGGTGGCGCGGTGCGTTTTATTGGCGCGGTGGGCGCCGATGCGCAGGGCGAATTCCTGCTTGCGGCGCTGCGAGATGCCGGCGTCAACACCGATGCGGTGGCGATTTTGCCGGATATGCCGTCGGGAATGAGTGTGGCGATCAGTGATGCGGAAGGCGATTACGGTGCCGTGGTGGTGTCCAACGCGAATCTGCATATTGATGTGACTACGCTGTCTGATTCGCTGTGGCAGGGAGCTGGCTTGCTGGTGTTGCAAAACGAAGTGCCCGCCAGCGTGAACCTGCAACTGGCGCAGCAGGCCCGGCAGAAGGGGATTTCGGTCTGTATCAATGCCGCACCAGCGCGCGAGATTGAACCCGCGCTCGCCGCCTGCGTTGATCTACTGATCGTGAATGCAGTGGAAGCGCGCGATATGTGCCAAATCGAGGTGACGGATTTGGCCTCTGCGGAACGGGCAGCACAAAAACTGGCGGAACAATTCGCGCAGGTGATTGTGACGGCGGGTGAGCACGGTCTGGCGGTGTGCCAGTCGGGTGAGCCAGTACAGAGTTTGCCCGCGATCCCGGTGAAGCTGATCAGCACCCATGGCGCAGGCGACTGTTTTGTCGGGGTGCTGAGCCAGGCGCTGGTGTCCGGTTCCTCGCTGCCTGAGGCGGCGGAGAAAGCGAATCAGGCTGCCGCAGAGCACGTTTCTCGTCCTGCCATTGCTTAATAACCCACCTCACATTTCCGGCATTAAGATTCTCTTACTGCCGGAGATAAAATCGCTTAACTCCTTCTGTTTTATAAGAATTCCCTCTGCGTCAAATCCATTTTTTTAGTGGTGGTAATGTTTCCGCCATGTTATTAAACCTCCATGCCGTTGTGAATTTACCTGCCTGCTGGAGATAACAATGAAAAAGAGTTTGTCCTTCGCGTTACTGCTTTCACTGGGCGCTTTCAGCACCTTATCGTTTGCTGAGCAGACGTTGCGTTTTGGCGTTGATCCCACTTTT
>AEWW01008678.1_pt1 | contig 22810 bp, 24 predicted proteins | sample 267848 | NCBI WGS metagenome assembly AEWW01 (sample SAMN00713649, study PRJNA62039) | ant fungus garden metagenome | place: Panama: Gamboa | collected Apr-2009 | depth 0.5 m m | reverse complement strand
TTTACCTGCCAGCCAGTCGGCCAGCATGGTGCCCATGGCCGTACAACGTACGGTGCCGAGACCATTACAACCCAGCGCGCCATACACATTCTTGCGCAGTTCGCCAAACAGGCTGGAACCGTTGCGCGTCATCCCCAAGCCACCGCCCCAGGTGTGTTCGAAAGGCACATCTTTCAACGTTGGATAGCGACGTTCAAATGACTGGCGATGGGTTTGGCGATACTTCTCGGTGTAGCCCGGCTTGTGGCGTCCATCTTCGTTGAAGCTGAAGCTGTTACGAATCAGGATGCGATTGTCATGGGTACGACGCGAAGTGGTGCCAAACGGATCCGCTGGAATAATGCCCCAGAAATCCTCACCGCCAATGCTGTCCTGCTCGGACTTGGTCAGCGGGCGGGTCAGGCTGCCGTAGGTGAAAATCGGGAAAATGGTGCGTGGGCCAAAGCCAAAGTGGGTACCAAAGGCGTTATTGCCCAGAATCAGCTTATCGGCAGTGATTCGGCCGGTCGCATGATGCAACACGATCTGCGGTTCATACTCAATCGCAGTAATGGCGGTATCTTCATACAGCGTAACGTTTTCTGGCAAACTGTCTGCGAGACCTTTCACCAGTCCTGAAGGCTGAACCAGAATGGTACCCGGCGTATAGAGCGCTTTGCGATAGAAGCTGGTGCCGAAAATATCTTTCAGCGCACTGCCTTCGATGATTTTGCACTTCTCACCTAAAGCTTCAAGGCCACCGCGATAGGCATCCAGCACCGCCATGCCGCTGTCTTCAACGGCTGCCTGATATTTACCAGAGTGGCGCATGTGCGCGTCGGTTATATTATGCTCCTCCACCAGGTCCTTCAGGATGCGCTGGCCGGTCTGGTTCAGATTGAGGATATTGCGGGCAACGGTTTTATCGCCGATGTAATCCGGTGCGCTGATGTCGTGCGGCACGTCGATCAGGAAGCCCGCGTTGCGTCCAGAAGTGCCAAAACCAACCTGTTGGGCTTCGACCAGAATCACCTGATCGTTAGGGAAGTTCAGCGCCAGACGACGCGCGGCTGCCAGGCCAGCAAAACCGCCGCCGATCACCACCCATGGCGCTTTGGCATCACCGACCAGCGCGGGCTTAGGAATACGCTTCTGGCTGGTGTGGAACCAACCTGGCGTGGGATCATCGGAAGGCAGCGCATCAATGCGCAGTAACGATTCAGGATCGTTCGGCAGATTGTCTGTCAACAGCGTTGCGCCACCGCCCGCGGCAATGACTCCGGCACCGATTCCTGTGCCCACCAACAATTTCCTTCTGGAAATACCCATGTAAAAAAGACTCCTCGATGCAGATAAGTTGTTCTAAAAATTGCCTGCGCTGCCTGAATTCGGGCCAGATAGCGACGTTACGCATTGCTAAAAAATGTGTGACTTATGTTTCTAGGTATATTTCATGTATACATGATGTATTCAGATTATTTCGATTTGTAAAATCCGTGTCAACCCTGTTTTGTGTAAGCCGATGGCGAGTGGGCAGGTCAGTTCCTGGAATAACTCTTGCATCATCACCAGCGATCAATGCCGTGACTTGCTGGAGAAAGCTGTGAACCTCAATACCTATAAGTATTTCAATGAAGTCGCTGCGACGGGATCGATACGCCGTGCCGCAGACCGCCTGCACGTTGCGCCATCCGCTATCAGTCGGCAGATTGCACTACTGGAGCACACACTGGGTGTGATGTTGCTGGAACGCACCAATACAGGGATTCGATTAACACCAGCGGGGACACTGCTTGAAGGTTTCACGCGTAAGATGTGTCGCGATCTCGACCGTATTCATGAGTCGATAAAGAATTTAAAAGGTTTGCGCGAAGGTGAAGTCAAAATATGGGTGATTGAAGCAGTGGTGCAGGCGATTTTACCGCGCATCATGACGGACTTTAATGAAAATTACCCGGCGATACAGTTTTCGATTAATAGTGAATCGTCCGACCGCACGATAGAAGCGATTATTCGCGATGAAATCGATATTGGTATTGTGTTTAACATGGGTGACCGACCTGGAATAGAAGTGATTAAACGCTGCGCTGCACCCATTCAGTGCCTGGTTTCACCCGGTCATCCCCTGGCACAACATCAATCCCTGAGTCTGGAAGATATTTGTTTTTATCCGATTGCGCTGCCGGTCTCCAGTTTTGGCATGCGACAAACCTTCGATAAAGTCACGCGCAGCCTGCATCTCCATCCGCACTCGATCGTGAATACCAACAACCTGGAACTCACCAAAGCTATGGCGATCGCCGGGCGTACACTGACCATCGGTCCGAAGCAGATTGCTGCCCGCGAAATCGAACAGAATATGCTGCGTGCGATCCCCATTGATAATGAAGCGATGGAATCCGCCAACATTGAAATATGTGTTCATCGCGACCGTACACTCTCATTTGCTGCTCACCAATTCCTTAAACATGTGTGCCGGGAATTCAATTAATCATGAATTCATCCGTTATCGTCATAATTTTCCCTTATCCATAAATTAAAAATCGAGGAAATTGACCGGGTTAATGCGTTGTTTTTTGGTGTTCTAAAAGCGGCAACACAGCGTGCTGCATTCGATATTACTGATAGTCCGAAATTGCGTGGTATTTATTTCCCATCGCAGAGTTTACACACCAGAAGTGAATGCTTGTCGCCAACCAGGGGAAAACCATGCCGGACATTATGACTAACGGAATTCGAACGCATTATGAAATCGAGGGAACAGGTCCGGCGCTTATTTTTGTGTCAGGACTCGGCGGCACCGCCGCGTACTGGCAGCCGCAGCTTAAAGCCTTTGCACAGCACTACACCGTGGTGACTTACGATCAACGCGGTGCAGGCAGCTCGGATCATCCAGCAGGGCCTTATAGCATCGATACGCTGGTCGAAGATTTACTGGCGCTGATAGCTGCTCTGAAGCTGGATCGACCGGCATTGATTGGTCATTCAACCGGGGGCGCGATTGGCCAACTGCTGGCCGCGCGTCAGCCTGGCTTACTCTCCGGCATGGTGCAATATGCCAGCTGGGCAAAATCGGATAGCCATTTTAACTGGTGCTTCCGCATGCGCCGTGCGCTGCTGCTCGGCAGCACCATGGAAGAGTATGTACACGGTAGTGCGCTGTTCCTCTATCCGCCTGAGCATATCAAAACCCATGCGGAGAGCCTGTCACCGGGACTGCTGGCCTCAGCAACCCGCTTTCCCGCTCGTGATGTGGTGCTCAGCCGTATCGACGCCATCATGGCGCATGACGCCACCGCGCAACTGGCAGCCATTCAAACGCCAACGCTGGTGTTGTGTGCACAGGATGACATCCTGACGCCGCCCTATCAGTCGCGTTTTCTCGCGCAACACATCCCCGGCGCAGAACTGAAAATTGTGCCGCAGGGTGGCCACAGCTTCTCCGAAAGCGAAACGTCATTATTCAACCAAATTACGCTCGAGTTTCTCGCGGGCATTCACGCGTCAGCGTAATGAATGAAGGAGTGTCACATGAGCCAATCTGATCAACGCAATGTGGAGTTCGGCGTGTTTCTGCCGGTGGGCAACGGCGGCTGGATCACCTCAACCACCAGCCCGCAGCTGCCAGCCACCTACGACTACAACAAACAAGTGACGATTCTGGCGGAGCAACTGGGGTTTGATTTTGCCCTGTCGATGGCGAAGTGGCGCGGCTACGGCGGTCCTTCGCAACACTGGGATGTCACGCTGGAAAGTTTAACCACCATGGCGGGTCTGGCCGAAGCCACCAGCCGGATTGGTGTTTGGGGCACCGTGCACACCATGGTGTTTCACCCTGCGGTGGTAGCCAAAATGAGCGCCGTGTTGGATCAAATCTCCAAAGGACGTTTTGGCCTCAACATCGTATCGGGTTCGAACCCAACCGATCAGGGACAGATGGGCTTATGGATGGATCTCGACCACGCCGAGCGTTATGAACTGGCGGCTGAGTGGCTGACGGTGCTGAAGCGCTTGTGGACCGAGGATCGTGTTGATCATCAGGGCAAGCATTATCAACTGACCGACTGCATGTCGAATCCTAAACCGGTTTCGCCGCCGCCGATTATCTGCGCAGGCGCGTCGGATCGCGGTTTCCTGTTCACCATGGAGCACTGCACCGGCAGTTTTATGCTGGGTTCTGATCACGATGACTTCATCAAAACCGGGCTGCGTGCCAAAGAGCTGGCATTGCAGCAAGGCAAGCCGGATTTCAAAACCTACGGCTTGTTCACCATCGTACCGGGCGCCACCGATGCAGAAGCACGTGAACGTGTGGCGCTGTATGACGCCGGTGTCGACACCATCGCGCTTGATAACCAGACGCGCGAGTACTCCGGTGATAAGAGCTTTAAACAGAACACCATGGCGCAGCGCTTTGTTTCGCAGGGGGAACAGCGTAACTCCATGACGCGTGCCGCGCTGGTGGGGTCAGCAGAAACCATCGGCCACAAGCTGGCGGCGATTGTGAAGGGCGCACAGCTGGATGGCGTGACGGTGATCGTGCCGGACTTTATTGATGACCTGCGCATTGTCGGTACCGACGTGCTGGAAGTGCTGGAGCATCACGGCGTGAATACCCATGCACGCGCCTATCAAAAATCCATGACCGCTTCGTAGGGGAATTCCCCTGACAAAACATAAATCACTTTACCGGGAGTCTAATGATGAGAATAAAGATGATGATGGCTGTTGCTGTGGCTGCGGTATTGGCGAGCAGTGCAATTCAGGCGGATGAGAGCAAACCGCGCGTGGCAGGTCTGTTCACGCAAACGGTGACACAGGGTTCCTGGGATATGGCGGGCTATGCCGCGTTTAAATCCATGGCGGATCAACAGGGCTTTGCGCCCAGCTATCTTGAGCACACCACTTATGAAGCGGCACCGTCGGTATTACGTCAACTGGCTTCCGATGGCGTGAAGTTAATCATCGCGCACTCTTCGGGCTATTCGGCGGCCATCAAAGAAGTCGCGCCATCGTTCCCGAACACCCAGTTCGTGTTGTATTCCTACGAGGGGTCTACCGCCAACTTGCCAAACTACTCGGCGTGGTCCGTGGATTGGGATGAATACGGCTTTGTGCTCGGCGCATTAGCCGCCAGCGCCAGCAAAAACGGGCACATCGCGGTGATCAGCGGTGAACCTATTCCGTCTGCGGAACGCACCGTGCAGTTCATCAAGAAAGGTGCTGCCTACGTGAACCCGAAGGTGCAGGTGGATTCTGCCTATGTCGGTTCATTTACCGATGTCGCGCGCGCCAAAGAGATCGCCACTGGCGCCATCGCACGCGGTGCAGACTTTGTGATTCCATCTGCGGATACCGCCGACGCGGGTATCCAGCAGGCGGCGGATGAAGAGGGCGTGCTGACCATCGGTTCCTACACCGATCAATCGAAATCCTTCCCGAACTCAATCATGACCTCAACGGTGATGAACTTTGAAAAATCCTATGCGGATATTGGCAAACACTATGCCGATCACCAATTAGGTAACCGCATCATCACCGAGAACCTCTCCACCAATGGCTGGACGCTTTCGACGCCGTTTGCGCACGTCGACAAATCAGTACAGGACAAGGTGTTCCAGGTTATCGCCGACCTGAAGTCCGGCAAAGTGAAGATTGAGGAGTAATGCATGAGCAGCCCGCTAATCGAACTCGATCATGTTTCGAAGCGCTATCCCAATGGCTTCGTCGCACTGGAGAACGTGTTACTGTCGCTGTTTCCTGGTGAGATTCATGCGCTGTTGGGGGAGAACGGAGCGGGCAAATCCACGCTGATGAACATTCTGTACGGCGTGCACGAACCCAGCGCTGGCGGGGTACTGATGGGCGGACGGCAGGTGATTCATCGGCGACCAGCAGATGCCATCGCTAATGGTATTGGTATGGTGCATCAGCACTTCAAGCTGGTAGCACCGTTTAGCGTGGCCGAGAATCTGGCGCTGGTGGCGCGCGGCGAGCAGCGAAAAACGTTACGGCGTCACGCAGAGATTCGCGCCTTTATGCAACGCTATGGCGTGGATCTCGACCCTAACGCGATTGTGGGGCATTTACCGCTGGCATTACAGCAGCGCGTGGAAATCCTCAAGGCGCTGGTGAATGACACGCGCGTGCTCTTGCTGGATGAACCCTCCACCATTCTTACGCCGGTCGAAATCCGCGCACTTTACGCTACGTTGCGCCGCATCAGTGATAGAGGCACGGCGGTGGCGGTGGTGACGCATAACGTCGATGAAGTGCTGGCCCACGCCGATCGCTATACGGTGTTGCGTCGCGGTAAAACCAACGGCAGCGGACTGACGGCGGCGTGCAGCGCAGAACAGTTGGTCGAAAAAATTGTGGGCCGCACTGTCAGCAGCGGCACACGGTTGGGCGCGCAGCGTCTTGCGGGCGGAGAACAGCTGAAGATTCAAGGGGTGAATGTACGCCCGGGCAGCGGCTCGCCGGGTTTGCATGACATTAACCTCAGCTTAGCGGCGCGCGAGGTGGTGGGCGTAGCGGGTGTGGAAGGTAATGGTCAAAGCGAACTGTTTGCGCTACTGGCCGGGGAGTCTTTTCCGGACAGCGGTGAAATTCAACGCAGTGATGCACAGGTAACGCTGGCGCTGGTGCCACAAGACCGTCATCACGAAGGGTTATCCCTCGATCTGCCGGTGTCTCACAATCTGCTCTATCCCGACATTATGCAGGGACACTATCGCCGCTTCGGGCTACTCGACCACTCAGCGATTGCGCAGCGCGCCCGCGAAATGATCGAGCAATCCGATATCCGTACCCATTCACACGCCAGCCCGGCCCGCTCGTTATCGGGCGGTAATCAGCAAAAAATCGTTGTTGCGCGTGCCATGGCACAAGATGCCTCGATCATCGTGGTGTACCAGCCCACGCGCGGGCTGGATTTGGCCGCCGCTGAAGCGGTGCTGATGCGTCTGGCCGATGCTGCGGATGCGGGCACCACGGTGCTGATTATCTCCTCCAACATCGAAGAACTCATTCGCGTTTCAGATCGCATTGTGGTGATGAATGGCGGGCGGATAACAGGCGAAGTCACGGGCGAAGCGATGAATATTGAACGCATCGGCACGCTGATGACATCGGGCCGTAGTCTCTCTTTACAAGGTGCAGGAGAAGTCCATGTCTGAATCATTAAGCGCCTTAACCGAGACCCGCGCCGGATTGCGTCGGGCATTAGCGCAGTTGAGCGCTTCACGTTCGCTGTGGGTCACGTTGAGTGCTTTTATCGGATCGCTGATTATCGGGCTGGCGCTCATCACCGCGCTCGGCGTGCCGATGCAAGAGGCGATGAGCACCGCCTTTGACGGCGCGTTTGGTTCAGTACGCGCGCTCTCCGACACGCTGGTATTTATGACGCCGCGCTTGCTGGTGGCGCTGGGGGCGTTAATCGCCATTCGGGGAGGCATGTTCAACCTCGGCGGTGAAGGGCAACTGCAGATGGGGGCGATTGGCGCCATGCTGCCATTCCTCGCCTTCGGTGACCTGGGGCCCGCGCTGCTTCCCTTCGCCATCCTGAGCGGTGCACTGTGTGGAGCCCTTTGGGGCGCAATTCCGGCGCTGCTGAAAGTGTGGCGCGGCGTGGATGAAATCATCGTCACTCTGATGATGAATTTCATCGCCATCTACACGCTGAAATATCTGGTGCAGGGGCCGATGCGCCCGCTGGGCTCCAACTTCAATATGTCCGCGCAAATTCCCGCCGATGGGGTGTTTCAGCCGCTGATTGAGGGGGCGCGATTGCACGCCGGCGTCTTCCTCGCACTGCTGATCGCGCTGGCGGTGTGGGTAATGCTCAATCACACCGCGTTTGGTCTCAAGCTGCGGGCCAGCGGACAGAGCCCGCGCTTTGTGAAATTGCAGGGGCAGTCAGCCGCCAAAACCGTGCTCTCCAGCATGGCGATTTCCGGCGCGGTCAGCGGGCTGGCGGGCACCTTTGAAGTCCTCGGCGTGCAGTATCGCCTGATTGATGGCTTCTCTTCCGGACTCGGCTTCGAAGGACTGGCGGTGTCATTTCTTGCCGGATTACAGCCGATTGGGGCGGTGATCGTCTCCCTCTATTTCGGGGCGATTAACAGTGCGGCGCTGGCGCTGCAAAGCACCTTCTCGATTCCGGCCGCGCTGGCGGATGTGCTCGGCGGCATGCCGATTCTGATTCTGGCGGTGTTAAGTGGCGTGATGTTAGTGAAAGGGAGGCCGGTATGGAATTCAACACTGTAACGCTGGCGCTGTTTCTGGCTGGCGGCTTGCGACTGTGTGTCCCGGTGCTGCTGGCGGCATTAGGGGAAACGATCTCTGAGCGCGCCGGTGTGTTCACCATCGGGCTGGAAGGATTGATGCTGTTTGGCGCGGGGAGTTCCGCGCTAGGGCTGATGTGGAGCGGTTCGCCCGTGCTGGCGCTAGGCGTGGGCATGCTCGGCGGATGCGTGGCGGCGCTGCTGCTGGCATTGGGCACGGTGATCGCGCGGGCTAACCAAATCGTGATGGGTATTGGCTTTAACCTGTTTGCCATTGGGGCGACTTCGCTGATGCGTCAGCTGTGGCTCAGCGGCGCACCGCCAGCAGGTTCGATGCGCGCGGTATCCATGCTGAAACTGCCGGGATTGTCCGATCTTCCGGTGGTGGGACGCGCGCTGTTTTCCCAAAGCCCGGTGTTTTATCTGGCGGTGCTGGTGGCGCTGGTGCTATGGGGCGTGTTGCGCTTCAGCCGTGCTGGCTTGCTGCTGCGTGCCGTCGGGGAAAATGCGCTGGCCGCCGATGCGGCCGGGCACTCGGTGTTGCGTATTCGTTTTAGCGCCACCTTGTTTACCGGTCTGATGGCCGGGCTGGGCGGCGCGTATCTGTGTATCGTCGCGTCCGGTGGCACCTTCGTTGACAACATGACCGCCGGTCGCGGCTATCTGGCCATCGCCATTACCCTCTTTGCGCGCTGGATGCCACTGCGCGTGCTGCTGGTGGCGATGGTGCTGGGTCTGCTCGAAGCCCTGCAGTTCCAGGGGCAATATTTGGGCGTCAACATTGCGCCCTCGCTACTGATGGCGATGCCCTTTGCTGTTGCACTGATCGCCTGGATCATGATGGGCAAGGCAGGTGCGGCACCGGGTGATTTAGGGCGTCCGTTCCTGCGCGGCAACGGGCGCTAGTGCATTTTCAACTAACAGGAGTGACAGATGAATCAGGCAATCAATCCAGAAGGCTGGATTATCGGCAAAACCGCAACGGGTCTTAATCACCTGAACTGGGGTATTAAAGCAGGCAATCACGTGTATGTGGCCGGCATGTTGTCCACCGACCCCATTGATGGTGGCCTGGTGGGTGTGGGCGATATTGAGGTGCAAACACGCCGCGTGCTTGACAGTATCAAAGTGGTGCTGGAATCGGCAGGCAGCAGTATGGATCACGTGGTGATGAACCAGATCTTCCTGCGCAATCTGGAGGATTACCACAAGTTCAATGAGATCTACGTCAGCTATTTCCCGGCGATTTTACCCGCACGGTTCTGCGTCAAGCTGGAGATGGTGCGGCCGGAGTTTCTGGTTGAGATCGCCACCACGGCAGTGATCCCCGCATAAATGGGCGGCTCCAGGGCCGCACTTCACTGAACACCACTCACTATTGAGGATGTTTGCATGCAATACCGTTATCTCGGGCGCAGCGGGCTAAAAGTGTCCGAAATTTGCCTCGGTTCCATGATGTTTGGTGGAGCCACCGATGAAGCCACAGCCCAGCGCATCATCGCCGATGCCAGCGCCAGCGGGGTCAACTTCATCGATACCGCTGATATGTACAACAAAGGCGAATCAGAACGCGTGGTGGGACGTGCCATCGCTGCCGATCGCCATCGTTGGGTGCTGGCGACGAAAGTGGGCAACCCGATGGGGGATGGCCCGAATCAGCGCGGTATGTCACGCAAATGGATTCGCGAGGCGGTGCACGGTTCTCTGACGCGTCTGGGCACCGATTACATTGACGTGCTCTACATGCACAAAGCAGATTTCGCTGCGCCGCTGGAAGAGATGGTGCTGGCCTTTGCCGACCTGATCCGTGAAGGGAAGATCGGCTACTTTGCCGTGTCGAATTTCAAAGCCTGGCGTCTGGCGGAAACCGTGCGTCTGGCACGTGAAGCCGGGATTGCCGGGCCAGTTGCCACTCAGCCGCTGTATAACCTCGCGAACCGTGAAGCCGAAGTGGAGATTCTGCCTTCAGCCGCCTATTTTGGCGTCGGAACCGTGTGTTACAGCCCGCTGGCACGCGGCATTCTCACCGGCAAATACCGCGTTGGTGAAGCCCCGGACAGCACCAGCCGTGCCGGGCGCGCCGATCCGCGCATGCTCGAAGCTGAATGGCGTCCGGAATCGTTGCAGATGGCCAGCGAGTTAGCGACTTATGCCGAACGCACCGGACGCCAACCCGCGCACTTCGCGCAACAGTGGGTAATGCGCAATCAGTTGGTGACCAGCACGCTGGTGGGACCGCGTACTTTTGAACAGTGGCGTGAGGGCATTGCCGCGCTGGATTGTCCGTGGTCCGAAGAAGATGAAATGTTCTGCGACCGTCTGGTATCACCGGGTAAAGGCACCAGCCTCGGGCCGGTCGATCCCCATCATCCGATTGAAGGCCGCATCGTCGGTCGATTTGCAGCAGGTGTAGAATGACAGATTCACTTCTGATGCCGGACATCGCCGAGGCCTATCGCGGCGGTATGCGCCAACTGGCGGCGGGCGTCTGCCTGATTACCAGCGCTGATCAACAACAGCCGGGCGGGATGATCGCCACGGCGGTGACGTCGGTCAGCGCTGAACCCCCCACGCTGTTGGTGTGTGTCAATCGCAATGCTTCGATGTTTGAACTGATTCAGCGTAGCGGGCATTTTTGCGTCAACGTATTGGCGGCTGACGCGCTGGGTTTAGTGGATATCTTTAGTAATGCAGCACGCCGCGCTGAACGGTTTGCGACCGGTGATTGGCTGCAGGATGAACTGGGTTCACCGATTGCAGCAGACGCGCTGGTGGCGTTTAGCTGTAAATTGGTCAATACCGTTGACTGGCATACGCATGCCATCTTTCTGGGCGAGGTGACCAACGTGGTGCATCCCAACATTGATGCGCAACCGATGGTGTATCACGATCGTGCATTTCATCAACTTTCTGCGCTGTAACCCAATGAACGGGAGGGCAATCGCCTCCCGTTATTCTCACGGCAGCATAATCACCACATCAATTTCCAACAGTAATTCCGGCTCGGCGAGCGCAGCGATCTGAAACAGCGTGCTGGCAGGTAACTCAAGTCCTTCAAAGAAGCGCTGGCGTACCGGATGAATATGCGGCACCAGCGCCAGGTCGGTGACATAAGTGGTGGTGCGCACAATCCAGTCACGCTGTGCACCCAACCCCTCCAGCAATCGATCGATATTGGCATACACCTGTTCGACCTGCTGCTGCATATCTCCAATGCCGACCACGTTTCCCTCTTCATCCCACGCGACTTGCCCGGTAGGGAACACCGGCGTCCCGGGACGAATTTTGACGTGATTGTAATAGCTGCGCGCCTTCAAACCGGCGGGATTGATAATGCTCATAACGCTCCTTAACCCTGTTTCGTTCGCGAATGTTCTCGCTTCAAGGCTATCACCCGTGCGCGTTGTCGGGTAAAGGTATCCCGGCAACGCCGCGTTGCCGCTAAAGCAACACGGCGGCGGTTACAAACGCTTTTGTGACGCGGCATCGAACAGCATCGCACGCGCATAATCCACTTCAACGGCAATCATATCGCCTGCTGCGGCACCGGAACGTTGGGTGGTAAACAGCATCACCTCATGCCCGAATAAGTTGCCGTGGATGAGCTCGGATAAACCGATGGGTTCGACGAGAGAAACCTCCAGTGGCAGCGCGTGTGGAGAACCTGCTGAAGCCAGTGCGATGTTTTCAGGTCTGATGCCATAAATGACTTCACGACCTTCAGGCTGATTGGCCCATGCCGGGTTAGCGGGCAACAGCGCGCTGTCGCCGATGCGCACGCCATTCGGGGTGACAACGCCATTGATAAAGTTCATGGACGGTGAGCCGATAAAGCTGGCGACAAACTTGTTGGCTGGCGTGTCATACAGTTCCAGTGGTGTGCCGACTTGTTGGATAACTCCGTGGTTCAGCACCACAATCCGGTCGGCCAGCGTCATCGCCTCAACCTGATCATGCGTGACATACACGATAGTGTTGTTCATCTGCTGATGCAGGCGTTTAATCTCGACGCGCATCTTGCCGCGCAGTTGTGCATCCAGATTGGAGAGCGGTTCATCAAACAGAAAGACCTGCGGCTGGCGCACGATCGCGCGTCCCATCGCCACTCGCTGGCGCTGGCCGCCGGACAGTTCTTTGGGACGACGATCCAGAAGATGTGAAAGATTAAGGATATCCGCCGCTCGCTTCACTTTCTCCTCAATCTCCGCACGCGGACGTTTCTGGATTTCGAGGCTAAAGCCCATGTTGCGTGCCACCGTCAGGTGCGGGTAGAGCGCATAACTCTGAAACACCATTGAGATATCACGATCTTTCGGGGCGACATCATTCATCAGTCGTTTTCCGATGCGGAGATCGCCGCTGCTCGCCAGTTCCAGACCCGCAATGGTGCGCAGTAAGGTGGATTTGCCACAGCCGGACGGCCCGACCAACACCACGAACTCACCATCGTTAATCGTGAGGTTGATATCGCGCAGGACTTCAACATTGCCGTAGCGTTTGTCGATCTGCGCCAGTGTAATTTCTGCCATGTTTACCCCTTAACCGCGCCAGCGGTCAGACCCTGAACCAGATATCGTTGAATAAAGGCAAAGAACAGACAGGCAGGAATCAGCGCCATTACGGCGGCTGCCATCATTTCACCCCATGAAACGGCAAATTTGGAGACGAAGCTGAGTAAACCCACCGGGAAGGTCATCACTTCGTTTTTGTTGATCAGCATCAGCGAGAACAGCAGTTCGCTCCATGCCGCGGTAAACACGAAGCCGAGCGTTGCCGCCATTCCCGGTAACGTCAGCGGAACCAGTACCCGATACAGCGCCTGAAAACGTGTGCAGCCCTCAAGCATCGTAGACTCTTCCAGATCTTTGGGAATGGCATCAAAGAATGACTGCATCAAAAAGGTGGCAAACGGGACGTTAAAGGCGGTGTAAATCAGCACCAGACCCAGAAGACTGTTGGTCAGGCCGAGCGGGGCCATCACGCGATAAATCGGGGCGATGATCATCACCAACGGGAACATCTGCGTGAACAACAGCAGCGCCGCCATCACCATCTTGCCGCGAAAGTGAAAACGCGAAAATGCATAGCCGGCACCAGCAGCAATCAGCGTGGTCAGGAAAGCGGTGCTGAAAGAGACGATCAGACTATTGCTGAAGAAGGTGGGGAAATCACTGTCGGTGAGCACTTTTTGAAAGTGGCCTAAAGTGAAGCCGCCAGGCAACAGTGTCACGCCCTGGCTGAACAGCAGCTGATCCGGTGTGACTGAAATCTTGATGATCCAGTAGAGCGGAAACAGGGCAAACAGCAGGTAGAGGCCAATACTCACGCGGTGACCAATCATCGGTAACAGTTTCATTTCGCCTCCTTATTTCAACAGTTGATGACGAATGCGCAGCAGAACCAGCGCGTAGCAGGTCATCAGCAGTAACAGAAACACCGCCATTGCCGAGGCATAGCCAAAATCGAGTTTGCGATAGGCGGTGGTGAAGATGTAGCTGGAGAGAATCGAGGTGGATCCGGCGGGGCCACCGTCGGTCATCACCACGATCAGATCGGCGAAGTTGGCGATCCAGATGGTACGTAGCATCACGGTGATGGCGATCATCGGTGCCAGGAAGGGCAGCGTGACGCGACAGAATTGTTGCCAGCCGCTGGCACCGTCAATCGAAGCCGCTTCATACAGATCTTTCGGGATGGATTGCAAAGCGGCCAGCAGGGTAATGGCAAAAAACGGAATACCAAACCAGACGTTAGCAATGATCGGTCCCCACATGGCCAACTGAGGATCGGACAAGATATTGTATGGCTCGCTCAGTAATCCGAGATCGCTCAGCCACTGTGGCAACGGGCCAACCACCGGGTTAAGCAGCCAGGACCAGGTCAGGCCGGATAGAAAGGCGGGCACCGCCCAGGGCAGAAACACCAGCGCCTGCACCCAGCGACGAAAACGAAATTCGCGGTTGAGCAGCAGCGCTAACGCCAGACCGAAGATAAACTGTAACAGTAGTGAGCTGAGCGTCCAGTTCAGCGTGTGACCGAGTGCTTTAAAAAAGCGCCGATCGTCAAACATTTCGGCAAAGTTATCCCAGCCCACCCACCCGCTATCCATCGAATTGAGCAGATTCATGCTCTGAAACGCGTAGGAAATGCCGATCGCCATCGGCACAAAAATAAACAAGGCGATCAGCAACAGTCCCGGCGAAAGATAAAACCACGGCTCAGCCAGCCGCAGCCAGCGCGTGTAGCGCGGGCGCGGCGAGCGGGCGTCAAGTGAGGTTTCTAACATCATCATTGTTCTCCGCGCGATCGGTGATTACTGCGTGGCGAGCCAGCTTTTCTGCTCTTTGGTCAAATATTTAGCCCAGTCTTTCACCATGTCTTCGGTGTCGTTTTCACCCAGCAGGGTTTCCTGGCTGCTCTCTTTCACAATCACCGAGTTAAAGTAACCCCAGCCTTTCAGGTGTGTCGGCATGGTCAAAGGCACATAGTTCGGATCGTTTAACTCTTTAAACCAGCCGGCAAACTGCGGTGTTTGATAGAAAGGATCCTGCTCTGCACCTTTATAAATCGGCAGGGTGCCAACAAATTTTGCCCATGCGAGGTTGTTGGTCTTATTACTCAGGAAGGTGATGAGTGACCAGGCGAGATCTTTTTGTTTGCCCTGTTTAAACATCGCCCAGCCGGTATAACCAATGGTAGGGAAAGCTTTACCCGACGGTCCGACAGGCATCGGTGCAACGGCAAAATCATCGGCGGCCATGCTGTTTTTAATCGCAATCAGCGCATCGGGGTCCTGATCGAGCATGGCGCACTTGCCGGAATAGAAACCGGAGACGATTTCGTTAAAGCCCCAGTTCACACTGTCTTTTGGCGCGCCGCCTTGTTTGTACATGTCGACCAGCAACTGCGCCCCTTTGATCGCCCCTGGCTGAGTCAGAGTACTGTTGCCGGATTTATCGAAGAAATCCGGTGAGCCGTTCATTGCCGCCATAAACATCATCCAGGCATTGGTGCCGCCGACGCCGCCGCGCATACAATAGCCGCTGATGCCGTTACCCAACTGGCTGATGCGTTTAGCATCGCTGGCAAACTCATCCATGGTTTTTGGCGGCTCACTCAATCCGGCCTGCTGGAAGAGTTTCTTATTCCAGAACAGGGCGCGCAGGTAGAAGCCGTAAGGGATCATGGTGGCTTTGCCATTGGCGGCACGCGCCATCGCCAGCGTTTTATCGGTTAACTGGGCGGTGCCATCCCAACTTTTGAGACGTGGTTCCAGATCCTCCAGCATGTTGTTGCTGGCATACAGCCCTTGCCAGGTATCTGGCATTTCCACCACATCGGGCACTTGTCCGCTTTGCAACATGGTGCCTAATTTTTCAAACGCCTGACCCCACGGCAGCGAGATCAGCTCAATTTCCGTGCCGGGATGCTGGGTTTTGTATTCGGTCAGCATCTTCTGCAGCAGTTCAGTGCGGGGCGGGCTGGTAATCACTTCCACCACGGTTAATTTTGCCGCCATACTGCTGAGTGCTGAACCCAATCCAATGGCTAAAACCAGTGCGTTAATAGCAAAACGAGTCGTCATTGCAGCTTCTCCTGGGAGTGATTATGCGCGGGTTGCGGTGGCAAGCGCCTGTTGCAGGTCGTTCCAGAGGTCTTCGGTCTCTTCCAGCCCAATCGAGATGCGGATCAAACGTGGCGAGACGCCGAAATCAACGGCAGAGTTAAATTCGCTGGCTTGATTGATGACTGAGATGGCGGGCATCACCAGACTTTCGAATCCACCCCAACTCACCCCCATATGGAAATAGTGCAAGGCGTTGCAGAAGGCGGGGATATCGATTTGTTCGGTCACTTCAAACGCAAACAGGCCACTGTAGCCGCGCAGCGATGACCAGGATTTAGGGGCCAAACCGGGATGACATACCGCCGTAACTGTGGATGGGCACTCAGCTTTTGTGCCAGTTCCATGCCGCTTTGGTGATGCTGCTTCATGCGCAGGGGGAGCGTGCGCAGACCACGGATCAGCAATGAGGCTTCATGCGCAGAGAGTTTGCCGCCGAGGAAGGGACTAATGTGGCGTGCGATATTGCGATGTGCTGTTGACTGGCAATCACCAGGCCAGCCACCACATCACTGTGCCCGCTGATGTATTTCGATGCCGAGTGCACCACGATGTCGATCCCACACAGTAACGGCTGCTGGAAAATCGGCGACGCCCAGCTGTTATCGATAATGGTGACCGCACCAGCATCACGCGCCAGCGTGGCCAGTTTATTCAGGTCCAACTCGCTCATCACCCAACTCACCGGACTTTCCAGGTAGAGCAGGCAGGCACCCGGCAGCGCGGCACGAATTGCCTCTTCATCATCACCATCGACGAACTCGGTGGTGATACCAAAACGCAGGCAGAAGCCACGCAGGAAGCGATACGTATCGGGATAGACGTGATTAACACACACCACTTTTGCGCCGGGTTGTAGCACGCTGAGAATGGCATTGCTGATGGCGGCCATGCCGCTGCCGAACGCCAGGCAAGCCTCGCCCCCTTCCAGTGCGGCAACTTTCTCCTGCAGCGCTCGGACCGTGGGATTATCGACGCGCGAATAGAGCGGTTGATCGCTTTCGCCACGGAAGCGGGCAATCATGCTTTCTTAATCACTGAAGGTGAACAGTGACGATTGGTAGATCGGCGGGGTGACCGCGCCTTTTTCATGGCGTAAATCATGGGACAAAAGTGTTTGTTGCGAGACCGGTTTATCGTTTGGCATTGATGACATCCTTCATGTCGCGTTCAGTGATATCGAGAATTTGATGGCAAATGGCGCGCGCGGCTTCACCATCCCGCTGGCAAATGGCATTGAAGAGATCGCGGTGTAACGGGAAGGAGTCGGCAAACAGTGCCTGCTCCGGTGGCGATTCAAAAAAGGCGTGCATGCTGTCGTAGATGCCGTTGAGCATTTGCAGCAGAAGGGGGTTGCCTGAAGCGCGATAAATGCTGGTGTGAAACGCCCAGTCTTCGGCACCGGCTGAGCCGACCGCCAAATGTACGCGCTCCATTTCTGTCAATCGCTGTTCGATTTCCAGCAGGTCTTCGGCGCTTGCACGCTGTGCAGCGAGCACACAGGATTCTGATTCGATAATGCGACGGACCTCCAGCGCGTGCAGCATATTGGCGGAGTCATTTTTGAATCGCAGCGAGAGAAAGCTGTCGTTGATGCCGACATCTGCCTGCAAAAACGTGCCGCTGCCTTTCTTACGCAGAATGATGCCCAGTGCTTCCCAGCGTTTTAACGCCTCACGCACGGTGTTGCGGCTCACCCCGAGTTTCTCCGCCAGTTCGCGTTCGGGCGGTAAGCGACTCCCCGGCTGCGCGCCGGATTGCGCCATAAAACGCGTGAGTGCATCAAGAATCAGCGTGTCACTGCGCGGCGTGGTTATCGGTTGAAGCTCAAAAGGGGATTGCATAGCGCTGCCTTAATTGGTCCAACATCTCTACCAATTTCATAGCAAGGCGCGTGCCATTATTTTTATGCCTGATTTAATTGACATTTCTGGGCAGTAATAAGCAGGAGATCTGAGTTTTACTGGTGCAAGGCAAAAAAATATGCACCGGGATGTCACAGCGAGGATATAAAAAAGGCGCGAATTAACGCGCCATTTATAAATGCGGAAATAAATTAGCTGGCATCAAAAATCACATACAGTTTACGCATCGTGTTTTCAATTACCCAGGTCCCTTCAGTATTGGCTTCGAAGAAAAAGGAATCACCCGGTTTAAAATTTAAGGTTGCTTCGCCATCAGGAGTAAATGAACCTGTGCCGTTAAGAAAATGCATAATTTCAGCCTGTTTCACTGAGCGACGATAGGAACCTGCTGCGCATTCAAATATGCCCGTATCGATATCTTCTTTGCCGGGAATCACTTTCTGGATACCGGAAAGGGCAATAGTGCCGCTGCCCGGTAAGCCTTCCACGCTGCCCCAGGGTTCCATTGTTTCAATTAACGCCGGCTGTTCAATTTTTTGCACTTTCATCAGTTCTTTTTCCTGTAAGCAGTGACAAATAGCACTCACCACAATGGCAAAGTGCATTGGGGAAAAACTCAATTCAGATTAAGCGATTGCAGTAAAACCTGAGGGGACTTATTGCCGTGCGAATAACATATTTGAATGATTATTCGCACGGCTTTGGCAGAAACTTTTGTTTCCTCACCATGCTTCAAGCTGCAAGTGGAGGGGCGGCGTCCATTCACCCCCGATCAGTCATCTGAGTCGGTTCCAGGCGACGCCTGCCTGCACTTTGAAAGGGGGTGAGAGCGCCGCCTAACTCAGCGTTTGGCAGCATGAGCAGGGTTGCGCCACGGTATTACCCAGAACACGGCGCAGGAAATCTTGCGTGCGCGCTTCTTGTGGCCGCAGTAACAGGTTGTCAGCGGGACCTTGTTCTACAATCTGTCCGCTGTGCAGGAAGCAGACGCGATCGGCCACTTCACGCGCGAACTGCATCTCATGGGTGACCACGATCATGGTCATCCCTTCACGGGCGAGATTGTGCATGACCTGCAGCACTTCACCCACTAATTCGGGATCAAGCGCGGAGGTGGGCTCATCAAATAAGATCGCTTTGGGCTGCAGGGCCAGCGTGCGGGCAATCGCCACGCGCTGTTGCTGACCGCCGGATAACTGGGTTGGCCATGCGTTGATTTTTTCGGCCAGGCCCACCATTGCCAGTAAGTCTTTGGCGCGTTTTTCCGCTACGTTACGGGATTCACCGTTGACGTGAATCGGACCTTCCATCACGTTTTCCAGTACGCTGCGATGCGGGAAGAGGTTGAAGCGCTGGAACACCATGCCAATCTGACGTCTTAGATCGTTAATACTCTTGTGCTTATTGTTGACGCGCTGGCCCAGTACGGTGATATCGCCGCCTTCATAGGTTTCAAGGCCGTTGATGCAGCGCAGTATGGTTGATTTACCTGAACCCGAAGGGCCAATCAGGCAAACCACTTCGCCTTCGCTGACCTTGAAACTCACGCCTTTCAGCACCTCAATGGGGCCGAATTTTTTGTGTACCTCATGAATTTCAATCATCTTAAGCCCCTTTCATCTGACGTTTTTCCAGCTTCTTGGTGAGTGCCAGCAGCGGCAGGCAAAGCACCAGATACAGCAGTGCCACCAGCGTGTACACCGTGGTGTTATCGAAGGTTGAGGCAGCAATCAGCTGGCCCTGACGTGTCATTTCCGTCACCGCAATGGTCGAGGCAAGCGCAGAGTCCTTGAGCATCATCACGAGCGTATTGCTGAACGGGGGTAAGGCAACATGGAAAGCCTGAGGCAGCACCACGCGGCGCATGGCTTTGCCATAACTCATGCCCATTGATCGCGCGGCTTCAAGCTGCCCGCGATCAACCGATTCAATGCCGGAACGAAATATTTCAGCGATATAGGTCGAAAAGCAAAAGGCGATACCAATAACACTGGCCTGAAACGAGGTGAGGGTGATGCCGATATCCGGGAAGACAAAGTAGATATAAAACAGCACCACAATCATCGGCAGACCGCGCGTGATATTAATGATGGTGGCGATCGGCCATGAAATGATTTTCCACGGACACATTTTGGCTGCGGCAAAAATCAACCCCAATGGCGTACTGATTATCAGAGACAAAAGGGTGATATAGATCGTCATTTCAGCCCCTTTCAATAAAAAGGGCAGATACTGGTGGATGCTGCTCCAGTCCATTTTGTTCTCCTGGCTTGTAGTGTCACCCTAAAATCAGGCGATAAATTCATTATAATGAATATCGTTGATAGCAAATCGCTGTCAATCTTTACTCTCATGACAGAGATAGCATTTACTTATTACGCTCATACGAACAAGCTATAGGTGTGATATTTAGTGAAATCAAAGGCTTTATTGTTAATTTGTGAGTTGGCGCATTTTCATTAAATAAATCGTTGACAGCAGGTGTGCAATTTTCATTATAGTGAAAAAGAGCATTATCCCTTTCATTGCACCCAGGAGTGAGCCATGTCTGCCATTCGTTCCCCGTTGATGATTCTCGGCCTTACGGCTGCGTTGAGTTTCAATGCCAGTGCAGCGGTGTTAACCGCGGGTTCACCGCCATCGAGTGCACCCACTACCTTTCTCAATACCCAAACGGGCAAGATTGAGGGTTTTATGCCGGATGTGGCCGCAGAAGTGGCTAAACGTGAGCATTTGGACATCCAATACAGCGCAATCCCTTTTTCCACGCTGATACAATCTGTTATTGCCGGAAAGATTGACATGATAGTGGCGGGAATGACACCGACTGAAGAGCGCGCGAAACGTATTACGTTCTCTCAACCAGTGACGGCTTTTGGCGCGGGATTGATCGTGCGGGATGACAATAAAAAAGCGTATAACTCCTGGCAGGATCTTAAGGGTGAAGTGGTAGGCACCATGGCCGGTACTGATTATACCCAAAGCCTGATGGCCAGCGGTATTGCGAAAGAAGTGAAGGTCTACGACAGCCCTGCGGATATGACGCGAGATTTGTCACTGGGTCGCGTGGCGGCCGGATTAAATGACTATCCGATATTAAAAGCGCAGGAAAAAGCCGGTGGACTAAAAGGCATGCATGTAGTGGACGGTTATAAACCGGAGCATGTTTCCCCCATGGCGTTTGGCGTGAAGAAAGGCAACGATGCGTTAATGGCGCAGATCAATAGCGCGTTAACCAGCATGAAAGAGGATGGCACGTTGCAGACGATTAAAACCAAATGGGGCATGCCCTGATTGATGACACCCTTAAGCTCAGCTGACAGGGATGCGAATGGAATTCAGCCGATGAAAAAAGAACCGATCATCAAAGGGGAGTCAGGTGCGCAGGAAGCGGATATCGGCTCCCGCGTAAAACGTGTGCGCAAGGCGCGGAATATGACCATTACTGAACTGGCGCTGCTGGCAAATGTCTCCGCTGGCGCGATCAGTCAGATCGAACGCAATCTGACGAATCCGACAGTGCGTGTGCTGGAACAACTGCGTCTGGTCTTAAAAGTCCCCCTTTCGGCCTTTCTGGAAGAGGCCGAAGCTCACACTCGTGGTGCTGAGCATTATGTCCGGCGCGCAACGGAACGCCCGCACTTTAACGTGGGTAAACAGGGCATTTCAAAACAGATGCTTTCCCCCTCGGGCGACCATGATTTGCAGTTCATGTTCATCAATATCCCGGCTGGCGTGCAGTCCGCTGAGATGTTAATGGGGAAGGGGGAAAAAGCAGGCTTAGTGATGGCGGGTGAACTGACGCTGGAGATTGACGGTGACACCGTGCTTTTGACACCCGGTGACAGTTTTCAATTTCAGAGCCATCTCCCGCACAACATTTTTAACCCGACGTCCAGTGACGCCACTGTGTTGTGGATCATGCATATTTCCTCTGAGCAACATTTATAAAGGTCAGGATTGAACATCATGCGCATCAACGTGAATACCGTAGCAGACAGTGAAACTTTCCCCAGCGCGGTGGATGTCATCGTCATCGGCGGCGGGATTATTGGTACTTCCGTCAGTTATGAACTGGCAAAGCAGGGCGTTTCCGTGGCGCTGTTTGAAAAAGGCGTGATTGGCGGTGAGCAGTCGGGACGCAACTGGGGCTGGGTCCGCCAGCAGAATCGCGATCTGTATGAGCTGCCGATGGCGATACGCAGTTTGCAGCGTTGGGAGGCGTTGAGCGGGGAAATCGGACTCGATCTTGGCTTTAGCCGCCAGGGAATCACCTACGGCACATTGAGTGAAGCGGATGTGGCGCGCTGGGAAGCCTGGGGCAAGCAGGCGAAACAAATCGGCTTTGTTAGCCACTTATTGACGGGCAAAGAGACGCGCGAGCGGATTGGTGAACAGGCCCAATGGGTGGGCGGCGTGTGGTCACCGAGCGATGCGCGTGCCGAACCCTCCATGGCCGCCCCGGCCATTGCCACGGGCGCGAAAAATCTGGGTGCTTCGGTGCATCAACAATGCGCGGTGCGTGGATTGGACATCAGTGGCGGGCGCGTCACCGGTGTGTGGACCGAGCGCGGCTTAGTGAAAGCGAACCGGGTGATCTGCTGTGGTGGTGCCTGGAGTTCACGTTTCTGCAAACAGTATGGTGTTGAACTGCCGAGCGCCAATATTTTGGGTACAGCGTTTAAAACCACGGTGGCGCCGGAAGTGATTAAAGGGTGTCTGAGCATCGGCGGATTGTGCATTCGCCGTCGTCAGGATGGCAGTTACACCGTGGCACTCTCCGGTCGTGGGCAGATCGACCTGGCTCCGCAAAATATCCGCTATGCCACCAAGTTTTATCCGATGTATCGCAGCAAAATTGCCAAAAAACTCAAAGTGCGCATTAACGGCTCTTTCTTTAGTGGTCCGGAAGCCGCGGGTTCGTGGTCAAATCAGGGCGTATCGCCGTTTGAAAAGATTCGTGTACTCGATCCCGCCGGCGATCCTGCGATTGTGCAGGAAGCGATGCAACTGCTGGTTCAGTTTTACCCGGAACTTGCCGGGATCAAAGTCGATCA
>AEWW01022819.1_pt1 | contig 22868 bp, 16 predicted proteins | sample 267848 | NCBI WGS metagenome assembly AEWW01 (sample SAMN00713649, study PRJNA62039) | ant fungus garden metagenome | place: Panama: Gamboa | collected Apr-2009 | depth 0.5 m m | reverse complement strand
GTTTCATCAGCATCGAGGCGAGCCATGCCAGTAAGGCAAACAGCAGCGCAAAGCCGATGATCCAGCGCTTACCGCGCCACAGCGTGCAGCCAAGGCCGCGCACATCCAGTTCGTTCTCCACAACGACAGAGGTCATAACAAAAGTCCTTATCGGGGTACTGATCGGGGTAATTTATTTTTTATCTTCGCCACTGCTTTGCCAGCGGCGTTTAATACGGCGTTTAATCCGGCGAATTCCTCGTGCCACACGCCACGCGTGTTTAATGCAGTAGCCGTAAAGGAGGAATGCCAACATGAACAGTACTAACATGACCCATTCTGGAATAAAGGCCAGGTATTCACCCAATACGCCGATACCCGCAAGGATCGCAGCTGCGGCAGTGATCAGTAAAAATGCCTGACGAGATGAAAAACCAGCTCGCATGATTAAGTGGTGAATGTGCTGGCGATCTGCTGAAAATGGACTCATTCCTTTGCGAAGGCGGCGGTACATGATGGCAACCATGTCCATCAGAGGAATAGCAATCAGCCACAATGCTGTAACAGGGGTAATCGGATGGCTCAAACCTTGTGTAGTTTCAAGTAGAATCCAGATGATGGTGAAGCCAATCATGGTGCTACCCGCATCGCCCATGAATACTTTAAAACGACGGCCAATAAAGCCGAGATTGAGCAAAATGTAGGGGATAGTGGCAGCAATCATTGCAAAGCACCACATCGCAAGACTTGTCTGACCGTCAAAGTAAAGAATAATACCCATTGCCGCAAACGTAACACTGGAAAGGCCGCCCAGTAAGCCATCGATACCGTCGACCATATTAAATGCATTTATTGCCGCCCATACGGCAAACAATGTGAGTACGTAACCGAAAGGCCCAACAACGATTTCAATTGGACCAACGATGAATCCTAAGCTTAACAGATAAAGCTTCGCCCCAATCATCATTACGATGGCAATAATAGCTTGAACAGAAGCACGAAATTTAACACTGATATCAAAGCGATCATCAAGCGCGCCAACCAAAACCAAGACACCCGCACAGCTTAAATAAAGCGCAGCATGAGGCAAATAGTAGTTAGAAATCGAAAACGCAAAGCATATCCCAGCATAAATTGAGATACCGCCAACCAATGGAATGACGCCTTGATGTCGCTTTCTAGAGTTCGGCTTATCCACCAAACCAATTTTTTTAGCCGCTTTTCTGGCAAAGAACAAAAACGCTAAAGTAAATAGAAAAACTAGGCCAAGCTCTGTACCCATCGTGAGTAAATTCACATTAACGCTCTCAGCTAAAATCATCGACAACAATAAGCAAGATTCTTGCCATTGCCGTATATCCTTAGTCCGAATTCTGCTTCAGATTAGACTGTCTGCTGAAAAAAGCAGCGCCCATCTGGCACAATCATTATAATGCTTCCTGACTGGGCTAATCCTAATGCCCATAAATGAAAAACGCCACGTTAAGACGTGGCGTTAGCAATAAATCCTGGCAAAATGTGCGACCGAATCGCTTCGCTTAGCGATTCAATATCGCCAACTTACGAACGCTTCATCATATCGAAGAATTCGTCGTTGGTTTTGGTCATCGCCAGCTTATTGATGAGGAACTCCATCGCATCAATTTCACCCATTGGATGGATGATTTTGCGCAGGATCCACATTTTCTGCAGCTCTTCCTGCGTGGTGAGGAGTTCTTCTTTACGGGTACCGGAGCGGTTGTAATCAATCGCTGGGAAGACACGTTTTTCAGCAATTTTACGCGACAGGTGCAGTTCCATGTTACCTGTACCTTTAAATTCTTCGTAAATCACTTCGTCCATCTTCGAACCGGTATCAACCAGCGCAGTCGCGATGATGGTCAGGCTGCCGCCCTCTTCCACGTTACGTGCTGCACCGAAGAAACGCTTCGGACGATGCAGGGCGTTGGCGTCCACACCACCGGTCAATACTTTACCGGAAGCCGGTACCACGGTGTTGTAAGCACGCGCCAGACGGGTGATGGAGTCAAGCAGGATAATAACGTCTTTCTTGTGCTCGACCAGGCGCTTGGCCTTCTCGATCACCATCTCAGCGACCTGAACGTGGCGTGAAGCTGGTTCGTCGAAGGTGGATGCGATGACTTCGCCTTTCACCAGACGCTGCATCTCGGTCACTTCTTCCGGACGCTCGTCAATCAGCAGCACCATCAGCACGCAATCCGGATAGTTGTACGCAATGCTCTGTGCGATGTTTTGCAGCAGCATGGTTTTACCGGCTTTCGGTGGCGCCACGATCAAACCACGCTGACCGCGACCGATCGGCGATGCCAGATCCAGTACGCGAGCGGTCAAATCTTCGGTTGAGCCATTACCGCGCTCCATACGCAGACGATTGTTTGCGTGCAGTGGCGTGAGGTTTTCGAACAGAATCTTATTACGCGCGTTTTCCGGCTTGTCGTAGTTAACTTCGTTAACTTTCAACAGCGCAAAGTAACGTTCACCCTCTTTTGGCGGGCGAATTTTACCAGAAATGGTGTCACCAGTGCGGAGGTTGAAGCGGCGGATTTGGCTGGGAGAAACGTAGATATCATCGGGACCGGCGAGGTAGGAGCTGTCTCCAGAGCGGAGGAAACCAAATCCGTCCTGCAATATCTCCAGCACACCATCACCAAAGATGTCTTCGCCACTTTTCGCATGCTGTTTAAGGATAGAGAAAATAATATCCTGTTTACGCATACGTGCCTGGTTTTCCAGACCCATATTTTCGCCGAGGGTAATCAGCTCAGAAACCGGCGTGTTCTTTAATTCGGTAAGATTCATAGTGAGGGTTCTTAAACTCGGGGTAATTCTCGAAATGATTGTCGTGGGTGGTATGGCAAAAATTCCATGCCGTTAATGGCTCTTTTTCAACTCTGCTCGACGATTATCGTCTGATGTGGCGATAGGAAACGAAGAGATGGTCGAAAGATGATGCCGAATGTGCTAGTCATCAGATTGCCAAACCACGATAACGTTCAATGCGAGCAGGGTCTGACAAGGGAAAACTTTAGATGCAAACTACAAGGTAAGTGCGTAATGCAGTGAGGTCAACTTAACACGCCTGAAGGGAGACGTCCAGCAGTGGCGAAAAAATTCACCACTGCGGAACAACACCGCGCCGGGCTTAGGCCAGGTTAGCGTTCAGGAACTCTTTCAGCTGGCCTTTAGACAAGGCGCCTACTTTGGTCGCAGCCACTTCACCGTTCTTGAACAGCAGCAGTGTCGGGATACCACGAATGCCATATTTAGGCGCAGTGCCCGGGTTGTCATCAATGTTCAATTTGGCGATGGTAAGCCTACCGTCGTACTCTTCTGCGACTTCGTCGAGAATTGGGGCGATCATTTTGCAAGGACCACACCATTCAGCCCAGAAATCTACCAGAGTGACACCGTCGGCTTTCAGCACGTCAGTGTCGAAACTGTCATCGGTCAAGTGAACGATTTTATCGCTGCTCATGTTTAACTCCAAAGATTGTGCCTGGCGAATTGGCGTAAAATATACCAACGTAGGTTGACTTTATTTCATCGGATACGCTTTCGTAAAGCGCTAGTAAGCTGATATTCTACCACACTATGAGCAAAACACACTTAACTGAACAGAAGTTTTCCGACTTCGCCCTGCACCCACAGGTGGTTGAAGCCCTTGATACCAAAGGCTTTTCTAACTGCACGCCTATTCAGGCGTTGGCACTGCCTTTTGCGCTTTCAGGGCGTGATGTTGCGGGTCAGGCGCAAACCGGTACCGGCAAAACGATGGCGTTCCTGACGTCAACGTTTCATCATCTTCTTTCTCATCCAGCCGCTGAAGGCCGCCAGATTAATCAGCCACGTGCGCTGATCATGGCCCCGACGCGTGAACTTGCTGTGCAGATCCATGCCGATGCAGAGCCACTGTCGAAAGTCACGGGTCTGAAACTGGGTCTGGCTTATGGCGGTGACGGCTACGACAAACAGCTGAAAGTGTTGGCCGATGGCGTCGATATCCTGGTGGGCACCACCGGTCGCCTCATCGACTATGCGAAACAAAATCACATCAACCTCGGCGCCATTCAGGTCGTGGTTCTGGATGAAGCCGATCGCATGTTCGATCTTGGCTTTATTAAAGATATCCGTTGGTTGTTCCGCCGCATGCCGCCGTCCACCCAGCGTCTGAGCATGTTGTTCTCGGCGACCCTCTCTTACCGCGTACGTGAACTGGCGTTCGAACATATGAACAACGCTGAATACGTGGAAGTGGAACCGGAGCAGAAAACCGGCCACCGCATCAAAGAAGAACTTTTCTACCCTTCGAATGAAGAGAAGATGCGTCTGCTGCAAACCTTGATCGAAGAAGAGTGGCCCGACCGCGCCATCATCTTCGCCAACACCAAACACCGCTGTGAAGATATCTGGGGCCATCTGGCTGCGGACGGTCACCGTGTAGGTCTGCTGACAGGCGATGTGGCACAGAAAAAACGTCTGCGTATTCTGGATGACTTCACCAAAGGTGATGTAGATATTCTGGTCGCGACCGACGTTGCGGCGCGAGGTCTGCACATTCCTGCAGTGACCCACGTGTTCAACTACGATCTGCCTGACGACCGTGAAGACTACGTGCATCGCATCGGTCGTACCGGCCGCGCAGGTGCTAGCGGACACTCCATCAGCCTGGCGTGCGAAGAGTACGCACTGAACCTGCCAGCGATTGAAGAGTACATTGGTCACGGTATTCCGGTGAGTAAGTACAGCAGTGAAGCACTGATGAGTGAGCTGCCTCCGCCGAAACGTCTGCAGCGCAGCCGTTCTGGAAACGGCCCACGCCGTGGCGGGAACAACAGCAACCGTCGTAGCGGCGCGCCGCGCAATAACAACCGTAAACGTTCGAGTTAAGCACACCATGCTGAGCGCATCGTCACTTTATGCTGCGATTGATTTAGGCTCTAACAGCTTTCATATGTTGGTGGTGCGCGAAGTGTCCGGCAGTATTCAGACCATTGCGCGTATAAAGCGTAAGGTACGTCTGGCTGCCGGTCTGGACAAAGCCAATCACCTCTCCGCCGAGGCGATGCAGCGTGGCTGGCAATGTCTGAAACTCTTCTCTGAACAGCTGCAAGATATTCCGCCCGAGCAAATCCGCGTGGTCGCCACGGCTACGCTGCGTATTGCTGAAAATGCCCAGGACTTCCTGACTCACGCCGAAGAAATCCTTGGCTGCCCGGTGAATGTCATCAGCGGCGAGGAAGAAGCACGCCTGATTTATCAAGGTGTTGCCCACACTACCGGAGGCTCTGATCAGCGCCTGGTGGTGGATATCGGCGGCGGCAGCACCGAGCTGGTCACCGGCGAGGGTTCGCACGCGACCACGTTGTTTAGTTTGTCGATGGGCTGCGTCACCTGGCTGGAACGCTACTTTGGCGATCGTCACCTGGCGAAAGAGAATTTCGAGCAGGCTGAATTAGCGGCCCGTGACATGATTCGTCCGGTCGCGGCGGCACTGCGCGAAAAAGGCTGGCAGATCTGCGTCGGTGCTTCTGGCACCGTGCAGGCACTGCAGGAAATTATGGTTGCGCAGGGCATGGATGAACGCATCACCCTGAGCAAGCTGCAGCAGCTAAAACAGCGTGCGATTCAGTGCGGCAAGCTGGAAGAGCTGGAAATCGAAGGATTGACACTCGAGCGCGCGCTGGTATTCCCCAGCGGCCTGTCGATTCTGATCGCTATCTTCCATGAACTTAGTATCGACAGCATGACGCTGGCCGGTGGCGCACTGCGTGAGGGGTTGGTGTACGGTATGCTGCATCTGCCGATTGACCGCGACATTCGTAGCCGCACGTTGCAAAACGTCCAGCGCCGCTTCTCTATCGATGTGGAGCAGGCAAGCCGCGTGCGTCAGCTGGCTGAAAGCTTTTTCCGCCAGGTGAGCACTGCCTGGAAGCTGGATAACCGATGTCGCGATCTGCTGCTGAGCGCCTGTTCAATTCACGAAATAGGCCTGAGCGTCGATTTCCGCCAGGCACCCCAGCACGCCGCTTACCTGATTCGCCATCTCGATCTTCCTGGTTTTACGCCCGCACAGAAAAAAATGCTCGCCTGCCTGCTGCAGAATCAGAGTGGCAGTATCGATCTCGCTTTACTGACGCAGCAGAACGCTGTGCCACCACGTATGGCGGAACGCTTAAGCCGTTTACTGCGTCTGGCGATTGTTTTCTCCAGCCGTCGTCGCGATGACACGCTGCCCGCAGTGCGTTTACAGGCGGATGATGATGCGCTGCACCTGACACTCCCTGCTGGCTGGCTGGATGCGCATCCGCTGCGTGCCGAGTTGCTGGAACAAGAGAGTCATTACCAGTCTTATGTGCACTGGTTGCTGACTATCTCTTAATCAAACCTGCTGCGCTTGCTGATGCTGCGTTGAAAAGCTCCCGTCAAATGCTCATTGACGGCATGTGAACTCCGCTTTGCCGGGAACTTTTCGTCTTACCTCCGCTACGCTCGCAACGGTTATCGCTACAGGCCTGGCCTGAACGAACGGCGGGGGATTTACCCCTTCTTCGCATTCTCCAGCATCGCACGTAAGCCCGCGACGCGCGTCTGCCCGGTTTTCACCCGCTCCTCGGCGCTGATCACCTTTTTCTCGCGCTCCCACACCACATCATCCTGCGGCAGCTCCATCAGGAAGCGGCTTGGTTCTGGGCGGACCAGTTCGCCGTACTGACGGCGTTCACGGCACAGGGTAAAGGTCAGCTCTTTTTGCGCGCGGGTAATGCCCACATAGGCCAGACGACGCTCCTCTTCGATGTTGTTCTCATCAATGCTGCTCTGATGCGGTAATAACCCCTCTTCCATACCGACCAGATAAACATACGGGAACTCCAACCCTTTGGAGGCGTGCAAGGTCATCAGCTGCACCTGATCGCTCTCCTCATCGCTCTCGCCGCGTTCCATCATGTCGCGCAGCGTAAAGCGCGTCACCACCTGCGCCAACGTCATCGGCTCATTCAGCTCATCGTCCTCCAGCATCTCCGTCATCCACTGGAACAGCGTATTGACGTTTTTCATGCGCATCTCGGCGGCTTTGGGGCTTGGCGAGGTCTCAAACAACCAGCTTTCATAATCGACACCGCGAATCAGATCGCGTACCGCATTCACTGGCTCGCGATCCGTCAGCTGAATAATCTCGTTAAGCCATTGGGTAAAGCGCTGCAGATGCTCCAGACCGCGCCCGCTCAGGGTCTGTTCCAGCCCCATATCGAAGCTGGCATTGAACAGACTTTTGTTGCGTAAGTTGGCCCATTCACCCAGCTTCTGCAGCGTGGCAGGCCCAATCTCACGGCGCGGCGTGTTAACGATACGCAGGAAAGCACTGTCGTCTTCCTGATTGGTCAGTACGCGCAGATAGGCCAGCAAATCTTTGATTTCCGGCCGCGAGAAGAACGAGGTGCCACCAGAGATGCGATAAGGAATACGGTTCTGCATCAGCTGCTTTTCAAAGACGCGTGACTGATGGTTACCGCGATAGAGAATTGCATAATCTTTATAGGCGGTTTTATTAACGAAGTGATGGGCAATCAACTCACCGGCAACCCGCTCGGCTTCATGATCTTCATTGTTGGCACTCAGCACCTTCAACTCGCTGCCCTCGCCCAGCTCGGAGAACAGGCGCTTCTCAAACACATGCGGATTATTGGCAATCAGGATGTTAGCTGACTTCAGAATGCGCTGAGTTGAGCGATAGTTCTGCTCCAGTTTCACCACTTCCAGCGTCGGGAAATCCTCTTTCAGCAGCACCAGGTTTTGCGGTCGTGCGCCACGCCAGGAGTAAATTGACTGGTCATCATCACCGACCACGGTGAAACGCGCCCGCGCGCCCACCAGCAGTTTCACCAGCTCATACTGGCTGGTGTTGGTATCCTGATACTCATCCACCAATAAATAGCGAATACGCTGCTGCCAGCGCTCGCGCACTTCCTGATTGCGTTGCAGCAACAGCGTCGGCAGCGCAATCAAATCGTCGAAATCCAGTACGTTGCAGGATTTCAGATGCTGGTCGTACAGCTGATAGCAGTGGGCAAAAATCTGGTCGCGCTGGGATTTAGCCAGACCAGCCGCACCCTGCGGATCGACCAGATCATTCTTCCAGTTGGAAATGGTGGAGATCAGCTGCTGCAACAGCGTTTTGTCTTCCTCCAGCCACTGTTTAGTAAGGTCTTTCAACAGCGCCAGCTGATCTTGATCGTCGAACAGCGAGAAGCTCGATTTCATTCCTAACGCTTTGTATTCACGTTTGATTATCTCCAGCCCCAACGTATGGAAGGTGGAAATCATCAGGCCGCGCGCCTCTTTACGTCCAAGCGTTTGTGCGACACGCTCTTTCATCTCGCGCGAGGCTTTATTGGTGAAGGTGACGGCCGCGATATGGCGCGCCTGATAGCCACACTCGCGGATCAGATGGGCGATTTTATTGGTGATGACACGGGTCTTACCCGAGCCTGCACCGGCCAGCACCAGGCAGGGGCCGGTGACAAATTCGACAGCACGTTGTTGGCCGGGGTTTAAACGCATAACGGAATATCACTCGACTAATGAAAAGGAGATCCCCTGACGATTTCGCATGGCAGGAATATGGACAGGTGAGCGACTCCCGGAAACTGACTCAATCAGTCACCGTATCAAGCATACGCAGCCAACGCACCTGCAATTTGAAGTAGGACGGGGATATAATGCGCCGAACATTATACATACATACAGAGACACCAACATGGCGAAAACCGCGGCAGCTTTGCACATCCTCGTCAAGGATGAAGCGCAGGCCAAATCCCTGCTGGCCCAGCTGGAAAAGGGCGCAAACTTCCAGCAGCTGGCAAAAAAACACTCCACCTGTCCATCGGGACGTAACGGCGGCGATCTGGGTGAATTCCGTAAAGGCCAGATGGTGCCCGCCTTTGATAAGGCGGTGTTCTCCTGCCCGCTATTGCAACCTTATGGGCCGGTGAAAACCGCCTTTGGTTATCACATCATCAAAGTGCTGTGGCGCAACTGATCACTTTTTACTTTTCATCTGCTGCAACACGTTGCTGCACTGGTTGGCATCTGTATCACTGGGTGAAATCAGTGCCAGCAGTGCGGCGGCCGGCGCCACCACTGCGCCCAGCGCCACCGCAGCAGCGCCACGTGCGATCAGCGGCCCGGCTTTCACTCCCGCATCCGGATTTTTGAAGGTGCCACGCACATACAGTGGCGATCGCAAGGTGATGATACGAATGCCTTTGCTCTCTGGATTAATGGATAAGTCCAGCCTTTCATTGGCAAAGTTAACGTTGCCGGTGACATTAATCACCGCATTCTCCGTATCCAGCACAAACACTTTCGGCGTGGCGAGACCCTGACGGATATTGAGATCGGTGGCGGCACAGTTGATGCGCACCTCATCATCGCCAAACAGTTTGCCGACCACATAGTTACCGACATTCAGGCCAGCAATTTCCATCAGACTACGGCTGATCAATCCGTCATTCATCAGCAGTTTCAGCTCGCCGTTGCTGGTCCCCAGAATATCCGCCACCGAGTTGCCGGTACCGCTCAGGCTGGCATCGCCGTTTAACTGACCCAGGCTACGCTGCATCGCCGTGACATTCGGGAACAGCTGACGCAGTTGCAGCTTACGCGCATGCAAATCCGCGCGACCGCGCATCGGGCTTTTATCCCCTTCCAGATGAATGGTGGAGTTGATACTACCGCCCGCCATGCCGAAGCGCAGCGGATCGAGCAGCAGGTCACCGTTTTTCAACTGCAGATGGGTATAAAGGTCGCTAAGCGGCAGCTTGCTGCTGTGTTCGATGCGTTTTCCGCTGAATTTCACATCCGCATCCATCACGTCCCAGCTTTTGGTATCAAACTTGTCATGTGGCAGCACGCGATCGGCCGGTTGAGTCGAAGCGTCACCACGCTGGGCTTTAGCCTGCTGGGTTTTCTCACTGCCCTTGCCCGAATTCACGCCAATCAGCGGGCCTAAATCCGCCATACGCAGCTGGTTGGAGGTTAATTCTCCGGTCAACGTTGGGCGCGGTTTCACCTGGTGATAAGCCAGCGAGCCGTGAATATCGCTATCGCCAATATGCCCATTGAAGTTTTCGTAACGGAACAGCGGCCCTTTCTCTTCATTGAAGCGCGCGATCAAATGGCCGTCAGTTTCGTACGGCGGCGTATCAGGCAGCAGCACGCCGGTTAAACCGTACAGATTCGCCAGCGTATCGCCAGCAAAACGCAGACGCACATCCAGCCCGCCGAGATTTAAAGGATCCTGCAACGTCCCGTCAACGCGCACGCGCGTGGTGCCGTTGCGCACATCCACCTGCAGTGGGAAAGGAGTGGTTTTGCTGCGCAACGAGAGCATGCCGCCGATCTTGCCGTCGCCAGTCAATTTCTGATTGTTGTATGTCCCCTCCGCCTGCCAGCCAAAGACAAAATCGCCCGCGCCTTTCTGCTGGTCATTACCGCCTGCTACCTGCGCGTAAGGCACCGGTTTGCCCAGTGGATTAAGGGTGACGGTCACATCGGCTTTATTGATGGCATCGCGATAACGAATCTGGCCTTTATCGAACAGGATATTATCGAGGCGGAAAGACCAGGCAGAAGGCGGCGCATTAGCATCGCTGTTCTCGCTGCTGGCTAAGTTGAAGGTCCAGTTATTCTTTTTATCCGCCGTCTGCACCAGCCGCGCATCGGGCAGCTGCATTTTAATCCACGGCAAATAAACCTGTTTATGCAGGAGCGCCAGCGGCGCAAGCGTGGCTTCAACGCGCTGCAAATGCACCATGGTGACATCGGGAATATTCGGCGGATTGCCCAGCATAATGTCATCGGCATGCACCTGCGGCCACGGCACCCAGCTGCGCCAACCGGGTTCTTCGCGATTGCGCACCCAGGCAACACCCAGATCACCCCGAATGGCGAAAGGCCGGTTTAACTCAGTGGAGACTTTTTGGTTGATGGTTGGCTTCAGGCGGTTCCAGTCAAACGTGGCGATAATCACCACCACCACCACAACCAACAACAATAAAATCCCGAAAACCCAACTCAGGACTTTTCCCGTACGTGACATTCTGCTTCCTCCTTGCCCTCAACGTCTCACATAACTGTAGTCGAGACGTTGCGGATCGGGATCAGGGAAGCTCGAGCGCCAGGGATTCCAGCGTGCTGAAGGGAACAGGCCGCGAGAAGAAATAGCCTTGTGCCGCCATTGCAGGTGAATTGCGTACCTGCTGCCACTCCTCTTCGGTCTCCACGCCTTCAACAATAACACCGTTGCAATAGCGATTGATCAACGCCAGCAGCATGGAGAACAGCGAGCGGCCTTCATCGGTAGAGCGCAGCAGCATGAACAACTCGCGCGACAGTTTAATGTAGTCATAGCGCAGCTCAGTCAGCGCAGAGAAGTTTGCCATGCCTGATCCAAAGTCATCGAGCCACAGCGGGCCCAGTTCAGGCATCTTCGCCACCATCTCTTCCTGCGGCAATGCATGGTGCTCCGTGAGTTCAAATCGCACCCAGGGGAGTTGCGTAATCAACTGGCGGATATCCTCATGCTGCTCAATGGCTAACAGCGTCGGACCATCAATATTCACCGAGGCCACCAGCTGACGCTGACTGAAAAAGTGTGACCACTGTAATAACAGCTCAAGCTGTTCCTCGACGACATCAAGGCGCTGCGCGATAGTCAGCGCATCAAAATAGGTTTCGGGCGACAACCTTTTCTCTGGTGCGGAGGGGTGTGTCACCGCAGTCAGTAATTCAATAGCCAGTAAACGGCCGGAGACCTGGTAAATCGGCTGGAAAGTATAGAATCGTTGGCACTGCTGCCAGTAGAAACGCGTTTCCTGTTGTTGCTCCAGTTCAATTGAAATAGGCAGCCGATGACTTAAATTGTTCATCACCATGGTTTTTTCCTGGTAGGTGGTGGGTGCCTGCAAATTGTTTCTCAGCGGCAAGTATCGGCGAGTAACACGATAACTTTATTGGTCTCAGCCACCTCACGAGCAGTTGAGTGTATCAGCGCGTTTCAGGCTTAATCGGCAAAACAAGCGGCGCTTTGTCCGTTAAATCGCCGTGGAAAGTGGGTGCAGGCACCTTAAGTTAAATTAAAACATCGTTTTAAAAACCATTGACAGCTGCCATACCAGACGCGAGACTCGAGGGCAGAATTCACTACAGGCCGAAGACCATGACGCAGAAGAACATTGCCATCATTGGCGAATGCATGATTGAGCTGTCCGAAAAAGGTGAGAACATCAAACGTGGCTTTGGCGGCGACACGCTAAACACGGCGGTTTATCTGGCACGCCAGTCAGATAGCCAGCAGCTGCGGGTGGACTATGTCACCGCGCTGGGCACCGACAGTTTCAGTGACCAGATGATCGCTGCCTGGCAGCAGGAGCAGGTGCACACCCAGCTCATTCAGCGCCTTGACAATAAAATGCCGGGCCTCTACTTCATTGAAACCGACGAACACGGCGAGCGCACCTTCTGGTATTGGCGCAATGATGCCGCTGCGCGCTTCTGGCTGGATGGCCCAGAGTCTGACGCGATTTGCGCCCAGTTGGCCCACTACGATTACCTCTATCTCAGCGGTATAAGCCTGGCGATTCTGCCGGCCACCAGCCGAGAGAAACTGATGGCACTGCTCAGCGCCTGTCGCCAAAACGGTGGCAAGGTCATTTTCGATAACAATTACCGTCCACGTCTGTGGGCAGACAAATCCAGCGCGCAACAGGCTTACGCTGAGATGCTACGTCATACCGACATCGCCTTCCTGACGCTGGATGACGAGCACCTGCTGTGGGGTGAACAGCCGCTGGACGCAGTGATTGCACGCACGCACGAAGCCGGTGTGCAGGAAATTGCCATCAAACGCGGTGCCGATTCCTGTTTAGTGGCGATAGGCGATGAGCCGCTGCGTGAAGTGCCCGCCATCAAGCTGGCAAAAGAGAAAGTGATCGACACCACGGCCGCAGGCGACTCTTTCAGCGCCGGTTATCTGGCTGTACGTTTAGCCGGAGGGAGGGCAGAAGATGCGGCCGCGCGCGGTCATCTCACCGCCAGCACGGTGATCCAGCATCGTGGAGCCATTATCCCTGTAAGCGCTATGCCGCAATAACCCTCCTTTCAGCATTTCCCAGCGGCGCTATTTCAGGCACGACGCCTGGCGCCGCTGGATATCCGTTGGCACGATGCATGGCGCCAATCGTTCACTTTGCCGCTGTTGATTTGATAATCACGACTTACACAATGCACAGGATAATTTGCCTTAAATCCCGAGATTACACTGTGAATTTTAACTAACCTCGCCAGCGATCCATCTTTGGCTCATATCCGCCTACGCCAGTTTAGCAACCCTTACCATATCAATTTAAATTCAATAGATTACGGACAGAAATCGGGCCGCCAGGCATAGTCCGAAACTGCAGAAATGGTGGGTTTTCGGCTGGACGCCAGCGCGAAAACAGACCATGTTTTAATCAACAACAGCAGGACGCTGTTAATCCGGCCGCGAACAAAATAATGACAACACGACTCGCTCAGGACTGATTTATGCACACAGAAATCATTAATATCTGGCCACACGGTGATGCGCCAGGCGCGAGTGATTCGCGCGCTCAACCGCAAATCGTCGATCTCGCCAAAGAGTACGAACCCTATGACCGCGCCGCGACCGGCGTGCGTTGCCCTGAAATGGCGATCTGGCATCCGGAAACCTCCAACGGCATTACGCTGCTGGTGGCGCCCGGCGGCGGCTATCAGCGAGTGCTGATTGACCGTGAGGGCAGTGCCCTCGCCACGTTCTTCACATCGATGGGGTATACGCTGGCAGTGATGACTTATCGCCTGCCCTACGATGGCCATCACGAAGGTCCCGATGCCCCACTGGCCGATGCACAACGTGCGGTGCGCGTGTTGCGCGATCGTGCGCAGCGCGGCATGAACGGCAAATACATTGTGATGATGGGCTTCTCAGCGGGTGGGCACGTGGCTGCCAGCCTGGGGACGCGCTTTGGTGAGAAAATTTATCCAGTGCAGGATCAGGCCGACAGCTTCTCGCCACGTCCAGATGCCATGGTGCTACTCTACCCGGTGATCAGCATGCGCGACGGTCTGGCACACGAAAGCTCGCGCACTCGCCTGCTCGGCGCATGGCCGGATCAGAGGTTGATTGATGCGTATTCCATGGAAACGCGCGTACATGCGCAGACACCGCCCACGCTGCTGATTCACGCTAGCGATGATGACGCGGTTTCGGTAAACAACAGCATGGTGTTTTTCAGCGCCCTGCGTGAGCACAAGGTGCCGGTGGAAATTCACTTTTATCAGAAAGGCGGCCATGGATTTGGCATTCGCGGCGTCGCGGATCTGCCCCTCGCCAGTTGGCCGATGCTGGTCACCGAATGGCTCCGCGCTAAGACATAATCCCCTTCATAATTTGAACCGCAGCGGCGCTGGCTGCATGCAGTCACCCCAGTCACTGGCTTAAGTCAATGACTGGCGATGAACATACTTGCCGCCTTACTGCGGCTCAAATTATTTCAGGGATAATTCATGCCCTGAAACGCAGCGACGTGGCTGCATGGATGTGATGTTCAAAAGCGCCTCAAGGCGCTTTTGTGCTGCTACTCAAATTTTTTTGGCGATCTCATATGCCATGAATCATAAGACTTTATGACTCGGCCATGAATGATAAATCCTGCGTCATGACGAGGGTTGAGCCGGGTCGGTCGCGCTCGCGCTGCCGTTACTTTCCGGTTTAGCTTCATCAGAAGCCGCCGGTGCCGCAGGCGCATCCGGTACCTTCATCACTTTATCCCAGCCGTCCTGCAGCATCTTCACGTTGGTCTCAGCTTCACCTTGTGGTTGAATCAGCACCATCGTCAGTTCCTGCGTCAGCTGCTGGCGCAATTCCTGATTCAGCTGGTCACGCGTCAACCCACTGAGAAACGCCTGACGCAACTTTTGATACTGCTCCGGCGCGATATCCACCACCGCATTCGCCTGCGAGCGCAGACGCTGCCCCATCAAGATATCGGTATCCGTGCGCGCATAGGTGGCGAACAGCTTATTCAGTTCCAGCAGCTTCTGCGCCATCAGCGCATCAAACTCATCCTGCGGTAACCCTTTATCACGTACTGCCGCCAGTTCTTTCGCCACCTGGTTCATGTTCTGCGCCAGCGATGCGTTCGGGCTGTCCATGTTGATGGAACACTGCGCACGCTGGTAAAGCACGCGGCAATCAAAGCCCACCTGCACGCTCTGTGCTTTGCTGTCCGCCAGCGCGCGTTGCACATGCCAGAACAGCGCTTCACGCGCCAAATCACTCTGCCAATAGTGCTGTAAGTTCTGTGAGTCACGAATCGGTTGCCACGGCGTATCCCACACCAGCGACAGGCGATCCTGACTCATCCCGCCATTCACCAGGTTGACAGGCTGATGCGGCAAAGGAGAGAGCGTAGGCAGCGCTGCGGGCGCAACCCGTTTCCCCTTCAGCGCGGAGAAGGTTTTGTTGATTTGTTCTGCCATGCTGCGGCTGTCAACGTTGCCCACCACATACAGGGTCATGCCATCCGGCGTGTACCACTGCTGATAGAAGCTGTTGAGCTGTGCAATATCCACCGGCGCGCGCGGTTGTTCGCCCGGATCGTGCGCCAGCATCGCGGAACCTTTCAGACGGTAACGCCACCAGACATCCTGGGTATTTGGCGGCCAGGTGGCGATGGGATCGGTCGCGGTCAGCGCGGTCGAAACCACCTGCTCATTAATGGTCATTTTCCCTGCGGTCGCCGCCAGCCAGTTCAGCGCTTCTTTCAGCAGCTCCGGGCGGTTGTTGGGCAAGCTCAGGTTGTATTGGGTGTAATCGTACGATGAGATCGCTGGCGGCAACGGGCGTTGCGGATCCATGGCTTGCTGCCACAGTGCACGCTGTTGATTGGTATCCAGCGCGGTGTTGTGCACCATTGCCAGACGCGGTATCAGATGGCTGAAACCGGTTTGCTGAGCGCTCTCCACCAGTGAACCGGTGTTAACAATCAGACGTAATTCAATACGATCGCTTGGACGTTGTGGCGTGGTGAGTAACTGCCAGCTAAAACCATTGTCCAGTTTGCCTTCCTGCCACGCGGGATCGGGCTGGAGTGTCTCGGCGTGCGCGCCAAAGCCGGATGCCGCAAGGATTAATCCGCCAACCAAAAGTCGAATTCTGGTGCCCTGCATGTGAACCCCTACATAAACAGATCAACGCTCGTTATCGCGACATGTACGGTCACATCTTTGGTGACCGGCGCGGCCCATAGCCGCCACGTTTAATGAAGAACAGACTCTTTGACCACAGGAAGGTCAGGATGTCGCGCAACGAGGTAAAAAATCGGGAAAAAAATCAATGGGGTTTATTATGCAAATGCCCGCTGTCAGGGCAAGCGACAGCGGGCATTTCTCAGGAAATTAACGCAAATAGACGATCAGACGCTGGTTTGTGAGGCGTTATTGACCTTTTTCGCTGAAGAAAGCGTCGCTTTCATCTGCTTCTCATCCAGCTGGCCGACCCACTTGGCCACCACCACCGTCGCCACGCCATTACCCACCAGGTTGGTCAATGCACGCGCTTCGGACATAAAGCGGTCGATACCCAGAATCAGCGCCAGACCCGCTACCGGTAAATGTCCCACCGCAGATAATGTCGCCGCCAGCACGATAAAGCCACTGCCGGTTACGCCCGCTGCGCCTTTTGAGGAGAGCAGCAGCACCACTAACAGCGTGATCTGGTGGAAGATGTCCATGTGCGCATTGGTGGCCTGTGCGATAAACACCGCCGCCATGGTCAAATAAATCGAGGTGCCATCCAGGTTAAAGGAGTAGCCGGTTGGAATAACGAGACCCACCACTGATTTCTTACAACCCAGCTTCTCCATCTTATCCAGCATGCGCGGCAGCGCAGATTCAGATGAAGAGGTACCCAGCACGATCAGCAGTTCTTCTTTGATATAGGCAACGAACTTGAAGATGTTGAAGCCAGCCCAGCGTGCAATCAAACCTAACACCACCACCACAAACAGCACACAGGTGATGTAGAAGCAGATGATCAGCTGACCGAGCTGCACCAGTGAGCCCACGCCGTATTTACCGATGGTAAACGCCATGGCGCCAAAAGCACCGATCGGCGCGAGGCGCATAATCATATTAATGACGCCGAAGATCACTTTCGAGAAGCTCTCAATGACGTTGAACATTACGGTACCGGCGTTACCCAAACGATGCAGGGCAAAACCAAACAGAATGGCGAACAGCAGTACCTGCAGGATATTACCGCTGGCAAAGGCACCAATCACGCTACTCGGAATGATATCGAGCAAGAAGGCAATGACGCCCTGATCCTGTGCTTGCTGTGCGTAAACCGCCACGGCTTTGGCATCCAAAGTGGCGGGATCAACGTTCATCCCCGCGCCCGGCTGCACCACATTAACCACGACCAGGCCAATAATCAGCGCGATGGTGCTGACAATTTCAAAGTAGAGCAGCGCAACTGCGCCAGTCCGTCCAACTGCTTTCATGCTCTCCATGCCGGCAATACCGGTCACCACCGTACAGAAAATCACGGGGGCGATGATCATCTTGATCAGCTTAACGAAACCATCGCCAAGCGGCTTCATTTGCGCGCCTAACTCAGGATAGTAGTGGCCTAACAGGACGCCGATGCCGATGGCAACCAGCACCTGGAAGTAGAGGCTTTTGAACAGTTTCATAACAGGTGTCCAGGTATAGACGGAATTCACCGCCGTTATTATGGAGAACGCATGCGGCAAGCCGCCTGGAAGCGAAAAACCTTACCGATTGCGGGAAAATAACACTCCGATAACAGGATTAATATACCCTTACATTCCTTACAAAAGTTACAAAACTCTAACTATGAACTGAAACGCTTCAGCAAACTATCTGACTGCAATTTCGTTAGGAAAATCAATAAACAATGTGATTATTCAGGATGTGACGAGCTGTCAAGCCAGCGTTGGTTGAAGACGTTAAGAGGGAGCGCTTCAGCGTATAAGTAGCCTTGCCCTATAGTAATTCCGCGTGCCAGCAGCCAGTCTCGCTGCTCATCGGTTTCCACGCCTTCAGCAATAACATCAAGATGAATGATGTCCGCAATCGCCGCGACAATACGCACCATGGTGTCATCATCCGGTAGCGCCGCGACAAAACTGCGGTCCATCTTCAGCTTGTTCACCGGCAGCGCTTTAAACTGATGCAGGTAATTGAGATTGGAGTAACCCATGCCAAAATCATCCAGCGCCACGGCCACGCCGGTTTGCTGCAGTGAACGCAGCAGCGAAATCGCTTGCTCGGCATCGCCAATCTGCGCGGTTTCGGTAATTTCCAGCACGAAATTGCCGGGTGCAATACGATGGCGCTCCAGCAAGCCTTGCAAATGGCTCACCATGCTGGGGTCACGCAACTGAACTGCCGATATATTGACGCTCAGCGGAATATTGATGCCCAGCTTCTGCCACGCGGCAAGGATGCGGCAGGCTTCTTCAAACACCCAGCGCCCAATCGCGGAAATCACCCCAATCTCTTCCGCGCTGGCGATAAACTCTTCTGACAAACCATAGCTGCCATCCGGCATACGCATACGCAATAGCGCTTCCGCGCCCGCCAGCTCACCGGTTTGCATATTGATTTGCGGCTGCAGATAAAGTGCAAATTGACCATCCTGCAACCCCTGCAGGATATCGTGTTCCTGCGTCAGGCGTTTTTGTGCCCGCTCGGTCAAAGCCGGGTCAAAGAACAGAATCTGGTTTTTACCCTGATGGCGCGCCGACATCATTGCCGAGGTCGCGCGGTCGAGTTGCTCGCTGGCACTGACGACGCTGTCATCATGCAGCGCCAGGCCAATACTGGCGTTTGGACGCAGCTGAAGTTGATGCAGGTTCACCGGCTGGTTAATGCGAATCATCAGGTTGCGCGCCAGGCGCATGGCGCGGAACGGGTTGTGCGCGCGCTTCATCAGCAGCGCGAAATCGCTCGGCCCGGTTTGTGCCAGTAACGTGTGGTCGTCAACGGTGCTACGAATCTTCTCCACCAGCGTCAGCATCAGGGTGTCGCGCTGTTCATCACTGAGAACGCCATTGGCTTCCTGCAGTGTTTCAATACGAATCACCATCAATCCCCATGGCTGACGGCTATGCCGATGACTGGCGTGCTGATCCAGTAACGCCAGGAACAGGGCGCGATTAGGCAGATCGGTGACAGCAAAATGGGTGGTCATGCGACTCATCTCATCATGAATCGACTCCAGCACCTGTTGATTGCGGTTGTAGCTGCGGATCAGCATGCCGATTTCATCGTCGCGATGATTATGCGGCAGGTCGAGCTTGTGTGTGAGAATGGCCTGCGGTGGCAACTCCTGCAAATCACGCGACAAACTTCTCAAAGGATGGACGATCAGGCGATTGATACACCAGCTAATCGACACCGAAAGTATCAGCGCCAGCAGCAAATAGGTGGTAATCATGGTGGAGAGCGTGCTGAGCAGGAACTGGTATACCCGTGAGGAGTCGGCCTGCAGCACCAGATAGGCGATAGGCTTCGGCAGTCCAGTACGTTCTACCGAATAAAGCGGCAGCGTGATTTGCACCGGCAGTTCAAACAGACGTGCCACGAAGCGCGGCACCGGTTTTTCCGGCACAAAATCGGCGTGCAGCGCCTGAAACGCATTCGGCAATACCACATCGGCACGCGACAGGATGCCCGCCGGTTTCAACGTATTCAGGATGCGTTCAGCTTGCGGAATATCGCCTTTCAGAACGGCTTCTGACAGCGGCTGGCGCACCGTATGCGCGATATTTTCCATCTGCTGGGCGTAGTCAATCCTGCGCTGCTGCACAAAGTGGAATAACTGGATGACGATAAAAATGCTGATGGTCACCATTGCCACGGCGGACACCGTTGCCATCTGTTTTATCGTTAACGAGCGACTGACGCGCAACAAAACCCTCCCCCAACCACTTAAATCGACTATGTATACCCTAAATTATTCAAGGTGCAGGCAGGCGGCAAGGGAATGAATCCCCAGGAGCTTACTCAGGTAAGTGACTGGGATAAATGAGCACAGCCAACGCACCTGCAACTTGAAGAATGACGGGTATAGATGAAATGCGCAGCGAGTATATCCCAGGTCAGCGTTGATTTGCGCCGGGATAAAGTCGAAAAGAGGCGGGAAACACGAGATAAATCGGTGATTAGGAATTGTGCACCGAATTTGGCGGTGCAACCTGCTGCACCGCCATCGAGAGATTATTGCGGATAAGGCACCCAATCGCCGCCGTTCAGACGAATCCAGGGTTTACCCTGATACATCATCACCACCGCATTGTCGTTTTCGGACACCACCGGTGATTGCGGCAGATTATCCGCGAGCACCGACATATTAACGTTCGGCGCGTTAAACACCTGACCATCCACCACACGGGAAATGATTTCGGAAATCGCCAGCAGGCTGGTTGGCGTATCAATGCTCAACGGCTGTCCCTGGTGTGGCGCTTTCATCCCGACAAACTTAATGCCCACCGGCACATGCGTAATGCTCGGGCTGGGAATATCACGCAGACCGGACATCTGCATTTTATCGCCCTGCAGCGCCGCACCGTGCTCCGGTACCACCAGCACCATCACGCGGCGTCCTGATTTCTCCAGATTGGTCAGGAATGTATCCAGCTGATCAAACAGCATTTTAGCGCGCGGCTGCCAGTCAGCGGTGCGCGTGCTGCCCAACTCGCGCGTGCCGTCATGCAACGGAATCAGGTTGTAGAAGGTGGCACTGCGCGCATCGCTGCTTTTAGTCCGATCGTCGAGCCAGCGCTGCATCAATTGCCCGTCATTGAACACTGGCGAACCATCAAAGGAGGTCAATTCTGGCGCAATTCCCGCTTGTGACATCAGCGGTGCCTGCAAATTGCCCTCTTCACGCAGCTCTTTGAGATAGTTACCAAACACGCCGGTATGATCCATCATCAGTTCCTGCTTAAAGCCCAGTTTTGCCAGGTTATCAAACAGGTAACAGCGCTGATCGGTGGCCTTATACAGATTAGAGTGTGAAGTCTGGCCACAGCTGGCACGCAGCAAACGAATCCCTGCCGGACCGCTGTAGCCGGTGGCAGAGTTGTAGTTGTCCAGCAGGATATCAAAATGCTTCCATAGCGGATGGTCACGCAATTGTGCTACATCCATGTCCGACCATGACAGCGAACAGATGTTAATCACTAAAATATCAAACGGCTGAGAATCCGCGGGCAGCGCATCCGGGAAATGGGTGGCGCGCTGGCGCTCACTGTCGTAGAAACGATTGAGCCAGGAGGTCAGATTGGCACTGGTCGGTGGTGCAGACTGGTCCAGTCCCTCCGGTGCTTTGGTCGCGGCTGGAGGGTTATTCAATGCCACTTCCGGTGTCGCCGCTTTGGTTGGCAGCAGATTCATCGCCGGTCCGGCAATGGTCAGCACGTTAAGCCAGATCAGCATCAGTGAAACCAGCACCGTGATGCGGATCCACTGCGCCACGAACATATAGATCACCAGCAGCACAAAGCCTGCGCCAATCATTTGCCAGTTGATAAAGCGCTCCAGCAGATCGAGCAGATAAGCTGAGGAGAAGCCCGCGACCTGGCTACCCTGGCTCATGATCGATTCCAGCCCCGGCAGCCAGGTGTCATGCCAGAACAGCGCAAAGCCAATCGGCAAGGATACCCAGTGACGCACACGATGCAAACGACGTGACGGCAGCGGGAACAGCAGCCACGCCAGGAACACCAGATTGCTCAGCGCATGAAAATTAAGGTAGCCGTACCACAACAGACCAAATTTGATCAGGAAGTAGAAATTCCAGCCGCCGAGACCGCGCCACCACGAAGCGTGCAGCGTCGAAGGTTTGTTATCACTCATTACGGTTTGGTATCCGTTTTAGCAGATTTGCGTTGCCACTGCCCTTCCGACTTCAGCGCACGCGGTGGCAGCAGACGCATCAGCAGGCTGGTGCTACTGCGCGGTAACCAGCGCACAAACAACGATTTCAGGAACAGTAAAATTAATAACAGCAGGATCGCCACCTGCACCCAATCCATCAGTGTCATCAGCGGCGATCTCCATCAAGGTTGAGAACAATAGGTTGCGGGGTTTGCGCCCCACGCAGGTCAGAAGCGGACACCTTGTTTGCCCGCGGGGCCTCAATCGGTGCCATCGGCACTTCACGCTGCGCCACCGGCGTCAGCTGGCGAATCTTGTGCACTTCCGACAAAATCTGGTTGTCCTCGAACCACACCACGCGGTTACTAAACAACTCATCGTGCGGCAGCGAGAAAATCGATTTCAACGCAATATCCAAATCGTTGAAGCGGCAGGATGACAGAAACAGATAGATGCGATCGTTAATCAGCGTCACCAAATCACCAAAACGACGCGGTTTACACAGCGTCAGAATCTGCTCGGGTTTCAGCTGCGGCACCGGGCGCAATGCCACCATCAGCCCCTTGTCGTTTTCCGGCAGCAGCGTATTACTCATCAGCTGCTGTACCGCCGAGCAGAACGGCTCCAGCTGCAAATACCCTTTTTGCTGCAGCGGCTGTAATGCTTGCATCAGCGCGGGCAAGTTGGCCGGAACATGACGCGTAAACTGCTGGCCCTGAATCCCTTCCAGTGTGGTGAGAAAGCGTGACAGCGTTTGAGCGCCGGGCACGATGGCATTCACACCACACGCCAGTAACAATCGCTCATCGCTATACCTAAGACTGGTACTGATTTCGCGCACTACAATCTTTAATGCGTTACCGCGTGAGCGGCGCAAA
>AEWW01017631.1_pt1 | contig 23205 bp, 35 predicted proteins | sample 267848 | NCBI WGS metagenome assembly AEWW01 (sample SAMN00713649, study PRJNA62039) | ant fungus garden metagenome | place: Panama: Gamboa | collected Apr-2009 | depth 0.5 m m | reverse complement strand
TGGATTTTCATTTATAGAGGTTTTTTTTAGAGTTAATCAAAGCCGCTCACTTTCTCAAATTACTGGTTCATTTTTCCCCGTACGGGTCATGCTTATGGTCTTTACTATCGTCGCGCGTGCGTCGAATTTCACCGTGTTCACTGGGATTATTCTTTGCGGGATGGTCATCTTCTTCATAAGCATGCCACATAATAGGAGTGGCTTCAGGCAATCCCTTGCGTGTATAAGTTTCTTTAATGTACTGACCGTTATTTGTATGGACGTTCATAATTAACCTCAATGTCGAGATTAATTAATGGCAGACCAACCTTGCACTCAATATGGTTATTTTAATTACATTCCTAATTAACATCTGGATATACGTAACTTTGCCCCCCCTCTGGGTTAACAGAGTTAATCAATCTAGACAAGCGCAGCTTTAGATGTCAAATTCACCACGTGAAAATTTCCCTTCCCCAATTTCATCAGAACTATTTGGCAAGAAGTCATTCATAACGCATAAATCGATTGCTACTTCTTTTTCCTCACTTAGATTTCGACTACGCTTCAACATCTTTTCGTTATGTCGCATATCACCAAATGATTTAGAAATCGTCACAATAAGATAAATTTTATTTATCGACATCCAGCAACACATTAAAGGAGTTTAAGTAAAGATAAAAGACTCGTTTACGGCATTTTGCTTATACAATTCTAAAGAGCCCTGCTGTTTTTCTCACGACCAATCAATTTTTATTTCTTACGAGTTGTCAATGAAAAAAAGTAAAATATAAAAAAACTTCCGCTCTGCAAAAATCATTTTTCACTCCATAATTAAAATGTCTAAACATGGAGAAAAAAATGAAGAATCCAACTCTGCTACAGGCATTCCACTGGTATTACCCTGAAGGTGGCAAACTCTGGCCTGAACTCACTGAGCGAGCGTCAGACTTGAAGGAATCTGGAATAAACATGGTCTGGTTACCCCCTGCCTATAAAGGCGCCGGGGGTGCAGCTTCCGTAGGATACGACACTTATGATCTGTTCGATTTAGGAGAATTTGACCAGAAAGGTAATATTTCAACAAAATATGGTAATAAGGAAGATTTACTCAGGGCTATCAGCTCATTAAAAGATAATGATATTGCTGTTTTATTAGATGTTGTTGTCAATCATAAAATGGGGGCTGATGAAAAGGAGGCAGTTCAGGTCAATAGAGTGGATGAAAACGACCGTACAAAAATTGACGAAGAAGTTGTTAACTGCGAAGCCTGGACACGCTATACCTTTCCGGCCAGAGCGGGAAAATACTCTCAGTTTATGTGGGATTTTAAGTGTTTTAATGGTGTAGACCACATAGAAAACCCATCAGAGGATGGGGTATTTAAGATAGTTAATGATTACACGGGTGAAGGCTGGAATCAGCAGGTTGATGAAGAAATGGGTAATTTTGATTACCTTATGGGCTCTAACATCGACTTCAGAAATCACGCAGTAACTGAAGAAATAAAATACTGGGCGCGCTGGGTCATGGAGCAAACCGGATGTAACGGCTTCAGACTTGATGCGGTAAAACACATTCCCGCCTGGTTCTATAAAGAATGGATTGAACATGTACAAGCTGTATCAGATTCGCCACTATTTATTGTGGCTGAATACTGGTCTTTTGAGTTAGACAAATTACAACAATATATAAACCAGGTTGAAGGGAAGACAATGCTCTTCGACGCACCTCTCCATATGAAATTTCATGAGGCATCTAAACAAGGCAGTGATTATGATATGAGCCGAATCTTTGAAGGCACATTAGTTGAAGCCGATCCTTTTCATGCGGTCACGCTGGTTGCTAATCATGATACTCAGCCCCTGCAGTCTTTAGAAGCCCCGGTTGAAGCCTGGTTTAAACCGCTGGCGTATGCGCTTATCTTATTGAGAGAAAATGGCGTTCCTTCAGTATTTTACCCCGACCTCTTTGGAGCAGACTATGAAGACACAGGTAATGATGGTGAAACCCATCGTGTAGACATGCCAGTCATAGATAAACTCGATAAGCTAGTGCTGGCACGTCAGCAATTCGCGCATGGCGTCCAGACTTCCTGGTTTGATCATCCTAACTGCATTGCATTCAGCCGGAGTGGCACGGCGGAACAACCAGGATGCGTTGTGATAATGTCAAATGGTGATGATGGTGAGAAAACGCTTAATCTTGGTGAACCCTTAGCTAATCGTATCTGGCGAGACTTCCTTTTTAATTCCGATGAAGTTATCAAGACTAATGAATCAGGTGAAGGCGTGTTTAAATGTAAAGCGGGTAGCGTAAGTGTCTGGGTTCTCGAAGAATTTATTTCCTGATAAGCTGCCCCCCACATTACTGTGCCGGCAGAATGCATACTGCCGGCAACAATTATTTGGTGGAAAGCTGATATTCTGGGTGTTTTCCTGCCAACAGTAGTAAAAATTCGTATTCTCCCTGACTGAGTTGAGCAGGTTTAGAATGCGACTCTTTCATCTGCCACACTCTCAGACTCAGATTAAATCTTTCGGCTGCATTAGCCTGAGTCATACCCGCTTCAATGCGCAAGCTGCGAATATCATTCTGGGCGGACATTACCGGTACAAAGTTGTTCTTCTTCATAACTTATCTCTGGCGTTAGTCTATGGTATGTGTAGTGGTCAAAGAGATTTATAAATAACTTCACTTTCAACTGTTTAAGGCTAATATTTTTAAGCTATCGAATTAAAAATATCGCTTCGCTTATACTCCCATCCCGCCTCGCTTAATAGCTGTCTCTATATCAGAAACATCCCATAAATAGTTTTAGACATTTAATAGGGAATATTCTGCTTTTTAGTTTTATCAAATCATTCAGAATCTGACCCCCAATAAGCCCCAATTAAATCAGAAAAACATCATATGAGGTTAGTCATGAAAGACCCAATTCAACGTCGCGTTCCCCATGATTTGACGCAGGTAATAATAAATGAGCACTGGCAAATTACCTACTGGACTCTTACACTCCAAACCACTCAGGAAAGACTAACCAGAGCTATCAGGGAGGTTGGCTCAAATACAGAACTGATACGAACATGGCTCAGGGATCATCCCCCTATCATAACCCCCAAACCCATGATTTAATTATCTGTAATTAAGCGAGAGTTTATTATCATTTGAATAAGTTATGCCAGGCCGTCGATTAATATATCTCACACCTGTGTGGTTGCCGGTAATGCGAAATGAATGATGGTCTTAGCCATGTCTTCGGTTCTGGTATTGAGCCTTACGGCTGAACTTGCAACATGCCTTACCAATGTGGAATTTTGCTGTGTGACCCGTTCGATATCGGTAACTGCTTGCGTCACCTGAATGATCCCTTTGCTCTGTTCATTTGAGGCATAAGAGATTTTCCTGATGAGTTCATCTACTGAAGAAACGCATTGGGTCACCGCTCCCATGGTGTGCCCGGCACGGTCTGCGACCTCTTTGCCCTCATTCACACGAGCGAGAGTTGTATTGATTAATCCTTCAATTTCTTTGGCTGCACTTGCGCTGCGTTGTGCAAGTGTACGTACTTCTGTAGCAACAACAGCGAACCCTCTGCCCTGCTCGCCTGCACGGGCTGCTTCAACGGCAGCGTTTAACGCCAGTATATTTGTCTGAAATGCGATACTGTTCACTGTGGCAGTAAACTGCCGTATTTTTTCGGCTTCCTCGGTAATACCATTCATCATGAGGCCAACTGAGTTCACCAGCTTTTCGCCTTCTCCGGTGATATATGCCGTTTTCTCAGCAAGACTGCTTGCTTCATCAGCACTTAATGCATTTTGCTGAACGTTCGCGCTCAGCTGGGTAATACTATGTGCGGTCTGCTCTAAGGAAGTTGCCTGTTGAGTAGTCCTTACAGAAAGGTCAGTATTGCCCGCTTCGATGTCTGCAGCCTCACGCTTCAGCAGGTCCGTATTATTCCTGATGGAAAGTACAGTTAATAAAAGACTGTCTTGCATGACTTTCACCAGTGGTACCAGCTGCCCTACACAATTTCTACCCAAATCTTGCAGTGGATTAGTCAGTTCACCGGAAGCAATTCCTCTGAAATGTTCCCTTAAGGTTGTTAGAGGCTCAACGAGGTGCACGACCAGAAAGCGGTCGCAGAAAACCAGTAACATAAAGATAAATAATGAAGCAACGGTGAATGCTAACTCCAGTTTTTGACGATCATCGTTGAATGCATTCTCTTTGTCAGCCAGTCTCTCCTCGAGGAATTCTAAACGCTCTTTTGATGCTGAATTAAAATTTATATCAGAACCTGTTAAGGCTGTTCGAAATTCATCCCAGTCCGGTGTAGCAGGAACTTCTTCTGCTAAGGTTCTCTTTATGGAATCGTCACCTGATTTCATCGTATTACCTGCTCGGGTCAGAAAGATGAGTTGAGCAACCAACTTTCCCTCACGCTGCGTTTGTTTATGTAGATCTCTTAAGATTTCTGAACCATATAAGCCTGCAAGAGCAACAATAATAAAAGCGGCAACGAGAATGCACTGCACTACCCGGCGAATAGTAAAATTTGTAAGAAAGTTCATTTAATTACCTGGTGTTGTGATTAATTTAGACAAAAATAGTAACCATATAAATTATTTTAGTAGTGCGCTATTATATTGCGCACAAGTGCGTTATCAGTTAGAGTCTGGCAGGCATTTAAAAAAAAGGAAATATTCCAGCAAGAAATATTTTTCTCAAACAGATTGACCCTTTTAATTAAACTAAAAAAAACAGGACGAACTCAAGGGGCTGTCTTATGATGTCGAAAGAAACAACAAAAAGCGTAATCTTCAGTCAGTTTTTAGCTTCTTCTTCCGGTCGGTTATTTTTCTTTCACTTTTACGTTCCGGTTATTAGACCCGGCACGGGGGATTTATGGAAAAAAATTTAAATGCTACTAATGAACGTCGAAAGCGAGCGCTTGACGCCCTTCTCGCACCTGATGAAGGAAGGGACAGTGTTCTGAGAAAATTTGTTCATTTAGCCAATCAGGCGCTGGGTATCCCAGGAAGTTTCATTTCAGTTTTAGATGAGGAGTTCCAATACATTCGGGCCTCACATAATTTCTCACTGAAACACTCAAAAAGAGATGAGTCTTTATGCCAACATGTTGTTAATGACGACAATGCTCTCATCGTTCCAGATACATGGCTGGATGCTCGTTTCTTAACCCACCGCTTTGTTACTGGTGAACCCTACATACGTTTTTATGCGGGCGTTCCGCTCAAAGATCGTGAAGGCCACGTATTAGGTACTTTTTGCGTAACTGACCGGGAACCACATCCCTTCAGCGATATGCAACTCGCGACACTACAACAACTTGCTGAGTTGGTTATGTCATTTCTCGAAGCCTGGCATGCCACCGGTTTTAATGACCCTGTCACTCTCTTGCCCAACCGCTCCCGACTAATCAGCGATATGCAGTCGCTCGCTGCAGAAGGAGATAAGGTCAAGCGTCGTCTTATTATTATTGATTGCCTGAAAATGGCTCATGCTTATGACTTGGCTAAAACAGTTGGAATGGTGCCGGTTGAAGAACTTCTCAGGGATATAGCTATAAAATTGCCTCGCCGATTACGTCCTCAAAACGGTGAGATGTTCTATGCGCTTTCCACTGGACGTTTTGCCATTCTGGTTCGCGACGAAAGCCGCCTGGACGCCTCGTGGATTGCAGGGCGTATGGAAGGCATCTGTGCTGAGTTAGGTAATGGGATATCAATAACTCTTACTTCCCATGCGGGCCAAACGGATTTTACGGCGATTTCATCCAAAGCCTGTGATGTCGTTCGCCGTGCCTCGGCTGCGCTTGAAGAAGCGATCGATAAAAATTTACCCTCAGTGATGTATAAAGAGTCTGAAGAAATAAAACATTCAAATGATTTTACTCTTATGAATGAGCTTTCTGATGCAATACGTTTTGATAAAGGCTTATACCTTGTATATCAGCCTAAAACCTGTCTCAAATCGGGTCAGCCCGTCGGCCTGGAGGCGCTGATACGTTGGACACATCCTGTCAGAGGGGAACTGTCACCCGCGGCATTTGTACCCATGGCTGAACAAACGGATCTACTTCATGAGATGACGGAATGGGTGATTGACAAGACGATAGCCTGCCTAAAGCGATTCAATCGACAGAATATTCAATTGCCCATCACAATCAACGTCAGCCTGCACGATTTCGCGAAAAACAATTTTGCAGATTTATTAGAATCAAAAATGCTGGAAGCACGTTTATCTAATAATCTCTTGGGAATTGAATGCCTTGAAACTGAGCGGATTATAGAAAATGCACAGGCACTATCCGGTTTGCATAGACTTTATGAAAAAGGGTTTACCATATCTCTGGATGATTTTGGTACAGGCTATAGTAACATCAGTTATCTGAGACGAATGCCGCTGGATATAATAAAACTTGATCGCTCACTTATATCAGGTGTTTTAGAAGATACCTCCTCGCTTATCATCGCGCGCAGTATTATCAGAATGTTAAAAGAGCTGAATTATACGGTGCTTGCGGAGGGTGTAGAGGACGCTGAAGTAGCAATTCTTCTGCGTGATTTTGGTTGCGACCAGGCTCAGGGGTATTTCTTCTCTAAGCCGCTATCTGATCCCGAACTGGACATATGGCTTCAAAGACGCTTAAAGAACTGAAAGCACAAATTTAGTTAACTAGATACCTACTATGACTTGGTTGCGCATTACTCCACTAACACTGTTCCTGTAGCTCACTTTGATAAATTATAAGATTCATCCTGGACGTTTTAATCACAAAAAGCACTATAATTTTTTTGCTTAATACAGATAATTAAGCACCTTCTAGAGGGATGAGTAGCTTTAAGAATCGGTTATAAAAACAACTTTTAAATCCAGCTTTTAACCCGCTATTGCGGGTTTTTTCTCAGCAGTAAAACGATCAAAGCAATTCTTACATCACTCGTAGAAATACGTTTTTTAATTTAAGCTATTGTTTAACGACAGGATGAGCGTAAAAAATCGTATTAATATGTAACAGCTTAAAATTCGAGTTGGCCTATGGCTGCTATTCTCACCCCCCTTTGTTGCTTTCAAAAGCGTTCCCAAGGAAAATTTCTCTGCATGTAACCAAAGCAATGGTTAAATTGTGAAGAATTTATTGCAAAGGATGGCTGATATGAAACTTGCTCAGAAACACTATAGATTATTATCAATAATTAAAGAGAGAGGATCAGTACCCTCCTCCGTCAAACCCGTTGTCAGGAAAGAGTTATCAGAGATGGGGCTTATTGAGTTTCTCTTAGGCGATGAATGTATGCGTGACAAAGAGCGATATAAACTTACTCCGCGCGGGAGAGAAATATTGGATGAATATGACTTTAATCTGGCCGCAAATGCGTTTAAAAGCACCTGTCAGGGAAAACGAAACTCCAGTTAAAATCTATAGATCATTGTATTTTATAAGGTATTCAGAGATAGCCATACACATCTTTATTAGTTAATTACCAGTAAAATAGTACCGATTATTGTAAACACGCCCCCAGAAAGTAGACCAACCAAAGAACTATCGAGAATAAACCAAGCTATTTTTGCTCAAACAGATTAAGAATTTCGGCATAATATATTGCTTCCATTGGACATATAACATTTTCAAGCCTTAACAATAGTCGCGAAATCATGGCACGTCTGTTGACACAACGGCGTTCACGCAGCAATTCATGCACCAGTTCACCAATCATAATCTCTGTTGGGGGTAATACTACCCTTTGAATATTTTCACCGCCTTCATCAAGATAATGAATATTCATTTTTTTTCCAAAAAATTAACTAATAGTTCATAAACTATAGATCATATGACCAGAGTGGCCTTAATGAAATCAGGTCATATTTAACTAAATTTTAAATAATTGACATACCTCACAGAATTCCGATTATTTTTTCAATGCATTCCAATCACACAACACTTACCTCTCATTTAATCACTGAGTAAGCAAGACCTTGTATGATTACTTGACTAAATTTAATAATCGGCCACAAAAAATCCTTGTTTGGACTTAATATTTTGATGATAGTTTCACTCAAAATCTACATTTATTAGGTAAATTTAACAAATTCCAGTTAAACCTACTCCTTCAAATCTCCTCTGTACATTGTTGTAATGTTTTTTAGCAACATTGATACCTGATTCAGCTTTGAATTGAATCCAATGTCGGAAAGGCTTAATTTTTAATAGTCTGGGAAGTATTTTTACATTGTAACTAGGAATGTAAAAACACCGCCAAAGGTGACGGTGTTTTTTTGATTAATGTGGAATTTCTGATACTTCTTTGACTTCCTGCTTATTGATCTGTTGCTTAACACCGTTGGCATCAGTGTAACCTAGCAATCCTGCATCAGTCTCTGTAGGCTTACCATTGCTGACAATAGTTTTGCCATCATTAGTATGGATAGCATAGCTTGTCCGGGTACAGCCCGTTAACGCTGACAGCGCGATAATCGCGGCTAATGATGAAAAAATAATTTTTTTCATGAACTCATCCTTATCAATTATTTAATTCACTCATATTGGTGATTTTGTCGCGGTTGATTTGTTCAGTTCTTCCTGACTGTGCATCTTTGTAAGATACTAAACCCGTATCACTGTCAATTTGAGGTTTACCGTCTGTAACGATTGTACGACCGTCTGTGGTTTTGATAGCCTGATTTGAAGAACATCCCGCGACTGAAACTGCAAATGCTGAAGCAATTAACAGGAAACCTATGCCTTTTTTATTCATTACTGATCCCTCTTTTGGAAAAAAAAATTTTACTAACTGTTCAATAATAGATGGTTTCTAGCAATCTGCTTCAGAATTGTACTCATACCCCACGAAATGCAAAAAAGATATGCCAGTGAGGATTCCGGTTTTGATCTTTTTTATGAGTCAATCTCCATGCAATGCAGTAAAGACCTTAAAATTATGATGTTACCTTGTTGCTGGCGATTGGTCGTTCCAGAGAGTATTAAGCAGGTCTATTAAGTTGGACGTAACTATTTGTTGTGAAGCAGACTAACTGCGTTCCTTCACAGAGCAATTCGTAATACTCCCTTTTTGCTATTTTTTTTGATTATGAGCATATGCATATCCTGATTTTTATGCTACTAGATGAATATTCGCTTATTGTTTGGAACCTGAGGATAAGTATGCTGAAGTAAAGAGTGTAAAATACTAACTAACACTACGGATTTAAATGCTGTTAGTTCAGATTGGTTAAATCGAGGCTCATTCAATTCAGGCTACGCTCACCGGCTTCATCCACAGACCTTTCTTTTCTGAAAGAGCCCTGATGATTGGTTCAGAAAGGTCGACTTCTCTGGACAGTTTTTCAGACTGCCAATAGCGTTCGAGTGTGAGTCTGCCTGTCAGGTCACATGTACAATCCATGGTTGCTATGATTTTGTGCCGGGCGACGTTACCCTGCATCGTAGGTACAGAACATACGACTGCAGAAAAATAGAGCTTCTCATCAAACAGGATCCACATACGGCCCGGTTCATGCTCAATGGTGCCGAGCATTTCAAAACGACGGTAAACTGTACTGGTGCTGTAAGACATTGGAATGACGTTCATGTGTATCAATCACTCAGGTGCGAATAGTAATAATTATGAACACGTTGCCGAGTATTCACTCGACACGATACCTTTAACTATAGGTTTAGAATATTTTTTTAATTCTATCCACCCCTATAATTCTTTATGGCGATTTTTTAATCACTCACTTGTACTAAATACTTGCCCTACCCACTCAAATAAGTGTGTAAAACCTCATTCGTTGTAAGCATACAATCCTTTTTGAAAGGGGTTTAAAAAACTATCCTGCACATCCCAACGCTAGCCATAACCCACTAATCTCGGCGACTATGCACTTCTGATAAACACTGAATAGTGAATTTTACCTGAAAGAGTTAAGCCCAACACCTGCTTCATTCCACAGCCAATATTTATAATAGGAATGCCCGCATTAGTTATGGCTGGCAAATCAGGGTGATTCTTATGCAGGCTGTATGCGTATTACACAAAATATCTTTGAACAGAGTGCTCTTGCGGACTTTTAGAGAAAGATTCTAATCAGGACAAATATTTTTTTGAATAAACCAGTATTTTGGCCTACCCTCAATCGGGCTTGGAATAGTTCCGGCTTTGGGTGAAATGGAAACAGAATTTTTTCCCGGGAATTGTCCCGGGATTTTTTTTTGCACTTAAGAAGTGGCTATTGCTTCCCCACTCCATGGCTGTCTGGTAAAGGAAACCAATGCGATACGCGATATTGCCTGAATGTAGCGTCCCCCGGCATAAGAATTTGGGTGAAATTTTCAAATGATGCCTCATATTTTCCGCTTCCTACCCCTTCATCCGTACATATTGCAACTACCTGGCCGTCTGCGGGCTTTTCAACTTCATAATCAATCCAGTTCATACATTCTCCATTTTAGCTGGCTTAAAATATGGACTGCCTTTCCCCTTACCGCAAAGACAAATTCAATTTTAAGATAAACGGAAAATCGGTATCTGCTTTTTGTGGTTTCGGCCGATGATGGCCGCCTAAATCGTACAGAGTGAATCTCGTGTGCTTAAAAAAACAAAGTCGCCGTAGGTGCTATGATCATAATTCGGAGAACCCGCTTTATATAGGCGATATGTTAAAGGCATTTGGCAGGCTGAAGCGATTCTGACTGCGGCTTTTTGGGGTCACCGGGAGACACCGGGGAACTTACCTATGTTGGAGAATGAAAAAGCGCTACGGAGGTGGCCATGCTCTGGATGGAAGAGGGTCTGTATCTAAGGGTGGAAGAGTTGCCGGGCGGCCCGCGGCCGCTGCCGATGCTGAGCGGGTTCAACCTAACTACCGCCTATCGGGCGCTAGGGTGTTTTAATCCGTCGGAAACGTCGGACGCCTATTTCATTCTTTCCAACGATCGCGATGAGGTCTGGTTTATTTGTAACCGGCACCTTAGAACCGTTGTTATACGCCGGGACTGCACGGCATTCCGGTTGCCGCTCTCCTTTTTCGGCAAGCATACTTTAACCGGCACCCTGTCGGCAGTCCTCCCCAGACTCAGCGATTAAAAAGCATCCTGAGCAGAACCATCAGATGTGCCGCCTCGGTTTCATCACTGGTTGCGTCAAGCCGCGCTATCATTTTCAGGCACACAGCAGTCCGCGTCAGCCGGCGCTCCTGTCGCAGGATCTCAACGGTAATGCGGCCCAGCAGCGCAATCTGGCAGGGATGGGTAACCTGGCTGAAGTAACCGGAGAGTCCGGCATCTTTAACAGGTGGTAGTCCGTCCTGTCGCATGAAATACCCGTGTGGAGTGAATAAGTTCGGGCGCAAAATAACCGATGTAATGGCGCGTGTACAGCAGTAATCCGGCAGTGCTAAATTCTTTAAACAAAACTTGGCATTACTTCATTAAATTCATAAAGTTAAATTAACGCTCCGGTTATCAGGGAAGCTCATAGATAAAAATAATAGCGGCGGACGACAGCATGCCCATTAGCCTGCGCGATAACATCTTCAGTCAGGCACTGAATCCGGAAGACACTAACCGGGCCGGTACCCGGGTATTTCTTGCCGGCGATGCAAAGCCTTTACGCTGCCCTATTAATCTTGTACGGCTATTCCCTATGGCAGTACGCAGCAGAACGGCAGTTAAGGCTGTACGCACAGGAGCCCTAGCCGGAAACCGTCTATGCGGTGACTGGATGACACTGAAGACTACACCTCGCCCTAGCAAGCCAGCATACAGGTTAAGGTATGGCGCAAAAGCCAGCAGCTGCATTAGTATACGCTGCACGGCCTGGCACGAAGAGTTTTCTGCAATTTGCTGCCTCGCTGGTCGATCATCATTACCGACAGCGCGCAGACCAACGCGGCAGAAGTGATGTGGATGAGAATGGTAGCCTGGGCCCTGCGCGACCCGGAGCACCACGTGTACGTGTGGGACGGCACAGGTGAATCGGGCTGCCTGCACCCGGTACGCAGCTGGCTGGCATTTTGAGACCGCTGGCCCGCCTTCTGCTGGGGCGTCCAGCCTGAAAGTCATCTGTGGAGACGGGTTGTTGTTAGCACAAAGCCCCTAACGCTGCGCAGAACTGACACAGTTGCGGAACGGCACGGCCGCAAAACAGCTCTCCATCGGAGGGTTGTCACGCACCGTTCCGCGCACAAAGCCTGGCGCATTACCATGAAATGGCAAGCCGCACGCGCTGTCAGGCGCTCATTTCAGATACAGCCGTCCTGCAACTCGTGTCCGCCGTCGTATTCCTGAAAAAAAGCGTGCCGAACTCAGGCAGTCCTGTGCCGACGTGCCACAATTTAACTGCCTGAAATGCAGGACATCTTTTAACTGAGGAAGACATCATGACAACAACAAGACGCGGTGGTGCTGGAAACTTTGCGGCCGATCCCGCACGTGCCTCCGAAGCAGGCAGTAAAGGCGGCGCCGCCAGCGGCGGCAACTTTAAAAACTGTCCCGACCGCGCACGCGAGGCCGGCCGTAAGGGCGGACTTATCAGCCGCCGGGGTTCCAAATCTAAAATTTAATTGTGCTGAACATACGCGCGACGAGGCTAATATTACATCCCGGCGCGCTTATTTAGGAAATCTTCATTTCCTAAATACTTTTTGATTCTGATGCAGAATAATCTCCGCGTTTTTCTCAGTAATTTTTTTCTCGCCCGTCTCGAACTTTTAAAGGGTTAACCTTACAGCCTGACAGATGGTTAGCCGTAACGCTTTCAATCCTCGGATGAAATTAAATCTCACATTACCCCGATTCCTTTAGATGAAATCGATTTCAGGTAACACTTAAATTTTATTCAGTATTTTCCGAAGGTTAACCCTGATAGCCTGCCAGGCATCTGAATTCATGATGTTTTTATCTTCTGACGGAAGCTTTTATTTCAGGCTGGTCGGACAATGCGCTGAAAATAATGATAAGGAAGAGGACTTCATTGCATTAAACCACTACACTGAAATACCGAAATAAGACTGAGAGTGAGCTGAACATGTTTGAAGATTTTCATAACGGAAACCAGCTAATTATTGGCGAGGCTGCGGTTCACTTGGCGATGAATAATACGGATATCACCGTTAATTCACTTATCCGGGAACTGGCTGATATGGCCGCAGCTGAAGAAGACCCTTTTCGCTGCGTGCAGATAAGAGGGGCGAAGCGCTGGCTTCGCGGGTTTAAATCATTACCGGGCAACCGGGACGAGCTGAGATGGGTCACCGGAGCGGGCCGCACCTCACTGCATTAAATAGTTTCCGCCTGTCCGCGACATACCGGGCAGGCATCTTTAATGACATCTCATCTGAACATCCTTCCTGTTGTACAACCTTTCCATTGAATCACTCACTCATTATTTGCGCACAGATATTCATCTAACTTACTGAATAATAATTGGAAGCATTTTTTGCACAAAAAGAAAAGCTGTACAACAACACAATTGCTGTACAAGTTTGATTTAGTTGTATAACTTTACTGTCAGACAGAGCCGACTACATTTCAACCATTGAGAGGTTCACCATGCGTCAGAACGTTACGAAATTCCCGGACTCCGCCAGCGACATTGCGCATTACTTCAGCAAGGCATCGGCGCCGACCCAGCAGGAAACGCTGGGGCAGATTGTCGTTGAAATTCTGCGCGCAGGCAAGAACCTTAACCGCAAGGCCATCTGTACCAAACTGCTGCGCCGCCTTGAAGTGGCGGCGAATCAGGAAGAAGAGCGTCATTATCAAACACTAATCGGCATGCTGTTTGAACGCTGAGTTTTTTCGCTGTAAGCAGGTGATGCCCGCAGCGTGCATTCAGGACCGCCCGGAATAGTTGTCCTGCTACCCTGCCTGGAGGGCATTAACCTGAAGATGCGGGTATGAAAAATAAAGATCTAATACGCCTCGCCGATGTCGTCCTGGGTGAGGCCGTGGTAGCGCTGCTGAGCATCGAAGACGGAATTAGCGCAGACAGCGTGGCTCGACAGCTCCGGGCTATGGATAGCAGTGAGACGACTCCGGATAGGCGAGAAGCTATAGCCTTGGCGCTGGGCGAGGTGCAGACGGAATTTATACAGTCCAGGGAAGGCCGTGATGCAGCAGTGCTGGCATTGGGTGCCCTCAATGGATCGGGTAGTAGTACAAAGAAATAATATTACCGATTAACCCAGGACGAATCTCCGTATTTTCGGAGAGTGGCAGGACGCCCGCAGGATGCGGCTACCTAAGGGGTGGCCGTTATTTATTTCAGGCTATAAGCCTGGTCACTTTAGCCCCCAAGGCCTGACGGATAACACTATGCAGCTTAATGAACAACACACCTCTACAGAAGCAAGCATCATTCAGCACTTCCGTAGCGGCGGCGACGAGCTGGCCGCAGAAACTGCCGTGCTGGACGCAGTTATCCGCGACATCGTCATACATGGTAAAAAGGTGACCAGCAAAGCGATTATACTTTATCTGATCGCCGAGCTGGAGAGCACGACAGATGTGGGTGAGCTTGACATACTGCGCAGCGCGCTGGAAATCGTGGTGGGCAAAACGCCTGACGATGAAGGTTTTTGAAACTAATTCTGCTGCGTGACGTGCGCGGCGGCCATCGCAGCCGGGGAGTCAAATCCCCCCTGCGAAGCCCACACGGAGCAGCTGATAGCGGCGGCAAGACTTACAACAATCCAGACTTTCACAGGCTTCTCCCGGCTTAAAAGTTTAACACTCTATAGTGTGGCACATCACCCTCAGTGAGCCAGGATGTATGTCAGAACAGGAGGAATCTGAAAGTCAGTGCATTTGCTCAGCCAGAAGCCTGATGGCGCGTTCGCAGCTTAGGCGCATTCCGGCAGTGCCGACCACTTCACTCATGCTGTGCAGGGCGCTGGTAATCTCGTGGAGAGTGAGGTGCTGGTCCGGCTTAAGAAGGCGAGCCACTACCGTTCCGATAACGGCGTAGATATCTTCGGCGGTGGTGTCATCATTCATATGACCTCCGTCCGTAAGGTGGATGAGTGTACAGTATAACAGAAAGGGGCAGTATCAGATACCGTAGCCCCCATGGAGTCAGTGAAGCTTCGGCTCTGTCAATCCGGCAACCCTTTTCCCCCCTGTCTTTTCACCATTACGAATATGCATTTCCCGCCGTACTTCTTCAATAGCGCGCAGACCTGCGCGAATCCGATCTTCGTCCTTTTCAATTTCAATGGCCGATCGTAAGCGATCCGTCAGGGCCGCCCAGCTAATGGCCACGTCCTCATCCAACAGCGCCGTGACGGCTTCGCCAAGCATAATGTCGGCCATTTTATCTTCAAAATCATTTTTCATGGGGTTATCCGGCAGCAGGTTTTGGGCGCAGAGCTTAGCACAGTGCAGCAGGCCCGAACATGAACGGGAAGGATACCTATAGAAAACATTTACGCGGCAGTGTTAACACGCGTCACGTCAGGGGAGTCCAGCAGAGCTAAGCTGTGCTGAAGGTACCTTACTCCAGCGCCGGTAATTTCTTTCTGCGGCCGCGCTGCTTTGCTACGGGCGATGAGGCTGCCGCCACCTGTGAAGGCTTTTCAAGGCGATACAGCCAGACGTCGCCCCGCTCCGCCAGGCTTGCCGGCCAGATCATAGCCGCGTTCCCGTCCTCAACGTAAAGCTCGCCCAGCGGTTGCACCACGGCCCAGGGGGCACCTAGCATACGCCGCAGTTGCAGGATCTCCAGCGCCATGGCCACAGCTTCCGCTTCATAGCTGCCCTGATTTTCTGCGATTTGATTCAAACGATCTTCACTGAGCATTACTGACTCCCCTCTCAGCTATTCCCTTTTGCAATGATAGCCCGCCAGCGGATTGCCGGATACGCACCTCAGGTTCATGCTATAGACGTCTGCGGTGCTGATAAGTCTTTAAACCCGCTGCCTTTACGAAATTTTTACGAATAATAATGTGCCGTTAGCTTGCAGAGTCCGCAACCAGTTCTACGCTGGGCAGACCAGTGAAAAAAGTCTTCAAACTCTAAAATAACAAAGGCGAAAAAGATGATTCTAAGTGAGTTTATGCTGAGGTTAAACCGCTGGCCTCGCATGCATTTCACAGCAATTGAAAGCGAGCAACGTGATACCGGTATTGAGATTTATGCCATCGACTGCACAAACCAGACCAAAAGCCGGCTGCTTATTTATCGCACGCCCGACACACAACACGCTTCCGCAATGATGACGCATTTCATTACCTGGCTTGAAAAAGCGAATCGTGGCAGAACTTTGCGGTATGAGAAGGCTCAAACACCGGCTGTCATGGCCGAGCAGCCAGCAACCAACCTTACCGCAACCTCCTAATCCTGTTGGGCCCGCTTTGGGCCCTTTTCTTTCCTGTATTTCAAACAGCCTCTCGGGTCTCCGGCCAGGCAACGGCCGCGCCTTTTGCTGTGAACAGGGCACCCTGGAAATCAGTGACACCAGCCGCCTCCAGCCACATCCACTCCTCAGGCTGTTCGATACCCGCTGCAATGACGTTTATCTCCAGCGCTGAACAACAGCGAAGCACCGCGTGTACCACCGCCTGACGGGGACCGCTACGGTGAATATTGCGCACGATCGCTGCGCCGATACGCACGCGGTCCGGCTGGATGTGCGCCAGCAGAGACAGCCCTGCCGAACCGTCACCAAAGTTGTCGATAGAGATACTGATACCGGCTTGCTTCAGTTGGCGTACCGCCTGAGTGAATGATTCCAGCTGAGAGATAACCTCTGTTTCACTGACGCCGAGTATTATTTGCTGCGGCACCAGCTCAGCACGGTCAATTGCGTTAATAAGCCGGCTAACGGCATCCGGAAGATTAACCAGCGTCATGGGCAATATGCTGACGTATAACATGATGTCGTCGGGACACGATCTGCCTGCCTTGTTCAGCGCCTCTGTGACGACGCTTAGGTTATACGCATACAGCGCCTCGCCGGTCAGTCCATCCGGGGCTTCATCGGGTATGGCCTCGATGGCTGTGACCTCACGACCCAGAGGATCAACCACCGGGCGGAAGGTGACGCCCACCGCCGGGAACGGGGGACCGTTCTCATCCGGTACAAAGTCCCAGTAGTCAGCGGGCAAAACCTCGAAGTAGTTTTCTTTCTCACGGGCTTCCACGAAGGTGCGTAAGAACTGCAGGCCCCGATCGTCGTATGTCAGACGATATTTAGACGTGCCGCGGTCAAGCACCGCCTGCAGCACACTGCCACTGTCATGGCGGCGCAGGTCAAACAACTCCATTCCATGGTTGCCGAAGCGGCGCGACGGTGAGTAGTCGCGCATCAGCTCAACCACATTGTGGTGACGCCGGTCGGCGCAGATACGACCATAAATGTCCAGTACGCCCTCCTCCGGGCCCTCAAGAATCTGGAAGAAGTGCGTGCCGTTAAAGAGCAAGATCCCCGTAACCTGATGACGGGCGTTGAGCAGGCTGGCTTTCTCCACCATACCCGGCAGGATGCTTATGGGTACCTCATCGGCAAGATGGCTTCGGTAAATAATTGTTGTAAGCATTTCTGGCTCCCTATTACCGCAGATTGTCACGGGCACCATAGCAGTTGGCTGACCATTCTCAAACCGGACCGGTAGTCACTCTCACCGCACCGCGACTTAAACGACGTAGACATCATTAAACCTTTTTGCCCTCAACACAGGTATTAATTCATGCGGGTGCCGCGCTTCACAAAGCCAGTACGCATAGTAGCGAAGCATTTGTAAGCAAAGTAAAACCTTTCGATTTGAGCGCCTCCTGCATGCGTTTACCTAAATCCTTATCAACAGTACTCAACCTGCGCGCCGCGAAAGGCTCAAGGTTACGAGCAGCACACGCCCACATTAACGCATGCAAAATCTGACGGATTGAACAGCCTGATTTAATTGTCAGAAAATAAATTCATCTGGCCACGGTTAATTCTTCGTGGATTACTTAAGTGGATTTTTTTGCATAAAGGGCCCAATAAACTCAGCAATTGATACAAATTATTACGAATTCAGCTTTTTTCAGAATAACCTACGGGCACTTTCACCATCTGCGACTACAGTGTGACGTGAGGCTATCATCAACGTGAAACGGAGGTAGTTAATTTGTCTAATCATCACGACGGGAAAGGGTACGTCATTATTGGCGAAGCGGCATTAAGTCTTGCGCTGGGTGAAAAAGAGATAAGCGTGCATTCGCTTATTTCTGAGCTTGGACGCATGGCACAAGCCGGCGGCAGCGATAAAAGGCTCACGGAAATTTCGGAAGCCAGAAGCTGGCTGAAAAGCTTCAATGAGCCTGAACAGGCTGTCCGGTATCTGCCGTACCTGCAGACTTTTGCAGACCTGAACGACGAGAAGAACTGACGCCAAAGGACGTAGTCCGGCTCTGGCCGGAAGACGACGATGAAGATGACCTCACCGGTCTCGCCCAGGCGTGCACCGGCCGGAGAACCTGTCAGGGACGACACCCTCCGGTAGTACCGGCTTAAATCGCTTTAAAAAATGAATTTCACTACCTGACATCCCAGCATACAGTATCTCTTTTAACCAGAAGGAAACACGTATGTCCCAGTTTTATTACCTTCTCAATGCAGGACAGCATTACCAGTTACACGCCAGAGGATGCGTATGCCTGGAAGATCATCCGGAGCGTCAATTTCTGGGGTCTGCCCTCACCTATAGGCACGCCTATCAGATTGCATCGCAACGTATGAATGTTTGGGCCTCCATCTGTCGTCTGTGCATCGATGACAGCATGTCCGATACGCGGGACTCTACGCTCACACTTCATGCGCGATGAACTTTTTTAATCCTAAGTCACATTACGGATAATGATTCACACTCAGTAAAGTAACGCAGCTAAACTTAATGTCATCTATTTAAAGGTGACGGGAAGAACTATGTCAGAACATTTTATTCATGATGTAGCTATACCGCTGCCAGGTCATGAAGACGAAGCACCTGGCGGCAATCATGATATTCCACCTGACCGGATATCCCTTTACTGATTGAACTGCTATCAAACTGTTTTTTTCCGCACATGTTTATCAGCACCGCTTATCGCGATACACTGTATATATCCCCAATAAGCGGAGCGCATCTGAAAAACGGAAATGAAATAGAGGACCTTATGCACCAGGCTGTGGCTGTCGCGCTGAAGCAATTGCTGCGTCCCAGCGGGGCCGTACAAGTGCATGAACTCATCGCTGCCCTCTGGCGCCTGAAGGAGTCCGCCCCGGACAAAATAATGCGCGACTCCTGTGAGCGGGCTATCAGGTTACTGGCAAAAAAACTCAACTGAAATTATGCGGCACCAGCCGCTTTCAGACACCGGGATCGTCCGGCGTATATCCCACGATCAACTGGAGCAGAACGCGCAGGATTTCCTGCCTTTCGGCGTTATTTTCAACCATGAGCTGATTCATGATATGCCGCATAATGGTTTTGTTATTCACCGGTGCCCCTATATAAATAAGGTTGTGGATAATGTCGTCCAGCGTTTCTTTCTGTAATGCATAACGGTCACCTTTAACCATAAGGCATGCCTGTATGTGTGCAACCGTATTGGTTTCTCTCATGCTATGATGATCCCTGAATGCTCGCGCGATTCGCGTTGGTTTAAATTGCGCATTGGCTGGATTAAAGGTTGAAGATTATAGTCCTGCAGTCATAATTACTGCCGCTATAGTTAAGTATATGACAGTAAATGTATTGCGGAGCGAGCAAGCGCAGATTCAGAAAAAGCAGCTATTTGGGTAATTAAAACCCTGGCACTGACACATACGAAAGCGACAGGCATTACCTTACCTGCCGCCACAGTATGTGGTTATCTTAAGTCATCGTCATCTGCCATCAAGCGTATGGTACTTTCCTGTGATGCAGTGCCTGAATGGCCTGCATCTGGTAAAAGCCAGCTATCTTCACCAGTAGATTTAGCGCTAATACTACGGTGTCCTCGCAACCACTTGATGGCTTCCCTGATTGACAGCTCTCTTGAGTGACTACTGTCTGCCTTAAGCATCGCGGCCAATTCAGAGATAAGCGCATCGACGGTTATATCCTGTTCACGCACGGCTAGATTGACTGCTGCTTCACCAATAATTGCGTGACCGGTCATGTCTTCGCTGTACAACACGTTTATACCTCGCTTATTAATTAGAGAACATTGTTTACTACGATAGTATTATAGCATTAACCTCCCCGGCCATATTATTTACCCGATAGGTTATGCCTATTTAAACATGTAACTCAATGAAGGAACTTTTCTCAACCTCTCTAAACAATTGAAGTATTTGAATTACCTTGCAGCATGTAACAATCTCATCATTTATTTATAATAATGGTAGATAAGAGGTGACTTAGAGTTTTCTATTGTTTAACTTTCACTTATGACGTTAAGGGATCGAAATCTCTCAACGCTTATGTAAACGACTTAATTAAATGCCTGGCATCATTAATGATTAGGTGACTAATCTAATAAAGTATTAACTAGCATAAGTAAAAGCAAGTTAATAACGAGATGTAATAGCAATGTGAGTCAGTAAACTGCTGATCTGAGCATAACTCAGAAGAGACATCTGATGATGAAAGTAAGAGGGGCTAGCTACATAGCTGACACAGTGCGTAAGTCAGCTATGGTTAAGTGTTTGCCAGTTTTAAGACACGTGCTGCGTGAATGGGCGCAGGTTTAGCTAAGCACCCTTACCTGAGATGATGACTACGGCGCAGGTATCCATGTCTCTGCTTCGCTATCATCGGGATAATAGTAACCATTCGGTATTGATTGAAGTTCAATCAGGCTGCCCCACGGAGCCTGAAAGTATACGCTAGCATTATTTTCGGTATCTTCATGACGGGAGTTACCATGTATTTCTGAAAGAAGCCTTCCTCCCGCTGCCCTGACCCTTTCCACCGCATAATTTATATCGTCCACATAAAGAGAGATGTGATTCCAGCCAATATCCTGCAGCCTTACAGGTTGCTCCTGTTCTTCACTTTTTATCTCAAAAAGCTCGAGATTTGGACCATTACCAATCCGTAGCAAGCGCTGCTTGACAATCATTGACCCGGAGCTTAAGCCTAATTGTTTCTCTGTATCTGCTCCCTGTCGTGGATGATCATGCTCTGTTAGGCCGTTATAGACAAATTTCGCGTCCAGCGCCTTCTGTAAAAATTCAGTTGCCTGTTGCAGGTCGGGAACGGTAAGCCCTACATGGTTTATGCCCCTGGTTGGCGCGCGCGTCGGTATATTTTCCATACATATCCTCCAGTTAGAATTATGATAACTTCTACAAAGAGTAGTACTTTTCTGCCCAATGAGCGGCGCCATAACTCATTGACACCCTTTCAATGCAAAAAAAACGTCCTGTCAGATCATTAAGGGTTAATTACAATGCTCCTTGAAAAGCTCATGTTGCTTGAATGCAGCCTTCACGGTGACAAACGCAACGACCGGGATTGGCTCGAGCATCTTCTTCATCCTGAATTCCGGGAGATTACACGTTCAGGCATGATGGTCGATCGCTCAGACACGATCATGTCGCTATTGAGCGAGAAAACTGCAAGTCCAATAATAAGCAGCAATTTCCGGCTAACCGAAATAAATGAAAGTTGCGCAATACTTCTTTACCGTACGTCTGATGCTGACGGGAGCCGACCTGCATTACGTTCCTCTTACTGGCTACTTTCGAAAGAGGGCCAGTGGTCTCTGATTTTCCACCAGGGTACGCCTGTACCGACGCGTGCTTAGCTAATTAGCCGCACTATTGTTTTCAGGTGTGATGCCCGGCAAATTCGAATATGAAATGAGTTCGACGGTTCGGTGCAACACAACCCTCACCAAAATGGACGGCAAAATTCTGAGTACTGTGGTCTTTTAAATCAGGGCCTAGTATTCAGGTTTCTCTCCAGGAAGAGGTTCTGAAAGCTCCTGACCTTCAACTCCTGCGTAAAAAATTACCAGTTCAGCCCCCTGTTCAGACGTATACCCGCGGTGTGCGCTATTTACCGTTTCATTCATCGCCTCACCCGCATTAACGCGATATGTGGCGCCTGTATTCATGTCTTCAATTGTCAACTGTCCCGACAGGACGTATGCCGTGTTAGGCATGGCATGTGTGTGCCAGGGCAGCTCGCTATCAGGAGGTAAAGACATGCGCATTACCGAAATGAGTGGCTTGCCTTTGGAATACGCTTCATAAGGCTGCTTATTCCATGCTGTCCCACTCTGAAGAATAAGTTTATGTTCGATCTTATCCGAACCTTTATTTGGGGTCAGCTCTGCGTTTGCCATTGTCTATCCTTCTAATTGTGTATTTTCATGTTTTCAGACAAAAGTTTAGCAGAAGCAGAAAGATTGCTTTTTAAGCTTAACGCCAAAACAGCTCCAGAGCCGGACGTTGAAAATTCAAATTAATAATCAGATTGGAGCTGGAATTCGTCGCCGTAATCCGTACCATACGCGACATACTTTTGCCTGCTGGCTTTTTGTCGGCTGGCGCCAACCCGTCATTCATAGCGAATCAGATGGGGCATGAAAACGCGCAGATGGTATATGAAATCTACGCGATATGGATTGAAGAGATGAATGGCGAGCAGGTTGACATGCTCAACAGCAAACTGGCTATCTGATAACAGTTGCCCCCTGTATGCCCCTTTTGGTTTCTGAGACAGTAAATAATGCATGATAATCAAGAAGTAACAAAAAAAGAGCAGTACAACCTGAACAAGCTTCAGAAGCGTCTGCGTCGTAACGTGGGCGAAGCCATTGCTGATTTCAACATGATTGAAGAAGGCGATCGCATCATGGTCTGCCTGTCTGGCGGTAAAGACAGCTACACCATGCTGGAAATTTTGCGCAGTTTGCAGAAGAGCGCGCCGGTGAACTTCTCACTGGTGGCGGTCAACCTCGACCAAAAACAGCCAGGATTCCCGGCGCATATTCTGCCCGCGTATCTGGAAGAACAGGGTGTCGAGTATAAAATCGTTGACGAAGATACTTACTCCATCGTTAAAGAGAAGATTCCGGAAGGCAAGACCACCTGTTCGCTCTGTTCACGTCTGCGTCGCGGGATCCTTTACCGCACCGCTACCGAATTAGGCTGTACCAAGATTGCGCTGGGCCATCATCGCGACGATATCCTGCAGACCCTGTTCCTGAACATGTTCTACGGCGGCAAAATGAAAGG
>AEWW01008473.1_pt1 | contig 23266 bp, 20 predicted proteins | sample 267848 | NCBI WGS metagenome assembly AEWW01 (sample SAMN00713649, study PRJNA62039) | ant fungus garden metagenome | place: Panama: Gamboa | collected Apr-2009 | depth 0.5 m m | reverse complement strand
TCTGTTGAAACTTCTGAGATGTAAAATCCTTCAGCCTACAAACAGCAGATGCACCAAACGCGCCAGCGATTCCAGCAGCAGCAGGCTGCCGAGAAATATAAACACCAGTACACCGATAAATTGTTTACGGCTGCTCACGCTGCTCCCTCCCCTGGCTTCATCTCACCGGACTATACTTTATGCCGGGTTCACTAAACTTCCAGTCAACCGGGGAAGATTACATGTTTTACCAAACGGTGAGTGCCAAAACGTGGCGTAACATTTGGGTGGTGGGCGATTTGCATGGTTGCCGCGCTCAACTGGACTCGCAGCTCATTCTGCATGACTTCGACAAAGAGCGAGACCTGCTGCTGTCGGTAGGGGATTTGATCGATCGCGGTCCCGACAGCCCCGGCTGCTTACAGCTGTTGCAGGAGCCATGGTTTCGCTGTGTGCGCGGTAATCATGAACAGATGGCGTTGTCGGCGCTGGAAGGGCAAGACCCTATGCTGTGGATGATGAACGGCGGTGACTGGTTCTGGCAATTAAAAGGGGCGGATTTAATTGCGGCGCGCCATGCGCTGAAACGCTGTGCCGATCTGCCGCTGATTTTGCACCTGGAGTTAGCCGACCGCGTGGTGGTGATCGCCCATGCCGACTATCCAGCCAGCCATTATGAGTTGGGTCAGGACGTGGACTGGCATCAGGTGGTGTGGAGCCGCGATCGCCTCGGCCGCCATCATCGTGGCGCCTCCGCCAGTATTGACGGTGCGAGCGATTTCTATTTCGGCCACACGCCACTGGAACAGCCGCTCAATGTGGCGAACCAGCATTACATCGACACCGGCGCAGTGTTCGGTAATCGCTTAACGCTGGTTCAGCTTCAATAGAGTTAACGGAACAAACGCCCGTCGCGCACCAGGTCGCGTGGGTAGCTGTTTTTGATGCGGTTACTGACTTTCTTGGCTAAACCTAATGGCTGCTGCTGATAGGTGACGATCACTTCATCGCGAGCCGGTGCGGTTTCAGGATGAATATCCTGGCCGCGATACCAGCTTTCTGCTTCCGTTTCCGTCAATTCGAAATCCAGTGCGCTGCCCGGTTTAGTCAGGGCAACCACCGCTTCATGCTGCCAGCGATAGCCTTTCGGGAAGGTCTCTGCCAGCTTCAGACCGATGCGCGAGAACCGCACTCTGCCGAGCCAGTTTTCCAGCGCAGCGGGGAACAGCCACAGTTCTTTATCACGCTGCCACAACGAATGCTGCTCATCCCACTCAATACCCACCCGTGCTGCCGCCTGTTGCACTTCAGCAACCAGCTTGCGGCTGGCAGGCGAGAAGGGCAGTTTACCCACTTTATAGGTGGGCGCGGGCAGCGCCGGGATGCTGGCCGTTTTGCGCAGGCGTGCGACAAAGAAGCCTTCACTGTCGAAAATCTGTGGGAAGACATGCAGGAAGCCTTCCGGCGTCAATGCACGCTCGGCACCGTCAAACAGGTCGCACAACGGCACGATGTCAACCGCATCGGGATAGCGCTGCTGCAACCAGGCGATCACCTGTTGGTTCTCAATCTGGTTCAGCGTGCAGGTGGAGTAGATCAACGTGCCGCCAGGTTGTAATGCATGGAATGCACTGTCGATCAGGTCACGCTGGGTTGCGGCAATCTCTTCAGTGCTGGCCAGTGTCCAGTTACGCAGGGCGTCGGCATCTTTACGCACCACACCTTCGCCTGAGCAGGGCGCATCCAGCAGGATGGCATCAAACTGCTCAGGTAGGGCGGCACCAAACACACGACCATCAAAGTGCGTCAGCGCCACATTGCTGACGCCACAGCGGCTGATATTGGCATGCAACACTTTTACGCGGCTGGCTGAATATTCATTGGCGAGGATCGCGCCTTCGTTGCGCATCAACGCGGCCATTTGCGTGGTTTTGGAACCGGGTGCAGCGGCCACATCCATCACCTTGCGTGCTTCTGGCGCGGCATCAAACAACGCGGTGACCGGCAGCATTGAGCTGGCTTCCTGAATGTAGAACAAACCGCTCAGGTGCTCGGCCACACTGCCCAGCGGCAATGTCTCATCTTCCCGCTCGATCCAGAATCCTTCAGCGCACCAGGGAACCGGCGTTAAGCGCCAGCCATAATGCGCGGTGCGTGCTAAAAACGCCTCCACACTGATTTTCAACGTATTGACGCGCAGGCTGCGGCGCAGCGGCTGCTGGCTAATCGCCAGGAAACGCTGCAGTTCATTTTCGTCAGCCAGGCTGGTGCGCATCAGCGCAAGGAAATCTTCAGGAAAGCGATCGGACACGGACATTTACCGGGGTATCAAATTTAGCGCGAAGTGTAACACGTGCAAATAAAACGGGCAGCCCGCAGGCTGCCCGATTGCTTAATTGGGATCCGGAATCGCCGTTCCCCAACTGCGCCACTCTTTCGGCGCTTCATCCTGCAATAGGAAGTGTTTATCAGCACCGGCCTGAGGCGCCAGCGGCACCGTCGGCGGTGTGGCAAATTGAATGCCGCCACGAATGAATTGCTGGAAGGTACCGGTTTTCACGACCCCACCAATCAGACCGAAGTCGAGGTCATAGCCAGATGCCAGCCAGAATACGGAGTTATTACGCACCAGATGCTGATACTTCTTGCTGATGCGCAGCGCGATCTGTACGCGATCCGCCATGTTGCCCAGCGAGGTACCGGTTACCGTCCCCACTTCTACCCCACGGAACAGCACCGGGGTACCCAACGACAGCGAACCGGCTTCGGTAGCATCAACATAAATGTTGAGTCCGTTGAGGTAACGCGAATCGGTGATGGTACTCTCCTGCAACTCAAAGGTACGTGCCTGAGCCCCTTTGCCGGGATCGACATTGAGGTAAGGCTGCAGCAAGGTCTCCAGATGATTAACACCCGCTGGCGAAATTTCCGGTGAGACCACCGAGAAGCGACTGCCGATACGCGCAAAGTCCTGCACATACTCGGGATAAAGCACCGCTTTCGCCACCACCTGATTATTGTCTTTACTCAATGCCAGTGATTCAACCTGACCGACATTAATGCCGAGGTAACGAATCGGCATGCCCGCAGCCAGCTTGCTGGCATCAAAGGTATGCAAGGTGATCTGGCTGCCGACTGCACGCGCAGCCGTTTCAGAGGCATACAGTACGCGTTTCACGCCTTTCGCCGCTTGCGCACCAGTGAGGTTATCGAAACTGATCGCCCCTTTCAGCGCACGGTTGAGCGGCGAAGCCTGCACCGTTAAACCGCTGCCGTTAAGTTGCACTTTCGCACCACCTTCGGCCCAGAATACGCTCTCGCTGGTCAGCAATTTGCGGTATTGCGGCTCAATGTGGATGGAAATCTCAAAGGCATCGGCGCGCGGCACCACGTCCACCACTTCACCCACCTGGAATTTACGATACAGCACCACTGAACCGGCCTGCACATCTGGCAAGCTGTTGGCGGTCAGTTTCAGTGTGGTTGGCGGTTGGTCACCTATAATCCCTTCCTGCGCACGCTCAGCATCGGCATATAAAGGATAACGGGCGGAAGGATTGCCTTTCGCTCCCGGCACCAGACGTATGCCACCGTCTACCCATTCACGGGCACTGGCACCCAGCACCTGCATTCCATCGAGACCAAACTTCACGTCGAGACGACTATTCACAATGAATTTGCTGTCCGCGTGCACCAGATGGCGATATTCCGGATTGATGGCCACCGCGAAGCTAATGCCATTCTCATCCAGTTGCCGCGAAATGATCTGCCCAATCTTCATGCCGTACAGCATCACCGGCTGACCGCCATCAATACCGTAGGTTTCCGGCGCGCTGAGTTTTACCGTCAGAACATCCGGTTTTTGCAGCAGGGTTTCGCTGGCAGGCAGCACGGTAAAGTGATCCTGCGCGGGACCTTCGCCCGGTACCAGTTCGAAGGTGTTACCGGTCAGCAAGCTGCTGAGATTGGTGTCGGTCAGGCTCAGTTTGGGCGCCCGCATTTCAATGCGGGTACCGCTGCGCATCAGGCTCGTCACCGAAGGATCCACGGTGAGTTCGCCGGTGACTTTGCCGCCCGGTAACAGATTGAGTTTGGTCAAGGTACCGACTTCCAGACCCTGGTACATCAGTGGCGTGCTATTCGCTTTGAGGTTATCGCCGCTCGGTAAATCCAGACTGATCTGCACGCCACGCTGGCTGCGTGCCAGATCGGGGTAGAGCTGATAGTTTTCGTCGCTGTTAGCCTGCTGACCTTCTTCTGGAGAATCAAAGGCAATCGCCCCATTCACCAGCGCGGCCAGGCTCTCCAGCTTCACTTTGGCACCGCTCAGACTGACGTCAGCGTCTACGCCGGACACGTTCCAGAAGCGGCTCTGCTTTTTCACCAGATTGACGAAACGACGCTCAATCAGTACGTCGACCGTGACGCCATCAGTATTACCGTTGATGCTGTAGTCATACACGCGTCCCACCGGGATTTTGCGGTAGTAGACCAGCGACCCGGTGTTCAGCGAACCCAAATCGGGAGAGTGCAGATGGATCAGCAACTCGCCGGTGTTGACGCGATACTTGGGTTGGGTGTCCAGTGCGGTAAAGTGCTCACGCGGATTGCCGCCGCCGGGCATCATGCCAATATAGTTACCGCCCACCAGCGCATCCAATCCTGAAACACCTGCCAGCGAGGCTTTCGGCGTCACCAGCCAGAACTGTGTATTGTCCTTCAGCGCATCGCGCATATCGCTCTTGATACTGGCTTTGATCTGGATGCTGTGATAGTCATCGCTCAGCACAATACCTTGCACGGTACCCACTTCCACGCCCTGATAGCGAATCGGCGTACGGCCCGGCACGATGCCATCCGCGGTCTGGAAGTTGATGGTGATAGTGGTACCGCGTTCCTGATAGTTGGTCCATAACAGCCAGCCAGCAATCAGCAGGGCAATAATGGGCAATAGCCAGAACGGCGAAACCTTGCGTTTGTTACGCAGGTTGGCGCTAGTCGGTGTAGTCGGCGTTTCCTGTTGCATGTGCATCCCAGATCAGGCGGCTATCAAGCCACTCTACAGCCATAATGGTCAGGATGACTGCCGCGCCAAAGTAGAAGGCGGCAGGTCCCATGGTAAAAGCAAGCAGTTGATCGCGATTCACCAATGACATGGTGACCGCAATCACGAACAGATCCAGCATCGACCAGCGTCCCACCCAGGTGATGGCACGCAGCAGTCGAATGCGGGTTTTTAAGCCCTGTTCACACTTAAAATGGATGCTGACCAGCAAAGTCAGCATCACTAACACTTTGGTAAACGGCACCAGGATACTGGCGATAAATACCACCGCCGCCACCGGGATGTTGCCGGAAGCCAGACCCAGAATACCGGAGAAGATCGTATCTTCACGGCGTGCGCCATTGACGTAAACTACTGAAATCGGCAGCAGATTAGCGGGAATCAGTAGCACAATCGAAGCGATCAGCGCGGCCCAGGATTTCTGCAAACTGTGGCGACGACGGAAATCGAGCGGGGTGTGACAACGTGTACAACGCCCGCGATCGTCCGGCACACCGGTTTGATGGCAGTTCAGACACACCTGCCACTGTTCCGGAGGTGTGGTGGGTACAGCCTGCGGATAATAGTGCTCCCACAACTCTTCCACGTTGAGATGAATCAGCGTCAGCAGGCTCAGCACCGTCAGCGCGATATAGGCCACCAGGCCATAGCCGACTTCCAGCGCGGCGTAATCCTGCACCTTTATAGAGGCGACCGCCACACCGACCAGATAGATATCCAGCATCACCCACTCTTTGAGCTTCTCCAGCATCAGCAACACCGGACGCAGGTTCATCCCGAGGGCGTTGCCAATCCATAAATAGCAGATGCCCGCGACTAAGGTTACCGGTGCACCAATGGTACAAAACGCCACCATCGAGGCCGTCAGCACGTTGCCCTGCTGCGCCATCTGGATCACGCCTTCCACCAGGCTGGCGTTGATGCGCATGCCGAGCAAGCGAATATCCACCAACGGGAGGCTGAAGGCGAAGGGCATCAACACGATCATGGTCACGGCCATTACGGTGAGTCGCGTCATTGACCAATCGCGGCCACTTTGAATTTTTGCATGACAGCGCGGGCAATGCGCCGACTGATGCGATTTCACATCCGGTAAGGAAAAAAGGGTATCGCATTGCGGACAACGCTGATAACGTGCGTGGGGCAACGTCTGGCTGATAGCGTGAATTTTCATAGGTGACGCAAGTGGCCCATCGTTCGTTACGTTTACCGGCATGCTGTTCAGAGCATTCTGACTGCAATAGGGAGTGGTACAAGAATAGTCTTAACCACCGACTGCTAAGGGTATAGTAACTAACACAATGATTCACCTGATGGGGCTGGATTATTAGTGCTTATTTTAACAACTGAGTGACAACAAGCTCACGACAGTGACGAGTTATGGTTAAACAATGAACAAAAAAGCCTTTTACGAGGATTTAAATCGCGATGTCCGTGCACTGTTAGCGGGCGAAACCTCTTTCCTGGCAGCACTGGGTAATTGCAGTGCGCTGTTGTTTGAACGCCTGGAAGGCGTGAACTGGGCAGGATTCTACTTGCTCACCGAGCCAAATACGCTGGTGCTGGGTCCGTTCCAGGGCAAAATTGCCTGCGTACGCATTCCGGTGGGCAAAGGGGTTTGTGGCACAGCGATTGCAGAGGATAAAGTACAGCTCGTTGAGGATGTGCATGCGTTCCCTGGTCATATCGCGTGTGATGCGGCCAGCAACGCTGAAATCGTGATTCCTCTGAAAGTGAATGGCACCGTTGTCGGTGTGCTAGACATTGATAGTACGGTTTATTCTCGCTTTGATAGTGAGGATGAAGCGGGGCTGGTGGCCCTTACCGACGGGCTTTGTGAAGTGCTGGCGGGCAGTGACATCGAAAAAATTATTCAACTGTCACGCAGCTAATCGACTGGATCACATAGCATTTGGCGATGTTGTCATTATAATGTCGCCTGTTCATGCCTGCTCTGGTCGGCAAACCCGTAGTAATCAGGAAATTTCATGGAAAATCAACCTAAGTTGAATAGCAGTAAAGAAGTGATCGCCTTTTTGGCGGAACGTTTTCCGCAATGTTTTAGCGCCGAAGGTGAAGCGCGTCCGCTTAAAATCGGTATCTTCCAGGATCTGGTTGAGCGCGTTCAGGGTGAAAACAGCCTGAGCAAGACGCAACTGCGTTCAGCCTTGCGCCTTTATACCTCAAGCTGGCGTTACCTGTACGGCATTAAAGCGGGTGCAATCCGTGTTGATCTCGATGGCAACGCCTGTGGCGTGCTGGACGAACAACACGTTGAACATGCGCGCAAGCAGCTGGAAGAAGCCAAAGCGCGCGTTCAGGCGCAGCGCGATCAGCAAAAAGCGAAGAAACGCGAAGCCGGTGAAGAGACCGCTGAGCGTCGTCCTCGTAAACCTGCTCCTCGCAAAGCGGCTGAAGGCGAAGCACCTCGCAAGCCTCGTCCACAGGCACCGCGTGCCGCATCAGCAGAACGTCCTGCTGCACCGCGCCCACCGCGAGCTAAACCTGTCACTGATACCTCAACTTTGCAACCCGGCCAGAACATCAAAGTTAAAGCAGGCAAAAGTGCAATGGACGCCACCATTCTTGAAATCACCAAGGATGGCGTTCGGGTGCAGCTCGCTTCCGGCATGGCAATGATTGTGCGCGCAGAACACTTGCAGTTCTGAAACGGAGGCTGACCTCGGCATGAACAACATTTTAAAGATCGGTATGATCGCGGGCCTGCTGTTAGCAGGCCCCACCTTTGGCGCAGATAACATTACCCGCGCCGACCAGATTCCACAGTTACATGAAGACCCACAGCATCCTACCGTCAGTGAACGCGTCACTTCGCGCTTCACCCGTTCTCACTATCGCCAGTTCGATCTGAATCAGGATTTCTCTGCGAAAATTTTTGATCGCTACCTGAATCTGCTCGACTACAACCATAACGTGTTGTTGGCTTCAGACATCGCGCAATACGCCGATAAGAAAACCACGTTGGGTGATGAACTGCGCAGCGGTAAGCTGGATGTGTTCTACGATCTCTACAATCTGGCGCAGAAACGCCGCTTCGAGCGCTATCAATATGCGCTGAGCGTGCTGAATCGCCCGATGAATTTCACCGGCAATGACACCATCGACATTGACCGTGCAAAATCACCCTGGCCGAAAAACAGCGATGAGCTGAACGCGTTGTGGGATGCCAAAGTTAAATATGACGAGCTGAGCCTGAAACTGGCCGGTAAAGATGACAAAGAGATTCGTGAAACGCTGACTAAGCGTTACAACTTTGCCATTCGTCGCCTGGCGCAGAGCAACAGTGAAGATGTGTTCCAGCTGGCGATGACCGCCTTTGCGCACGAAATCGACCCGCACACCAACTATCTTTCACCGCGTAACACCGAACAGTTCAACACCGAGATGAGCCTGTCGCTGGAAGGTATCGGTGCCGTGCTGCAGATGGACGATGATTACACGGTCATCAACTCCATGGTGGCTGGCGGACCGGCCGCGAAAAGCAAATCCATCAGCGTGGGCGACCGTATTGTCGGTGTTGCTCAGCCAGGCAAGCCAATGGAAGATGTGATTGGCTGGCGTCTGGATGATGTGGTGTCCAAAATCAAAGGACCGAAAGGCAGCAAAGTGCGCCTGGAAATCCTGCCTGCTGGCAAGGGCACCAAAACCCGCACCGTGACACTGACGCGTGAAAAGATCCGTCTTGAAGATCGCGCGGTGAAAGGCACCGTACATAACGTCGGTAAAGAGAAAGTCGGCGTACTGGATATTCCAGGCTTCTACGTTGGCCTGACTGACGATGTGAAAGTGCAGCTGCAAAAACTGCAGAAGCAGAACGTCGACAGCATCGTGATTGATTTGCGTACCAACGGCGGCGGTGCGCTCACCGAAGCCGTATCACTGTCGGGTCTGTTTATCCCAAGTGGCCCAGTGGTGCAGGTCCGTGACAACAACGGTCGCGTGCGCCAGGACAGCGATAACGACGGTATCGTTTATTACAAAGGTCCGCTGGTGGTGCTGGTCGATCGTTTCAGTGCTTCCGCATCTGAAATCTTTGCCGCTGCGATGCAGGATTACGGCCGTGCGCTGATTGTGGGTGAACCGACCTTTGGTAAAGGCACCGTGCAGCAGTATCGTTCACTGAACCGCATCTACGATCAGATGCTGCGTCCTGAATGGCCGGCGCTGGGCTCAGTGCAATACACCATCCAGAAGTTCTATCGCATTAACGGTGGCAGTACTCAGCGTAAAGGCGTCACGCCGGACCTGCTGATGCCAACTGGCGTAGAAGCGGCGGAAACCGGTGAGAAGTTTGAGGACAACGCGCTGCCATGGGATAGCGTGAATGCCGCGACTTACACCAAAACCGGTGATATCACCGCGCTGGTACCGCAGCTGACCAAAGAGCACGCCGATCGTATCGCTAAAGATCGCGAGTTCCAGTACATCATGAAAGATATTGCGCGCTTTGACGCGATGAAAGACAAACGCAATATTGTGTCGCTCAATCTTGCTCAACGTGAGAAAGAGAACCACGAAGATGATGCACTGCGTCTGGAACGCATTAACGCGCGCTACCAGGCGGAAGGCAAAGCCCCGCTGAAGAGCATTGAAGATTTGCCGAAAGACTACAAAGAGCCAGACCCGTATCTGGACGAAACCGTGAAAATTGCCAACGACATGGCACAGCTGGAGAAAACCCAGCCTGCTGCCGAAGGCGCGAAATAAATTTTCGCTGAATAAAAGCACCGCTCCGGCGGTGTTTTTTTTTGCACCAAAGGTATTGTTCATTGTGGCTAATGGGCAGAATTGCGCACATCATTACCAAATGTAAAGTTATGTCTTTTTAGACACTTAAAGATTAAGGTTGCTTGAAAACCTGCGCAATGGACATAGGATGTATATCCGCGCATGAGCGCGAGCACAACTGAGGAAGATTAACGTTTATGATGCGTATTGCGCTTTTCCTGGTCACCAACCTGGCGGTGATGTTGGTATTCGGACTGATTCTGAGTCTGACAGGAATTCAGTCAAGCAGTGTTCAGGGTCTGATGATTATGGCAGGTCTGTTTGGCTTTGGCGGTGCGTTTGTTTCACTGCTGATGTCTAAATGGATGGCGTTGCGCTCCGTCGGCGGTGAAGTGATTCAACAACCCCGTAACGAGACAGAACGCTGGCTGATGGATACCGTCAGTCGCCAGGCTCAACAGTCCGGCATTGCGATGCCGCAAGTGGCGATCTATCACGCGCCAGACATTAACGCCTTTGCTACCGGTGCACGTCGTGACGCCTCACTGGTTGCGGTCTCGACCGGCTTGCTGCAGAACATGAGCCGTGATGAAGCGGAAGCGGTGCTGGCGCACGAAATCGCCCACATCGCTAACGGTGACATGATCACCATGACGCTGATTCAGGGTGTGGTGAACACCTTCGTGATCTTCATTTCGCGTATTATCGCGCAGGTAGCATCGGGCTTCCTGTCGGGTAACCGTGACGGTGAAGAGAGCAGCAACGGTAACCCGCTGGTCTATTTTGCGGTCGCGACCGTGCTGGAACTGGTGTTCGGCATTCTCGCCAGCATCATCACCATGTGGTTCTCACGTCACCGTGAATTCCACGCGGATGCAGGTTCAGCCAAACTGGTGGGCCGCGAGAAGATGATTGCCGCTCTGCAGCGTTTGAAAACCAGCTACGAGCCGCAGGAGCCAAGCAGCATGATGGCATTCTGCATTAACGGCAAAAGCAAATCGTTGAGCGAATTGTTTATGTCGCATCCGCCGCTCGATAAGCGTATTGAAGCGCTGCGTAACGGTGACTATCTGAAATAATGGTTTGGCTGTTGCAATAAACAAAGGTGCCCAATTGGGCACCTTTGTTGTTTTATGACTTCACCGTCTGACTCGATTGCGTCATCCGAGACATACTGACGACGGCTGCCACCGTGGCGAAACTACCCGCCAGAACCAGTGATGCATGTGTTCCGCTGTCGTTAAACAGATTGAACATCAATGCAACCAATGCTGCACCGCTGCTCTGACCGACCAAACGCGCCGTCCCTAACATACCGCTGGCGCCACCGCTGCGATGGCGCGGGGCAGAGGAGATAATTGTGTGATTATTTGGAGACTGGAACAGGCCAAAGCCCGCACCGCAAAGCATCATTCGCCAGATAATATCAATATCGGTGGGTTGTGAAGGCAGCAGTGCCAGTAAGAACAGACCCGCCGCAAACATTGCCAGCCCCAGGCCACCCAATAATCCCGCATGGACCTTCTCAATCAACCGGCCAGCAATGGGGGCCAGCACCATGGTGGCCAGCGGCCAGGGTGTGAGCAGCAACCCGGTTGCCACTTCATCCCGTCCCAGCACGTTTTGCAGGAAGAATGGCAGCGAAACCATAGCCAGCATCTGCGCACAGAACGAGCAAATCGAAGTGCACATCGACAACGAAAAAATGGGGATGCGCAGCAAATCCACCGGCAGTAGCGGCACTGGCATCGCCAACTGGCGACGAACAAACACCACGCCCACCAACACCAGTGCGACGACTTCCGCCAGAATGAGCCAGTGATCCTGCCCCTGTGAGAACCCGCTGAGGGCCGATATGAGCAGGCCAAAGAACAGGGCGTTCATGATGGCGCTGGGAGTATCAAACTTCTGCTGTTTAGCTTTCTGCGTGTTATCTGGCAGAAAACGCAGCGCCAGCCACAGTGCCACAATGCCCAGCGGCACGTTGATCAGGAATAACCATTTCCAGCTGGCGATGGAGAGAATCGCGGCTGCCACCGTTGGGCCCGCAGCGCTCGACACCGCGACGATCAGCGAGTTAATCGCCATACCGCGGCCGAGAAAACGCTGCGGATAGATAATACGAATCAGCGCTGTGTTCACACTCATCAGTGCCGCGCCGCCAAAACCCTGCAGGATACGCGCCACGGTAAGCATATTGAGTGAAGAGGAGAGGGCGCAGAACAGTGAAGTGGCGATAAACAACGCCAGCCCTACCTGATAAACACGGCGATAACCCAGCATATCGCCCAGAAAGGAGAGCGACAGTAACGAGATAACAATGGCGATTTGGTAGGCGTTAACAATCCAGATTGATTCCGCCGGACTGGCATTCAGTTCGCGCGCAATGGTAGGTAACGCGACGTTTGCAATAGCACCATCCAGCACTGCCATCATGATGCCTAGCGCAATAGTGATAATCGCGCCGTACCGCTGCGGAACAGGTAATCCATCCTGAGAGACTGTAGGGGACATAAATGAAATAAATGAAGGAAGTGAATATCATCATGCTAATCAATTTTGTGACGGAAAGCACCGCATTCATTGACAAAAAATTACGAAGGAATGTGTCGCTGATTGCCAGTCGTTGCCGCCGTTGGGCTGAAACGCATATACTGGCGCTTCTGTTCCGTTTTTTTTGAAACACCGTCAAAAAAGGATACGCGCAATGGCGAGCAGTGATAACGATAAACAGCCAGACTCCGTCTCTTCGGTAATGAAAGTGTTCGGCATTTTGCAGGCGTTAGGCGAAGATCGTGATCATGGTATCACCGAGCTGTCGCAACGCGTGATGATGTCAAAAAGCACGGTTTACCGCTTTCTGCAAACCATGAAATCATTGGGTTACGTAGCGCAGGAAGGGGAAAGTGAAAAATATTCGCTGACCCTCAAGCTGTTTGAATTGGGTGCCAGGGCACTACAAAACGTCGACCTGATTCGTAGTGCCGATGTCGAAATGCGAGAACTGTCGCGTTTGACCAAAGAAACCATCCACCTGGGTGCGCTGGAAGAAGACAGCATTGTCTATATCCATAAAATTGATTCGCTGTATAACCTGCGCATGTACTCGCGCATCGGGCGTCGTAACCCGCTGCATACCACCGCCATCGGTAAAGTGTTACTGGCATGGCGCGAACGCACTGAAGTTCAGGCGATCCTGAGCGAAGTCGAGTTTCGTCGCAGTACCGCCAACACCATCGTCAGTGCTGAAGCGCTGCTTGAAGTATTAGATCAGGTAAAAGTGCAGGGTTTCGGTGAAGATAATGAAGAGCAGGAAGAGGGCTTACGCTGTATCGCTGTGCCGGTTTTCGACCGCTTCGGCGTGGTGATCGCGGGATTGAGCATCTCGTTCCCGACAATCCGATTCTCTGAAGAAGCAAAAAACGAGTATGTGGCGATGCTGCATCGTGCCGCGCGCAATATTTCCGACCAGTTGGGTTACCACGACTACCCATTCTGAATAGCAGAACGGGCTGTCGCCAGCCCGTTTGAGTCACTAATTATCTACCACTTCGCCACTTTTCTTCAGCAGTGGACAATCGGTGACACCCACAATACCGCTGTCGGTATGCAGATATTGCGCGGTGATCATGCCGCGTGCAGTGAGATAGCTACACTGTAAGCCCAGTCCAGCGGCGTTTTTGTTGCTTCCGGTCAGTACGCCATAGCCGGTAAACAGCATCCCTAACCAGACCACTGCCACCACGATTATCGCCCGAATGAATAATTTCATTTTATCTCCTTGTGATACACAACGCAGCTATCCTGAAGTCGCTGCGATTTCTATAGTAGCAGCATGACGCGTCCTGCTCATGAAATCGATCAGAGATAACTGAAAGCCATCAAGATGCGGGATAATCTGCTTTCCACCGGCAACCATTATCTTTTCCGCACACAACGAGTAGAATCAGCGGCGGTGTAAGTGTTTTATGTTTGACAATAGAGGCAGTTATGAACGAGTTAGCCGCAAATACCAGTCCGCTGTTCAGTTATGGTGTACTGGCCATCATTATTGTTGTGGCCTTGATAGCCTGGTTCTTCGTTAACCGGGCCAGCATGCGCGCCAGTGAACAGATTCGTTTGCTGGAAGCACTGCTGGAAGAGCAGAAAAAACAGAATGCATTGTTGCGCCGCCTGGCGGATGCTCAACCTGCCACAGCAAAACAGCAGGAGGAAGAAGACGCCGTAGAACAGCGCGACTTCATCCGTATGATTCCAGAACGTTAAACACATGATGGAGCAGTAATGGCCTGGCAAAATCCCTGGTACGACGCTACGCTGGCGCATCACACGCCAGAAGGTTTCCGCAATCCGGAACCGGAATTGCGCCAGCCAGGGGATTTGCAGCGCTGGCGGCGGGAGCGCAAAGCGGACCATTTGCCGCTGCCGCCTCAGGCCGGTTATCCGGCATTCATTGCCCGCTGGTATCAGGAAAGCGATCTGGGCGGTGATGACGATCGCGTCTGGTGGTTAGGTCATGCCGCCGTGTTGATGCGGCTCAATCGCCGCTATATTCTCATCGATCCGGCACTCTCTGCGCGTGCTTCACCGCTGCCGTTTGCTGGACCACAGCGTAAAACGCCCGCTCCGCTCCATATTGCACAGTTGCCACATCTCGACGTGGTACTGATTTCGCACAATCACTACGACCATCTCGATCGACCTACGGTAAAGCGCATCGCACGTCATTTCCCGGATGCGCAATTTGTTGTGCCGCTGGGTATGGGAAACTGGTGCCGCAAACGTGGCGTGCGTCATGTCACCGAACGCGACTGGTGGCAATCCATTGATATCGCAGGAGTGACGTTGACTGCCGTACCCGCGCGGCACTGGAGCATGCGAACTTTCTGGGATCGCAATCGCTCACTGTGGTGTGGCTGGGTGGTGCGAAACCAGAGTGTGAATTTTTGGTTTTCAGGTGACAGTGGCTATAGCGAAAACCTGTTAGAAATTGCTGAACGTCTCGGGCCCTTTAATCTTGCCGCGTTGCCCATTGGCGCTTATGCACCAAAATGGTTCATGCGCGGTCAACATATGGACCCCGATCAGGCGGTGCGTTTATGGCAGGCGATAGGGCGTCCGTTAACGCTGCCGATCCACTGGGGTGTGTTTGAACTGGCTGATGATCCTTTAGATGAACCCCCTGCCGCTTTGGCGCAAGCAATGCAATCCGCGGGAGAATGGGACTCACGCTTTATGCCATGGAGAATAGGCACCAGCCGAAGCCTGCAGAATAGCGATTCAGATGTGTCCTAAGCCCGATTTGTTAAATCAAGCGTCGCAGTGCGTTTTTTTAACATTTAATTGTAGAGTCGTTAGTTAAAATTAAGATAACCGCCAAAACGAGCGTGCATATATTTGGGGCAATAGCGCTTATATTTTCCTGATTTTGGTGCAAAACAATTAATGACTTGTACTTAATAAATCGGGTTGTACAAGTTTTGCTCAGTGCACGAATGATGCATTCCACGTTAATTTTTTGGCGAAATATTTTATCAATGCCATATTAATGCAATACTTATTGCGTAGCCTTGACCGCTTTAATTGTGCTGGTTTAGATTGCGTCGCTACGCTTGACTAATGTAAGTACTGGCGCTAACTACTCTGACATATATCATTTTTTTGTGCAGTTATTCCGTCATCTGTCAATATGCTAATGGCAGAAGAGTGCAGAGCAACGGCCAATTATGTGCGTCATGTCGATCACCGTTTAAAAATGGCTTGCCATTAATTTGCGGATATGTGATAACGACTCTTGGGTCAAACGAGGTACAGTTCTGTTTATGTATGGCATCTTCAGTAAAGAAGTTACGAGTAAAGACGTTGACGTTGAATTCCGCTTCCTTGCCGAACCTTAAATTAGTGCCTCATTCAGTAACGTCTCTGGTTTATCTGTAAGACTGCCTTCGGGCAATATAAACAATCAAAGGAATTTGCAAAAATGGCAAAGATTAAAGGTCAGGTTAAGTGGTTCAACGAGTCTAAAGGTTTTGGTTTCATTACTCCTGCTGACGGCAGCAAAGATGTGTTCGTACACTTCTCTGCAATCCAGGGTAACGGCTTCAAAACTCTGGCTGAAGGCCAGGCTGTTGAGTTCGAAATTCAGGACGGCCAGAAAGGTCCAGCTGCAGTAAACGTTACTGCTATCTGATTTCGTTCTCAGACTCGGTGCCATGCGCCGCTGACACGAATTGTAAAGCCCTGGTCTCTGACCGGGGCTTTTCTTTTATCCTTTCTGTTGCCAGACGATCAGGGTAAACTGCGCGCGAATCGTGAACCCGGAGTTGTCTATGTCTTTGATTTGCCCCCTTTGCCAGCAACATTTGCACCAGCAAGCCAACAGCTTCCGCTGCGATGCAGGTCACCAATTCGATCAGGCTAAAGAAGGGTACGTTAATTTGTTGCCGGTGCAGCATAAAGGCTCAAAGGAACCGGGTGACAGTGCGGAAATGCTGCTGGCACGTCGCGCATTTCTTGATGCCGGCCACTATCAGCCATTGCGCGATGCAGTGGCGCAACATCTGGCACAGCGCCTGAATGGCCAGGCGGCACAGGTATTGGATATTGGCTGTGGCGAGGGTTACTACACCGCAGCAATGGCAGAAGCCCTTCCGCAGGCGCAGTTGTTTGGCCTGGATGTGGCGAAAGCGGCGATTCGCATGGCGGCTAAACGTTATCGCACGGTGAAATTTTGTGTCGCCTCCAGCCAGCGTTTACCCTTTGCTGATGCATCGCTGGAGGGCATTGTGCGCATCTATGCTCCCTGTAATGAAACCGAACTGAACCGGGTGGTGAAAACGGGCGGCTATCTGCTGACGGTGACGCCGGGTCCACATCATCTGCAGCAGTTCAAGGCGCTGATTTATCGTGAAGTGCAGCTGCACGCGGCAGAAGAAAAGGCTTACGAAGGTTTTAGCCAGGTCGGGCAACACAATCTGCGTTATGAGATGACGTTAAATGGGGCCGAAGCGGTGAGCTTGCTGCAGATGACGCCTTTTGCCTGGCGCGCGCGCGAAGAAGTCTGGCAACAGCTGGCGGCAGCCGATAGCTTTAGCTGCGACGCCGATTTCATGCTAACACTTTGGCAGCGCACTTAACGCGCTTCCACCAGCGTATTGTAAATACGTTCCAGGTCGTCGAGCTGTTTCACCGCAATCAGCAGGCGACGCTGTTCCAGCTGCATGACTAAAATGCCATCCTCAGACAAGTTCATACTTTGAATGCGACGGTAGTCGATCCATACGCTGCCGAAGAACAGTCCCTCAGTCTTCATCAACAGTTTCGGCGTGCGTAGCCAGAACAGCCAGATTGCCATAAAGCACAGCACCATCAGCAGCGTGGTGGTGAGCTGCGGGCCATGGTTGCTGACGTTATTCCACAGTAAAATCAGCAGTAACACGATAAAAATGCCGCTGTCGATCTTATGGCGACGACGCAGCGCGACACGCAATTTGGTCGGCCCCTTGCGCCGTGGCAGGATAGCGTCATCGTAAATCGCGAACAGGGCGAAAGCGATGATCAGCAGGGCAATCAGAGCGTCAGTCAGTGACATTACATTTTCTTCCTCAACCGAATTTACCTCAACGTTGGCGCTCAGGTAACTTCGCTGAAAACTGCCGGGAGCCGAAGCCCCCGGCGCGATGATTACAGACCGAGCAGGCCGATCCAGTAACCAAAGATACCCAGGGCAAAGAAGCCCACGATAATCCACAGTGCGTTAACTTTACGGCGCAGCAGCCACATACAGCCGAAGGTCAGCAGCAGCGGGATTAAGCCCGGCATCAGCTGATCGAGAATCGACTGAACGGTGGTCACGGTGGTTTTGCCGGTGTGATCGGTAATGCGCGACACCACAAGCGGCACGTTCACATGTGTCCACTTGTTGACCAGTGCCCCCATGACAAACAGGCCGAGAATCGACGCCCCCTCCGTGAGTTTTTGCAGGAAGCCGCCACCCATATCGCTGACGATATCCACGCCTTTGCGATACCCATACGCCACACCGTAATAACGCGTCAGCATACGCACGGCGTTAAACAGAATGAAGAACAGCAGGGGACCGAGCAAGCTGCCGCTCATCGCGATACCGGCACCGAGTGCAGCAAACACCGGGCGAACGGTACCCCAGAAGATCGGGTCACCCACCCCCGCCAGCGGTCCCATCAGGCCGACTTTAATGCCGTTAATCGCGGCATCATCAATCGCCGCGCCGTTAGCACGCTGCTCTTCCATCGCCATGGTAACGCCGAGCACAGGGGCTGCTACGTATGGATGGGTGTTAAAGAACTCCAGATGGCGTTTAATCGCCTGTTTACGATCGTCATTGTTCTCAGGATAGAGGCGACGAATCACCGGCACCATTGAGAAGCAGAAGCCCAGCGCCTGCATACGTTCAAAGTTCCATGAACCCTGAAACAGGTTAGAGCGGATGAACACACCACGGACATCGCTCGGGGTGAGTTTCTTTTGCGTGTTAGTTGTATCAACCATGATTTCACCTGTTCCTAGTCGAGTTCGTTGTCGAGGTCATTGTGTGCAGGACCGGCAGCGGCCGCGCCTGCTGTACGGTTATATTTCGGCGCCAGCTGGATATACAGCACCGCCATGACCACACCAATCACGCCCAGAGCAACCAGGTTGAAGTTGGTGAAGGCCGCCGTCACAAAGCCCAGATAGAAGAACGGCATCAGGTAGCCTGCGCGCATCATGTTGATGACCATCGCGTAACCGACCACCACGATCATGCCACCGGCAATGTTCAGACCGTTGGTGACCACTTCTGGAATGGAGCTCAACAGTTCTTGTACCACACTGGTACCCACTGAAATCGCCACAATCAGGGCTGGAATTGCAATACGCATCGCCTGCAATACCAGTGCAGAGACGTGAATCCAGCTGATGGCGCTCAGATTACCTTTCTCGGCGGCCTTATCGGCAGCGTGCTGGAAGGCAACGGTGATGGTACGGACGATGATGGTCAGAACCTGACCGGCTGCTGCCAGTGGAATCGCCAGTGCGATACCCGCACCAACGCTTTGGCCACCCGCGATAACCAGGATGGTTGAGATGATGGAGGCCAGTGCCGCATCGGGTGCAACTGCCGCACCGATGTTCATCCAGCCCAGCGCGATCATTTCCAGGGTACCACCGATGATGATACCGGTTTTCATGTCACCCAGAACCGCACCAATCAAGGTACAGGCCACCAGTGGACGGTGGAACTGGAACTCATCAAGAATCGAACCCATCCCGGCAATACAAGCCACAATAAATATCAGGATGATTTGTAGCGTGGTTATTTCCATTGCTTTTCTCCTCAGCAAGGTCTCAAGTATTCGCCCGCCAGCGCAGGCAAAAGCGAACTACTGATTGACCTTGGCAATCAGGTCCATCATTTTCAGTCTTGGGTCGTTTGAAACTTTACGCACTTCCAACTCAATACCGCGTTCATTCAGTTTACGGAAGGCTTCAATGTCCTTCTGATCGACCGAAACTGCGTTGTTGACCTGGGTTTTACCCTGTTTGAATGCCATGCCGCCGATGTTGACCGACTTGATATCCACGCCTTGTTCAACAATCCGTTCCACATCGGTAGGATTGGTGAACAGCAGCATCACGCGGTCACGGCCATATTTCGGGTTGTTCCACACGCGGATCATCTTGGCAATATCCACCACGTGTGCGGTCACGCCAGGAGGGGCCACCTGCGTCAGCAGCGTTTTACGCACATGGTCATTAGCCACTTCATCACTGACGACGATGATGCGAGTCACGTTGGTCTCTTTGGTCCAGCGGGTTGCCACCTGGCCGTGAATTAAACGGTCATCGATACGCGCCAGGCCGATCTTCATGTGCTCGCCCGGTGCCAAAGGCTTTTGCGGTTGCGCCGGGGCTTGTGCGGCAACGGGTGCTGCAGCTTCCGGGGTAGGGGTTTCGGTCTTGAGGGCTTTAACACCTTCGCGGCCGGCTTCCACGGCAATATGAATCAATTCCTCAAAGGATGGATTATCATCGCGCCCCATCAGGGTTTCCACCAGCATCGGGATGTTCACCCCGGCGATGACGTCATAATCCGGCTTATCCACCACAATGCGGCTGGCCGCGTTGAATGGACTGCCGCCCCAGGTATCCACCAGGAACAGCACGCCTTTCGACGTGTCGAGTTCTGCCAGTCTCGCCTGATACTTTTCGATTAGCGTTTCTGCATTTTCGCCGGGCACGAAATCAATCCATCCGACATTTTCCTGCTCACCCAACAACATTTCTGCTGTTTTAAGCAGCTGTTCTGCCGCCCAGCCATGTGTACCAATTACAATAGCAATGGTCACTTGCTACCTCCGTTCGCATGAGAGATTCTCTGGCATTGCCGGGAATCATTGAGAATTACCGTTGTTGATTCAGGTGGATCGTTTGGGTCTAAGATGAAGAGTCGCATCAATAAATGTTCCGAAACTGTCCGCTGCACAGCAGTAAGGTCGCGATTTATTTTAGTGTGCGAAAAAATAATTTATGTGATGTTTGTCAGCTATTTCGAGCGTAACGCTGCAAAATTGCATTTATGTTCGTTATTCCTGCGTTTGTGCAGTTGTTTGTAAATGTAATAAAATTTTTTGACGTTGTTGATGTAACTGATACATTAGCGTTCTGTTTAATATTCAGGAGTATCGGGCTTCAGCTCACCTATATGGACCGTCACCGACGTCGCTCAACATGTTCTCAGCGCTTTCTGGCGCACACTACAACGCTCTTCAGCGTGACCTCATTTGCTAACGATCTCTCGTCTCGCTTCACCGCGCAGGCTCAATCTCGTTCGCCCCTATGTGTTGTAAGGAGTCATTGATGGAATTTCTCTTCGACCCCTCAATTTGGGCGGGTTTGCTAACGCTGATCGTGCTGGAGATCGTTCTCGGCATCGACAACCTGGTGTTCATCGCCATCCTGGCGGACAAGTTGCCACCGAAACAGCGTGATAAAGCGCGTTTGATCGGTCTGTCACTCGCTCTCGTGATGCGATTGGGCCTGCTGTCGCTGATTTCCTGGATCGTGACATTGACGCGACCCCTATTCAGCGTAGGCGATTTCAGTTTTTCCGGGCGAGATTTAATTCTGTTGTTCGGTGGTTTGTTCCTGTTATTCAAGGGAACCATGGAACTGCATGAGCGGTTGGAAAACCGCGGCATGGAACATCAGGGCAACAAAGGTTATGCCAGCTTCTGGGCCGTGGTGATCCAGATTGTGGTGCTGGACGCAGTATTCTCGCTTGATGCGGTGATTACCGCAGTGGGGATGGTCAACCATCTGCCGGTGATGATGACCGCCGTGGTGATTGCGATGGGTGTGATGCTGTTGGCTTCGAAGCCGTTGACCAACTTCGTCAATGCCCATCCGACGGTCGTGGTGCTGTGCTTAAGCTTCCTGCTGATGATTGGTTTGTCATTGGTGGCGGAAGGCTTCGGTTTCCACATTCCAAAAGGCTATCTGTACGCCGCAATTGGCTTCTCGATTGTGATTGAGCTGTTCAACCAAATTGCGCGTCGTAACTTTATTCGCCATCAGGAACATCGGCCGATGCGAGAACGTACGGCTGAAGCGATCTTGCGCCTGATGGGCGGTCGCCAGCGTCATCAGCCGGTGACCACTGAAGAAGCTTCGCTGGCGCAGGCGATGCCACAGGAAGCATTTAAAGACGAAGAGCGTTATATGATCAACGGCGTGTTGACGCTGTCACAGCGCTCCATTCGTAGCATCATGACGCCACGCGGCAATATCTCATGGGTTGATGCTGAACGTCCGGTGGATGAAATCCGTATTCAGCTCCTCGACACGCCGCACAGTTTGTTCCCGGTATGTCGCGGTGAGCTGGATGAGATCATCGGCGTGGTGCGTGCTAAAGAACTGCTGGTGGCGCTGGAGCATGGTATGGACGTGGCGACGTTTGCTGCTACCACTCCGGCGATAGTGGTGCCTGAAACGCTGGATCCGATCAACCTGCTGGGCGTACTGCGCCGCGCTAAAGGCAGCTTTGTCATCGTCACCAACGAATTTGGTGTGGTGCAAGGTTTGATTACCCCACTGGACGTGCTGGAAGCGATTGCCGGTGAGTTCCCGGATGAAGATGAAACGCCCGATATTATCGCGGATGGTGATGGCTGGTTAGTGAAGGGCGGTACCGATCTGCACTCACTGCAGCAGTTGCTCGACCACCATGAGCTGGTGGATCGGGAAGAAGATCATGCCTCGCTGGCGGGTCTGTTGATTGCCCAGAAAGGCCAACTGCCGCAGCCTGGTGAGATCATCGACCTGCCGCCGCTGCACTTCCAAATCATTGAGGCTACCGATTACCGTATCGACCTGGTGCGCGTAACCAAAGATAAGCCGCATGAAGATGAAGAGCATGAGGCGTAAGCGCTAAGTTAATTGTCATCGAAAAGGCCGATATCCACGATATCGGCCTTTTTTATTTCTGTGACCCGTCCTAAATAGCGTTGGCACATTTTACTCACTCACTCACTTAGGAAGATGTGATTAACCAGTATGTGTTTCGCCCTGAATGGCGTTGACACCTTCCACACTTTCTCTGAGGAATAGGTCATGAACGAGTATGTTAAACGCTCCACGCGATTGACCTAATCCAGGTACAGCGTTGTACAGACCACAAAAATGCCACATGAAGCCGGTAAAGGGGGATGAGGAGTAAAGCGTACGCCGCATGGATGCGGCGTCCGAGGCTACAGGGATGTATTCACGCCGTCTTTACGGAACATCCCCCTTTACCGGCTGGAACGCACCACCAGACACAGCAATCGAACGCATCATGAAACAGAGCAATCGAACGCATCATGAAACAGAGCAATCGAACGCATCATGAAACAGAGCAATCGAACGCACCATCAAACAGAGCAATCCAACCCAGCATCAGACACAACAACCCTACCCAACATCAGGCCCTTAAATGCGCCTGATGCTGCTCCAGCCACACAGGGAAATCTTCGATGGGCATTGGACGGGCGTAATAATAGCCCTGTAAATGATCCACGCCGCGCTCACGCAGATAGTGTGCCTGCTCCGCGGTTTCCACGCCCTCAGCCACTAACGCAATGTTCAAACGCTGCGCCAGCGAAATCACCATATCTGTCACCGTGGCGTTAATCGCGTCGGTGCCGATGGCCGCAGTGAAAATCTTGTCAATTTTCAGCACGTCCGGCTTCAGGTCTTTCAGGTAAGCGAGGGAACTGTGTCCGGTACCGAAATCGTCAATCGCCAGGCGCACGCCAATCTCATGCAGTTGCGACACCACAGATTGGTCGATCACCGGCAACGCATCGCGCTCAGTCAACTCGACCACCAGCTTCGGCAGCGGGTTAGCGGGCCACCAGATACTTTGCAGATCCTCGACAATCGCACGATCGCGGAAATGGCTGGCGGCAACGTTAA